>JACKQG010003808.1_pt1 | contig 18098 bp, 12 predicted proteins | sample 8237621 | NCBI WGS metagenome assembly JACKQG01 (sample SAMN15677084, study PRJNA649215) | marine metagenome | biome: marine; feature: Black Sea; material: saline water; isolation source: suspended particulate matter (SPM) from the Black Sea western gyre | collected 2013-06-09/2013-06-10 | depth... | reverse complement strand
CCGCTGTGACGGCGACTGGATTGCCATCGAAGGTGCCTCCGAACGATCAAGGTGCAAGACTCTGGATCTGAAGGCATGCTAGCCACTATCATTAGCCATGGACATGCGTATCCTATATCTTGTTCCCCGTCACCTGACCGGCACAGCATCTTGTGGTACCGGCAACCGGACAGTCGAGGGTAAGCGGCTCTGTGGCAAATGCCTTTGGTCACATCGTTCGAAGCGTCGAAACGGGTATCCGTAAGGCGCTCAGGTCGCCCCCAGGTATGATGCTCTACAGACAGAAAAAATCTCTTCTGAGAGAAGATGACAGCTTGGATTGCCGTTGGGGAAAAGGTCAACGTCTTCTACCTTTCCCAACACGGAGAATCCGGATGACCAGTAACGTCAGCACAAATCGTCGTCAGCGTCGTAAGTCTCGTTCAAAGTCGAATCGTCGCAGGAGACGAAGTCTGCAAAAGCCGAATGGCGTCATCGGACCGCGCGTCAAGGAAGTTGGCGGTGAGAGGTTCGCTATCGTGTGCGTCGATCCAGCCAAGCATCGGTCCGAGTGGATGATGGCGGACTACTTCGGGAATCTGCTCATCGAACAACAGACCCTGGAGCATCGAGCGGCCTCCTTCAAGCTGGCCGTAGCGCAACTTCGCGACGCTCAGCAGCAACACAATATTCAAGACATGATCGTCGTGGTGGAACGAACCGGAAACTACCATCTGCCTCCCAAACGGGCTTTCACCAAAGCTGGGTTTGAAACACGCGTCGTGCATCCTTTCGCAACGAAGCAGTATCGGATGCCTGCCGACCCAGGCAACAAAACAGATGGAAACGATCTTAATGCTCAACACCGAGCGGCCGTGGCGGGGTTTGGATTGTGCGAGTTCGAGTTGGAATCACCCTATCGGGAACTGCAACTGCGAGCGAGGCATCGACGTAACCTCGTCGAGAAATCGAGCGCCATCGCTTGCCAGATTCGCGAGCATTTGCACCTGGCGATGCCCGGCTACGCAAATCTGTTTGATCGTCTGTTTGAACACAAAACGGCGCTGGCCATCGCGTGCCGATGTGACTCGCCCACCAAGCTGATCGAACTCGGTCAAGCTGGACTGAGCCAACATTTACGGGAGAACAACCTCCGCCACCAGGTTCGGACCCTTCACAAAGTCCTGTCCTGGGCATCGCAAGCGGCTGGTGACAGTATCCAAGACGGACCAATGCATCATGCGATCTGGACCGATTTGCATGAACTTTATCAGCATTTTCGGCAGCGAATCTCCACCTTGGAACGAGAACTTGCCGGCGACTTGGTGCAAACTCCGTACGTTCGCTTGTTGGCGATTCCCGGCATCAACGTCGTCTCGTCCGCGGAGTTGGCTGGCGAGATGGGACCCATTACGCGGTACGCCAATGCGAATGCCATTACCGGCCGCAGTGGGCTCTACCCTTCACGTTATCAAAGCGATCAAACGGACAATGACAGCGGACCGATCATCCGTCAAGCAAACCGTCGACTGCGGTGTGTGCTCACGCGGATCGCAGACAACTTGGCCTGCCATTGCGATTACTACCGTGGCCAAGCGGACGTTGATGAATCGCGGGGCGTTGATAAGCGAGCCAGCCGCGTGAAGATTGCCAAGAGATTTAGCCGTCTGGCCTTTGCTTGCGTTGCCGGAGACGAACCGATGAAGCATCCGGCTTTCCAAGAGCCGGACTCGATTCTGGAGAAACTACGGGAGTTTCACCACAAGCATCAAACGCCTGTTGATCGGATTCTTGCCGATCTGGAAACAGCGGTTGGACAACTACCCTACCATACGCGAAGCCACGAAGCAGAGATCGTCGCGGACGTATTACAGCAGCAAACAAATCGTCGTCGAGGTGCCAGTGCCATCGGCGAGCTGCTACCTGCGGTACTTGCCCGCTTGGGTATCACAACAACTACACAAAACGAAAACGGGGATCGGTCCTAAACTCGCGTGAGGATCCACACCGCCTCTCGCCCCCATGGCATTCCTGCCTTCCGAGGTGCATGGCGCTCTGTCGGATCACCACCGCCTGATAAGGCAGTTTGGGGCCGTCCCTCTTATGTATTACCTGTATGGCGAAACGTGATCATCAACACGACAGAGAGGATCCTCACAGGACCGGTCTACGGATCGATCCCTCCAGAACGATCGAGAAACCACCAGCCGAGTGGGGCGCGAAACGTACGCCCTCACAAAATTTTTCACTCAAGACTTGAAGTCCCCATGGCAGTCACCCAAGCTGTTTGCGACCAGCCGTTTGCGCGCACGGGTCTGACAGACCTCGGGCACGAATCAATATGATTTGCCGCGGCCGCCGAATGGCAACTCACCGTGTACTGGGTCGGAATTCGTCCTCGAAAAGATGACAACCGCTCCCTCACCTGTCAGCCCCCGAAGTGCACAAGGAGGGCGTGTCATGAGCGCGCAAGCGATCGACCTAAGCTGCGTCGGTCGGACACACCGCTGAAGTTGTTGATTGTGCGAAATCGCGCGTCAGTGTGACGACACGGACGCGTGCTCGTGAGCTCGAAAAGGCCCGGACAGGGACGGACCATCCCAAGACTCGGGGGCGGTGAGACGCTCGAACAGACGACCGGGCAACAGCACGACGGTAAGAGCCGCACGTACCGGTGGAAGTCGGCCATCGGATCCGCAAAATCCGGCATATCTCGTCAATCCTCGCTATCTTGTCCGCGTGACTCGTCACCGCCAGCGCGACTTGCGTCTCGTTGGAGGGCGACCGTAAGGGACTCGAACTTTCTCAAGACCCTTCCAGTTCCGCGCTTGCGGGATCCGCTCGCGCGAGCCGTTACGAAGAGAGTTGTGTTCGGCGAGGTGGGCGATGCTACAATAGTCACCGTCACGAAATATCGGCCCCAACTACGCTGGAAAAGTCCGCGACATAGACGTCAAGACGCTCAAGCAAGTGGGAGAAATGATCGATGCTGCTTCTACTCAGGAGTGACGACACGCTACTTCGGCAGGAAAGAAGAACGCGAGGCGGTGGGCCAACGCGATCCGGTCCTCGATGAGTTTCTCCAGAAGACCTCGGGCAAGCCCAACGCCACCATGGATACGCCCTGGGAACGACCCAACGAGGACACCGTGTTCGACAACTGACGCAGCCTCCAAAGATGGCGGTGATTCTTCCAAGAATGGTGGTGTGGTTCAAGCGGTTCACTCGTACAATTCATACTCATCCCTGCCAGTTCCTCGCAAGCGTTCGGACCCCACCAGAGACGTCCCATGATCCTTCGCTGCCGAACTCGATCGCTCGATGCCGGGTTTCTTGTGCTGTTCGTTGCGTTGTTCTCGAACGTGAGCCACGGAGCCCAGCCTGCCCCGGAGGAGTCAGCCGTCAAGCCTGCCCGCAAGAACGTGAAACTGCCTGGCTTGGTGATCAACTTCCAGGAGCGGTGTGTCGACCTGGAAGGTTCCATTTGTCTCGACGAGGGGATGTTGGAGCTGATCGCTTGCACGAAGCAGACCAAGGAGCACGAGTCGATTGTCGTGGTTCATGCCAGGCCGATGCACATCCACACGGCACTGCTGCTACTTGGCGCTCAGTCCGGCAATCCCGCGATGCGCCGTCCGATCGGCGAGGGAGGCACGCGATGGGTCGACATTCCGCCCCGGGGCGATCCAGTGGACATTTACCTGGTCTTCAGCAATAAGCACGGAAAGGCAGTCGAGCGCCCGATCAGCGATTTCGTGACTCGTTCTGAAAAGGACCCTGATGGACTGTTCGGCGCGCTGGAAGGTGATGCGCATGAGGTTGACAAGGACAACAGGGAAAAGTTCCCAAAGACCTTTCTCTTTGCTGGATCCCTTCTCGTCGGAGACGGGCCGGGTGCGCGCACCTACTTGGCCGACCGGAGTGGCAGCGTGATTTCCATCGCAACTTTCGGGGACGAATTGCTCTGTCTGCCAGGCGTGCATGCGAAAGCCAACGACACATTGATGTGGCAGATCGACGCCATGCATCTACCCGAAGTTGGCTCGAAGGTCACACTTCGTCTCCGCCCGCAAAACAAGCCCTCCGCAAAGACGGACGAAGCGGAGAAGCAACAACCGAAGGACGGCTGTGAAAAGGACCAGAAATAAGGCGAGCGGCAGATGAGTTCATACCCACCGAAGCGGAAGTCGCCAAGACTTTCGGCTGGCCACCGAAACTCTTGTCGAGTTTCGCTACGGGCAGATCTTCTAACGGCCGCGGTTCCCACATCGCAGAGGAATTAGCCACGTCACTTCATTGAGGAAGAGTCACATCATGAAATGGAATCAGATGATCAGCTTGTTTCTGGCAACGGCTTGCTTGTGGGCAGGCGGCTATGCTGCGGCCACAGAGAACTCCTTCTACGAGGAGCCGCCCCTGTTCTCCACCGCGCCGAGTCCGGAGAAGTCACTGCAAACCATCACTCGCTTCGGCCCGGTCGGGATGGGGATCGACTTGATCCAGCCGGCCTTCACCATGCAGATCCACAACATCGAGGAAGGCTCTCCGGCAGTCGCCACCGGCAAGCTCAAGGCGGGGCAGATCATCGAGTCGATCAACGGCCAGAAACTGGCGGATACCGCAACGACTTCTACCCGTTCGTACGGGCAGAACTCAAAGAGTACGATCCCGTGCTGCATGATCTGCTGGAAGAAATCTGGGGCCCGATGAATTAACTTCACGATCCAACTCGAAGGAACCAACTAATGATGATGACAGGCAATAGAATCACCACCGTATTGGCTCTGGTCGCCCTGGCGGTAACAGGATTCGGCTCCACCTTCGCGGCCAAGGGGAAACCGCTCAAGGTCTACATCCTGGCCGGGCAGTCGAATATGGAGGGACAGGCCAAGATCGAGACGTTCGACTATATCGGCGACGACCCGGCCACCGCTCCCCTGCTCAAGGAAATGCTTGGCGCCGATGGCAAGCCGCGCGTCTGCGAGAAAGCGTGGATCTCGTACCTGACCGGGTCTCCCGACAGGGACATGCTGGGCGAGGGGTTCGGCAAGCTGACGGCCGGGTACGGGAGTCGCAGCAATCCGACTGAAGACGGCGGCAAGATCGGCCCGGAGTTCACCTTCGGCCTCGTCATGGAAAAGGCATACGATGGTCCGATCCTGATCATCAAGACCGCGTGGGGCGGCAAGAGCCTGAACACAGACTTCCGCCCGCCCAGTGCCGGGCCGTACGAGTTCAACGAGGCGCAGTTGGAGGGCCTCAAGAAACAAGGCAAGGACATCGCCCAGGTCAAGGCCGACAAGGCGAAGGCCACGGGCCGGTACTACCGGCTGATGATCGATCACGTCAAGAAGGTGCTCGCCGATCCCCAGCGCGTCGTGCCGGACTACGATCTCAAGGCCGGCTACGAGATCGCCGGTTTCGTCTGGTTCCAGGGCTGGAACGACATGTGTGACGGTCATACCTATCCGGAACGCGACAAGCCGGGCGGGTTCGACGAATACTCCGAGCTGATGTCGCACTTTATCCGCGACGTGCGAAAAGAACTGTCAGCGCCAAAGCTGCCGTTCGTTATTGGCGTCATCGGCGTCGACGGCGAGGAGGCCACCGGCGCGATCGCCCACCTGCGCCCGGCCATGGCGGCCCCGGCGTCCAGCCCGGAATTCAAGGGCAACGTCGCCGCCGTGGAAACGGCGCCGTTTTGGGATGACGCCATGGAGGCGCTGCTGCCGAAGAAGTCAGAGATCAATCGGCGATTCAATGCCGCCTACCTGCTGACCGAGGAAGGCGTCATCGAAAACCCCGAGGCGTCCGGCCCCGGCTGGGAACCGATCGGTACCCCGCGGCCGGCCGATCGCGTTTGGCGTTTCATGTCGTTCGACCCGCAGAAGAAAGAAGACCAACTGCCAAAGACCGAGAAGAAGCGTTTTCGCAATGTGATGCTCCCCGCCGGACTGGAACATTGGCATACGCCCGATTTCGACGACAGCAAGTGGAACAGCGGCACGGCGCCGATCGGCAAGGGCGACTGGCGGCATCGCGACATTGGAAAGGCGACCGTCCAGTCCAAATCCGAATGGGGCGACGGCGAGTTCCTGCTGATGCGGTCGACCTTCCAACTCGACAAGCTGGACTACGAGGCCTACCGCCTGAGTATCCTGGCGCGTCAGGGCTTCGATATCTACCTGAACGGTCACAAAATCCACACCTACATCTGGTGGAAAGACGAACCATTCTACCGACCCATTGTCCTCGAGCCCCAGCACGTCAAGCATCTTCGCAAGGGCGTCAATGTGCTGGCGGCCTACGCCAATGTGGAATACGACCGGCGAACACAGGAGCCCCACGCGTCCATCGATATGATGATCGAGGGGATCACCAAAGAGGGCCTGGCGAACATCAACAGCCAGGAATATACCCTGAAACAAATGGATAAGATCTGTACCCGTCAAGAGCAGAAGATCATCGCAGGGGCTTCCAACGCCGGCTACCACTACCTGGGTAGCGGCAAAATCATGGCCCAGATCGGCAAGGCCTTTGCGGAAGCGATACTGAACATGGAGAAACAACAATGAGCCGACCAAACCAGAAAGATCGAAGATTTGTCATATCGCTTTCGACCCTGGCACTGCTGCTGGTTTCGTTCGCCTGCTATGGAGCGGAAAGCGACTACTACACCGAGGAGCAAATCTACCGATCACGCCCGGAGCCGAATCGCGAGATGCCCTTCGGCCACATCGGCGTGACGGGCGTGATGGTGCGGGTGTACCAGGGCGTGACCATCAAGGTCGAGAAGGCCGTGCCCGGCTCGCCCGCCGATGGCAAATTCAAGAAGGGCGAAACCATCACCGGAATCAATGGGGTCTCGCTGAAGGGCAGGAACCCGTTCGTGACACTGGGCAACGCGCTCACCGACGCCGAGGCCACCGACGGCCAGATGATCTTCGACGTCGCCTCCGCAGAGGGTACATCGAAGAGAAAGGAATCCGTTCGCATCCCCGTGCTGGGTTCCTACAGCAAGACTTGGCCGCTTGACTGCGACAAGTCGAAGAAGATCATCGAGCAGGCAGCCGAGTTCTTCGCGGACAGGAGCAAGTTCGGAACCCGGTACGACGAGCGCGGCATCCCGGCTGCCCTGGCGTGCCTGTTCCTGCTCTCGACCGGCGATGACAAGTACGTACCGCCAGTCAAGGCGTACTTCGACAACTTCCCCGAGGATGTGAAGGCGATCGGCGATCACACCTGGAACAATGGCTACAACGGCATCGCGTGCGGCGAGTATTACCTGCGCACCGGGGACGAATCGGTGCTGCCGATACTGCAGTATTACTGCGACGACGCAAAGCACCGCCAGAAGTTTGGGCGCGGCTGGGTACACTGGGGCACGGGCGTCAGTCCCGGGTACGTTGCCAGCGGCCTGATGAACCCGGCCGGGGCGCAGGTGCTGACGACGTTGCTCCTGGGCAAGGAGTGCGGCGTCCTTGTCGATGACGACACGTTGCTCGGCTCGCTGGAGTACTTCTACCGCTTCGCCGGTCGCGGCACGGTGCCCTACGGCGATCATCGTGGCGAAGGCGGTCTGGGATCCAACGGCAAGGACGGCATGATCGCCGCGGCCATGCAGATCGCCGCGGGCTCGCAGGGCGATGTTACGATCTACGAGATGGCTCGCCAGTATCTCGGCATGTCGATGCTCACCAGCTACCCCTTGCTCGTGCAGGGGCACGGCGACGAGGGGCGCGGCGACGGCATCTGGCGCAGCATCGTCACGTCCTACTCGCTGAGGGACCGTCCCGACCAGTACCGCACAGCGATGGATCGTCTCACCTGGTGGCACGATCTGAGTCGCGAGCCGGGCGGCAGCATCGGAATCGCGACACTCGCGTGGCAGAACGGGATCATCGGCTCGTCCGGTCCCGGCGTCGGCCTGTCCTACACCGCGCCGCTGAAAACGCTGCGCATTACCGGCGCGCCACGCACGAAGTACTCGAAGGACTACACGCTGCCCGCGAACATCTGGGGCACGCAGGCCGACAGGGCGTTTCTCTCGATCGACCACAATCCGAAGTACTACGACTACGGAGGCGACGAACCCACGCATGTCCCCTTCTGGGCGCTTGGAGGGGCATACCACCGACCGAAGACGGATCTCGAGAGCGTCCCTCGCGAGGTGATGCTCAAGAACGTGTATCACAGACGCTACATGATTCGCGCGCAGGCGGCCAAGGCGCTGCTCGCGGTCGGGGCGTTTGATGAACTCGAGAAGCTGCTGCGCGACCCGGACCCGCGCGTGCGTCGTACCGGGCTCGACGGCCTGATTGACTACAACTACTGGTTCGCGATCGGTCGCCAACCGATCTCGGCCGAGCAGTTCTCGCCCGCGATGCTCGATGCCATCAAGAAGATGCTTTCCGATCCCAACGAGTCGTGGTGGGTGGTCGATGGCGCGCTGATGGCGCTGAAGCTCGCACCGGCCAGCGACATCCAGGCCTGCAGGTCGCTCATCATGCCCTGGACCAAGCACTCGGACTGGTGGCTGCGTGAGTCCTCCTTCATGGCCCTGTCCGGGCTGGATAAGGACGACGCCCTCTACCTGGAGATCCTGCCGACGCTGCTGACGATGGTCACCGAAGAATACCACACCCAGCCGCGGTCGAGGATGTTGGGCCACCTGAAGGGCGCCCTGAGAAGCAAGAAGCGGACGAGCCCGGCTGGCGAGCTGATCCTGACGGGGCTCCAAGATGCCGTGAGTTCGAGCGAGATCAAGACCGGCATCCGTTCCCCCGAGGGCGCGTACAACGTCTTTGAGGTGGCCAAGGCGTGCCTGCAGGACGATCCCACAACCGCCGTCGCGGTCGCGCAGATGATCCAGCAGCGGTTCAACCAGTTCGCCACCGGCAGCCTCATCCAACTCGTGGCGACACCGAACTCGAACCGCGACGGCAGGCCCTACGGCCTCTACACCACGATCGACCAGCAGTCTCCCCAGCAGCGTGAAGAGCTGACCGACATCCTGTTCAACGCGTACCGGCAGGAACTCATCAACCGTATGACCGCCGAGAATGCCAACGAGAACCAGCCGTTGGTGGACACGATCATCGACCTGACCAAGCTCCGCAAGCCCGTCGCCGGCTGGCAGCCGGTCGGCGCCCCGAAACTCGAGGACCGCATCTGGCGCTTCATGTCGTTCGATCCGCAGGTCGAAAACGACAGGATGCATCCGCGCGAGAAGAAACGCTTCCGGAGAGTACAGTTGCCCGATGAACTCGAGAGCTGGTACGAGGTCAACTACGATGACAGCCAATGGGAAAGGGGCCGCGCGCCCATCGGCGTCGGCGTCCACGAGGCGAGGCGGGTATCCTTCAAGAACAACTCAGACTGGGGTAAGGGCGAGTTCATCGTGATGCGCACGACCTTCGAGTTGGACGCCGTGGAATGCGACTCGTACCGCCTGAGCATCCTGGCGAAGCAAGGCTTCGACGTGTACCTGAACGGCCACAAGATTCACACGTACGTTTGGTGGAAGGACATGCCACACTATCGACCGATCGTGCTGGAGGGCAGCCATAGCAAGCACTTGAAGACGGGCACCAACGTTCTGGCGGCCTACGGCAACGTCGAGTACGACAAGAAGTCGCACACGCCTGCGGGGCAGATGGACCTTTTCATCGAAGGTCTGAAGATGTCGGACCTGAAGTAGACTTGTTCCTGGCCGAGCACGACGCAAAGCACAGCTATGAAGCTACCAGAAAGAACTCCATGAAGAGTAACTCATGGAACGCATCAAGAGGAAAGCAGAATGATGAGACAACAACCTGTTTCCCGCCAAGCGTATAGACAACGATATTTCCCTACCATCGTAGGACTGCTATTTGGAGCGGCATCGATCCTTTTTGTCGTGAGCAGCGCTTTCGCCCAATACGCGGATTGGAAACATACGGGTTCGATCTACATCCTGACTACACCCGAGGGCGCGAACCTTCCGGCATCTGCTTCAGTGAAGGGCTTTCCGTTGCTCGTCCGCTTACACTGCGACCACTTCCGTTTTGCCGAGGCTGAGGAGGGAGGGAGTGACATGAGATTCTCAGCGGGAGGGAAGCCACTATCCTACGAGATCGAAGAGTGGGATAAGGAGGCAGGCGCGGCAAGCATCTGGGTGAGGATTCCATTGATCAAGGGGAACGACCGCCAGGAGATTAAGATCCATTGGGGCAAAGCCGGCTCCCCAAGTGCGTCGGACGGCAAGGCCGTTTTCAACGCTTCCAATGGATACATTGGCGTGTGGCACCTTGGTCGTGATGTGCAGGATGTGGCGGGGAACCTGGATTCCGAAGACAAGGGAACGACGGAAGCGAAGGGTAGGATCGGCGGCGCGCGGTATTTTCCTGGGCAGAAGGGGGTGTTCTGCGGTACGGACATCCAGGCGCTTCCATCGGGCGGGGCGCCGCACAGCACGCAGGCCTGGTTCCGGTCGGACAAGTCCAACGGGCGGATCGTTTGCTGGGGAAACGAGGCACGGGCGGGCAAGGTGACCATGAACTACCGGAGCCCGCCTCGGATCCGGATGGATTGCTATTTCTCCAATGGGGACGTCCGGGCGGAGATTCCTGGCCGGGCCAAGGGCTGGACTCACGCCGTCCACACTTTCGAAGACGGGCAGTCCCTCCTGTACATCAACGGCCAAAAGCGGGGCGAGGGTAATCCCGCACACACTCAGATGACCATCGAGCGGCCGGCCCGACTGTGGATCGGCGGATGGTACAACAACTACGACTACGTGGGCGATATCGATGAGGTGCGCATCTCCGGTGTGGCCCGTTCCGCCGACTGGGTGCGGCTGGAATATGAAAACCAGAAGCCGATGCAGACATTGGTGGGCCCGGTGGTTCAGGATGGCGACGAGTTCTCTCTATCGCCCAGCCGCGTGGAGATGAACGAGGGCGAAACCGTGGACCTCGCGGCCAGGGCGGGTGGCGCGCAAAAGACCTACTGGTCCGTGGTTCACGGTGATGGAGAATCCGTGATCGCCACAGACCGGTTCAACATCTCCTTTGATGCAGGACGGGTAACCGGAGACCGGGCATTCACGGTCCGTTTTGATGCCGTTTGCGCTGACGGCGTTCGATCGATTGCAGTCCCCGTCACGGTCAAGGAGACGATTCCCGAGCCCGAATTTGCCCTCATCGCCCCGGCAAACTGGGATGGGCGCGAGACCATTGAGATTCAGCCGGAGATCAGGAATCTGGAAGCGATGCAGAATGCGGGCGTCGGTGAACTTGATTACCGTTGGGAGGTTTCCGGGCTGGCGACGATCAAGGACGAGGAGCCTGGAAAACTGGTACTCAGCCGTGCCCAGAACAGCGGTACGATGACCGTGAAACTCTCGTTGACAAACGGGGGCGACGCCGTCGTGGCCTCGGCGGATGTCGTCGTTCAGCAGCCGGAGACGGACGCCTGGGTCCCCTGGGTTCCCGGCAACAAAGAAATGCCGGTAGAAGGGCAGTTTTACGCACGCGACGATAGCGGCAAAGGCACCCTGCACTGTAAGGGTGTGTTGGAGGAAAAGGCCGAAGAGGCTTTTCTGCGAGTATTCGCCGATGAGAAGAAGTACGCGGAAGAAAGCAAGTCGCCAGGGACGGGCCGTTGTTACTCCTTCGCCATCAAGCTAGAGCCGGCCCTGGTCGAATACCAAATTGAGTTTGGGACCAGGACTGCGGGCGCGGAAGCGGTTTTGCACCGGGCGGGCGATATCGTCTGTGGTGATGCCTACCTGATCGATGGCCAATCGAACGCGCTGGCAACCGACACTCGCGAGGAATCTCCGCGCGTTACGAACGAGTGGGTCCGCAGCTATGGTCGTCCGCGGTTCTTCAAAGAGGGTGAGCAGGAGAACCTCTGGTGTAAACCGGTATGGAAAGCGCAGCAGGAACACCTGGCGGAATTGGGGTGGTGGGGCATGGAGTTGGCCAAGCGACTGGTGGAGAGCCAGAAGGTTCCCATATTCATCGTCAATGGAGCACGCGGTGGAACCAGGATCGACCAGCACCAGCGTAACGACGAGAACCCGACAGATCTCGAAACGATTTACGGTCGCATGCTCTGGCGGGTGAAGCAGGCGCGCTTGACCCACGGAATCCGGGCAGTCATCTGGCATCAGGGTGAGAATGATCAGGGAGCCGCAGGACCCGACGGCGGATACGGATGGGAGACCTACCACCGCTACTTCGTCGAAATGTCAGCAGACTGGAAGCGGGATTTCCCCAACGTCAGCCGATACTACGTTTTCCAAATTTGGCCGAACGCCTGCGCCATGGGCGGCGGAAACGGAGACATGTTGCGTGAGAGACAGAGGACCCTGCCCCACCTCTATTCGAACATGGATATCATGTCGACACTGGGCATCAAACCGCCCGGTCCATGCCACTACCCGTTAAAGGGCTGGTCACAGTTCGCCACTCTGCTGCAACCGCTGATCGAACGAGACTTCTACGGCAGGAAGGTCAACGGACCTATCACCCCTGCGGACCTCAAGCAGACTTACTATACAAGCGCTGCCAAGGATGCCATTGCCCTGGAGTTCGATCAGCCCGTCGTCTGGAAGGACTCGCTGGTCAGCGAGTTCCGCCTGGACGGGGCAAAGGGGAATGTCACGTCCGGTGCCGTTTCAGGGAATGTGATCACTCTCAAGCTGAAAGAACCGGTCCAGGCCGGCAAGATCACCTACCTGGACGAAACGGCCTGGAGCCAGGACAGGCTGTTGATCGGCAAGAACGGCATCGCAGCCCTGACATTCTGCAATGTGCCGGTCTTGGACGAAAGGAAAACAAAATGAGAAAAGCCATCACACGTTTTCTCAACCCGTTACGATGTGCAGGACTGGCAATCCTAATCGCGACGACCGCGTGTACGGCGGCCGAGGATTCGCCCAACGTCCTGTTTATCTCCATGGATGATCTGAACGACTGGGTGGAACCCTTGGGCGGTCATGCCCAGGCACGCACGCCCAACTTGACCCGCTTGGCCAATCAGTCGGTGAATTTCACCAGGGCCTATTGCACCAGCCCCGGCTGCAATCCCTCTCGCACCTCTGTCATGACGGGGCTGGCCCCGCACACATCCGGCGTCTATTCCAACTACCAGGACTGGCGCGAGGTCATCACCGAATACACCTCGCTGGGCAAGTACCTCCGCGAGCGCGGCTACTACTCGGCGGGGGCAGGCAAGATCTACCACTATCACATGGTGGATCCGTCATGCTGGGACGAATACTGGCAGCAGGATTAGGCACTGCTCAGAAATGACTTCGTCAAAAAGGAACGAAAGGACATGCACGATGAGCAAGACTAGAAAACACGTATCACGCCGTTCATTTCTGAAAACCGGCGCGGTCTCGGCCGCCGCTTTTTCCATCGTACCCGGCCACGTGGTCGGGGCCGACGGGCAGACCCCGCCGAGTGAGAAGTTGAACATCGCCGGAATTGGCGTCGGCGGCATGGGGAGAGGCAACATCGGCGCCTGCCGGAAAGAAAACATCGTGGCGCTCTGCGACGTCGACAGCGCCTACGCGGGCAGAACGTTCGATGCCTACCCGCAGGCGAAGCGGTACACCGATTACCGTGTGATGCTCGAAAAGCAGAAAGACATCGCCGGCGTGGTGATCGCGACGCCGGACCATACGCACGCGGTCATCACCCTGGCCGCCATGCAGTTGGGCAAGCACGTCTTCTGCCAGAAACCCCTGACCCACACCGTGCTCGAGGCGCACAAAATCGCCGAGGCGGCGCGCGCGTCCAAGGTCCAGACCCAGATGGGCAACCAGGGGCATTCCTCGGAATCGATCCGCATGGTTCGCGAGTGGATCCAGTCGGGCTCCATCGGGGACGTCAAGCAGGTGCATGCGTGGACCGACCGGCCCGACAAGGGCCCCTGGTACGCCAATTTCGCGGCCCGGGATCTGCCGCAGGACTTCCCGCCGGTGCCGGACACCCTGGACTGGGATCTCTGGCTCGGCCCAGCGCAAGACCGCAAGTACAGCCCGGCGTATCACCCGTTCAAATGGCGCGCGTGGCTGGACTTCGGAACCGGCGCGCTGGGCGACATGGGATGCCACATCCTGGATCCCGCCTGCTGGGGGCTGGACCTGGTGAACCCGAGCAGCATCATCGCCGAGGTGAAGCACCACAAGCCCGAGTTGAAAGGCAAAGCCTACCCCATCGCGGCCACCGTGACCTACGAATTCCCGCAACGTGGAAAACTGTGTCCCCTGACGCTGAAGTGGCATGACGGCGTGTACCAAGTGCCGCGCCCGCCCATGCTGGAAGAAGGCCGGAACCTGCCGGCCAGCGGCGCGGTCATTTACGGCGAAAAGGAAACCATCCTGCATGGCTCCCACGGCGCCGGCGGCGCCCGGATCATCCCGGAAGACCGGATGAAGAACTTCCAGCAGCCCGAAAAGACGATCCCGCGGGTCAAGGACGGGCACATGGGCGATTGGCTTCGGGCCTGCAAGGACGGAAACCCCGCCAGCTCGAACTTCGCCGAATACGCCGGGCAGCTTACGGAAATGGTGCTGCTCGGCGTGGCCGCCCAGCGCGTTCCGGCGGTGAAGTTGAACTGGAATGCGGAGAGGCTGGAATTCGACAATGAAGAAGCCAACAAGCACCTCCACACGCCATACCGAAAGGGCTGGTCACTAGGTTGATTGAGCCCCAACCTGGAAAAGGTCCCGGCTTGCCCGAACGGGAAAAAGTGTATCCACTGCTGCCTGCCGGAAGATGCGATTACTTCTATAGAAAAAAAAGGAAACGAGAATGTTGAACAGCCACCAATGCAAGACGATTTGTTCATATGTTGTCCTCGTGACGGCGCTGCTGATCCTTCCCGCCACTGCGGCCGACGTTGCGGATCAACTGCCCGACCCAGACGGCAAACCGGCCGACGTGAGCAAGCCGGTGCAGGTGTACATCTTGCTGGGCCAGTCGAACATGCTGGGCTTCGGAAAGATCGGCACCGCCGACAAACCGGGCTCCCTGACGCACGCGGTCGAGGAAGAGAAGAAGTACCCGTACCTGGTCGACGACGACGGCAACTGGACCGAACGCAAGGATGTCCGCAACGTGCGCGTCATGGGGAGCGGCACGGGCGGCATGAGGGTTTTCAACAACGAGTGGATGACCATCACGGGCCGCAACATCGGCCCCGAGATCGGCATCGGGCATCACGTGGGGCATGTCACTGACGCGCCAGTGATGATCCTCAAGAGCTGTATCGGCAATCGTGCCCTGGGCTGGGACTTGCTGCCACCGGGCAGCGAAGGCTTTGAGTTTACAGATGACAAGGGCGTCACGTGGATTCATCCCGGGTACAAGGGGACGCCCGAGCGCTGGGAAAAAGGCACGGAGCCGAAGAAGATCGGCTGGTACGCCGGCATGCAATACGACGGTGATATTGCCCGAGCGAAAGATGTGTTGGCTGAACTCGACAAGTATTACCCCGATGCGAAGGAATACGAGATCGCGGGCTTCTTCTGGTGGCAGGGTGATCGGGACAGCCGTAGTGCCGCGCTTTCCAGCCGATACGAGAAGAATCTTGTCCATCTCATCAAGCAGCTTCGTAAGGACTTCAATGCGCCCAACGCGAAGTTCGTCTGTGCCTCCCTGGGTCAAACCGAGAAGGGTGCCACCGATGGCGGTGGGAAAATTCTAGATGCCATGCTCGCGGTCGACGGTGAATCCGGCAAGTACCCGGAGTTCAAAGGCAACGTCGCCACCGTTTACACACACCCGCTGTCCAAGGGAGGCAGCTCCGGCGGCCACTACGGTGGCAACGCCGAGACCTACATGAACGTCGGCGAAGCCATGGGCAAGGCGATGGTTGAAATGCTGGAAGAGTAGAATCCGGCGGCTGCCCGCCAGCCGGCCCGCTGGACGCCCATTCGACCTGTTGGTCGGCGGCGCGAGGGGTCCGCAAAGAACCAAATCCCTATCAGTTGAACCTCGGTGGTGCATTGACCCTTCCGTGTGTGACAAGTGTGGCTGATCCGCCGGTCGTTCCGGTCGCGGCCAACACCGATAACGAACTCCTGTAAATAAAGCGACAAAAAGAAAGGCTCGAAGCGATGAGAGCGAAGACGACGACAGTTATCTGTGTGGCGCTGATCGCCATGGCGATCGGGGCATCGAGCGTATGGGCGGCCAAGCAACCGGCGGTGCAGGAAATGGAATTGAACGCTGCCGGGCAGAAGCTGCTCGCGCGCTACTCGGATCAACTCCAGGCCCTGCAGACGGAGATCGAGAAGGCGTTGCCGAAAGTTGACGAGAAGCAGAAAGCCGCCTTCCTGAAAGCGTATCAGGACGAGGCGGCGGCGATGGCGGCCGAACTGAATGCGTTGCGAGCTCAGGACCGGAAGCCGGCCGGGCATCCATCGAAGAAGAACTATGAGACCGCCAAGGAGGCCCTCGCGTTTGCGGCGACGAAGGCGCAGCCGCCGGCCAAGGCCATGCTGACGGACTTGGAGGAGTTCCTGGCGAGCAACAAGCGGGACGCAAAACTGGCGAAATACATGGTCTTGGCCGAGGCCACACCGCGCGGCTTGGCGGAGTTCGCCCAGCAGGGTAAAGAGCAGGAGACGCTGGTCGAGACGCTGCTGGCAGACGCTGATCTGATGAAGCAGATGGCCATCGCGGATGGCGCGAAGGACGGCAAGTATGGCCAGACTATGCAGATCTACACCGACATCCAGAAGGCCAGCGGGAAGTCCAAGGATGGCACATTGCAGCGGCTGGCGCTGGCGGTCGGCCTGGAGCACGCGGTGCCCGTTAAGCAGACCAACCCTGCGGCGCAGACGGATGCTCCGGCCACCGTGGATCCGGTGAACCGGTACCTGCATTTCGAAAAGGCTTACCTGGACGGCGAGCTGGATCCCGGCTTCAAAAATCTGAGCGTGTGGGATTATCGACTGGTCGTCAACGGCGATGAGACGGATGATATCCTGGCCTGGGGCCGCGAGATGCTCCGGAACTACCGGCCGGACCACATCTCCACTTCGGACTATCGCTGGCGATATGTGGAAGCCGTCAAGACGGATGTCAAGTATGGATCGCAGGACAATAAATACGACCGTCCCGAACTGCATAAGTACCAGAATATCATTATGAATGGCGGTGTGTGCGGACGGCGCGCCTTCTTTGGACGCTTTATCCTGCGCGCCTTCGGCGTGCCGACCACGGCCCGCCCCCAGCGAGGTCATGCCGCGCTGGTCCACTGGACACCCGATGGCTGGGTGGTCTGTCTCGGGGCCAGCTGGACCTGGGGTTGGACCTCGTTCGGCCAGGACAGGGATTTCCTCGCGCATACGCAGGCGAGGATGACCGGAAAGCCGTTCGAGCAGGTGCGGCGCGCCCAGTTGGTGGGCACTGCCCTGGGCGAGCAGAGGGCTTTCGGATTCCACGCCGGCGCTTCCGGTTTCTGGAACGGCGTGGCGCTCTACCGGCAGCGGGCGATTGTTGAAGAGGCCAAGGCGGTGGCGCTGGCCGCGGTTGGTGAGGACATTGGCGAGGCGAACGAATCCAAAGTGAAGGAAGCGATTGAAGCAGCGACCATCACCGAAGAGGACAGGAAGATCGTCGTCGGCAATGACGGGGTCATCACGATTCCCGCGGCGGCCTGCAGCAAACCGACGAACAGCACGGCGAAGATCGTTTTCATGAAGAGCTGCCTGGGCGGGATGCAGTTGCACTACAACCGCAATGGGGAGCACGAAGAGTTCGAATACACCTTCGATGTCCCGGCCGCCGGGAAGTATGCGCTCAGCGCGCGGGTGGTGACGCCCAGTTGGAAGCAGCACCTCCTGGTTGCGGCGAACGGCGCCAAGGAGCCGACCGACATCGCACTGCCGTTTACCGTCGGCGTGTGGGACAAGACGGCGCCGGTCGAGGTCGCCCTGGTCAAGGGCCGAAACGTCCTTCGTTTCTCGCGCGAGGGGTCGGTCAAGGGATTGACCATTGAGGAGTTCACCCTTAAGCCGCTGAATTAATGTCTCTTTCCCCGTCCGCCTTAACAATGCAGAAGGAATAACACAATGACAACAGGAAAACACGCGGTAAGGACCATCGTCCTAG
>JACKQG010003806.1_pt1 | contig 18108 bp, 18 predicted proteins | sample 8237621 | NCBI WGS metagenome assembly JACKQG01 (sample SAMN15677084, study PRJNA649215) | marine metagenome | biome: marine; feature: Black Sea; material: saline water; isolation source: suspended particulate matter (SPM) from the Black Sea western gyre | collected 2013-06-09/2013-06-10 | depth... | reverse complement strand
GTTCCACCAATTTCACCAATCATACAAATGGCTTTGGTGCCACGATCTTTTTGGAAAAGGTCGAGTATGTCAATGAAGCGTGAACCAATAATGGGATCACCACCAATTCCCACGCATGTGGATTGACCAATCCCAAGAGCCGTCAACTGGCCAACGGCTTCGTAGGTAAGTGTGCCACTACGAGAAATGATTCCGACATTGCCCTTTTTATGGATATGTGCTGGCATGATTCCAATCTTTGCCTTGCCGGGTGAAATTACTCCGGGGCAGTTGGGTCCAACCAGTCTGCTGTTGGTTCCTTGAAGGTATTTATGGACATTAACCATATCACTGACAGGAATGCCCTCGGTGATACAGATGATGAGTTCGATGCCAGCATCAGCAGCTTCTAAAATTGCATCTGCTGCAAAAGGGGGTGGAACAAAAACCATGGTTGCGTTGGCTTTGGTTTTTTTAACAGCATCCGCTACCGTATTGAATACGGGAACCTTGCCCATTACAGTTTGTCCGCCTTTACCTGGCGTCACACCACCCACAACTTTGGTTCCATATTTCATGGACTGCTCGGTGTGAAACATTCCTTCACGACCGGTGATGCCTTGGGTAATCAGTCTGGTTTTTTCGTCGACGAGTATGCTCATTTGATTGCTTTTACCACCTTTTGGGCGCCATCTTTCATTCCATCTCCAATGAGAAAATTGAGACCGGAATCTTTGAGGATCTGGTGCCCTTCTTCCATATTCGTACCTTCCATTCGAACTACAACTGGAATTTTGATATGGAGTTTTTTAGTTGCAGCAACCACTCCTCTTGCCAATACATCGCATCGAAGAATGCCGCCAAATATATTAATAAAAATTCCTTTTACTGACTTATCTGAGAGGAGGATTCTAAATCCATTTTCTATCATTTCCTCATCGGCTCCGCCACCAACATCGAGGAAGTTTGCCGGTTCCCCGCCCGATAATTTAATGATGTCCATGGTGCCCATGGCCAGTCCTGCGCCATTAACCATGCAGCCAATATTTCCATCCAGTTTAATGTAGTTAAGATTAAACTTGCTGGCTTCAACTTCCGTTGGGTCTTCTTCATCCGTGTCGCGAAGGGCTTGTGTGTCTTTATGTCGGTACAAAGCATTGTCATCTATATCTACTTTTGCATCGAGAGCCAAGACACGGTCGTCAGAGGTTATGACGAGAGGGTTGATCTCCAGCATCGAGCAATCTTCTTTGACGAAAGAATCGTAGAGATTGATGATGAAGGGAATAATAGCTTTTAGAGCTGCGCCTTCCAAGTTTAAGGCAAAAGCTATTTTCCGCGCTAGATAAGGCTGAACACCAATTACTGGGTCCACCACCTCTTTAATGATTTTTTCAGGGGTATCGGCTGCAACTTCCTCAATCTCCATGCCTCCAGCTTCAGAAGCCATGATGAGAACTCGGCTGGTTTCTCGGTCTACCAGGATTCCCATATAGAGCTCTTTGACGATATCCATGCCTTCTTCAATTAACACCTTTTTAACCAGACGGCCTTCGGGTCCGGTTTGTGGAGTGACCAAGGTCATTCCAATTATATCCCCTGTATATTTTTCCGCTTCCTTGGGGCTTTTGGCTAATTTGACACCGCCGCCTTTTCCTCGGCCTCCTGCATGAATTTGAGCTTTTACAACAACAACGGGGGTGCCTAGTTTTTTAGCGGCCGCAGGAGCTTCTGATTTTTTTGAAACCAAAACTCCGTTGGGCACAGGAACGTTATATTTCCTGAGAATTTCTTTGGCTTGATATTCGTGAATCTTCATGAGGTTTTCTTAAATTATAGGGGAAAAGAGAACCAGTTTTTAACATAGGGAAAGGGAATATGTCAAAAGAAACTTCCAAGGCCGGGAAAAAGGGAGGCGTAAGAACTTATTGATGCAATAGGTAGGGTATTAACACTTTGAAGCTATATTTTTAGGCTGCGCGGCTTCATCTTGGCCGGTGTTGGTGGATGCTTCATAAAGCTGCGTCCAGGCTTCTAAAAGTGGATTCAAAATATTCAGAACAGCTTGCAAGGGTTTTTGATCAGACTTGATATTGGCAAGGGTCAATTGGCTCAGCGAGAACTGGTAAAGGGATTCCAAACGAGGCGCCACATCGCCACCTTTTTTAAAATCCAAAGCGAGTGAAAGCTCGTTGACAATATCATGGGCTTTTTGAATGTATTTTCCCTGATTGGCGGCATCACCCTTTGCCATACTATCTCCAGCCAAAGTGGTGAACTTGATGGCACCCTCATACATCATCAAAATCAGTCGGCCCTGACTGGATGTCGATATCTGGTTTCTTCGGTATTGATCGTGGTATCTGGATGGAACCATTTATAATTTTCCCTGAAAAGAATTTCTATTTTTCAATTTAATTGCCACCTGAAAATAAGGATTGTATCCCTGCAATCGAACTATCGAAGGCATCCCGTTGAGAATTCAATCTTCCTAAAACAACCTCAAGATTGGTGAACCGGTCACGGAGATTAGATTCAAACAACACGAGTCTTTGTTCCAAGTCGGTAATGGTTTGATCAAATTCGGCGATGGTATCGTTGGCACTGTCTATCTCTGCTTCAAGAGGCCCTTGCAGCGATGCATCCGTCAATCGGGCTATAATCCGATTGGTTATTTGTGCCACTCCTACTGATAGAGTGAGTGATCCGTATTCTCCATCATTCAGATTACCTATGCGAAAGTTTAATCCTTCCGCAGCGGTTCCTGTGGCTCCAGCAAAAAAATTGCCATTACCCACGGCGTCTGTGAAAGTCGTTGTTCCAGAAGCGGCCAATTGCGGCACACCATTTGATACGCGAACGTTATAGGTTCCGGGGTCTGTGTTGTCCGTAAACCCTACAAATGTAACAGCACTGTTAGTGGTACTCGAAGCGCTTGAAAATAACTGGGTGACATTTCCGATATCACTTGCTATGGCAGTACTCAGGGCTCCATCATCAACGGTGAGCGTTCCATCCGATTGAGTGCGAATACCAACTTGTGATAAAAAATTAAAATCTCCAGTTACGCCTACAACTTGATCCGTTATCGTTTCCCGTAATGTTTGCTGTAAATTTTGAACGGTAAAGTTGGCAAATAGAACTCCCGTTTCACCAGTAGATTCTGTCAAAGCTAATTCGCTGCTCAGATGTTGTATGAGTTCATTGTACCCATCCACATAGTTCTGGATTTTTTCTTTGATAGCATCTTCATCTGGACTTAATGTGATGATACCGGACCCCGCTGATTCGAGTTGCAGGGTTGTGCCAGTGATGACATCCGTGACGGTGTTATTGGATTTCGTAACCGCAACACCATCGAGCACAAAACTTGCATTCTGTGCAGCCTGCGATTCGGTGAATGAAATCGGGCTTTGTTGTCCTACTCCAAATAAAGTGTTGGAGGCACTGATTGAAACGGCATTGTCACTTCCTGTTTGCGTTCCCGATATAACGAGTTTAACAGGGTTGGTAGCACTTCCATCGTTCAGGAAGTTAGCATGCACATTAGCCCCTGAGTTATTAAGAGCTAGCCTTACGCCATCCAAGGTGTTGTTCGTGTCATCAATTGTGATCTCTGTGGTAGTGGTTCCCACTGTTAAAGAAATAGTTCCATTTCCAATCGTACTGGATGTGTCGGCAAAACCAGATGACAAGAGTTTTGATTCCCGAGCAAGATTATTTACAACTAATGAAAACGTTCCAGATGTAGCAGAGCTGGAAGTCGTTAATGTGGCAACTTTATTGTTATCCGTAGAACTGTTATTGGAAAATTCCCCAACTGTAGAAAGAAAACGTGATTCGGTGTTCAGGGTATTGACGACACTTTTGAAGTTTTGCAGGCGGTCTTTGAGATCCTGAAAGCTGAGTAGTTTGGCTTCTTCTAAAGCGCGCTTCGCTTCAACGATAGTGATGGGCTGACGTTGGAGGGTAATCAGGTTGTCAATAATTCCACCTGTATCCAGGTTGGAGTTAATACCAAATATTGCAGCTTCAGCCACTTATATGCCTTTCAATTGATTTACTTGAGTCACCTATTCCATCTATCTTTAGATTTATCGGTCTTAAAAATGCCAAACTTTAATGTTTTAAAGGGTTATTAGCAGTCTTTTAACCCGGCTCTCCAAAAAGGCTGGTAAACGGTACAATAACGCCATAACTTGTTTTAAAATAAGGTGTTTTTAAATAACTGTTGATTTAGGATGTCAGGATGATAAATTGAATAAAATATTCCTAACCAATTATTGGATTTATGTCTGAACAACTCGGTCTATTTGGCGAACCTGAGGCTCAGGAACCCGCCAAAACAATTAAACAAGAACCAGTTAAACCAGCCAAACTGGAATCAGGGCCTCGCGTCCAATATTTTGACCTAGAAACCCAAAAAAGCGCCGATGATGTTGGCGGTTGGGGCAATATCCACAAAATGGGGCTGGCTGTAGGCGTGGTTTGGGATAGCCAAGATAAAGACTATTTCGTCTACGAAGAAAAAGACGCCAAAAAGCTGGTTGAAAAACTCAGGACGGCTGATCTGGTTGTGGGTTTTAATGTTATTGGGTTCGATTATACGGTGCTGCAACCGTACTCCGATTTTGACCTGCAAGAGATCAATACCTTTGACATGCTCGTGGACGTAAAGAAGCTTCTCAATTTTCGATTGAGCCTGAATCATTTAGCGCAACATACTTTGAATGCCAAAAAGTCTGCCGATGGGCTGATATCACTGCAATGGTATAAAGAAGGGAAAATTGACAAGATCATCCATTACTGCAAACAGGATGTCGAAATCACGCGGGACCTTTTTTTATATGGTGAACAACACGGCTACGTCAATTACCAAAGTCGATCCGGCAACCCATTACAACTGGAAGTGGATTGGAAGACGTCCAATTTTATTTCCTGACCTACCTTTTAGTTTCCGGGTCTCTAGCTTTTTTCAGAGTTGATGAATTTTTTTAGGAAGGGGAACATGGCACCACGTTTCTCGATCATTTCTTCACGGGATTGTTTTACCACGGCTTCATCAATGATTCTTATGTTGCGTTCAGCAGCAAATTTTTCTATGCCTTTTACAACCATGCCTCGCGCGAAAGAGGGGATGCGGTCTAATCGACCTTTAGCCTCGGGTGTCCACTGAGTCTGGAACTCAACTTCCAGTCCGAGAGTGTCTTCCACTTTTAAAGTGATGGCTTTACCGCCATACTTGCCGGGTTCATAATCACAGGAAGGATCTGGGTCCATATAGTTTCCAGTTTCCGCAAAGGCGCGTGCTCGGCACCCTGAACACATTGCAGAGAATTCGCAACTGCCACACTTGCCTTCCAGTCCTTTTCGGTCTCGCAACTGGACCATCAGGGGAGCATTTTCCCACAAGTCTTTAAAAGTACGAGATTTTAAATTGCCGACGGACTCTTCAATAAAAGGGCAGGGTGTTAAATTGCCTTCGGGTGATATGCGACTGTAATGCGTTGCCGCCGGACAGCCACCGGAATAGGTTCGGGTGTATACTGACTCAGGATCATTCTCATAAACCACGCGTTTGTATTGCGGCGCACATTTCGAGTTGATCATCAACTTGCCTTTGTATTTCATCTGCTGGTCATAAAGCATTTTCAAAGCTTCTTCATAAGCAGCGTTAGAAATGTCGGTATTGCCTTGACCACGACCGGTGCAAACCAGAAAGTAGAGATTAAAGGCAATGGCACCTATTTTTTCTGTAAACTCAACGACATCAGGAATTTCTTTGTAGTTCATGTCAGAGACGGACATTTGGACGAGAAAATCAACGCCCACTTCATTTAAAATGTCGAACGCCTCCATGGAGTGTTCCCAGGCCTTTTCTACTCCGCGAAACTTATTGTGCTTATCCGGGTTCATGGAATCAATACTGATTCCAACTCCATGCGCTCCCGCTGCTTTGATTTTTTCGGCGTTGACGCGATTGATCATAGTGCCGTTGGTGCCAAGTACCACCATGAATTTTTTGTCAGCAGCGTAACGGATGATGTCGTAAATATCGGGTCTTAAAAGTGGCTCACCACCTGTGAGGATTAAAAATGCGTTGGGATTGACTTCGGCGATCTGGTCAATAACTCGGAAACATTCCTCCGTGTTCAGTTCGTCCGTTTTAAGGCCGCCGCGAAACTCCGCATCGAGATAGCAGTGGTCGCAATTGAGATTGCACCGCTTTGTAAGGTTCCACGATATTGAGTAAGCGCGGAAGTCCATCTTTTCCGGACTGATTTCGGGGCTGATTGTCGGTTCCATGTTAAATTAGAGGCCTTAGGGCCTTAGGTTTGTTTGTGAATAGTAAGTCTTTGAAAACTATTATTTATCATAGAGGGTTTTAATCGGTGAGACAAATATATTGCGGGTATTTAGTATTATTTCTGGTTATTGGTGCCTGTGCACCGAAACAGGAAAAAGTGCAAGAAATAGGCTCTCAAAGAATATATCGAATTACCCAGTCCGATCCCTATGGAAAAATTTCCTCAGAATTTTGGACGATTCCCAAACTGCAATTGCTGGGGATAAAGAAAATGCCCAGTACCTATTTTGATCGGGCCATGAAATATAGCGGTACTGAATTTGAGGCGGTTTCTCTATTAAAAATAATCAGTCAATTTAAACTAAAAAGTGGTGAAGACGCGATTTTGCTCAATTGCTTTGATGATTATCAAGGCATCCTCCCCATTTCAGATATCCTTCGGTACGACTTATATTTGGCTACAAAAATAAAGCTGGAATTTGGTTCTTCCAAATCGGGTTGGTTGAATCCTCTTCTGGTGATTGTGCCCGATGCTAAACAACCTCCTTTTGAAGAACGCTTTTTAACCGCGAATATTAGAGAGCTTAAGTTTGTCAGGTTGAGTGATTATTACTCCCCTCTTAAAAAGATAGCCAAGGTTTCAAAGGAGGCAGGGCTGGGGTTTGAAGTTTACAAAAACAATTGTCTCTTTTGCCACAGCCTCAAAGGCCGAGGAGGCAACAAAGGTATACGTCTCCTCAAGGAGTATTCAATGTCCCAGGAAACAGATAGGGAAAGGTTTGTAGCGGATTTCAAAAGCTTCCATCATAAAGATAATGTAGACAAACAAGATGTCGAACAGTTTGTCACGGATGATAAGTTGGAATCGGTGATGGGGTTTTTATTAGAGATGCAAAGGAGCAGTGCGAGCTAAACTAGCTTAGGATGCCGGTGGTTGAATCCCTTTGGATTGCAGGAAACCTGTAAAGGTCGGATCGTTCAGGATATGGGGGGATATGGGCATGTTAGCCGGTAATCCTTCGAGGTTGGGGCCAAACATGTTTTTCACGTTTTGCGGAAGTGCGATGCCCTTCGATTTAAAGAAAGTCAAAACACCCGGCTCAAACAAAATATGCGGTGGTAAATCTTCAATGCGCACGGCTACATTAGCTACCGGAGTTGGAGCCGGTGCGGTGCGGAATCTGGTTTTCCTCTGAACAGGCTTCGGTGTTTTTTGTACAGGAGCCTGACGGCTCAAGCGGATGTCTGCGTTGCGCTGAAAATCTTCTGCCTGAACTCCTTGTCCCGACATAACCCAGACGCGGCTTGTTTCCAGGTTGTCTGTCCATACTTCCACACGGCTGAATCCTTTTAATAATTCCTTTATCGCGGCTTCCCAGTTGTCGGCCTGAATGCTGGCACTGAAGGGAACGGTTTCCATTTCTGGGTCGATGGAAAATAAAATTCCGGTTTCCTGTTGAATATTTTGTAGGACACTTATTATAGAAAGATTTTCGAAGCGCAGACTGATTCCCTTTGGGACTACTTCTGTATTGTAACTGGGAGTGGCTGATTGTGGAGCTGGATTAGTTTGAGGGATGGGAGCTGGAGTCACAGGAGCTTGTTCCTGTTTTTTTAGGTCGAGAAACCGCGCATCAGCAGACACTTGCCATAAACCTATGGCTAACCCGATCCCTAAAGTTGTCTTAATCCAGTGCTTCATCCCGATCCTCCACAAGTCGAGAAATTCAATACAAGTATAACTAAAAAATCAGGTGAAAGGAAGCTTCCACCCGTATGTTCTATGTAAAGAAAAGTTTTTCTCTTTTCGGTAAGAGTCCATCATGCTATGGTTGAGTATCTCTTATTTAGCCTATTTTGGGGGTTTTGAATGTTATTGCCGGTGACTGCTTTTTTTGCATTAGGGACAGGAATTGAACTTTACGGGCTGAAATGGGTCAGTGAGTCAATAAGTATTATTAATACAATCTCATGGGTCATGTTTTCATTTCTCGTAGGGATTGTAGTCAGCCGGAGTTATGGCAACGAATGTTTTGAAAGAATTCAGCGGTCCCTTAAATCGCGTGAAGCTCCCGCTGAGGATGTTTTAAATGGGGCTGTTATGAGTCTTTGCAGTATGCTGCTGATTACACCGGGTGTGGTTACGGATACCATCGGACTGTTGATTATGATTCCCGTTACTCGCGGAATGTTCAAAGATATGGCCTTGAACCTCACGCGCAAGAGAATTCAGGCGGGAAAACAATACTTTTTCTTTCAGGATTAGTTTAGGAAAATTTTGGATAAATGAGTATGGTTTTATATTTATATAATTCCCCTCACCCTAATCCTCTCCCTCAAGGAGAAAGAGTGCAAACAAACAATCCCCGGTTCTTCTCGCTAGAGTTGTTGGAAGCTAAATCGAGAAACTCAATGGTTACTTTTGGTTTTACGGGTATCGACCTGTTCTTTCCGGGCGTGGCCCGGTGAAATCGTTTTTCTTTCCTCCTCGAAACCTTAGAGATGAATTATTGGACTTGGATGAAGCTCCTTACGAGGAGGTTCGTGATAGCCTGAGCGATGTTGCTACGGTAAACCGCTATTTAAGTGGCTACCGGGTTTTACTCCATCATGCTGGAAAATATTTAAAGGATCATAAATCAAAACGACCTTTTACCGTTCTGGATGCGGCGACCGGTTCGGCCGACCAACCGGTGGCTCTTGCCAAACTTGCACGCAAGTTGGGTATTCCCATTCGAATCACTGCAATTGATATCAATGCCAAGATGCTGAAAATGGCGAAAGAAGAAATCTCTGAATACCCCGAAATCCGACTGGTGCAATGCAATGTTCTGGCACTGCCCTTTAAAGATAATGGTTTTGATTTGGCGATTAACAATCTTTCGTTACATCACTTCAGTTGGGACAATGCAGTCGCAATCATAAAGGCTGTTTACAAATCGGCGCGGTTAGGATTTTTGATCAATGACCTGCACCGCAGCCGGATCGCACATGCAGTTATTTTTCTTTTGACACGAATCTTTACCCGTAATCGTCTCACCCGTTATGACGCACCTGTGTCGGTCATGAACGCATTCACTCCGACAGAGTTTCGCGAACTTGCCATTCAGGCGGAAGTAGAAACCTTTGAGATACATCGCCACTTTCCCTACCGCATTGCATTTTTAGGGAAGAAAAATAATGGATAAAGCAGATGTCATTGTTGTCGGTGGGGGACCCGCGGGGTGCGCGGCTGCTATCGGACTCAATCGGCTCGGCTATCGTGTTGTGCTTTGCGATCAGGCGAAATTTCCGCGGGATAAAGTTTGCGGAGAGTTCATCAGTCCGGCAGCAGACCCGATACTGGATCGCTTGGGAGTTTTGAAGCATATCGAAGCTTTGACTCCCAAAAGATTGAAGGGAGTTGCAATCTCTTCTTATGAAGGGGAAGAGTTGGTCATCGATTATCCCTGCCAACCTGGCAAAGTTGAGCGACCGACCAGCTTATCTGTCCCAAGATATAAATTGGATTCTCTTTTTATTGAACAGGTGAAGCGGGTAGGGGTAGAGGTTCGGGAACAAAACAAAATTACAGATTTTATTTTGGATGAGGGTTGTGTAGCGGGGGTGCAAGGTTGGGATGAAAATAAAACTTCTTTTGCTCTGCGAGCCCCTTTGGTGATTGATGCGGGGGGGAGAAATTCACTGTCGTTGAAAAAATTTAATTTGAAGAGAGAGTCTTCGAGAAATTCTAAGATCGCTATGGCGGCGCATTGGAAAGGCGCAGAAATAGCGGATGATTATTGCTATATGCATGTCTCTCGTCCCGGCTATACGGGTATTTCGAGTGTGGGCGAAGATCGTGCCAATGTGGTTCTAGTGGTGGACCGGTATTCGATGAATGGCGAAAAGCCCGATAGCTTCTATTGGAATGCAGTGATGAAAAATCGGTTGCGGAATAAGATTCTGCAAAATGCAGAATGTGTGGAGTCGGTCCGTGCCGTAGAATCGTTGGGTTTTTCTGTGAAGCCGATTCCTTGTGGTGGCTTGTTGTTGGTAGGGGATGCGATGGGATTCATAGATCCATTTACGGGCGAAGGAATTTATCTTTCTTTGCGAAGTTCTGAAATTGCCGTGGAAGTCGCTGCAAAGGCATTTCAGAATTATGACTTCTCAAGAGATGCTCTAAAGATTTATGATGAAAGAAGAAAGCAGGAGTTTGATAAGAAATTTTTATTGAGCCGAATTTTGCAGAAACTTATTTATAGTCCATTTTTTTGCGACCGGGTCGTGCGAGTTTTGAAAGAGAGACATGACCTTACTGAAACTTTGGTGGGAGTCATCGGGGATTTGATACCTGCGGAGAGGGTGGTGTCGTTCAGATTCTTATCACAATTGGTGGGAGCTTATTCCAAGGGAGATTCTGGAGTTGAGTTCGTCAGAAGAGGGGCCTAACTGCCTTTCAGGATAGCTTGCGCGGCTTCGAGTCCTTCCTTTGTGTTTTCGATTAAAATTTCAAGCTCATCAAAATCCAAATCCAGTTTGTCAAGTATGCCGTATTCCAAAGGGGCAGCATCTTCCGGTACGATTCCATTTCCGAAACCATTTTGATTGGCAAGTAAGTTGGCTGTATTAAGGAGATGCGCGATATGCTTTACATCGGCGTCACTTCCGGTTTCATCATGATGGATGCTGATCGCCTGGACTAAATCAGAGGAAACGGGCCACCACTTTTCAATAAACCTTTTTCCCAGCTCGGCATGGGTGATTCCAAAAGTGTCGGTTTCATGTTCAGCCAAAGTGCGGTCTGTCGACTTAATACTTTGCAACAGCTCGGTGTATTTTTCTGGAATAAGGTGGTCAAAAACGAGAATACCCACATCGTGCATTAGTCCACACATATAGGAGAACTCAATTTCCTCTGGGCTGATTTTTACAATGTGCGCAAGAGACCGTGTTAGATAAGCAACGCCCAGTGAATGAGTCCAGAAATCAAACTGATTGAAGCCTTTTGGTTTTTTGAAAACGCCGGGAAGCGAAACGGTGTATGCAAGATCGAGAACCATTTTAATGCCCAGTCTCATTACAGAGTCCTGCACATCGACGGCTTCTTCTCGCCCACCCCCAAATAGAACGCTGTTGGAAAGCTGGATCAGTCGTCCCGATAAAACAGGTTCGGTTTCAATGATCGCTGAGATTTCCAGGATATCACAGTCGGGGTCGTTGATACGTTTTTCCAGATTTAGAAGGACTTCTGGGATGGGTGGGAGGTCTCCCTTAGTTTCAATAAGGGAGATCAGTTCATCTCTCATATGTTTTTAGGATTCGATTTAATGGATGCTGGATTCATATTCGCTAAGGATTTTTTCCATTCGATCCTTGAGACTTAACTTTTGCTTTTGATGTTTTTTGTTTTCTAATTCCTGCTCGGGAGTTATGAGTTTCATTTTATTAAACTCTTCAACTTTGTGCTTGAGCGAGGTGTGTTCTTCATAGAGTCCGCGAAATTCTTTGTTTTCTTTTTGGACTTTTTCGAGTAATTCAGGATTGATATTCATTTTTCAATCTCCTTATTTAGACACGGTATAATTTAGTTCTGCCTCTGAGGGGCGTACGTAATTTATCATTAAAGAATCAAGATTATAGTTAAGATTATTTTTCAGATCTCGAGAGGCGATCAAACCCGCACTGGCTGCAACCGTAATACTTTTCATGGGCGCGTTGTGCACATAATTTCCTTTTAGACGGGAAGTAAAGAGCTCCTCATATATTTCCAAGCCATTCCCCACAAATAAGGTGGGCTGGTTTATTTGATCACACAATTTTGCTGGAGATATCGCCTGATCGGGAGTTTTTCTTTCGTATACATCTTTTTTGGAGTCGAACAAGGCGGTATAAACTTCTTTTTTTCTGGCATCCAAAACGGGACAAATAAGATAAGGCCCCGATGGTACTGTTTCGGCATAGGCGTCTAGCGTGTTTACTGTGGCAAAAGGTTTTTCAGTTGCCAGAATCAATCCTTTTAGCAAACTCATTCCAACTCTAAGTCCTGTAAATGACCCCGGGCCCTTTGTTATGACAAACCCTTCAAGGTCATTTAATTTAGTTTGAGCACGTTTGAGTATCGAATCTACCTCCGCTAAAAGTTTGTCGGAATAGGCCGGGGAACCATCAAGTAAAGATTCAGAAACTATGCAGTTGTTATCCAAAAGGGCAACACTTCCTGAAGCTGAGGATGTGTCTATTCCCAATATTTTCATTGCTTCTCAATTGACTATGGTGAATGGGACGGATACAGAATGCTCTATTAGCACCCCGAATACTTAGTCTAAACATAGGGGATGAAGTGGGGAAAGTCAATGAAAAATCGGGACTTTTCAGGATTCTATTTGAGTCTAATTAAGTGTTTAAATTCAATTGTTTGTAGGGTATTTATCTTCGAAAAACTATATTGATTTTGGAAAATTATTCAAAGAAATCATATCACTTCTTAATATATTTCCGATCTAGGAGCGGGTCTTAATTGTAAATCTTTATGAACTTGCTGTAACTTAGTGTTTAACCATTGAAAAAATTAGACTTATTTGCTTGACATTATTAACAATTAAATTTAAGGTTAATGTGTTTTTTAGGGTAAATCTTGTTTTTAAGAATTTATAGTGCTTTTAAAAACAAGGTATTGAGAACATTTTCAGGAGGCAAGGCGCGTTATGTTCTATGAGGTGAAGGTTTTCGACGCCAAAGGTGAACTCAAGAAAGTATTATCCCCAAAGAAGCTGAGCAATCGTTTTTGGAAGGATGGGGAGCAAAAGTTGATAGATTTTACGGATAAAGATAGTGGCTCTGCAAATAGGGATAATAAGATTTATACGAAAGATGAGTTTCAATTAGAAGATAGTTTATAACTTTGTAGTTCGATAATTTTTAATAAAAAAGGCATAGTGACTGGGTCGCTGTGCCTTTTTTATTTTAAATTAGCTTTATCGTTATTAAATCTACCCATATTGGGAGTAATCTCCTATAATTCTCCGTTTTAGTTTTATTTTTGGTTCTCCACCCGGATAAAGATTTATGTATATAACATCTGCGGATCAATTAAAGGATTTTTGTGACAGTCTTCAATCATCCGAGGTTCTTGCTGTTGACACTGAGTTTGTTCGAGAAAGAACCTATTTTCATCGAATAGGACTTATTCAGGTTGCAGGAAAGAATGAGTGTGCAGCGATAGACCCCATTCTTCTGGACGATCTGACCCCGTTATTAGAAATTCTTAAAGACCCCACTAAAATAAAAGTGTTTCACGCAGCCCGCCAGGATCTCGAGATTCTCGTGCGCCTTTGTGGGCAGGTTATCCCTCCGGTTTTTGATACACAGGTTGCCGCTGCCCTTGTAGGTTGGGGATCACAAATATCTTTTGCCAAATTAATACAAAAAGCTCTGGGTAAGCACATCCATAAATCTGAAACTTATACAGATTGGTGTCGGCGCCCTTTGAGTCAGAATCAAATCCAGTATGCTATAGATGATGTGCGCTATCTCATGCCGGCTTATGAAAGGCTCCTTGAGAAACTGGAACAATTAAAGAGAGCCGATTGGGTGGAAGGGGAGGTAACAAATTGGGAGGACCCTGCTACATTTGCTTTGCCCGATCCGCAAACACGTTACTTGAAAATTAAAAGCCTAAGGAGTTTGAAACCCAGGAATCTGGCTGTCTTAAGAGAATTAGCTGCCTGGAGAGAAAGCGTGGCTGTATCTCGTGATTGCCTAGCAAAATCCATTGTCCGAGATGAAACCCTTTTGGAAATCGCCAGAAAAATACCCACCGACGTTAAAGAACTTTCTTCACTTAGGGGGTTCCATCATAAGGAAGTCGGTAAAAGTGGAAAAGCGATCATAGAATCCGTGAAACGCGGAAATGAATTGCCAGAAGATGAGTTGCCCCAGTTGCCGGAATCAGATGGCTATTCCACAACGCGTGGTATAGAAGAGTTATTATCTGCCTTTGTTCAAATCCGCTCTGAAGAATTAAAGATCGAACCGAGTGTTCTGGCTGACCGCAAGAAGATTCATTCTTTCGCAACTCACTTTGAACAAAAAATGAATATGGATGAACATTTCCTCCTGCAGAGCTGGAGGAGAGAGTGTATCGGTAAGCCTATGCTGTCGTTGCTAAATGGTGAGGTTGGACTAAAGATCAACCCTTCGGGGCAGGTCATATTGATTCCTATCGAATAAATTCTAAATGCTGGATGTGAGAGACCAGCTTTTGAATTCTGAAGATTGCCTTAGTTTTTCCAGATCTGGATCGGTTTCAATCTGATCGAACTTGTCAAAACCAAAATGGATCGCGTCTTTCAACTTTTCCAAACTCGTTTCGGGTTGTCCCATTAAAGAATAATAGCAGGCAAAGTTGTAATGGATGTGTGGATTTTTCGAATCCAGCAACATTCCCCTTTCTAAAGTTTCCAAAGCTTTATCGAAATTTGAATTTTTCATATAAGCTGTGCTTAGATTTATGGCGGCCTCTTTGAAACTATTATTGTGGTGTAGTGCTTTTTTGTAATTGCTTATTGCTTCGTCGAACTGGCCCTCCTTGAAGTTTTTATTGCCCTCGTTGTAATGGAAAATCCCCATCCTTTTTTCTTTCTCTTCCTGAGGAATGTTTTGACCGTTGCTACCTTCCTTATGACTCCCCTCGCTATGGCTGCCTTCGTTTTGTGATCGTAGATTTTTTGTCTGAGGTGAAGTACTGAAAATTATGGTTGAAGTGTCCGTGATTAAAAAAACGATCAGCGCTAAAAGCCCTAAATGGGGAAGATATTTTAAATATTTCATTTATTTAATAATTAAAAAAACCAGCGTTTTAATTCGCTGATTGAGTTCAAGGAATGAACGTTATCTATGGCGGCACCTTGCGAGCATAAATTATGTATTCGAGTCTTTTTGTGTTGGTTCGCTATTTCTTCAAGATTACGTAAATAACTGTACATCAATTGGTCGGTGAGGATTTCATTTCCATACGTATTCTTTACCTGTACTGATTTTTTTTCATAGAATTTATCTTTGTGAAGCTTGTCGAGCTGGAGGTTCCCGGAAACCTTGGGGAAGAGTTTTTGGTTAAATTGGGTATGTTTCGAATAATAACGATTGCCGGTCAGAGCGCAATCCTGTCCGATTAACAAAACAGGGTCGCATCCAAACTGAATTAAAGCATCAATCCCGAGGCAAGCTACTGAACCTCCCGCTTGCGTGACTCCCTTTGCTTTAGATTCCTCATGTTTTGAAAAAGTACTCCCTTCTTTGTAGACAACATAGCAGTCCCCGGGAAAGTTTTTTAAAACATTATGGTTTGCTGTGGGTGTGAAAATCAGCTTAGTGGAACCTTTTTTATAATCTGCAAAATAGGAGGCGCTATCTATTTGTGGGTCGAGAGAAAAAACATACTCCGGATGTATGCCATTTTGTAAAAGAGCAGGAAAGGCTGTATCGACACAAGATATAACGAAACTATCTTGTAAATATTTTAGGTAAGGTAATACCGTGTCGAGAGAGGGGCCGGCACTTACCATAAGACCGGGTTTTCCAAGATGAACATTCTTTAGTGAATTGATTCCCGGTGTGTTCTTGATTTTTTCTTCGTTGAGACAATAATTACCTTGCTCCAGATCACGGAATACGGCTGGGAATCTGCGTTCCATTAATAATATTTCCAACGCATTTTTTAGCGCCGGGAAATTTTGTGGCAGGCATTTGAATGAGGGTGCATGAAATAAAATTTCTAGCTGATCTGCCCCGGAGGAGGAAATATTTTGCATCTCTTTTGATATGATATTGGATACCTCAAACTCATCCACCCCAAAAATTATTTTCAAACGGTTGTTCTGAAAAAGAGGGGTGTGATCTTTCAACATCATTGCTGTGGTAAGAATGTCCGGGTTGAGTTCTACGACGAGAAGGAAACCGCTTGGTCCGATTTTTTCAAGCAGGGGGGGCAAGTGATAACCCAGCCCAAACCCATAAAGACATACCCGGCTGCCGGGTTGGATGTTTTTGGAAAAATCAATACCTTCTTTTTCCGGATCGTATTTGCTATGCAGTAAAATGCCTTGGTACTGAACAGTCGATTGGCCTGACTGGGCATCTAGAACGGTAATTTTTTCCGGCAATTCGTTGTAAAGGTTCACGGGACCAGAAACGTGTTCTTTTAACAAAGCCAGATTTTTATCGAAGAAGTGATTGCTCAACGAGGAGTCTCCAGATTGTATCTGTGCCATGATATCACCAAATGCGTCGTATTTTCTGATAATATAATTGGCTTATCTTAAGTATGTTCGTTTAAAACTTTTTTAAAATAATTTTTTGGATGGGATTATGAAAAGTATAAAAAGAAACTCATTAGTATTAACCCTGTTTTCCCTATTTTCATTTTTGTGTTTTTCCGCTATCGCGCATGCGGGGATGGGTAATGAAAATTGTTCTCAAATATTAAAAAAAATGAAGGTGCCAGTGAACGGAGCTATGGCGGTTCAGAAAGCTATGCATAAGACATTTAAGAGCGATCAACTCATAGATAGGTATAATCGCCACGTTAATATTCTCGTGGGTAACCTTGATCGCGCAGTTAGCAAGATGGAAGGTTTACTTGGTAAGGCAGAGGCTGGTGGATGTGATCAATTAGTAAAGAAAATGCGAGACCCTATAACGAGCACAAAGAATATTTACCATGCAATGATGGAGTCTATTCTATTGCCAACAGCGAAAGAATCTCTTGCAAAACAAAACAATAAACTTAAGTCCGAGTTAGATCACCTTTTGGAAATTCATTAGAAGCTACCCTCCACTTGAGTGCTATGCCTTTGAGTCAAGAAGCTAGGGAACTGTATAACGAGCGTCGTACTACTAGCTAGGACATTATGCCGACATCCCAAGATAATAAACCACAAATACGTGTGCTTTCCGATGATCTGGCAAACCAGATAGCAGCAGGGGAGGTGGTGGAACGACCCGCCTCTGTGGTGAAGGAGTTGGTGGAAAATTCTATCGATGCAGGGGCCACCCTCATTCGACTTGATATTGAAGGCGGGGGGAAAAAGAAAATCCGCATTATAGATAATGGCATGGGGATGTTGCCAGAAGAGTGCAAGATTGCTTTTTCACGCCATGCCACCAGTAAAATTTCTGAATTCAGTGATCTGGAAACCATTCAGTCTCTCGGATTTCGCGGCGAAGCCTTACCCAGTATTGCTTCCGTCGCAAAAGTTCGCTGCACCAGTGCCCGTAGTGAAAACCAGGGTGGAAAGTTAATCGTTGTAGAAGGCGGAACCCTTACAGAAGAAAAAGATTTTGCCTGTCCGCAAGGCACAACCATAGAAGTGGATCAATTGTTTTACGTGACCCCTGCGCGGAGTAAATTCCTGAAAGGGGACTCCACCGAATTTTCTCATATTACTCAGGTCGTCACGCAACAGGCTTTGGCCTATCCGGCTATTCGGTTTCAACTGACCCATAATGGGCGGGAGGTTATTCAGACTCTGCCCACCGATCAGATTCATTACCGCATAGCAGAACTTTTTGGAAACGATCTTGCCAAGTCACTGGTTCAGGTCACATCGAGTTCTGGAGATTATCAACTGGAAGGTTATGTTTCAAATCCGGTCTATACCCGGTCGAATCGCTCTGCGCAATATTGCTTCATCAATGGTCGGTTCGTCCGCGATAAAGTCATTCTTCATGCGACACAGCAGGGGTACAGCCACTTATTACCAAACGGTCAACACCCGGCCCTGTTTTTCTATTTGAGGATGGACCCCCAACTATTGGATGTGAATGTCCATCCTTCTAAG
>JACKQG010003804.1_pt1 | contig 18110 bp, 15 predicted proteins | sample 8237621 | NCBI WGS metagenome assembly JACKQG01 (sample SAMN15677084, study PRJNA649215) | marine metagenome | biome: marine; feature: Black Sea; material: saline water; isolation source: suspended particulate matter (SPM) from the Black Sea western gyre | collected 2013-06-09/2013-06-10 | depth... | reverse complement strand
GGTTATACCGCTTGAAAAAGAGATGCCAAGATCCATCGAAATTGCTGACCGAGGCCTGTTTTCAGAAATTGCATTTTCCTGTTTGTGATTCATTGTTGTTTTTTGACAATCCCGTTAATACCAATTTTTTCCAGTTGATTACGAATGGTTGTTATTGAGTATCTGCCAGACTGGGGGTTGATCATTACCTGATAAAGAGATCTGCCATTGCTCACAATACCCTTGATTTCTACAGGAACTGTTATCCGCTCTGCAAGTTTTGCTCTAAGAGCATCGGCATTCTTCTTCTCTGCAAAAACCCCTAGCTGCAGATATCGGTTGTCTCCTGGTGGCGCAGCTGTTTTTGCGCCAGGTGTCAGCACCCGAATAGAGACGGGAGCAGTACCTTTTTTTACAACATCCAGTTTTAGAGCGGCCGCATAGGAGAGATCTATTATCCTCCCCTCATGAAATGGGCCTCTGTCATTAACCCTGACCACAATCTTTTTGTCATTATCAAGATTTGTCACCTCCACATAGCTCGGTAGTGGGAGTGTCTTGTGAGCGGCTGTCATCTTGTACATATCGTATGTCTCCATACAGGATGTTGGTTTGCCGTTAAAGTTGGGCCCATACCATGAGGCGATCCCGCGTTCGGTAAAGCCTGTGGCCGAGCGCATTGGTCTGTACTCAATCCCTTTGACCTTGTATGAGGCCATATTTCCATATTTACACAGTGGTTCATCTTTTGGGATTGCATCGGTTACCAGCGGTAATTTGTTGTCTGTTGGTGTTGTACTGCATCCGTTTAGCAGCAAGATGGATGCCGCAAGTGTGAGAGTGAAAAATATGGGATTGTTCATGGTTGATTCTGCGCCCTGTTGTAGGCCTTGCGTATCTCGTCACTCAACTGGAAGACAGCCATGGTGTACATGGTTCTGGGGTTGTATCGTGAGATGACATAGAAGTTGTGTCGGGCAACCCAAAACTCTCTCCCTTTGGCACCTTTAAGCTCCAGCAGTAGCGCCTTGGCATCAGCAGGGTACTCCTCTTCAATCTGAAAACCGGCATTGAGAATATCGCCAACACTATATTTTGGACGCAATTTTTTCAGGATAAGGTTCTTGTAGGGGCGATCAGCAGGTGCAGGAAGGGTTAGTGTGACCCCTTTAATCAATCTGTCCGGATTCTGTTCAACAAAAGCATCAGGGTTCAGGTCGGTGATCTGTTTCATTATTGAATCAGTGGATGCTCCGCCGGTAGTTCGTAGATTGTTGGCAATTTTCCATAGAGAGTCACCAGATCTGACCAGATGTTTGGTTGCTGTTTTTGCGGGCTGCGTATAAGTTGCCGGGGTGGCAATTGGTTCGCCACTTTTCCATCCGTGGTGATTCAGGTAGTTTGCAATACTGCCAATAGCATCGTCCGGGGTGTGCCAGATATCTCTGGCACCATCCTGGTTGAAATCAACAGCCAGTTTTCGGTAGTTGCTGGGCATGAATTGCGACATTCCCATGGCGCCAGCATATGAACCAAGATAGCTATATGGATCTCTCTTCTCTTCCCGGGCCATCAGTAGAAACTCCTCCAGCTCAGAGGTAAAGAAACGTTCACGCCTGGGATAGTTGAAGGCGAAGGTTGCCAGTGCATTGATGACCGGGTTCTTCCCCATGTAGCCACCATAGCGGGTCTCTACTCCGAGGATACCAACAATAATATGGGGAGGAACACCATACTCTTTTTCTGCACGCTCCAGAGTTCCCCGGTTGTTGTTCCAGAACTTGACTCCGTTCCTGATGATTCCAGGCTTGACATGTTTGCCCCTGTATTCTGCCCATGGCCTGGATTCTGCCGGGTTGTTCATCTTCTTCTTGCGTTTGGTAGATGATGTTCCAGATCCGGTTTTTTTTTCGCGCAGAGTTAGCTGCCCCAGCGTCTCTGTAAGATCATCTCTGCTGAATCCATGGTTGTTGACCATTCGGTTGATAAAGCTCTGCACGTTATCACGTTGCAGAAGTTCATGGTCAAGCCCTTCCGGCGAGGTCAGTGAGAGGGCCAGTTGTGAATAGAGCAGCAGGGCTATGGTTGTGAGAGTGATTTTTTTCATTTGTTCAATAGTCGTCTATGAGTATGAATAGACATTAGAATACCGAAGGCTGCCATCAGTGTAACCATTGAGGTGCCACCATAACTGACCATTGGTAGTGGTAATCCAACAACAGGCAGAAGACCGGTGACCATACCAACATTCACAAAGAAATAGGTAAAAAAGATCATGGTAATTCCGCCTGCCAACAGACGGGTATAAGTCTCCTGTGCTTCCATGGCTATTGTCAGTCCGCGGAAAATAATAAAGAGATAGATGGAGAAGATGAACAGCACACCCATGAATCCAAACTCTTCCGCCAAGACTGCGAATATAAAATCGGTGTGGCGTTCGGGCAGAAACTCCAGTTGAGACTGAGTGCCATTGAACCATCCCTTGCCAAATCCTCCGCCCGATCCTATGGCAATCTTGGACTGGATAATATGGTATCCAGAGCCACGGGGATCACTCTCTGGGTCAAGAAAGGTAAGGACCCTCTGCTTTTGATATCCCTTCATCAGGTAGATCCAGAATAGTGGCAGTAGAGCAGCTACAGATGCACTCAACCCGGCAATAATTTTCCACGATATTCCCGCCATAAAGAGGACAAAAAAGCCTGCGCTGGCGATAAGCAGAGAAGTGCCAAGATCAGGCTGTTTTGCAATCAGAAGAACTGGAAAGATGATAATTGCAGTTGCAATCAGTAACCGTTTTGGTTCTGGAGGAAGGTGCTGTTCAGACAAGTAGGCAGCAACCATCATCGGTATGATCAACTTCATCATCTCGGAGGGTTGGACAAGAAATATCCCCAGGTTGAGCCAGCGCTGGGCACCTTTATGGCTTTCGCCTACCAGAGGAACAGCAATCAGCATAATCAGGCCAATCACAAAGAGCCAGAAGGTGATTATCTTGAGCCAGTGTGGCGGTGTCTGAGCAACTATAAAGAGAACGGTAAAGGCAACAGCAACACGGGTGATCTGACGGGTCAGCATCTCCAGGTCACCCCCGCTGGCACTGTATAGGATAACTGTCCCAAATATGCTGAGCACAAGCAGTGCCGTTAAAAGTGGTAGATCAATATGAAGGCGAAATGCCAATGGTGTTTTTCTCTGGGTATGGTCAACTCCACGAGACTCCAGTGCAGAATGGCTACTCATCCGGCAGACTCCAGAAGATATTGGTCCATCACCTGTTTGGCAATGGGGGCGGCGACAGATCCACCATGACCGCCATTCTCAATAATTACTGCAATGGCAATCTCCGGATCCTCTTGCGGGGCAAAGGCAACAAACAGGGCATGATCACGCAGATGCTCTGGCAGACTGGCCTCATCATATGTGTCTCCCTGTTTTATGGTGTATACCTGGGCTGTGCCAGTTTTTCCTGCGATTGTATATTTTGATTTTCTACCAACTTTTTTTGCAGTACCGCGGCGGCTATGGACTACACGACGCATGGATTCATGGATCTGATCCCAGTTGGCTTGTCTCTTTATCGGTATCTGATTAAGGGATTGATATGGCTGTAGTTGAGGAGTTTTTGCGCCTGCCCCCTGAATTGCGTAGAGCAGACGGGGCTGCATCCGTTGTCCCTGGTTGGCAAGAGTTGCTGTTGCGGATGAGAGCTGTAGCGGGGTGGCAGTAAAAAAACCCTGTCCAATACCGACACTCAAGGTCTCACCCGGATACCATGGTTGCTCCAGGTTTACCTCTTTCCATTGACGAGATGGTAGAACACCAGGTTGCTCTCCAGTGATATCTACGCCTGTACGTTTGCCAAATCCAAACTGCCCAACATACTGATTGATTGCATCAATACCCATGCGATAGGCAAGGTTGTAGAAATAGACATCACATGATTCCACAATGGCCTTGTCAAGATCTGTATCACCGTGCCCCCGTTTTTTCCAGTCACGATATTTGTGTCGGTACCCTTTTATCTGATACCAACCTCTACAAAAAGTAGACTCATCAGCGTGTATCTGTTTCGTCTCCAGTCCTGCCAGCGCCATTAGTGGCTTGACAGTAGATCCTGGAGGGTACTGCCCCCGCAGAAAGCGGTTGAACAGAGGGCGATCCTTTGAGTCACGTAGCTCCTGATAAGCGTTACGACTAATGCCATTCACAAAGAGGTTGGCGTTGAAGGATGGCTTGCTTAACATTGCAAGAACCTCTCCTGTCTTGGGGTGGATGGCGACTACTGCACCACGATATTCCCCCATTGCCTCATCGGCAATTGATTGAAGTTTGCTGTCTATAGTAAGAAACAGGTTGTCGCCAGGGGTCGGGTTTGTCTCCTCAAGTATCCGGAGAGAACGTCCCAGCACATTGCTTTCAACCTGGCGCATGCCTGGAGTGCCACGGAGAATATCTTCGTAGTAGTGTTCAATTCCGGTTTTTCCAATATATTCTGTTCCACGATATTGGCGCGGATCAATCTGTTGAAGCTCGGCCTCGTTAATTCTTCCTATATAACCGATAAGATGGGCAGTTAGATTATGAAGAGGGTAGTGGCGTGTCTGGTGGTCACGAATGGCAACTCCAGGAAACTTGTGGCGATTAACCTCAAACCGTGCCACTTCATCCTCATTGAGAGAGAACCGTAGTGGAACAGAGTCTGATTTATGGGCCCGTCTGCGCTCACGGTGGAAGCGCTCCAGATCCTCTTCGTTATAGGAGATTAGTGGAGATATTCTCTTGAGAGTATCCGCCATATTGGTGACTTTGCCGGGAGTTATCTCCAGACGAAAAGTGGTGCGGTTGCTAGCCAGCAACACTCCGTTTCTATCATAAATATTGCCTCTGGGAGGAGAGATGGGTTGTGTGTGGACACGGTTATCATCTGATAGGGTGGTGAAGTGGTCATGCTGAATGATTTGGAGGTTGAATACCCTGAAAATCAATACCAAAACCATGAATATCACAAATCCAATGGAAACTATCACCCTGGTACGAAACATTCTTGCCTCGAAGTGGTGGTCCTTTAGTGTAGGGATCATCGCTCGTTAAGTAGCCTGGTCAGGCGGCTTGCCAGAATATATACAGGAGGCCAGAAGAGAGGAGTAGAGATGAGAGGTCCCCAGAAATATATTGTATCAACCAGATTTCCTGTTGCAGCACGAATCATGATCTCAACTATTAAATTGAGCAGTATCAGAATAGTTATGGTAATCATCTGTTGGGCAACGACAAATACACGAAGTTGCAGGTGAAACCGAAGGGTGATGAAGGTTGTCAGAGAGAATGTAAGTGCATGCATCCCCATAAGAGTGCCGGTTAATACATCAACTACAACTCCAAGCAACCAGCTTCTTACTATCCCACTTTGCATTGGGCTGAACACTCCCAGATAAAACAGGGCCAGGATGATCCAGTGAGGACGGAATGGACGCAGATATTCTGGGAGAGGAACCACGGTCAAAATAATTGCCCCTGCAACAAGAATGGCAGCCATGCTCCATGCTACATTGGCCTGGGTCTTGCGCCTGCTTGTGTATGCCATCATTCCATACTTCCAAGTTGTCTTGATGGCCATATCAACAAGACCTCACGGCTTCTCTCCAGAGATGCTGTCGGGGTTAACAGGACCTCGGCAAATGGTTTCCCCTCGGGATGATTAACTGATTTGATGGTTCCAACCGGATACCCATATGGGAATTTGCCACCTAATCCGGAGGTAATGAGTGTGTCACCGCTACGGAGGTCACTTCCAGTTGGAAGAAAACGGAGTTTGAGCCGGTTGGATTGGCCTAAACCAATTGCTACAGAGCGGACCCCGTTTCTGCGGTTCTGGACAGGGATGGAGTGGCGTGATGATGATATCAGCAGGGCAGTGCTCGATATCGGTGTAACCCGTATAATTTGCCCCATCACCCCAGATGCATCCATCAAGGGTTGGCCAATATATACCTTGTCATCACTTCCCTTGTTGAGAATGATCTCCTTATTAAATGCATCGAGGTCTACAGAGATGATCTCTGCAAGACGTACCCGGTCATTTCTCTGAATCTCACCAAGGATAAATGAGGAGTCCAGCAGTTCCCGCAAGCGACTGTTTTCAGCCTCAACTGCCTCATACTTTTGAAGTTTGTGCTGCAGTAGAAGATTTTTTTTTCTCAGGCTTGCGTTCTGCTCCTGAAGTGATTCACTGGATGTTGTCTCATCGGCAATCCAGATTGACAGACTGCCAGGAAAATTAATTAGTTGATGTAGAGGATAGAGTGAAGTCTCCATCCACTGCCTGATCTGGTGTGACTTCTCTAAATGGTGATCTGTTGCAATCAGGGCGATTGATAGCAGAGTCACTACAACCATCTTCAAGACAAGAGTATCACCTCTCTTGAAGATTGCCCCACGTGATGCGGATCTGTATGCAGCGTTGACAGACAAGTTCAGAAAATAGTTTGTCGATAATGTATAGAGTGTTCCTTAGTCACTCAGAAAGGAGTCACTGTTCATCTTGTCCATCAGTTCCAGGGCACGTCCCCCTCCACGAGCAACACAGGTAAGTGGATCCTCCGCAACAGCAACCGGTAGACCGGTCTCCTCTGTAAGCAGGCGATCGAGATCACGCAACAGTGCTCCTCCACCAGTCAGAATCATCCCTCTTTCAGAAATATCTCCTGCCAGCTCAGGTGGAGTCTTCTCCAGAGCATCCCTGACTGCCCGGATAATCTCCGAGATTGGCTCTTGTAGTGCCTCCAGGATTTCATTGCTGTTGACTGTAAATGCGCGCGGAATACCCTCGGCAAGATTACGACCACGAACCTCAATTTCACGAATCTCATCGCCCGGAAAGGCACTTCCAATCTCGATTTTGATCCGTTCTGCGGTTGCCTCCCCAATAAGGCTGCCGTAATTTCTTTTGACGTAATTTACGATAGCCTCATCAAGTCGGTCGCCACCAACACGGGTTGATGCAGAGTAGACAACTCCAGCCAGCGAGATGATTGCTACCTCGGTGGTGCCACCACCAACATCAACTACCATTGAGCCGCCTGGCTGCTCTACTGGAAGGCCGGCTCCAATCGCAGCAGCCATTGGCTCCTCAATCAGATGAACCTCACGTGCGCCGGCACCCTCTGCCGACTCCTTGATGGCACGACGCTCAACCTGGGTTGCGCCACACGGAACACAGACCAGTACACGAGGACTTGGCTTGAAGAAGCGGTTTTCATGTACTTTATGAATAAAGTACTGCAACATCTTCTCGGTAATATTGAAGTCAGCAATTACCCCATCCTTGAGTGGACGAATGGCGGTAATATTTCCTGGGGTGCGGCCCAGCATTCGCTTGGCCTCTGTGCCGACTGCGGTAATGGATCTGTCGCCACGACTCTCCTCGCGAATGGCAACAACAGATGGTTCATTTAGTACGATCCCCTGGTTGCGCACATAGACCAGTGTATTTGCTGTCCCCAGATCGATCGATAGATCGTTGGAGAAAAATCCAAACAGACGTCCAAACATCCTTTTTTCCTTTGAGATAATAATTGTTATGGCAATCTCCAACTTTAGCAGTCGCTTGGGGTTGGGGCAAGGATGCTTATATGTTAATTTAGTGCGTTTTATTAGCTTGTCGGTTGAGATGAACAATGTCACTTGAAAAATCAGATGTAGAGAAGATTGCCCATTTGGCCCGGTTGGCCATCAAAGAGGATGCAGTCCCCGGTTATGCAGAGGATCTTTCCGGGATTCTCTCGCTAGTTGATGAGATGAATGCAGTGGATACCGAGGGTGTGGAGCCATTGGCGCACCCTCATGATGCAAATCAGCGTCTGCGTGAAGATGTTGTCACTGAACAAAACCAGCGGGAACATCTGCAACAAAATGCTCCTCAAACGGATGCAGGCCTCTTTCTGGTACCGAAGGTGATTGAGTAGGGAGTGACTCGGTAGCATACTCCCGGATGGGGGTTTTTGTGTAAATGGAATTGCACTAAATAAATATTGAATAACCTATGAAAAACAAAACATTATCTGAGCTATCCCGGCTATTACGGGATAAAGAGGCATCCAGCGTAGAGCTCGCCGAATACTATCTGGAGAGGATTGAGAGAGTTGGCCCGGAACTGAACAGCTTCATTTCAGTAACCCGTGATGAGGCCCTGAGTCAGGCTGCTGAGGCTGATCGTCTGATTGCAGCAGGTCAGGCAGGCCCATTGACCGGATTGCCGATTGCTCACAAGGATATCTTCTGCACGGAGGGGATCCGAACCTCTTGTGGATCAAAAATGCTGGATAACTTTATTGCCCCCTATGATGCAACTGTGGTTGAGCAGATGCAGCAGGCAGGGTTTGTAATGCTGGGCAAGACCAATATGGATGAGTTTGCAATGGGGTCATCCAATGAGAATAGTTACTACGGTCCGGTCAGTAACCCATGGAATCGGGATACCGTGCCCGGCGGCTCCTCCGGTGGATCGGCAGCGGCAGTGGCTGCTCGGCTGGTACCTGCGGCTACCGGTACCGATACTGGCGGATCTATTCGTCAGCCAGCAGCATTGTGTGGAATTACCGGACTGAAACCAACCTATGGTCGGGTTTCACGATGGGGAATGATCGCCTTCGCCTCCAGCCTTGACCAGGGTGGTCCAATGACCCGGAGTGCCGAGGATGCGGCGTTGATGCTCAACGCAATGGCGGGTTTTGATCCTAAAGATTCTACTAGCATGGATCGTGAAGTACCGGATTACACGGCGCCTCTTAATGACTCCCTGGAGGGGGTTCGAATTGGGCTTCCCAAGGAGTATTTCAGTGAGGGGCTGGATGGTGGGATTGGCAAGGCTGTGGAGGAGGCGATCGAGGAGTATCGCAAGATGGGGGCAGAGATCGTAGAGATCGAGTTGCCAAACTCAGGCCTGGCAGTTCCCACCTATTATGTACTGGCACCAGCAGAGTGCTCATCCAATCTCTCTCGCTATGATGGGGTTCGTTACGGATATCGCTGTGAGGATCCAAAGGATCTGGAGGATCTCTATAAGCGCTCTCGCGGAGAGGGCTTTGGCTCTGAGGTGCAGCGTAGAATCATGATTGGTGCCTATGTGCTATCTGCCGGCTATTATGATGCTTACTACCTGAAGGCTCAGCGACTGCGCCGTCTTATCAGTGAGGATTTCCATAACGCCTTTGAGAAGGTTGATGTAATTATGGGTCCGGTAACCCCAACCACAGCCTTCCGTCAGGGTGAGAAGTCGGATGATCCAGTCACCATGTACCTCTCGGATATCTATACGATTGCAGTCAACCTTGCAGGTTTGCCGGGGATGTCAATCCCGGCAGGATTTAGTAATGACATGCCGGTTGGTCTGCAGTTGATTGGTAACCACTTCAGCGAATCGAAATTGCTAAATCTCGCACATCGGTATCAGCAGGTGACGGACTGGCATAGAGAGATGCCAGAGGGGATTGAATAATGGAATGGGAAATGGTGATCGGGTTGGAGATTCATGCCCAACTCGCAACAAAGACAAAGATCTTCTCTGCAGCCTCTACCGCGTTTGGCGCAGAACCCAATACTCAGGCCTGTGCCGTTGATCTGGGGCTACCAGGGGTGTTGCCGGTACTGAACCGGGAGGCGGTCCATATGGCGACCAAGTTTGGGCTGGCGATTGACGCCGAGGTAGCACACAAGTCAGTCTTTGCCCGCAAAAACTACTTCTATCCTGATCTTCCCAAGGGGTACCAGATCAGTCAGATGGATCTGCCGATTGTTGGAGTGGGTGAGATCGAGATTGACCTCGAGGACGGTTCCACCAAGATGGTTGGGGTGACCCGTGCCCATCTGGAGGAGGATGCAGGAAAGTCACTCCATGAGGACTACCATGGAATGACCGGAATTGATCTCAACCGCGCAGGCACTCCACTGCTGGAGATTGTCTCCGAGCCGGATATCCGTTCTGCGGCAGAGGCTATTGCCTACGCCAAGAAGATTCACTCCCTGGTGCAGTACCTGGAGATCTGTGATGGTAATATGCAGGAGGGATCTTTCCGCATGGATGTCAATATCTCGCTGCGTCCTAAGGGTCAGGAGGAGTATGGCACCCGTGCCGAGATCAAGAATCTCAACTCCTTCCGTTTTATGGAGAAGGCGATCGCCTATGAATTTGATCGTCAGATGGATATCCTGGAGGATGGAGGCAAGGTAGTTCAGGAGACCCGCCTCTACGATGTGGACAAGGGGGAGACCCGCTCCATGCGTTCCAAGGAGGAGGCAAATGATTACCGCTACTTCCCTGATCCGGACCTCCTGCCATGTGTACTGGATGATGAGTATATCGAGTCAATCCGCAAGGAGCTGCCTGAGCTTCCCAATGAGAAGAAGCACCGCTTTATCACCCATCTTGGGCTGAGTGCCTATGATGCCGGTATGCTCACCAGTAGCAGGGATACGGCCGCCTATTTTGAGGCGGTGGCAGAGGCAGCCGGTGGTGAAAACAAGCTGGCGGCCAACTGGGGGATGGGGGAGCTCTCAGCTGCCCTCAACAAGGACGGTATCTCTCTTGCCGATTCTCCAGTATCCGCCAATATGCTTGGCGGTATGATCAGACGCATCTCTGACAACACCATCTCCGGCAAGATCGCCAAACAGGTATTTGAGGCAATGTGGGGTGGCGAGGGTGATGCCGATACAGTTATTGAGAAGAGGGGGCTGAAGCAGATTACCGACAGTGGCGCAATCGAGGCAATGATTGATGAGGTGATTGCAGCCAATCCTGCGCAGGCAGAACAGTTCAGGGCGGGCAAAGAACAGCTGCTTGGATTCTTTGTTGGACAGGTGATGAAGGCCTCAAAAGGGCAGGCCAATCCTGGTCAGGTCAATCAGATACTGCGAGAGAAGTTGAAATAAGATTACATTGATTCAGTCAGGTACTCTGTTTTCCTTCCCATGGCTGCTTTGTTCCTGCTTAAGGAATGTTTTAACAGCGCTCACCCAAACTCGCTACGCTCAGACAGGGGTGAGCTTGGTCTGTTAAAACACCCCTTAAGCAGGCGCAGCCAACGTCAGGAACACAGAGTGCCTGACTGAATCATGAACTTCAGTGAGATAGTTAAGGAATTATTATTATGTTAGTTACACCAATCAGAGGTCTTCGTCCTGCCCCAGAGCGAGCAGAAGAGGTGGTGGCACCACCTTACGATGTGCTCAATACTGCTGAGGCGCGAGTCCGTGCAGAGGGACGTCCCAACAGTTTTCTCCATATATCCAAGCCGGAGATTGATCTGCCGGAGGGGACGGACCCCTATGACCCTGCTGTATATGCAAAAGGGGCAGAGAATCTGCAGCGACTGGTTGATGATGGGGTGCTGATTCGTGAAGAGAAGCCTTGCTACTACATCTATCGTCTGAGGTGGGAAGACCATGTGCAGACCGGATTGGTATTCGGGGCCTCGGTGGCGGCCTATGATATTAACCGTGTGCGCAAGCATGAGTTTACCCGCCCGGTAAAAGAGGATGATCGGGTGCGCCAGATCACGGCACTCAACGCAGAGACCGGCCCGGTGCTGCTTACATATAGGGCAGATGATGCGGTCAAGGCCATTATTGATGAGAAAGCATCTGAGGCACCAATCTATGACCTGGTTGCTGATGATGGGATTGGCCACACCCTCTGGGTGCTGGATGATGACGAGAAGATTGAGCAGTTGAATCGGATCTTTGATGCCACCGAGGCACTCTATATTGCGGATGGACACCACCGTTCTGCCTCTGCCTCCCGTGTCGCCAAGGAGAGCAGTAACGAGAGTGCGCAGTATTTCCTAACGGTTGCCTTTGCCCATGATGAGATGAAAATTCTTGATTACAATCGGGTGATTCGTGATCTCAACAACCATTCAGTGGATGAGTTGCTGGCAATGGTTGCCGCCTCTTTTGATCTGGAGATGAGTGCTGATGAGGTGCGTCCAGAGAAACCCACCCAGTTTGGAATGTATCTCAACGGTCAGTGGTACCGGCTTGATATCCACCCTGAACTGGTTCCATCTGATGATCCGGTAGCCTCACTTGATGTCAGCCTGCTACAGAATAATCTGATTGAGCCGCTACTGGGGATCAGTGATCCACGCAGGGATGATCGAATTGATTTTGTGGGGGGAATGCGTGGATTGGGAGAGCTGGAGAAGCGGGTTGACTCAGGGGAGATGGCAGTTGCCTTCAGCCTCTACCCAACCACCATGGAGGCCCTTATGGATGTGGCCGATGCCAATGAGGTGATGCCACCCAAATCCACCTGGTTTGAGCCCAAGCTAGCGGATGGGCTGGTTTCACACGTACTGGATTAGGATTGGGGCCTGGCAGGCCGGACCACGCTGGAGATTTTCTCCATTGTGTCACTGTTTTAGCTGTTTTATATCCACCATCCTGGTCTCCGAGAAGATGTCGTGGAGCGCCAATTTATCCTTGTTGAACAGCATCCACCAGAGCCCGACTCCACCCAGGCCTATGGATGGGATTGCGCTCAAAAAACGTAACAATATGTGCCACAGGGTGAGTGGTTTTTCGTCAATCCGCTCTAGGCGAATACGCCAGGTCTTCATCCCTAGGGTCTGTCCAGTATTGAGCCAGGGCCAGGCAAAGTAGAAGAATGAGACAAAGAAGAGCCAGGTAGTCATCAGTGGGTTACCTGGGTCAGTGGCCTCACCATCGGTAAAGATAGTTCCAACAGCTGTTGCAATCAGCAGTAGTGCCAGCAGTAACAGGCTGTCATAAAACATTGCAAAGAGGCGGCGTGATAGTCCCACTGTAGGGAGTTTCGTAGGGGAAGATTTTATTATTGTCTCTGCTGTGCTCATCGGGGTCTGAAGGTATACTTTGTCGCTACTATTCGAACCATTTTAACAGACAGGACGTTGACCATGCCCGAATATCGATCCAGAACCACAACTCACGGCAGAAATATGGCTGGAGCCCGCTCCCTATGGCGTGCCACCGGCATGACCAATGAGGATTTCGATAAACCGATTATCGCCATTGCCAACTCCTTCACCCAGTTTGTCCCCGGACATGTCCATCTCAAGGATATGGGTCAGTTAGTGGCCCGAGAGATCGAGAAGGCCGGTGGCGTAGCCAAGGAGTTCAACACCATTGCGGTGGATGATGGTATTGCAATGGGCCACAGCGGGATGCTCTACAGCCTGCCGTCACGCGAGATCATTGCTGACTCGGTTGAGTATATGGTTAATGCTCATTGCGCCGATGCACTGGTCTGTATCTCCAACTGTGACAAGATCACCCCGGGAATGCTGAATGCATCACTGCGACTAAATATTCCGGTGATATTTGTCTCCGGCGGCCCTATGGAGTCTGGCAAAGCAGTGATACAGGGAAAAGAGGTTCACCTCGACCTGATCGATCCAATGATTGCAGCAGGAGATGAGAAGGTCTCCGATAAGGATGTAATGGAGATGGAGCGCTCCGCATGCCCTACCTGTGGTTCCTGTTCAGGGATGTTTACCGCCAACTCCATGAACTGCCTCACTGAGGCGTTGGGGCTCTCACTGCCTGGAAATGGTTCACTGCTGGCGACTCATGCAGATCGTAGAGAGCTGTTCCTTGAGGCTGGCAGAACAATTGTTGGTCTGGCCAAGCGCTATTACGAAGGAGACGATGAATCAGTGCTGCCGCGCTCCATCGCCACCTTCCGCTCTTTTGAGAATGCGATGGCGCTTGATATTGCGATGGGGGGCTCCACCAATACAGTGCTCCATCTATTGGCAGCAGCGGAGGAGGCGGGTGTTAATTTTACTATGGAGGATATGGATCGGATGTCACGCAAGGTTCCGCATCTCTGCAAGGTGGCACCATCGACCCCCGACTACCATATGGAGGATGTCCACCGTGCCGGTGGGGTGATGGCTATTCTTGGAGAGCTGGAGCGACAGGGGCTAGTCCATCCGCTGCAGGGGACAGTCCATAGCAAGACCATTGGGGATGCGCTAAACCAGTGGGATATTCTCCATACTAGAGATCCGGCAGTGGAGGAGTTCTACCGTGCCGCCCCTGGTAACGTTCCCACCCAGACCGCATTCAGTCAGGAGAAGAGGTATGACGAGCTAGATCGAGATCGTGCCAACGGCTGTATTCGTGATGGTGCCCACGCCTTCAGTCAGGATGGTGGCCTAGCTGTTCTCTACGGCAATATTGCCGAGGATGGCTGTATTGTGAAGACCGCGGGTGTGGATGAGTCCATTCTCGATTTTAGTGGTCCTGCTAGAATCTTCGAAAGTCAGGATAGTGCAGTAGATGCCATTCTGAATGACCAGATCAAGGCTGGTGATGTAGTACTCATCCGCTACGAGGGGCCACGAGGAGGCCCCGGGATGCAGGAGATGCTCTACCCAACCAGCTATCTGAAATCGAAGGGGTTGGGGAAAGAGTGTGCGCTGATTACCGATGGTCGCTTCTCGGGCGGCACCTCCGGTCTCTCAATCGGTCACGCCTCACCGGAGGCGGCAGAGGGTGGTGCAATTGGTCTGGTAGAGGAGGGAGATATAATCGAGATCAGTATCCCCAACCGTACAATACGGGTGGTGGTTGATGATGAGGTACTAGAGCAGCGCCGTTCCGTAATGGAGCAGAAGGGGGCTGATAGCTGGAAACCGATCGATCGGGACCGCAAGGTATCGGCAGCACTGCGTGCCTATGCGGCAATGACAACCAGCGCAGCCAGAGGGGCGGTGCGGGATGTGGATCAGCTAGGGTAGTAGATCTTCAATTGCATCATGCAGAAAAGCCTCCTCATGCGTAAAGAATGAGGTTAGTGTCCCTTTCTCTGCGCACCGCTTGTAGGCATCATCCCAACCGTGGGTATATTCGGCATCGGCACCGGCACCGTACTTTTTGACATCCCTCTGATAAAGGTAATAGGGATTATTGTCTACAGCCCTGCTGTCACAGCCATGGGCAAACCCGGTGCGATAACTCTCAGACTCGCTCTTGACCAGTGCTGGATTAGTTGTGCATCCATTCAGGGTGAGAACGATTGTGATAATGGCAACGATGCCAACTGCTTGATTAATCATAATTTAATTTCGAATATCCTTGTCTTGTCTTGTCTTACTGTACAAATTATAACCACTCGTATATTAGCTAACAATTATATATAACTACATGTTTGTTATGCTGTTTTTTTGTGAAAATTATACAAGATATTGTTTACAGTCAAGTGGTTTCAGTATAGTTTAAGAGGTTCAGATTATTAATTCTACGGAAGAAGCGCGCAATGAAAATGAGTAACTCAGTTCTATCATTCAAACTATCTGCAATCTGCATAGGGCTCTCCCTTGCTGTCACTCCGGTGCAGGCCGAGTTGTTGAGCGAGATTTTGCCCGGACTCATGGAGACCGATGATGAGATTAGTCAAGTAGAGGCAGAGCTGGAAGGTGCCCAGCATGAGATCAGAATCAAACAGGCTGGTTGGTATCCGACAGTAGATGTGACTCTCTCCAAGGGCTATGAAGACCAACAGAAACCAGCTGATGACGATACCATGTTCAATCGTCGTGAACACAAGATTGAGGTTAAGCAGCTGGTTACAGATTTTGGTGCTACTGCTGCAGGAATCAGCAAGGCGCAGCTACAGTATGAGAAGAAGGCTAATGATCTACAAGCAAAGAGGCAGACCATTACCATTACTGCTCTCAAGGCATACCTTAATCTGATGAAGGACACAGACAAGCTGGCATATGCAAAGCAATCCGAGGGGAACATAAAGAAACAGACAGGGATGGAGGAGGCTCGTGTCGCCCGTGGTTCAGGCTACTCAACTGACGTATTACAGAGTAAGTCCAAGCTTGCCGGGGCATATGCGAAGACAGCCAGGGCAGAGGGATCGCTGGTGAAGGCCAGAAATGAGTATCGCGCGGTCTTTGGTGTAGAGCCAGGAGATGTAAAGAGCTTCCGCAAGCCTGAGATGCCTACCGAGTTTTTGCCAAAAACCCTGGAGGAGGCGCTGGATATGGCCTACAGAAAAAATACATCCCTGCGTGGGTCCAACTATGATGTTGAGATCGCACGTAAGGATATAAAGACTGCAAAGACGAAATTCTATCCCACCATCAAGGCTAATGTAGACAAAAAGTTCAAAAAGGATGATGGAGGAACGGCCGGTAAGAAAAATGAGTTCAAAGCGCACTTTGAGCTCAAGATGCCGCTCTATGCCGGAGGCAAGGACCTCTACGGATTGCGCAAATCAGATACTGATCTAAGCGCAAAGATGGAAAAGCTGGATAAGTCGATGCGTGATGTTGAGGAGAAGGTACGTAACGCTTGGCAAGATCTTATAACCGACAAGACCAATGCAGGGTTCCTGAGGAATTCTGCAAACATCTCTGGTGAGTTCCTGACTTTGGCGCGCAAAGAGCGCAAATTGGGGACACGCTCACTGATTGATGTGCTAAGTGAGGAGAATAGTTACATCACTGCGCTGGATTCAGCAGTCAGTGCAGAGACCGATCTGATCATCTCTGCCTTTGAGTTACTCCAGGAGATTGGGACCCTGGAGGTTGCCATGGTACAGGATGAGAATTCAGCTGCCTCAGCGGCCCCAGCCGTTGCCCAGATCCCGGAAACATCTGCGCTGCTTAAAACAGCCGCTACGGTTGCGGCAAAACATATCGCATCACAACCAGAAAAATCGGGTGAGATCGATGAGAGACAACAAGCTATTAATGAAGTTCAAGAGGACGCTGAGGTTATTGCAGACAGCTTGAACGCGGTAATTCGAAAAATGGAGGGAGCGCGTGGAATTAGCCAATCTCCAGATGTGAACACAGTGGAACAGGCCGCTAAGCAGTCTCCAGAAATTGTTGAAGTTGTGATAGTGCCTACAGAGATCAGAGAAATGGCGATATCTCCGCAAGGAGAGATGACATATGTTCCGCCAACCAGAGAGGAACAAAAGACTGAACTCGACAGCATGATGGGAAAATATGCGCCGCAGTTTGCAAAAAATAAAGAAGTTGTGATAGTGCCTGCAGAGACCAGAGAAATGGCGATATCTCCGCAAGGAGAGATGACATATGTTCCGCCAACCAGAGAGGAACAAAAGACTGAACTCGACAGCATGATGGGAAAATATGCGCCGCAGTTTACAAAAAATAAAATTGTGCAAAAGACAACAAAGGTTGCATTGAGCAAAGACGAACTCTCTTGGGATACGGCCTACAAAAAAATGGAAGAGGCTGGCTGGATAACAGTAAACAGATAGAGGTATTGCAGGTGCTTTTGGTTAGGTTAGGTATCTTGACACTAGTAGGATTGTGAACGATAACTACCAATGAATAAGAGCAACTAATAAATGTGAATAAGAGGCTACTGGCAAGGGTGAGTTGGTAGGTACCAAAGGGGATACAGGATGGCAGATGAAAAACCGGTAATTTCGGCACCAGCTACGGCTGACGGAGGAGCTACACCAGGTGGTTTTAGTGGCTCAGATGGTGGTTTCATGCCAGGTAGTATTGATGAGATTATTGAGGCCGGTGAGCAGCCAATTATTCCGGAAGGGGATACAGGTTCAGAAGGCGGTCCTGATACCGGAGCTCCTGAGGGAGAAGCCGGTCCTGTAGATGCTGCCCCAGAGGGCGGTCCAGACACCGGAGCTCCAGAAGGAGAAGCCGGTCCTGTAGATGCTGCCCCAGAGGGTGGTCCTGCTGATGCAGGTCCTGAAGCTGGCGCACCGGAAGGCGAAGCTGGCCCTGTAGATGCTGCTCCAGAGGGCGGCCCAGAAGCCGGAGCCCCAGAAGGTGAAGTCGGACCTATAGACGCTGCCCCAGAAGGTGGTCCTGCTGATGCAGGTCCTGAAGCTGGTGCTCCAGAGGGTGAGGCTGGTCCTATTGATGCTGCCCCAGAGGGTGGTCCTGCTGATGCAGGTCCTGAAGCTGGTGCTCCAGAGGGTGAGGCTGGTCCTATTGCTGCTGCCCCAGAGGGTGGTCCTGCTGATGCAGGTCCTGAGGCTGGTGCTCCAGAGGGAGAAGCTGATCCTATTGATGCTGCCCCAGAGGGCGGTCCAGAAGGTGGCGCCCCAGAAGGTGGAGCCCCAGAAGGTGAGG
>JACKQG010003801.1_pt1 | contig 18113 bp, 12 predicted proteins | sample 8237621 | NCBI WGS metagenome assembly JACKQG01 (sample SAMN15677084, study PRJNA649215) | marine metagenome | biome: marine; feature: Black Sea; material: saline water; isolation source: suspended particulate matter (SPM) from the Black Sea western gyre | collected 2013-06-09/2013-06-10 | depth... | reverse complement strand
GTGGCGGTCTACGGGGGGGCCGCGGTGTGGGCGGCCGGGCGCCACCTGGGCGGCCCGGCCCGCCTGGCCCTGATCCCCGAGCTGGTGACCGCCGACCAGCTCAACCGCAGCAACGCCCTGCTGATGATGTCCCAGAACGTGATCCTGCTGGTGGGCATGGCCGCCGGCGGCGTGATCGTGGCCGGCCTGGGCACCTCGGTGGCCTTCTGGGTGGACGGCGGCACCTTCGCCGTCTCGGCCGTGCTGCTGCTGCTGCCCCGCCTGCCCGAGGCGACGGCCGCCGCCGAAACGGTCGGCCGCGAGTGCTGGCACGACGTCCGGCACGGCGCGGTCTGGCTGTGGGGGCGTTCCCGCCTGCGCTACGCGGTTCTGTTCCTGGCCGTGGTGACCATGATCACCGCCATGCAGCCCCCCCTGGTCTACGAGTTCATCACGCGCCTGCTCGGCCGCAGCGAGCGCGAGCTGGGCCTGATCTTCGCCACGGCGGGGCTGGGCGGCCTGCTCGGCGCGGGCATCGCCTCGGCCTTCCGCGGCCTGGAGCATCCCCTGCGCTCGGTGGGCTGGCTGGTGGCCGCCGACGGCGTCCTGCTGGTCCTCTTCGCGCTGAACCGCAACCTGGGGGTGGCGCTGCTGCTCTTCGCTCTTTTTGGGGCCATCAGCACCGGCATCCAGATCAATCTGGCCACCTTTCTGCAGCGCGAGACTCCGCCGGAGAAGCGCGGGCGCGTCTTCGGCTGGCTGTCGCCCCTGCTCGGTCCGATCACCATGATCTCGGTACTGGTGGGCCCGGTGGTGGCGGGCTGGGCGGGCGTGGTGGCCGTGCTGGCGGCGGCCGGCGCCTGCGAGGTGCTGCTGGGCGTGATCGGGGCGCTGGCGGCGCCGAAGCCGGATCGGCTCGAGGAAGGGGCCCGGTCGCGGGAAACCGGCGCCCAGGCCGGCGCCTGCGATCCCCCGGACGAGGAATTGAACGTCCTGGCGGAGGAGGCCTAGAACCTTCGGCCCGGATATCGCGTATATCCCCGTGTATTCGCCACAGGCCTTGATTTTCGACCTTTCGTGAGCGACGATTGAGTGGCGCGGGACGGAGTGTCCGCGCCCTTGACATGCGAACAGGAGGGACTTCATGGATATCAAGATCACCCGCAATCCCAACCCGCCGAGTCCGCCCACGGGCGACTTCGGCTTCGGGGCCATGTTCACGCCGCACATGTTCCTGCTCGACTACAAGAAGGGCGCGTGGCAGGACCCGCGCATCGTGCCCTACGGCAATCTGAAGCTGGATCCGGCCGCCAAGGTGCTGCACTACGGCCAGGAGATCTTCGAGGGCATGAAGGCCTACGCCAAGAGCGGCAACGGGTCGGTGCACATGTTCCGCCCGGAGATGAACATCAAGCGCTTCAACATCTCGGCCCATCGCGTGTGCCTGCCGACCGTGGATCCGGGGCTGTTCATGGAGGCCCTGCAGCGGCTGATCGACATGGACCGCGACTGGGTCCCCACGTCGCCGGATGCGCTCTATATCCGCCCCACGATGTTCTCCAACCAGGCGGGCCTGGGCGTCAAGTCGGGCACCGAGTTCCTGTTCTACATCATCGTCGGGCCGGTCGGCAGCTACTTCGCCGGCGGCATCAAGCCCCTGCGCCTGAAGGTGGAGGAGACGTACGTGCGCTCGGCCCCGGGCGGCACCGGCTACGCCAAGACCGGCGGCAACTACGCCGCGGCCCTGCTGCCCATCCAGCTGGCCCAGAAGGAGGGCTACGACAACATCATCTGGCTGGACGCCCTGACCAAAAGCACGGTGGAGGAGATGGGCGCCATGAACATCGCCTTCGTCTACGACGACAAGGTCATTACGGCGCCCGTGGGCGACACGATTTTGAACGGCGTCACGCGCGACTCGGTGCACCACCTCTGCGACGACTTCGGCTACAACTGGGTCGAGCAACCCCCGGCCATCGTCGAGATCTGCGCCGACGCCAAGAGCGGCAAGCTGCGCGAGGCCTTCGCCTGCGGCACCGCCGCGGTGGTCACGCCCATCGGCATCATGCATTTCCAGGGCAAGGACTACCAGGTGGGCGACGGACAGGAGGGCGACGTCACCAGGAAGCTGCGCGAATCCCTCTGCGAGATCCACACCGGCCGCAGCGAGCTGCACCCGGAATGGCTCACCGAGGTCCCGCACTTCGAATACGCCAAATAGGCGTGATGGGATCGCGACCATCGCCCCGGCCCGAAAGGGCCGGGGCTTTTCCTTGTTCGTCAGATGAGGGGCAGCAACTCGGCGCCGGCCAGGCCGGCGTCCCGCACCAGGCCGATGTGGGCCAGTCGCGCCTCGAGCCAGTCGCGCCGGGCCAGCAGCATCTCGGTCAGGCCCGTCTCGCCGGCCGCGTAGGCGGCTTCGGCCGAGGCCAGGGCGGCGCGCGTCTCGGGGACGACGATCTCGCCGTAGATCCCGGCGCCGCGCGCGGCGGCGACCAGGGTAGCGTGGGCCGCGCGCAGACGGGCCTCCAGCCGGCCGCGGTCGGCTCGGGCCACCGCGGCGGCGGCCTCCGCCTCGGCACGCGCGGCGGAGATTCCCGCCCCGCCGCGGTCGAAGAGCGGCAGGCTGATCCTGAATCCCAGGTCGAATGACGATCCCGCGGGCGATTCCCGCAGGCCGGCCTCCAGGTCCAGGTCGGGGATCCGCGCGCGCGAGGCCGCACTGGCCAAGGCCTCGCTCTCGGCGGCCCGGCTCCGGGCGGCGAGGGCCAGGGGCGCCTCGTCCAGTCCGGCCAGCAGATCGTCGAGTCCGCCCGGCGGGGGCGCGACGGACTCCCCGCCGCTCACCGCGGCCGGGGGGCGCGACGGGTCGCCCATGGCGCCGGCCAGCGCGGCGCGGGCGGCCTCGTCCGTCGCGACGGCGGCGGCCAGGGCGGCCTCGGCCACGCCGAGTTCCGCGCGCGCGCGACGACGGTCGGAAACGGGGACGTCGCCCTGCTCCAGGCGATGCGCGGTCATGTCGAGCAGCCGGCTTGCGATGTCGGCCGCCTCGCGGCGCAGGAGCAGGGCCTCGCGTGCGTGGACCGCCGCGGCGAAGGCCGCCCGCACCTCGGACTCGACGTCGGGCGGCGGCGCCGCGGGCTCGTGCCGGGGGGTCTCGGGCGGCGTGGCGGCCGCCCGGCTCGGGGGGCCCGGGCGGCCGCCGAGGGGCAGCGGCTGGGACGGGCCCACGATGCGCTCGGCGCCGAGCCAGGCGTCTCCCTCGCGGGGGGCGTCCTCCAGGCGCAGGAAGCCGGCGGGATTGGGCCAGGCGCCGGCCTGTTCGGTCGCCGCCCGGGCGGCGCGCAGCCGGGCGTCGGCGGCCGCGAGTTCGGGACGCGCCGCGCGGGCCGAGGCGAGAGCGTCTTCGAGGGTCAAAGGGGGCTGGGCCGGGGCCGCCGTGCCCAGCGCCAGGACCGCCGCCAGCGTCAACAAGAGCTTGCTCACGGCGCGCTCCTCTCCGGGCGGCGCACGGGCCGCCCCAGCCGGAGATAGAGCCCCGGCGTCACGATCATGTTCAGGGTCATGGAAGAAAACAGGCCGAACAGGATCACCTGGGCCATGGGCGTCTGTATCTCGGAACCGGGCCGGTCGCCGCTCAGCGCCAGGGGCACCAATGCCAGCCCCGAGGCCAGGGCCGTCATCAGGATGGGCGCGAGCCGCTCCATGGACCCGCGCCGCACGGCCTCGCGCATATCGGTCACACCCTCGTGGATCTGCAGGTGGCGGATGTGCGAGACGAGCATGATGCCGTTGCGCGTGGCGATGCCGAACACGGTGATGAAGCCGATGATCGCCGCGATGGACAGCACGCCGCCGGAGACGAAGACGCCGACCACGCCGCCGATCAGGGCCAGGGGCAGGTTGAGCATGACCAGCGCCGCGTCGCGGCCCGAGCGGAACGCCATGTGCAGCAGCAGGCCGATGACCAGCACCACGGCGATACCCAACAACAGCAGGATGCGGCCGGCGCGCAGAGCGCTCTCGAACTGGCCGCCGTATTCCACCCGGTAGCCGGGCGCGGCGGCGATCAACGGATCGACACGATCGCGGACCTGGCCGACGACCGTCGAGATATCGCCGCCGGCCACGTTGCAGGTCACCACGATCTTGCGCTCGGCCCGCTCGCGGCTGATCATGTTCGGCCCCTGCTGGCGCTCGATGGCGGCCAGGTCGCGCATGCGCACGTGTCCGCCCGACGGGACGCGCACCGGCAGATCGCCGAGCGCGTCCGCGCTGCAGCCCTCCCCGTCGCCCAGCTTGACCACCAGGTCGAAGGCGAAACGCCCCTCCAGGACGCGCGAGACCTTCAGGCCGCTGTAGGCCGCGGCCAGGACGTCGGCCGCGTCGTCGACGGTCAGCCCGTAGCGGGCCAGCGCCGGACGGTCGAAGCGGACGTTCAGGTTGGGAATGTCGGCCTGGCTCTCGACGGCCAGGTCCACGACGCCGGGCAGGTCCGCCATGGCGTCGCGTGCGCGCTTCGCCAGGGTGCGCAGTTCCAGCAGGTCGTCGCCGAAGATCTTCACGGCCACGTTGGCGCGCGAGCCCGACAGCATGTGGTCGATGCGGTGGGAGATGGGTTGGCCGATGGTCACGTTCAGGCCCGGCAGGGCGGACAGATCGGCGCGCAGGTCGGCCAGGAAGGTCTCCTTGTCGCGGTCGCCCATCTTCAGCATGACGTCGATCTCGGCCGACTCGACGCTCATGGCGTGCTGGTCCAGCTCGGCGCGGCCGGTGCGGCGGGCCGTGGAGAGCACTTCCGGGTGGGTGTGGAGGATGCGCTCCACCTCCAGCCCGAGTCGGTCCGAGTCGTCGATGGTGGTTCCCGGCAGGGTGACGGCGCTGATGGTCAGCGCTCCCTCGTTGAATTCGGGCAGGAACGAGCGTCCGATGCTCAGCACCGCGACCAGGGCGATCGCCAGCAGCGCCAGGCCGGGTCCCGCGATGCGCCAGGGGTGGTCCAGGGCAGCGCGCAACAGGGGCGCGTAGCGTTTCTTGAGCCAGGTGACGGCGAAGGCCTCGCGGTTCTCGCGCACGGCGCGGCTGCGGGGCAGCAGCGACAGGCAGAGGGCCGGCGTCACGGTCATCGCCACCAGCAGGGAGGCGGCCAGCGACACCACGTAGGCCACGCCCAGGGGGCGCAGCAGGCGGCCCTCGACGCCCGACAGGAAGAACAGCGGCAGGAACACCAGCACGATGATAACCGTGGCGTAGGTGATCGACGAGCGGATCTCCAGGGTGGCGTCGTAGACGATGCGCATGCCGGACAGGCGCTGCGTCTGCGGGCGGGTGCGGTTCTCGCGCAGGCGGCGCACCACGTTCTCCACGTCGATCACCGCGTCGTCCACCAGGGCGCCCACGGCGATGGCGATGCCGCCCAGGGTCATGGTGTTGATGGTGGCGCCGAAGAGCTTGAGCGCCAGCAGCGAGGTGAGGATCGACAGGGGCAACGCCGTTAGGGTGATGGCGGTCGCGCGCACGTTGGCCAGGAACAGCAGCATCACCAGCACGACCAGGATCGCGCCGTCGCGCAGGGCGTGCTCAACATTTCGTACGGCGATCTCGATGAAGTCGGCCTGGTTGAAGAGGGTGCGGTCGAGGGACATGCCCTCGGGCAGCGCGGCCTCGAGATCGGCGTACACCCCGTCCAGGCGATGGGCCAGTTCGAGCGTGTTGGCGTCGGGCTGCTTCTGGACGCCCAGGATCACCGCGCGCGTCATGTCGACGGAGCCCACGCCGCGCTTGACCGCCTCGCCGATGACGATCTCGCCCAGGTCGGCCACGCGCACCGGCGCGCCGTCGACGGTCACGACGACCACGTCCCCGATGTCCTGCAGGGATTCGATGCGGCCCAGGCCGCGCACCAGGTACTCGACGGACCGCTCCTGCAGGAAGCCGGCCGAGACGTTGCGGTTGGAGGCCGCGAGCGCGTCCGCGACGTCGCCCACGCCCAGGTCGTGGCGGCGCAGCAGGGCGGGATCGAGCAGCACCTGGTATTGCTTCTCGCCGCCGCCGATGGGCGTCACCTGCGAGACGCCCGGCACCGACAGCAGGCGCCGCCGCAGGACCGTCTCCGCGTAGGTGCGCAGCTCGATGGGACCGTGCCGGTCGGAAGTCAGGCCGAGGAACTGGATCTCGCCCATGATCGACGAGGCGGGGGCCATGACCGGGCGCTCCGCCTCCGGCGGCAGCTCCCCGCTGACCTGATCGATCTTCTCGCCCACGATCTGGCGGGCGCGCATGATGTCGAAGCCCCAGTCGAACTCCACCCAGACCACGCACACGCCCACGGCCGTGCCGGAGCGTATGCGCCGCACGCCGGGCGCGCCGTTCAGCGCCGACTCGATGGGGAAGGTCACCTGGGACTCGATCTCGCGCGGCGCCATGCCCGGCGCCTCGACCATCACGTTGACCGTCGGGGCGGTGAGGTCCGGAAAGACGTCCACCGGCATGTTCAGCGCCGTGTGCACGCCGACCGCGCAGAGCACCAGCGCGGCGACCAGCACGAGGGAGCGCAGGCGCAGGGCGTTGAGGATCATCTTCTCCATGACGCCCTCCTCAATGGGTGTGCCCGTGCGCGGGGACGGCGTCGTCGGCCGAGGCCAGCTTCACGATCCAGGCGGCCGCGACGACCACCCGGTCTCCGGCGGCCAGCCCCGAGAGCACTTCGTACCTGCGGCCGTCGTCGCCGCCGAGTACCACCGGGCGCTTGGCGAAGATCTCGCCGCCGGTCTGCACGAAGACCACCGGCCGTCCCTGCTCGTCGACCAGGGCCGACGCGGGAACGGTCAAGGCGACTTCCGTTCGCGTGGTCTGCAGCATCAGTCCCAGCGACTGTCCGATGCGCAGCGCGCCGTCGGCGTTGTCGATCTCGTAGACGATCGACGCCGTGCGGGAGCGCGCGTCCACTTCGGGCGACATGTAGACCAGCCGGTCCGGGGGCAGGTCGCGCGGGGGCGTGCCGGCGTCGGTCGCCAGCAGGAGCGCACCGGGCGCCGGGGGCAGGTCGGGCAGGGCATTCTCCGGGATCCAGCCCCGGATCCAGAGCGTCGAGGGATCGAGCACCGTGAAGACGGGCCCGCCCTCGGCCACGTATTCACCGACTGCCGCGGCCGTCTTTACGACCAGACCGGCCAGGGGAGAGCGCAGGGGCAGTTCGGGCGCGGTGTCGCCGCCGTGGTTGGCGTCGGACAGGCGCATCGCCGACTCGTGGTCGGCGCGGGCGCCGGACAGGGCGGCCTCGGCCTCCTGCACGCGCCGCGCGGGCGCCGCCTCGGCCGCGTGGAGGGCCCGGGCCCGTTCGACCTCGGCCTCGGCCAGGACGAGCGCCTGCCGGGCGCGCACCAGGGCGGCGTCGGCAGCCGCCAGGTCCCCGCCGTCGCCGGCCGTGGGCGCGCGGATCGCTCCCAGGATATCGCCGGCGTCCACGCGGGTGCCCGGCGCGGCCAGGGGTCGTCCCCCGGCGGGCGCGAGGCGGCCGGCCACCGGCGTCGACACCACGGCGCGCCGGTCGGGCGACGCCTCCACCGTGGCGGCGATCTCCACCGTGCGCGTGAAGGGATCGGCCGAGACCGGGACGCTCGCCACACCGAAACGCCACTGCTGCTCCTTGAGCAGGACCACCGCTTCCGACTCGAACCCGGCTTCCGCGTGTTCGGCGGCATGGGCGTTCCCGTAGACGCGAACCTCGGGCATCAGGAGCGGATCCCCGGCGCCAGGCACGCGAATTTCCAGGCGCCACAGGCCGGGCTCGGGCAGGGTCGTCGCGGTGACGAAGACCCCGGGCCGCGCAGGACCCGGATCCTCGATCTCGACGATCTGTCCCTGGAAATGCGTCCAGCGATAGGCGAGCGATCCGTCGGGCACGGGTCGTGCGTCGACCAGGTCGGTCACGTAGGCGAGCAGGTCGGCCGTCTTGCCGGCCACCAGCGGGGGGTGCTCGATGTAGATCTCGTGTTGTGACGACCAGGCCGTCATCTGCAGGACCACAGGCTCGTGGTCGTGGTCGTCCGTCGCGGCGTCGCGGCAGCCTGCCATCGGGGCCAGGGCCGCCAGCAGGATCGCCGCGAACGCGCGCGCGTTTCGCATTGAGCGCATGTCTCTCCTCCGTTACTCGTCTTGCGTTGTCGGGTACGATGCGACCGCGGGGTCTCAGACGGGCAGGGAGGCGGGAGGCGCGCGGGAGGGGGGCGGCGCGCCGGAGGTATCGCGCACGATGACGACGGGGTTCGTGTCCGCCGTGACGCACGGCGTGTCGGGGGCGATCAGTGGCCGCGGCGTCGGCGTCATGCCGGGGCCGGTCTTGTGGGAGCCCGGCTTGCCGACGGCCTCCTCGTGGTGTTCCTCCATCGCGTGGTGATGGAAGTCGCAGGCGTCGCCGAGCAGGCCGGCGCTCGCGGGGACCGGCTCGGCCTCGCAATGGTCGCGGCAGTGGTGATCGGCCAAGGCGATGTGCGCGGTCAGGGTGAGTCCGCAGACGACGTACGGCAGCAGCGTCCAGGCGGCCGCCAGGCGGCGCCTTCCTGACTTGCGGTGCTGGCTGCTTCCGATGATCGTCACGGTCTTCCCATTCTCCACAGGTAGAATCGAACACGTCGTACCAGGATAAACGAAACGGACGCCCGGGGCAACCGCTGCGGCATTCGGCCTATCACCCGCAGGCCCCCGGAGGTATGATATCGACTCGCAATGCCGGGCCCTTGACGAGGAATAGCCATGCAGAACGTAAATCTGGACCGCCCCCTGGTCTGCTTCGACCTGGAAACCACCGGCGTCAGCGTCGACCGCGACCGCATCGTGGAGATCGGCCTGGTGCGCGTGGAGCCCGACGGCAGCCGCCGCGACTTCCGCACCCTGGTCAACCCCGAGATGCCCATCCCGCCGCAGGCCTCGGCGGTGCACGGCATCACCGACGCCGACGTGCGCGACGCCCCGGTCCTGGCCGCCGTCGCCCGCGAGGTCATCGAGCTCTTCGCCGACGCCGACCTGGCCGGCTTCAACTCGCTGAGCTTCGACGCGCCGCTGCTGGAGAACGAGCTGCGCCGCGCGGGCACGGAGTTCTCCCTTTCCGGCCGCCGCCACCTGGACGCCATGCGCCTCTTCCACCGCATGGAGCCCCGCACCCTGGTGGCCGCCTACCGCAAGTACTGCGACAAGGACCTGACCGAGGCCCACGCCGCCCTGGCCGACGTGGAGGCCACCCTCGAGGTGCTCGACGCCATGGTCGGCCGCTACGACGAACTGAGCGGCGACGTGGATGCGCTGCACAAGCTGAGCAATCCCGACGAAGGCCGCTTCGTGGATCGCAGCCGCAAGTTCGAATGGAACGACGACGGCGAGGCCGTCTTCGCCTTCGGCAAGCACCGCGGCAAGGGCCTCGCGGAGATCGCCCGCCAGTACCCCGACTACCTGGAGTGGATGCTGGGCAAGGACTTCCCCGACGAGGTGGCCGGCATCCTGCGCGACGCGCTGGCCGGCAAGTACCCGGAGAAAGGCTGACATCATGAGCGGGAACGCCAGGCCCCCCGTCGGCGCCATCGGCTGGCTCGACCTCACCGTGCCCGACGCCGGACCCGTGCGCGACTTCTACGCCGGCGTGGTCGGCTGGACCCCCGCCCCGGTCCCCATGGACGACTACGAGGATTTCGCGATGCTCACCGCGGACGGCGAGCCCGCCGCCGGCGTCTGCCACGCCCGCGGATCCAACGCCGGCATGCCACCCCAGTGGCTGGCCTACGTGACGGTCGAGAACCTCGAAGCCAGCATGGCGAAATGCCGCGAGCTGGGGGGAGAGGTCGTGGAGGGTCCGCGCGGGCTGGGCGACTTCGGCACCTTCTGCGTGGTGAAGGATCCCGCGGGGGCGGTGCTGGCGATCGTGGAGCCGCCGTCGGAGTAGGAGTGACGACGGAATCGAGTCACCATCAGCCCGCGCGGACCGCAAGCGTCGAAGTGTCGTCAGAGAGCCACCGGATCGATGATTGCGCGAATCACGGCTTCACTCCTTCTCGAAGTGGATCGCCATCGGCTCCATGACTCCGTGGGCCTCCTTGGCCGCCGCGATCTCGGGCGAGGCGAGCGCGGCCTGCATCCCCTCCAGATCGTGAACGTCCACACTCACGGCGACGTCGTTGCCGCCGTCGGCGCCGAGGTAGTCGATCACGTTCGATCCCCACGCCGCGAACGCCGCGACCCTCTCCGAATGCTTGCTCGCCCAATGGGCGCGGTCACGGACCGGATGTGTGATCATGACTCGTGGCATGTTTCCTCCTCTTGGGAAAGTCGATCTTCCTGGCGCCTCTAATCACGGAGTCTCGGCCTCGACGATCTGTGCATGTCGAGCGAGCGATTCTTGCCAGCCGAGATGTCCGTATTGTGAATTGCCACTCGGTGGGATCTGGGTTCACCACCCGGCAGATGGAGTGCTGGCGGATGCGTCGTGACGTCCGACCGAGGCGGTCTGTATCCAGGATAATACTTGTCCCATTTACCGCCATGGGATATCTCGTCAACGAGCGACACGGAGATGGAACAGCGTGCCGCCCTTGAGGTTACCCCCGGCACTCATTCCAGGATGATGCCGTTTCAGGTGTCCGCGCGCAGCGGGCGATAGAACTCGCGCCGCACCTCTTCCGCGAACCGCTCGATCTGCTGGTCCGGCACCTGCAGGTGCAGCAGGGCCTGGCGCGTCACCTCGAGTCCGGCCTCCATCTGCGGCAGCACCACCTCGTGCACGCCGAGCGCGTGCAGCTCCTCCAGCAGTTCCTCCGACTCGGCGCGTGCGACGATGTGCAGATCCGGCCGTAGCTGCCGGGCGTGCCTGGCGATAGCGAGCGTGACCACCGGCGAAGGCGTGGTGATCAGCAGAACGCAGGCCCGGTCCAGTCCCGCCGCCTGCAGGACCAACGGATGGCTGGCGTCGCCGTAGATGACGGCCACGCCGCCGGCGCGGCAGGTCTCCAGGCGGTGCTGATCCAGCTCGATCGCCACGAACGGCAGGCCCAGCCGCCCCAGCACCCCGGCCACCGTACGGCCCATGTGCCCGGCGCCCGCCATCACGACGTGGTCGTGCAGCTCATCGTGGGCGATGTTGATCGTCAGCACGGGCTCGTCCCGGCGGCGGCTCCTGACAAGGCCGTAGATGGGCGCCGTGGCTCGGGACACGAACGGCGTCAGGAACATGGTGACCAGGGCGACGGACATGATCATCGAGTAGAGCTCGGCGCCGATGCTCTCCGTGGCGACCCCCACCCTGCCGATGACGAAGGCGAATTCGCCCGCCTGGAACATGGTCAGTCCCATGGCCAGCGGCACCACGTTCCGATAACCGAAAGACCAGCCCACACCCGCACAGATCAGGCCCTTGGTCAGGGAGACCGTCACCGCCAATCCCAGCACCAGCAGGAGGTTTTCCTGCACGAAACGCGGCTCCAGCAGCATGCCCACCGACACGAAGAACAGCAGGCTGAAGATGTCCCTCAGGGGGATGATGTCGCTCAGCGCCTGGTGGGCATGGTCGGATTCGCTGAGCACGATGCCCGCCACGAAAGCGCCGAACGCAAAGCTCAGGCCCACCTTGTAGGTGGCGTAGCCGACGCCCAGGCCCAGGCCCGTCACCGCCAGCAGGAACAGCTCACGCGAATTCCAGCGACTGATCCGGCGCATCAACCAGGGGATCACCCGCGTGCCCACCACGATCATCAGAGCCAGGAAGACCGCCGAGCGCACGAACGCCCAGCCCAGGTCCGGCAGGCCGGCCCGCAGGTCCGTCAGCTTGGGCAGCAGGATCAGCAGGGGCACCACGGCCAGGTCCTGCACCAGCAGCATGCCGATCATCACCCGGCTGGAGAGTGTGCCCAGCCGGCCCTGGCTCTGCAGGGTCTTGAGGATGACCATGGTGCTGGACAGGGAGACGCAGCCGCCGAACCACACGGCATCGGTCCAAGGCCAGCCCAGAACGAGCCCCATTCCCGCGGCCGTGCCCACGGTCAGCAGGATCTGGATGGATGCGCCCAGCAGGGCCACGTTCCGCACCGGGCGCAGTTCCTTCAGGGAGAACTCGATGCCCAGGGCGAACAGCAGCAGGGCGACGCCGATCTCCGCGAGCAGTTCGATGTCATGGGGGTCGTAGATGAACGCGCCGCCGGTCACCGGCCCGAGGATGACGCCGGCGGCGATGTAACCCAGGATCAGCGGTTGCCTCAGGCGCTGGGCGACGACACCGCCCAGGAATCCCGCGGTGACGATGATCGCTACGTCTGCGGCGATTCCCACGGTGAACCCCCTCCTAGGTTTTCTCGCCGGGCGCGCCGTCGCGGCCATGCAGGGAAACACGGAGCACAACATAGCCAAACAGGCCGGAGACCAGTGAGCCGATCAGAATACCCAGCCGCTCCAGCCCCAGGTAGGCCGCGCCACCGTCCACAAAAGCCAATGACGCGATGAACAGGCTCATCGTGAAGCCGATGCCGCACAGTAGAGCTGTGCCGTATAGCTGCCACCAACCGACCCCTTCGGGAGGCGATGCGATTCCTAGCCGCACAGCGAGCCAGGACATCAGCAGGATTCCGACCTGCTTGCCGATAAACAATCCCATCACGATGCCCAGCGGAACAGGATGCAGCACGTCGGCGATGGAAAGCCCGATGATTGGCACGCCCGCGTTGGCGAAGGCGAATGCGGGCAGTACTCCATATGCCACCCACGGATGCAACGCGTGTTCGAGGTTACGCAACAGCGATTTGGGTACGGGTGTCGACGGGGACGCTGCCGATGAGCGCAGCGGGATGAACATCGCCAGAACGACGCCGGCCAGCGTGGCGTGCACACCGGACTTCAACACCGCCACCCACAGCGGAACGCCCAGGAGGAAATAGGCGGCGGGCCTCGTCACGCCGAATCGATTGAGGCTGGCGAGACCGAGGATTAGGACAGCCGCCACAATGAGGGAGAGCATGGACAACTTGGCCGTGTAGAACATGGCGATCACGATGATAGCCCCGAGATCGTCAAAAATGGCGACACTCAGCAGGAAGGCCTTCAGCGCTGTCGGAGCGCGACTGCCGAGAAGTGAGAGCACCCCCAACGCGAAAGCGATGTCAGTCGCGGTCGGGATTGCCCATCCTCCCATCGCGACGGGATCACCCCGGTTGAATAACACGTAAAAGGCTGCGGGCGCCAGCATCCCGCCCATGGCGGCGAACGCAGGCAGGCTAGCGTGACGCGGGCTCGATAGGTGACCTTCGAGCACCTCGCGTTTCAGCTCCATCCCGACAAGGAAGAAGAACACCGCCATCAGGCCGTCATTGATCCACAGCAACAGGGGTTTGGCGATTCCGAAGGTGCCGATTCTGACCTCGAGGGGAAGATCCAACAAGGCCTTGTAGTGAACGGCGAGAGGCGAGTTGGCGACGACCAGAGCCAACACGGTCACCATCATCAAGATCAGCCCGCCCGCAGCCTCAAGGCGGAGGAATTCCTGGAGGGGCTTCAGCACCTTGCCGACCGGGGAAACAATTTGGGTGTGCATGCGGAATCAGCAACCCCTCCTCTGCTCACCCGGGCCGTCCAACACAAGGACGCCATGGTGGCGATTTCATGGAAGATCCCATCCGGGCGCCGCCGCCCCAGGCGTAATTCACTCCACCGCGATCGGATACCCCGCCGCCTCCCACGCCAACATGCCGCCCTTCATGTTGTACACGTTCGCGTAGTCGTGTCCCAGCAGGACGCGCACGGCCAGTTCGCTGCGTCGTCCGCTGCGGCTGACCATCACCAGCACGCGATCGCGCGGCAGGTCGAGCTCCCCGTGGGTCAGCTTCGGCAGGGGCAGGTTGGCGGCCTCCCGGATGTGGTGGCGCACGTGTTCGCGCGCCTCGCCCACGTCGATCAGCGTCAGCGAGTCGGGATCCCCCAGCAGGCGGGTCCGCACCTCGCTGGGCAGCAGTTCGGGCACCGGGCCGCGGGCGAAACCGGCGATCCGCTCGTGATCGACGGTCTCGTGGTGCTTGGGCAGGGCCTGGCACTCGGCGAAGACCCGGTGTTCGCATTCGTAGATGCAGATGCCCGGGTGCAGGACGTGGTGGAAGAGCTCGCCGATGGCGTTGCCGTCGCGGATGAGGTTGCCCCGGCCCAGCGACTGCAGGAAGCCGCTCTGGTGCATCATGTACAGCACCCGCGGCCGCGCCCCCTCCACGTAGACGTCGCCGCCCCGCTTGCGGTAGCGCCGCAGCACGCTCTCGAGCATGTGGATGCCGCTCACGTCCACGTGGTCCACCAGCGCCATCCGCAGCAGCAGGAAGATCTGGCCGGGGTGCTCGCGGCCGTGCCGGATCAGGCTGTCCTCCACGTGGTTCACGGCGCCGAAGTAGAGCGGGCCCTCCACCTGCACGATGGCCAGCTGCGGGCAGACGGGCTGGTTGCGGACGGGCACCATGTGACGGTAGTCGGCGTCCGGCACCAACGACTGGACCGAGGGGGCGGAGGTCGTGACCAGGAAGCGCGCGAAGGAGATCAGCATGCCGGACAGGATCGCGAACTCCAGCGGGAAGACCAGGGTGGCCGTGAAGGTCGAGATCATGATCGTCGAATCGCCCCGCGACATGCGGGTGATGCGTCCGATCTCGCGCCAGTTCACCATGGAGTAGGCGGTGACCAGCAGCACCGCCGCCAGGGCCGTGTTGGGCAGGTACACGGCCAGCGGTGCGAGCAGGAGCATGGCCGCGAGAACCCATAGTCCCGAGAAGATGCTCGACAGGGAGGTCAGCGCGCCGGCCTCGTAGTTGATCGCCGACCGCGTGAAGGAGCCCGAGACGGCGTAGCCGGAGAACAGGCCGGACGCCGCGCTGGCTAGGCCCTGTCCCACGAACTCCTGGTTGCTATCCACGCGCTGACCGCTCTGGCTGGCCACCGCCCGCGCGATGGACATGGCCTCGACCAGGCCGACGGCGGCGATGGCCAGCGCGCCCGGAGCCAACCGGTAGATCAGCTCACCGTCGAGAAGCGGCAGCTTGGCCAGCGGCGGAAGCGTGCGGGGCAGGCTGGACAGCACGCGGACGCCGTGCTCGTCCAGGCCGAGGGCCCACACGCAGACGGCCGCGGCGACCATGCCCAGCAGGGCCGCCGGCCATCGCGGGCGCAGGCGTTTCACCAGCACGATCAACGCCAGGGTGCCCAGCCCGAGGGCGAGGCTCGGCCAGTGGACCTCGCCCAGATTCGAGACGACTCTGCGCACCGTCTCGTAGAACGCGGGCACGCTCTCGAGGTCCAGTCGCAGCAGGTGGCGCAGCTGGTTCACGCTGATCAACACGCCGGCCCCGGCGGTGTATCCGACCACGACCGAGTCCGACACGAAGTTGACCAGGGCGCCCATGCGCGCCACGCCCAGCAGGATCTTCACGATCCCGACCATCAGCGCCAGATAGCCGGCCGCGGCCAGGAACTCCGGGGAGCCCGGCGTTGCGACGTTGAGCAGCGTCGCCAGGGTCAGCAGGGACGCGGCGTTGGTGGGCCCCGTGTGCAGGTGTCGCGACGAGCCCCACAGGGCGCCGACGATCGAGGCCACGATCGCCGCGTAGATACCCGTCTGGGGGGGCAGCTCGGCGATCATGGCGTAGGCGATGGCCTGGGGCAGCATGACCACCGCGACGGTCAGGCCCGCCAGCAGATCGGCGCGCAGGAAAGAGGTGGTGTAGGTCTCGAAGACGCGTCGGGGACGAGTGAAGAAGGCAGAGTCGTCCCTCAGCAGGCGTTGGGCGGAATTCAGGAAGGCGTGCAAGCCGCGGGGCGCCAAGTCCGTATGGCCTCCGGGTTCGAGAGCCGCGTCCGAGCGAGGTCATAGATTAGCAGCACGGGTGATCCGGGACAAGGCACCTCGCGAGGTCTGGCCGCGCGGCGTCCCCCCCCGGGGGGGGACATTGTATGTCACAAGACGCCCCCTGGGGTGTCATGCAGGACGCAACGTCGCACGGGGCCTTCATGCCGCCCCGTGGGGTTGCGTTTTCAATCCGGGGTTCCTAACGTGACTCATGACTCCCCATGGCTTCCGTCGATGGATACGGTCCCGTAGCGGTACGGCGCTTGCGGAGAGCCGGTCGCAACTCGACCGACACCAGCGGACCCCTCGACGACCACGGAACAACATGACCCAGATGACGATCCGCACCGCGACCGGATTCCTCGCCAGGCTGGCGGGACGCGTTCCCGCCGGGCCGATGCTTCTGCTCGTCCTGCTCGCGGCCACACTCGGCTGCGAGTCCCTGGAACCCCTGGACGACGGCGGCCCGCGCAATCCGCCCCTTGCGGTGGTCGTGGGAGAGGACTACAGCCTGCCCGCGCACGTGACGCCGGAGCCGTATTCCGGCTACTCCAATCATCCCGAGCCCGGCGAACCCAGCACCGGCATGGCGCTCAGCGACTGGTGGGTGGGCTGGGACGAGCTGGAACCGGTGCGCGGGGAGTACGACTGGGATCTCGTGGACGCGCGGCTCGCCAGTGCCGCCGCCGAGGGCACCAAGCTGAACATCCACCTGCTGAGCATCACCTGGGGGGGCGGCAGCACCCAGCACGGGATCACCGTGGTGAACCGGGTGCCCGAATGGATCTTGAACAAGTACGAACTGGGCGAGACGGACCTGATCAACCTGGGCTGGATTTTCGACATCCTGGTCATCCCGGGCTGGCATGAGGAGATACAGGCCGAGTTCGCGGAACTGATCGCGGCTTTCGGCGCCCGCGGCTATCCGGCGCACGAAGGCGTCGGGGCCATGTACATCCACGGCGTCAGCGCCTCGCGGGGCGAGGAGTTCTGGCTGACGCAGGAGACCGTCGATCTCCTCGAGCAGGATCACGGTTTCGGCCCCGAAGTGCTTCACGACTGGATCTCGGGCCGCTTCCGGGCCTTCGCCGACGCCTTCGCCGGCCATACCCACAAACTGGCCTGGGTCGGCCGGGTGGGAGCCTGGGTGGGGAGGGGAAACGCGTACGAGACCGTGGCCCGCGACCTGGTGCTCGAGTCGCAGGCCCTGGGCTTCGGCAACCGCAACGGCGGCATCGAGTCCTTCCACCAGTATCTCAAGGAGCCCGAACTGGGCTGGGACTTGGACGAGACCGGGCACCTCGTCGTCGACGAGACCGTCCCCGTCATCGCCGATACGAGATACTTCGGCGACGAGAACGAGGAGTACGGCGCGGACTGGACCTGGCGCTTCGGACCCACCACCGGCGACGCCTATCGTTATCGCATGTCCATGCTCCGCGCCCTGCAGATGCGGCTGCGCTTCCTGGTGACCTCGCCCGACGCCGAGTGGCTAAACCCGCCGCTGTCGCGCTACGCCGGCCTGAGCTTCGGCAAGACGGTGGACGACTCGCCCGACGCCTGGGCCTACCTCAAGGAATCCAAGGTGCACGTGGGCATCAGCCCGCCCGGGGTGATCCGCAACTTCGAACGCTGGCTGACGCAGCGGGACCACCCGGGCGGCATGACCGTCCCGACCGAACGGATCGACCGGCGCTACAACGCCGGCTCCATCGGCAACGCCATGGACGGCGCCTACTGGGACCACGCCGCGCGCCGCACCGACGTCGCCGGCGGCAACCCCTACATCTACTTCCACCTCGACGACCGCTTCGTCATGACCGGCCCCGTGCAGATCAAGGTCGAGATCCTCGACGCCCACCGGACCACCTGGCGCCTGGAGTACACCGACGCCGAGGGCACGATCGTCACCAGCGAATCCTACACGGGCCGGGGCGACGACGAGGTGCGGACGGTGACCTTCACGCTCACCGACGCCGCCTTCGCCAACGGCCTGTCCTACGGCTCGGACTTCAGGATCGCCTGCGACTGGCCGGGGGACGTGGTCGTGCGGTGGGTGCGGGTCGTGCGGGGCGTGTGAACGCGAAAGGGCCCGGGTCCGGGACGCCGGCCCTAGTCGCCGGCTTTCGATTCCACATATGAGCGATACCATTCCGCGTGGGGCGTCTCGGTGGCCGGCAGCGACACCCGGGGGCCGTCCGTGTGCTCGCGTCCGAACTTCCAGGCCCGCACGATCCGGTCCTCGGCCAGGCGCGCGCCCGCCCCCACCTGCCCGCCCGCCCCC
>JACKQG010003800.1_pt1 | contig 18115 bp, 12 predicted proteins | sample 8237621 | NCBI WGS metagenome assembly JACKQG01 (sample SAMN15677084, study PRJNA649215) | marine metagenome | biome: marine; feature: Black Sea; material: saline water; isolation source: suspended particulate matter (SPM) from the Black Sea western gyre | collected 2013-06-09/2013-06-10 | depth... | reverse complement strand
AACCGCGGCGAGGGCACGGCCCCTGGGCCCGTCCCCAGGTCTTCAGGGAGGGGGGCCTCTTCCCCTCCCGCCGTAACCGCCTCGCCTTGTTTCTCGCGATACTCCAGTTCCTGTTCCAGGAGACAACGCAGTAGTTCACCGCGATGATCCTCGGGTACCGACGACAGATAATCCTCGATTTGCGGCCGATTCCCCGCTTTCCACTCTGCCTCGAACCGGTCGCATATCTCGTCGATACGCTCCAACTGAGTCACATCAACGGGTTTCGCATTCGGGTCATGGCCGCCGTTCATGATTCCACCTCCCGTTTCCAGATCTCGCGAATCAGTCGAAGTTTTCTCTCAACCGTACTGACCGAACACTCCAGCCGCTCGGCAATTTCGCCGTTGTGGTAGCCCTCCAGTTTGGCCAAAGCCACTTGGCGGAGTTGCGGGTCCAACGGTTCCAGCAAGACACGAGTCTCCTCCGCCACCAGCGCCGCGAACTCGGGCGTGGGCGAATCCCCGACGATGTCCGCCAGAGCCGAATCACCCCGGACTTGCCCACCCCCACGCTTAAGGCGGGCGTCCCGTCGAAGCTGGTCGATGGTCTTTTGAGTCGTGATCCGTATTAGTAACCGCCAAAGGTCGTCGCGATCCTTCACCGAAGGAAAACGCCCGGCTTCGGCCGCTCGGCAGAAGTCGGTAAACGCGGTGATGGCGATATCTTCCTCGTCCACAACGCGCAGTTTTGCCTCGCCCAGTCTCGTGCGCGCCAAATGCACCAAGCGATGGAAATAGCGTTCCCACAGATGCTGAACCGCGCTGGATTCGCCACGCTTGACTCCGACCAACCAATCGCTGACAGATTCCGAAGAGGACATGCCATGCTACCCGCGCAAGAGAGACAACATACCCCGTATCGTCCTGAAACTACCCATTTTGGGCAGAAACGTCAAGCCAGCGAAGCGCCGGGGCAAACGTGTCACTTTGGACAGCAAACGCGTCAAGACAACCGTATTACCTACCTCGGTGCCCATTGAGCACATCTTCGACGGCCTGCAGGCGAATATCTCGTTAAGCGTAATCGTCGTGCGACATGCGCTCCTCGACGGCCGACTCGGCCACCGAGCCACAACTAAAACCGAACACGCGCCTGCGGACTTCCGGGCGTTTTTCCCCCGTTCACGTGTACTTGCTCCACTCGGCTGATGACATGGCCGTGGGCCAGGCGGGAATTGATGGAGTCGCCGACGGACAGAATGCCGGCGTCGGTGATGACTTCTCCGTCGTCCGCCTTCTGCGTCACGCTGTAGCCGCGATTCAGGACGGCTAGGGGGCTGAGGGATTCCAGCCGGCCGGCTAATCCGTGTAAGTGATCTCGGGAGCGCGAAACGATGTACCGCAGCGCCCGAACGGCTCGCATTTCCTGGTCGTCCAATTGTCGCGACAGATCGTGCACGCGTTCAAATGGCCGGCGAAATACGCGGTGCTCGGCGATTGCTGTCAAACGTGATCGAGCGTCAGATGCACGCGATTTTAGTGCCGACGTCAAACGCTGGCTCGCGTTGTCCAGGCCAGCGCGAATGTCCTCTTCCGACGGCACCACAAGCTCGGCCGCTTCGCTGGGCGTTAGAGCGCGAACGTCGGCGACCAAGTCTGACAAGGTTACGTCGATCTCGTGTCCCACGGCTGAGACTACGGGCACTTGCGAGGCGAAGATCGCCCGGACGACCGGTTCTTCGTTAAAGCACCACAGGTCTTCCAGGCTGCCGCCGCCGCGGCCGACGACCAGAACGTCCGGCGGTTCGCCCAGAGCGTTCGCCGCTTGGATACCTCGCACGATTTCCGCCGCGGCCCCTTCGCCTTGGACCTTCGCCGGGATCACCAAAACGTGAACGCCACGCCAGCGACGTCGCAGTACCTCGAGGAAATCGCGAATCGCCGCGCCGGTGGGACTCGTGACGAACGCGATCCTTCGCGGGAAGCGTGGCAGGGGCTTCTTGTGACGTGGATCGAACAGCCCTTCGGCTTCCAGTCGCTGTTGAAGCTGGCGCAGCGCCAATTGCAGAGCGCCTTCGCCCAACGGCTCGATCTGCCGGATGATCAATTGATACGCACCCCGAGGCGGGTAAACGTCGATATCGCCTCGGCACGCTACCTCCTGGCCATCCTGCAGTTCGAACTTCAATCGTGAGGCAGCGCTGCGCCACATGACGCCGCGAAGCTGAGCGCCTTCATCCTTCAGCGTGAGATACACGTGACCGGACTGAGGCCGCGCCACGTTGGACAACTCGCCCGCGACCCAGACCGAGGGAAATGACGCTTCCAGCGATTCCTTGATCTGCAGGGTCAACTGGGTCACGCTCAGCGGTTGATCGGGGGTCAGTGGTTTGAACATGGGATTCGGGGTTCGAGTGTGACGACTCCAGGTATTCGAAGAACGCCCTTGAAGGCTGGTTATAGATTTGGGGTTATAGATAAAGAACCGAAATCACAACGAAATCGCGCGAGTGTCTTCATCTATAACCCCCAATCTATAACCAATCCCATGAGCGGCCCCGTGTCACGATAACCGCCCCTCTCCAACATCGACAATTTCCTGCAAATATGGAACGGAGAAGGGTCTTGCTGAGTAAACGTCTCCCCCACCGGCTACCCTTCCTTCATTGCAGCAACTATGTCCAAAATCGCCTTCTGACCGTCGCCGAAGAACATCAGTGTGTTCTCCGCCGCAAACAATGGATTGGGGATGCCGGCGAATCCGGGGCTCAGACTGCGTTTGATCACAATTACCGTGCGGGCCTTGTCGACGTTAATGATCGGCATTCCGGCAATGGGGCTGTTGGGATCGGTCCTGGCCAGTGGATTGACGACGTCGTTTGCGCCGATAACGACGGCCACGTCCACCGTTTGCATCGTTGGATTGATGCGGTCCATTTCTTTCAGTTTGTCGTAGTCTACATCCGCTTCGGCCAACAGCACGTTCATGTGGCCCGGCATGCGACCGGCCACCGGATGAATTGCGTATTCGACTGTCCCGCCACGTTCCTCGATCAGGGCCCCCAGGTCGCGTACGGCGTGTTGAGCCTGAGCGACGGCCATACCATAACCGGGCACGAACACAACGCGTTGGGCGCCGTCCAGAATCATCGCAACGTCTTCGGCCGACGTGCTGCGAACGTTGGCGTAGATCTCGTCGGCGGCTGCGGCCAATGTGCCGCCCTCCATCACGCCGAACAACACGTTGGCCAGCGATCGGTTCATCGCCTTGCACATGATGTTGGTCAGGATCAGACCCGATGCTCCCACGAGCGAACCGGCGATGATCAAGACGCTGTTATTGATGACGAACCCCGTGGCCGCGGCTGCCAAGCCCGAATACGAGTTGAGTAGCGCGATGACGACCGGCATATCCGCGCCACCGATCGGACTGACCAGGAAAATGCCTAACACCGAGGCGACCAGGACCATGACCAGGTAAAGGGACGTGTCGCCGCCGGCAACGAGCCACGCTCCGAGCGCAAGCACACCGATGAACAAAACGGCATTGATCACCTGCTGGCCGGGCAAGCTGAAGGGGCGTTTGAACATCTTCAGTTCGAGCAGTTTTCCAAAGGCGACCAAACTGCCCCAGAACGTAACGGCGCCGATGATAGCCGTTGCCGCCGTGGCGGTCAGCATTACGTACGGATTGACGCCCTCGCCGGCTCCGCGGATCAATTCGGCACCGGCCACCAGCACCGACGCGGCACCGCCAAAGCCGTTGAACAAGCCCACCAATTGCGGCATGGCCGTCATTTGGATCTTCAACGCCAGGATCGCCCCCAGCAACGCTCCGACCACGGCTCCGGCGATGATGTACTCGAAGCGTATTACGTTGACCAGGGTAACGATGACCGCGAGCAGCATAGCCAGCGACCCCAGCAGATTGCCGCGGACCGCGGTGCGCGGGTGGGCCATCAGCTTCAAGCCGCGGATAAACAGGACCGCGGCCACGACGTAAGCGAGTTTTGCGATTGAAGCAGGATCCACGGTTTACGTTTCCGCTATCTCTTCTGAAACATTCCCAACATACGATGCGTCACAAGGAAACCGCCAACGACGTTGACCATCGCCATCGCCACGGCGATCGTACCCAGGATAGTAGCCAATCCGGTTTTTTCCGCCCCAGCCGATAGCAGCGCGCCGACCAGCGTAATGCCGCTGATGGCGTTTGAACCGGACATCAAAGGCGTATGTAGCGTGGTCGGCACTTTGGTGATCACCTCGAATCCGACAAAAATGGCCAGAACGAAAATCGTCAAGCTGGCGATCAAAGCGTTCGTGGTTTCGTTCTCGCCCATTTCGCTGCCGGTCTTCGAGTCCTCCGGGGCCGGCGATGTGGCAACGTCGCCTGTCGCATTCGATGCCGGGGCATCAGCGGGCGTCTCGGAGGCGAAGCCAAACGAAAACAGACAGACGGCGGCGCAAGTGGCCCATGTCATCACAGAAACGATTCGCATTTGACAATGCCTTTCGAAGGCTGGCCGCTAGAAATCAATGGGCCTCCGGCTCGGGAGCCTCTTCATTCGCTGAATCGGACGCCATGAGTGGCTCCAATCCCAACAATTCACGAAGCCGCGGATTGGCCACTTCACCGTCATGCGCGACGAGCGTCTCGCGGACAATTTCATCCTCCAGGTTCAATTCGATCTTGCCATCCTTGACCATGTTCAACAGGAACTTGGCAACGTTGTTCGAGAACATCTGACTGGCGTGATAGGGTGCCTCGGACGGCAAGTTTGTCGGTCCCAGTATCACGACGCCGTTGTGAACAACGCGCTCGTCCGGCTTGCTGACCTCGCAGTTGCCACCACGCTCGGCAGCCAGGTCCACGATCACGCCGCCGGGCGTCATGCCCTCGGCGGCCTCTTGCGTGACCAACAGCGGTGATTTCTTTCCCGGAATCGCGGCCGTCGTGATCACCACGTCGCTTTCGGCTACCACGTTGGCCATCAGTTCCCGTTGTCTCCGATAGAACTCGTCGTCCATCGCCTTGGCGTATCCCCCTTTGTCCTCCGATTCGCCGGCCTCCAGTTGCAGTTCCACAAATCGGCCGCCGAGGCTTTCTACTTGCTCGCGACACGCGGGGCGTACGTCATACGCATGCACCACACCGCCCAACCGTTTGGCCGTAGCAATGGCCTGCAAACCTGCGACGCCCGCGCCGATCACGAAGACGCGGGCTGCTGTGAGTGTGCCTGCGGCGGTCATCAGCATGGGAAATATCTTGGGTAACTCTATAGCCGCCAATAACACGGCGCGATAACCGGCAATTGTGGCCATCGAAGATAGAACGTCCATGCTCTGAGCGCGCGTGATTCGGGGAATCAGTTCCAGCGAAAACAGATCGGCACCCGCTCCGGCGACGTCCCGCACGGCCGCAGGCGATCCAAACGGATCGCACATGCCGACGATGATTTGCCCGGTCCGCATATATTCCAGATCCGCCCGTCCCGCTTCCGGATTGGCACCCAGACAGCGGACCTGCAGCGCCAAATCAGCGGCGAATGCCGCGGCCCGATCGTTGGCGATCTCGGCGCCCTTTTCCTGGTAGCTCGCATCGGCGAATCCGGCTGCCGCGCCGGCCCCAGACTGGACGATCACGTCCAAGCCGGCTTTGGTCAGTTGCGCCACGTTTGCAGGGATCAACGCGACGCGTTTTTCTCCGGGAAACGTCTCCGTGACGACTGCAACTTTCATGGGCCACCAACAACCAGGGGAGGAGAAGGCAATATAAAACGCATAAGTCTACTGGGATTCATAAAAAAACCAAGCAGGGGTTTTCCGAACGAGCGTCGGCGTCTCTGCAGCGAGAGGGCGAGCAGCACGCATCGGCGGCCGCGTTCTCGGGCCAGGGCGATGCAGTCTTAGACGAATGCATTGATGCTTGTATCCTTTGTGAACAGTGTTGATAATAGAAGTCATGGAATGAACACTGATTCGCTTTCTGAGAAACAATGACTGAAGCTATCTGGTACTTTGCTGACGGTGACGAGGAACGAGGCCCGGTTACGGAAGCCCAGATCCGAGCTTTGATTGGCACGGGCAACCTGAAGCCCGACGATCTCGTGTGGAAAGAGGGCATGGACGACTGGGCGGCGGCCGGAGAGGTTCCTGGGCTATTCGAGAAGGAGCCGCCTGCGCCGCCCGTGGAATCCTCCGCTGACGATACCGAGGCCGAAGAAAAGCCGGCTGAAGAGGAAGAGCCTGTCAAGAAGTCCAAGGCACCGGCTGTCAAACGGCCGCGGCGTCCCATGCCGTCATTGGATGTTTCGAAGCCCATCGAGGTCTTCGAGATTGCCAGCTTTCTTGGCCAACCGCTGTTTCTGGCCGGCCTTCTTTTGGTTTTGCTCTCACGAGGATGTGACTCGCTCGGTGATCGCCACGTGGCTCGTGTCACGGCCAAGTCCAAGGTGGTCGAGGACCAGTTCCAGGATCGGTGGGATCGCGAGCGTGCACCAATCGAAAGTCGCCGACGGGAATTGGCGGACAAGCCCAACCCGACTATGGAGGATCGTCAGGACCTGACTGCGCTGGACGAGAAGTTGCGCGAGCTCGATGAGGACAAGCAGGACGAACTGGAGGAACTCCGCCGGGGCGAATGGCAGAGTCGGGCAAGTGCAGCGCGCGATGCCGCACCTAATAACGACATGTGGGCCTACTGGCGCGAGGGCTTCTTCTGGTTCGGCACATTTGTCTTTTCGCTCGGACTGATGGTGGTCGGTTTCACCGAGAAGCGCGCCGAGCGACGATGGATGTGCTTGATCATTCTCGCGGTTGTCGTGTACGCCCTGTACACAGTCCGGAGTTGAGCCTGCAAATGGGCCAGTGCCGCCATTCTTCCGGTAGATGATTGGGTACGCCGAGTCTTCAGGGCCCGGCGGCTGGTTGTCGACCGATCTGGTGGGCCGCGATGACTTGGCCCACCCGACGGGAATGCGTTCGGAGAAGTGTGCGTCGGTTCTTGGCGGATATGGCGCTCGCCTGCTAGCCGCCGCGAACCGGCAGCCAGGGTTCGATGACCTGCTTCCGTTCCTCCTCCGTGCCCGTGGCAAGCGCCGTGCCCGAATGGTCGTTTGTCATGCGCTGGTAGGCGAGCAGCAGATGGCTGTCCTGCAGTAGTCCGCGCGTTTGGTACATGCGAATCTCGGCCAACACGGACAACGGGTTCTGGTGCGTTTCCTTGAGCAGTTCGCCGACTCGGCCTAGAGCGTGCTCGGGCTGCAGCGACGTGGGAATGGCACCCAGTCGCCAGTTGGTATCTATTTCTTGGAACAGCTTCTCCAATTCCTTGTCGACCGGGTCGCCTCCTCGACTGTTCTCGTTGGCTCGTGCATTCTGCACCGCCAGATTGTTCACGACATCCGTTTCGAAAGTCTTCTTGCCATCGGCTAAGTTGTACAGTTGAATCTTCACATTGTTGGACACTTGACCCGTCCGCCGGATCTGACTGACCGATACGTTGAAAACGCAGAGCACGTCGACGCCGGCCTGTTCGGCCATTTTCAGCAAGTCCTTCGCGGGTGCCAGTCCCACCAAGACCACACCGGGAACCAACTGCTGAGCCGGGCCCATAGCGCCCCTGCCGCGCGAACGGCCGGAGCGTCCGCCGCCGCGACCGCCCATGCCTTCCTCCATGCCTCCCTCCATACCTGGATCCATGCCTCCCTCCATACCTGGATCCATGCCTCCCTCCATACCTGGATCCATGCCCCCGCGTCCTCGGTTCGACGTGCCAGCCGAACCGGCCTCTTTCAGAACCAAACCGAAATCGCCCCGCGCGACGCGTTCTCGAAGGCCGTCGACGGCCATCTGCCCCAACTCGCCCGTGTATTTCTCAAGTTGACCATCGGCCCCCTGTCCGCCGCCACCTTGCATCATATCGCCGCCACCCTGCATCATATCGTCGCCAGCGTTATCCCTGCCACGACCCTGGCCGAAACCTCCTCGCTCCCTCGCCTGTACCTTTTGGGTCGAGCCGATGGGGTACAATTTGTCGCCGTCGTAGCCCTTGCTGTTGAATTCGATGCCGATGCCCCATCGCAGCGCAAGGCCCGGACGTTTCAGCGGGCCGATCCATCCCATCTTGGCCAAGAGGCCACGGGCGGATGCATCGTCGGCCGTTACCGCATGAGCGAACAAGTATTTGAAGGCATCATTGTCGCGGCCTTGTCCGAATGCCTGCTGGGCCATCTCGGCGAACGTTTTGGGCTGGGATCCCTGTGTTCGCCCACCGCCCATTCCGGGATCGCCCATGCCAGGATCGCCCATGCCTTCTTCCATATAGTCTTCCGCCATTCCAGGGTCTTCCATTCCGGGATCGCCCATTCCAGTGTCATCCATGCCTTCTTCCATATAGTCTTCCGCCATTCCAGGGTCTTCCATTCCGGGATCGCCCATTCCAGTGTCATCCATGCCTTCTTCCATATAGTCTTCCGCCATTCCAGGGTCTTCCATTCCGGGATCGCCCATTCCAGTGTCATCCATGCCTTCTTCCATGCCGGGGTCTTCCATGCCTCCCTCCATACCTGGATCCATGCCCATATCGCCATCGGGGCCTCCTGGATCCATCGCACCGTCACCGCCGCCTTCCGTGGAGGCAGTCTCGGGCGAATCACCGCCGCAACCAGCGAGACACAAGAGCAGGAACAACATCAGACCGGCAGGCAGGATTGAGGATCGCATGGCAGGCATCCTAGTCAAACGTTTGGTGATGGTGAGAGAATCACGTACGCACATCAGCATTATGCCACTGATCCGCGGGTGTGTCGAGCTTTTCCCGGCCCTGGGGCCGAGCGTATTGATAAAGATTAACGCTGAGTGAAGATTTCCGGAGACCGTTGCCATTCGACCTCCATTTCTTTTTCGAGGTCTTTGTACCAGTCTTCCATGGCCTCTCGCACGGTTGTCATGTGCAAAAACATCGCGTACATGCTTCCGGTTTGCATGAACTCGCGCTTGCGCTGGTCCTCGTCGGGGGTCTCGCTCAGAATGCGCACCACGTAGACGACCGTTTCCGGTTGGTTGACGGCAACGCCGTTTTCGCCCACCTCCAGAGCATAAACGGATTCCATGAACTCCATGCCGGGAGCGTCTTCTTTGAATTCCTCGCCCGAATCGTCCACGCCTATGACCGAACTGATGCCTGGCAGCCCAAAACTCATGGGCGTGGCACCGTAGCTCATCCAACTGAACTCGTCGGTTTCCACCACTTCCTTGCTTAGTTCCTCGCTCAGCGACTCCTTCAGCGGCTTATCGCCCTTCGCTTTCTTAGTCAACTTCTCCGCTTCGGCTATGGCCAGTTCCAGCGCTTCGCCGCGTTTCCATGCTTCCACGACTTCGTCGCGAATCTCTTTCAGCTCCGGAACGTCCTTTACCTCGCCTTTGTCATCTTTCCAATCTTCCTCTTCAACTTTCCAGTAGAGAAAATCAACGCCATACTCGTCAGGTGAAATCTGGCTTGCCCTGAACAGAGGGATTCCATCCGCGTAGGCGATTTGGGAAAACTTGAACCTCTGGCCGCTCGCATTCAGCCAGCCATTGCCCAGTTCGTAGTCGCCCACTTCAATCTCGTCCAATAGCGGCGTCTCTCCCGCCGTCAGCTTGTTTTCCTCCGCGAATTTCTCGTAATCAAATCGTGACGGTTCGGTTGTTTCTAGTTCAGAATCGACCGTGACCAGCCATTTTATGCGTTTGTTGTAATAGAGGTCGACCTCTCGTTTCGCAGCCTCTAACGCTTTGTTCTTCCTTTCCTCAACAATGGGAAGGGCGATAATGCCCCGTATTTGGTCTGCCACGTCCTCGATCGGTTGATACTTGACGGGCTTCTCTTTCTCGCTCGCTTCGCCGACGGGGGCATCCTTATCCGGCGCTGCAACATCCGCTTCGTCCGACTGGCCTTTGGGCGCCGAAGGTGGTTTGGCTTCGGTGGTCGAATCTTCTTTCGCACCAGGTTCTTTGGCGGTGCTCTCGGCGGGAGCATCGGCAGGTTTCTTGTCGGCTGGCTCATCTTCGGAAGAAACCTCGGCATCGTCGGACTTCGGTGCCGCGTTGAAGCTCACGAACAGCGCCTCTTCGCCGCGGCTGAAGCGCGTACCGTCAGATGTGTCCGGCGTCTTGGCGTCGCCGGTCTTGTTCTCCGGCGGTACCAAATCTACGTCCGGTGCCGAGGCATCCGATTCTGCCGGCGGTTTCGGCGTTTCTTTCTTAGTTTCCTTCGGCTTGGCTGCTTCGGCCGCGGGTTCAGGCTCTGTGGGTGCATCGGGTTCTTCGCCTGTCGACGACTTGTCCTTGGCGGTCGGGACCGGTTCGGTCTTCTCGTCCTTGGCCGGAGACTTGGATGGTTCCTCCTTGCTCGGCACGTCGCCCTTCGCACCCGCATCCTCGGGTTTCGCCTCGGGTTTCGCCTCAGGTTTCGCCTCAGGTTTCGCCTCAGGTTTCGCCTCAGGTTTCGCCTCAGGTTTCGCCTCAGGTTTCGCCTCAGGTTTCGCCTCAGGTTTCGCCTCCTCGGTGGACGGGAGGTCCAACACCTTGAAATCGTCCTTGTTTTCTTCGTAGTGCTTCTTAACGTCCTCCTCGGACACTTCCGCCTTTGCTTCTTCGAGGAATCTCTCGTCCTCGATTTTCAGATACGCAAACGCGATCTTCTTCCGACGTTTGAAACCAGGTTCGGGGCTGTTCGGATCTGGAAAGCGATCCTTGCCTTCTTCGTAGAGTTGCTTCACCTCGTCGTCAGTGGGCTCGCCTTTCACCTTGGACGTGAAATCATCAACCGGTAACGGCAGCACTTCGGCCTTGATCCTTCGGCTGAAGCGATTGTAGTAGTCCCAAGCGCTTTCCGGCGGCATGGCCATGAGGCCGCTACCGACCACTCGCTGCAGGTTCTGGGCCAGCATCTCGGTGCGGAGTTGTTTGAATAGCTGATCGCGAGCAACGTTACCGCTGGTTGCCCGGCTAAGAATGTCGCCGAAGTCCGAACGTCGAACCTTGTCATCGCTCACCAGATGCAAGAACTCGAAGATCGCATCCTCGGTAATTACCATTCCCATGTCCGCGGCTTTCTGGGCCAGGACCATAGTGCGTACCATGTCCTCCTCCTGACCGGAACGCGGAATGCCCGGATCGAGGATTTGGCCTTGTTGATTGCGTCTGATTCCCGGGCCTTTCGGCTCGCCTCCTTTGCGAAACGTTTCCGCAATGAGCATGTCGAGGAATCGAACAGTCCAATTGTGCATGTTGCGCATCGACGCAAGATTACCTTCGTCGATGTCCCCGTGCTTCCAGCTCAACACGGGTCCCGTACCTCCCCCGGGGCCCCCTCGTCGTTGAAGCCAATCCATCACAACTCCGCCCACGACGAAGGTGAAGATGATTAGGACGCCAAAAACGGCGAGCAGTGCCTTCTGCCTGCGCCTGAACCACGAAAAAGGGTTGGACATGCGGTTGATCCTAGTTAAAACGGGCTGGGCAATTCAGGCTACTCTTGACAGGTTCGCGGGTCACGTTAAGAGGTTCCCCTATCCCGAGCGATCTTGATTGTGTAAGAACGGAAATTCTATGGCGCATTGGCGCAAATACAATCCCAAACGGCATCATCGCAGGGCTCTGGGGGCATCGACGGAAGGATTATGGCCAAAAAATCGGCAGCAAAAAGCGGTACGTCTCTGGTAATCGTTGAATCGCCAGCCAAGGCGAGGACGATCGGCAAGTTTCTTGGCAAGGGCTTCACCGTCGAGGCAAGTATCGGGCATATTCGCGATCTGCCCCAGGGCGCGAAGGAAGTCCCCGAGAAATTCAAGGGCGAAAAATGGGCCTACTTGGGGGTGAATGTCGAAAAGGACTTCGCGCCTATCTACATTGTGCCGTCGGATAAGAAAAAACAGGTGACCAAGCTTCGCAATGCGCTGAAGAACGCCGAGGGCCTCTATCTGGCCACGGACGAAGACCGTGAGGGCGAAGCCATCAGTTGGCATTTGTGTCAGGTACTGAAGCCCAAGGTGCCCGTACATCGGCTTGTGTTCCACGAGATCACGGAAGAGGCGATTCAGGAAGCACTCGCGAATCCTCGCAGCATCGACGAAGGACTCGTCAAGGCGCAGGAAACACGACGTATCCTGGATCGACTGTACGGCTACGAGGTATCGCCGTTGCTGTGGAGGAAAATCGGCCCACGACTGTCGGCCGGTCGGGTTCAGAGCGTAGCCGTGCGACTGATCGTGGCGCGTGAGCGAGAGCGCTGCGCATTTACGTCGGCCAACTGGTGGGACCTACTCGGCACATTCGCGACCGATGCGGGCTCCCAACTGCAAGCGGCCCTTGTTTCGGTCGACGGCCGCCGCGTGCCGGCGGGCAAGGACTTCGACGGCAAGACGGGAGCCATCAAAGACTCGAATCTGTTGGTAATGGACGAAGCTGCCGCGACGGAATTGGCCGATCGGCTGAAGCAGGCTCGCTTCTCAGTCACCGCGTTGGAAGACAAACCTTACACTTCACGGCCGGCCGCGCCATTCACGACCAGCACCATGCAGCAGGAGGCCAATCGCAAATTGGGCTTCACGGCTCGCCGGGCGATGAACGTAGCCCAGAGCCTGTACGAAAACGGCTACATCACGTACATGCGTACCGACTCGACCACTCTGGCGCAAGTGGCCATCGATGCAGCCCGCGATCTGGTCCGATCAGAATACGGTGACGCGTTTTTGCCAGACAGCCCTCGGATCTACACGTCGAAGGTCAAGAATGCCCAGGAAGCTCACGAGGCGATCCGGCCTGCCGGTCATCCGTTCCGTCTCCCGGAATCGCTTCGTTCGGAATTGGATCCGGACCAGTTCCGTCTATTCGACTTGATCTGGAAGCGAACGATCGCCAGCCAAATGGCGGACGCACGGGGCCGGCGAATCACCGTTACGCTGGAAGGTGACGGCGCCTTGTTTCAGGTCAGCGGGAGAACGATCGACTTCGCAGGCTATCTGCGAGCGTACGTGGAAGGTTCCGACGATCCGGAGGCCGAATTGGCGGACAAGGAAACGCTTCTGCCAAGCGTCAAACTGGACGAGGCGGTCGTCTGCCGCGATCTCGAGGGCAAGAGCCACGTCACGCAGCCGCCGCCCCGATACAGCGAAGCGGCGCTGACCCGTGCCCTGGAAGAAATGGGCATCGGCCGTCCGAGCACATACGCTTCGATCATCGATACGATTCAGGCTCGCGAGTATGTGTTCAAGAAAGGAAACGCCCTCGTCCCGTCGTGGACAGCGTTTTCCGTGGTGCGGCTGCTGGAGGAGCATCTCTCGCATCTGGTTGATTACGAGTTTACGGCTCAGATGGAAGATTTCCTCGACGCGATCGCCCGTCACGAGACAGAGCATCAGGAGTATTTGCACGAGTTCTTCTTTGGCAACGACACTCCCGGCCTCCGGAAACGAGTCGAAGACAACATCAAGGAGATCGACGCTCGTACCGCTGGCCGCTTCTCGCTCGGCACACCCGAAAAAGGGGAGCACACCGAGGACGTCGTCCTGAGAGTCGGCAAGTTTGGGCCGTTCCTGGAGCAAGGAGAAAGGCGCGCGAGTGTGCCGCATGACATGCCGCCAGACGAGTTGACGTTGAAGAGAGCCTTGGAGTTGCTGGACGAAGGGCAAGTGGAAGACGAGCCGCTCGGGATCTGCCCGGACACGCACAAGCCGGTCTTCTTGAAAAAAGGGCGATTCGGCCCCTACGTGCAACTGGGCACGCGGGAAGGCGACGAGAAGCCCAAGAATGCTTCGTTGGCGAAAGGCATGGCGCCGGAGGACGTCGACCTGGCGACGGCGCTCGCGTTGCTGGCCCTGCCGCGCACGTTGGGCCCGGACCCAAAATCGGCTGAAACGGTAATTGCGACAAACGGCCGGTACGGTCCGTATGTCAAGTGTGGAAGCGAGACCAGGTCCCTGCCGGACGATCTGTCACCGCTGGACGTGACGCTGGAGCAGGCGTTGGCCCTCTTGGCCCAGCCCAAGGGTCGCGGACGCAGCAAGACACCGAAGGAGCCTATCAAGGGGTTTGACGCGTCCCCGATCACCGATCAGCCGGTCAAATTGCTGGATGGCCGATACGGCCCTTACGTGACCGACGGCACGACCAATGCGTCGCTGCCGAAAGGGGGTTCGCCTGACGACGTGACGTTTGAATACGCCCTGCAGTTGTTGGCCGATCGGGCAGCCAAAGGCCCGTCACCCAAGAAAAAGAAAAAGGCCAAGAAGAAATCGTAGGGCGGTTTCGCAAGGCTTGCTGCGTCGTTCAACCCGGAGACACGGGCGGGCAGCCCACTAGTCAACCGTCGCGGATGGCTTAGACTAACGTGCTTCCCTCTACGCTGGCCACTCCGTTTGGATATCTCGGTTTCTCCAACGGGCGGTGCCAGCCGCTCTATGCAAGGCACGGGCGAAAGAACCGCCGGTGAGTGATGCAAACGCGCGATCCATGCGATCTTGGCTGGAACAATTTCACAATCGGTTTCTGGGACATCTTCAGCGCGGTGCGATTCCGGCCGGAACGCTCACACTGATCCTGGCCGGAGTGATTGGGGTCCTTGGCGGCTTCGGTGCCGTTCTGTTTACGCTGTTGATCAATTCGATCAGCCAGTTAACGGTCGAGTCGATCGTCCCTGCGATCAATGATAACCGGGCATGGCTTTTGGCATTGTGCGTTTGCCCCGCGTTAGGGCTGCTACTGGTGTCCTGGTTCACTCGACGATTCGCCCCCGAAGCCCAAGGGCACGGCGTACCGGAAGTGATCACTGCGGTGGCTCGGCATGACGGGGTCATCCGACCACGCGTTTCATTGGTGAAAATCCTTGCCAGCGGCGTGTGCATCGGGACGGGAGGATCCATCGGACGTGAGGGCCCCATTGTCCAGATTGGTTCGTCCCTGGGCAGCGTTTCCGGACAGCTCTTCAAGCTCTCCGCCCGAAATATCAAAGTGCTTGTTGCCGCCGGGGCGGCCGCGGGCATCAGTGCCACGTTCAACGCACCACTGGCCGGGGTCGTGTTCGCCAGTGAGATCATCCTGGGCAGTTTCGCCGTCGAAAGTCTTACGCCCATTGTCATCGCCAGCGTGCTGGCCGACGTGGTGCAAGTCCACGTGGGCGAACACCGTTTCGAGGCGGCGTTTCCCCACATCTATCACTCGTTTCACGGGGCGTGGGAGCAACTTCCTTCTTACGTCCTGCTGGGCGTGGTATGTGGTTTGGCGGCTGCGGGCTTCATCAAGCTGTTGTACGGTGTCGAGGATCTTGGCCAGCGATACTTGCCAAAATGGTGGATGCGGGCGCTCGTGTTCGGTGGTTTGGTCGGTCTGGCCGGTGTCTTCTACCCAATGACGGCACCGGTCCAGCCTTCGGCCGCTGAGGGGCGGGACGAAGCGTCTCGCGAGACGGCGATGCCACCGTTGTTTGGGGTCGGCTATGGCGTGGTGGACCATGCGCTGCATCTGGAATTCGCGCCGCCTGGGAAAGCTGACGACGTACCCGGTCGAACCGAATTGGACCATCTGCCCGAAGCCAAGAGGCGAGAAGCCGAGAGCAAGATAGTCTCTCTGCAGCCGTCACAGATGCTGAAAGAATTGTGGTGGCTACTACCGCTGGCTTTCCTGAAACCGTTGATGACCAGCCTGACCTTGGGGGGCGGCGGGTCCGGCGGCATTTTCGCGCCGTCTTTGTTCATCGGTGCCACGGCCGGTGCGTCGTTCGGAGTGATCTGCAATCTCGCGTTGCCCGAGTGGAGCGCTAATCCGGGAGTCTACGCAATTGTGGGCATGGGTGCAGTGGTGGCCGGCACGACGCAGGGTGTATTGAGCGCCATATTGATCGTCTACGAGATGACGAACGATTACCACTTGATTCTCCCCATCATGGTGGCCGCGGGGTTGGCGAGCCTTGTGGCGCAATTGATCGATCCAGAGAGCATTTACCACAAGAAGATCAGTCGTCGCGGCGAGACGGTTGCGCGAGGGCACGACATGCACCACATGGAGCACATCATGGTCCGTGATGTCATGATTCGGCACTTCCCAACCGTCAAGTACTCGGACAACGTCACGGAGATCATTCGCGTGGCTCAGGCCAATTCGCACATCGAGAGTTTGCCCGTGATGAACGACGAGGGCAGACTTATTGGCATTATTCGACCCGAGGACTTGCATCGCGTCTTGGACAGCGACATGCCCCCTCAACTGGTCAATGCAGAAGACATCGCGTTGGCCTCGCCGCTCTCGGTCGAGCCGAACGAGAATCTGTTGGAAGCCCTGCGCGATTTCGGCACACGAGACATCGAGACGTTGCCGGTGGAGTCTGGGCTTGGCCCGTCAAGACGCCTCGTAGGGCTGTTGATGCGCAGTGACGTGATGCGCCGGTACCGGCAGGAGATGCTTCGCCGGCGCTAACTGGCCGCGATCCGAGAGCGGTTTGATTGTAGCTTCGTCACTGTGGGGCACGTTTCCAACGTGCCGTAGTTCCCCAACCTCCAGGCATCGGCACGTTGGAAACGTGCCCCACGCTCCGATGCCGCTAGCATTGACATCTAGCCCAGCCAATCCGACTTGTCACATTGGCGTGGCCTTCGTATACTCCGCCGCGCTTCTTCTCGATTTCTCTTGCTGCGCGCCCAACGCAGTCATTCTTGAGCAGGGAGGCTTAGATGTTTACGCGAATCGTGGCCCCGCTGGTGGTGATGCTGTTGGCCTCTTCCATCATTTTGGCCCAGCCATCAACGAGGCTGCCAACGGACGATGGATCGGCTGGAAGTTGGCAGGCGATCAAGAAAAGCGAATCCCCGGTCAGGACATCGGCCGGCGGCGGCGTTTCGCTTGCGGCCAGTGGTCTGGCGAACGGCTCGGCTCCGATTACTTCGGTCAGCAAAGGCTCCGGCAAGCTGCCGAACGATCACGGCCAGCTCTGGCGCGAGTACGACATCAGCCCGTACACGTCGCGCGTGACGACCACCGAGCACCCGCAGAAGGCGGTGATCGATTGGATCCTGCGCGATACGGGAACCGAAGTCTGGTTCTCCGAACCGCTCGGGATACTGAGCGCCACTCGCAATACGCTGTACGTGTATCACACCGAAGAAATGCAAGGGTTGATCGGTGACGTGGTCGATCGCTTTCTCGTTGATTGCATCGACGGCAGGGAAGCGGAATCATACGCGTTCAGCCTGCGGCTGATAACCATCGCTAGTCCCAACTGGCGGACGACGGCCATGTCGCTCCTACAACCGGTCGATGTCAAGGCCGCCGGAGTCGACGCCTGGCTTCTGTCCAAGGAGAACGCCGCTGTGCTGATCGGCCAGTTGCAGAAGCGCACCGATTTCCGCGAACTCAACTCGCCCAACGTGCTGATCAACAACGGCCAGTCTCACACGATCGCGCGGACAACGCCTCGGAACTACGTCCGATCGGTGCGAATGAGGCCGGACGTTTGGCCGGGCCACGAATTGAATATGGGACAGATACTGGAAGGGTATTCGCTGCAGATTAGCCCGCTGATGACGGTGGACGGCAACACCATCGACGTCGTCGTCCGTTGCCACATCGACCAGGTCGAGAAGCTGGTGCCCGTACCCGTCGACGTACCATCGCCGAGCGGCGGCGCACAGCGAGTGCAGATCCAAGTGCCTCAGGTGGTTAGCTGGCGACTGCACGAGCGATTCCGTTGGCCGGCCAGTCAGGTTATGCTGCTCGGTTGTGGCGTGGTCGCCTCGCCCACAGCCGAACGCTCGGGGCTCTTGGGACTTCCCATTCCATCGGTGCCGGGGATACCCTTGACCAAGTCGCCCAATCGAGCGGACGCGTTGCTGTTTATCGAGTGCAAAGGCAAACAGAGTCAGACGTTGCTCGAAGCCAAACGCGATCTCCGTGACGGCCAATCCAACTTCAACGGCCGGTATTAGCGATCTGGCAGGATTGTTCTTGTGAGTACGATGGCCTTCCAAGGCCGTCGGCTGTTTGGGTCGGCCTTGGAAGGCCAACCTACAATTAGCAAACTGACAGACCGCTAGCCATAACACGCAAACCGACAACACCAAGCATCTGACGGATCACCGATTCCGTTCATGCCAGGA
>JACKQG010003798.1_pt1 | contig 18116 bp, 16 predicted proteins | sample 8237621 | NCBI WGS metagenome assembly JACKQG01 (sample SAMN15677084, study PRJNA649215) | marine metagenome | biome: marine; feature: Black Sea; material: saline water; isolation source: suspended particulate matter (SPM) from the Black Sea western gyre | collected 2013-06-09/2013-06-10 | depth... | reverse complement strand
GTATCCGTGTGCATCCCACCTTTTCCGAAAGCATTGTTGATGCGACCAGGGATGCTGAAAACTGGGCATTATATCTGCCTAAGCGCTGAGTCAAGGTGAAGCGGTGACAGGCTCTTCCTTAAAGGAATTGGAAGTATTAGACTGGGGCCGGCTGGAATACGGAGAGGCCTTTCTGAGGCAAAAGAGATTGGTTGAGGAGGCAATTGCAGGATCGTCTCCGGACCGGCTGGTACTGGTGGAACACCCCCCTGTGGTTACGCTTGGTCGAAGTGGGGGATTGGAGGACCTGCGCATCTCAAGGGAAGCACTCCTCCGGAAAGGGATAGGCCTTCACCAGGTGGATCGTGGGGGCATGGCCACATTCCATGGTCCGGGGCAATTGGTGGCGTATCCCATCTTGAAGCTCAAAAAGAGAGACCTTCACCTCTATCTCCAAACCCTTCAGGATACCTTAGGGTCAGTGCTTCGTGCTTACGGCCTGGAGCCTGAGTTCAGAAATGGGAATCCCGGCGTATGGGTGAACGGGGCCAAGATGGCCAGCATAGGGATTGCCGTTCGCAGGTGGGTCACCTACCACGGTGTGGCCCTGAATGTAAGCACAGATCCCGTATGGTTCAGATGGATCGTCCCTTGCGGTCACACCGAGGAAAAGATCACTTCAATGGAAAAGGCGTTGGGTCATTCCATTGACATGGGAGAGGTGAAGGAGCGTTTCATTGAGGCGTTCTGCAGGTGCTTTGGATACACTCAAGAGATGGGCGTCCATAAACATCCGGCCTGGCTGATCCGTTGCGCCCCTAAAACCACGGCAATCGACCGTATGGAAAATCGGCTTCGCCAATGGCGATTGGCCACGGTTTGCGAAAGCGCCCATTGTCCCAACCTGAGTGAATGCTTTGCCCGTGGTACAGCCACCTTCATGATATTGGGGACCCGCTGCACAAGGGGGTGCCGTTTTTGCGCGGTTGATAAGGGTGCGCCACTCCCTATTGACCCGGAGGAGCCAGGGCGTGTGGCTCGAATGGCGCAGTCCCTGAATCTTAATTACATCGTGGTCACATCCGTGACCCGGGATGATCTTCCGGATGGGGGCGCAGTTCAATTTACGCGGACCATTGAACATATACGTAAGAGATCGCAGGACACAAAGGTCGAAGTGCTTGTCCCGGACTTTAGAGGCTCCCTTTCAGCCCTAAGAGCGGTGTGCGAAGCCCGTCCTGAAGTATTCAATCACAACATAGAAACCGTGGCGCGTCTCTATCCCAGTGTGAGACCCCAGGCACGCTACCGTCGATCCTTAGCTGTCCTGGAGTATGCCGCCACACAGGGGATGCGCGTGAAATCAGGTCTCATGCTCGGTCTGGGGGAGACCGACCGCGAAGTGAACAAGACGTTCACCGACCTGAAGAGGGTCGGTTGTCACTATCTGACCATCGGCCAATATCTGGCACCTTCCAGGAACCATCTTCCTGTGACCCGGTACATCCCACCCCATGAATTTGATCGGCTGGCTGAAATTGCGCGGTCCATGGGATTCCAGGAGGTGGCGGCCGGACCTTTGGTGAGGAGTTCTTATAGGGCTGATGAAATGTTTCAGACCCGGAGGAAGCTAAGTAATTAATTGTTGAAGGTGGAGAGTACTCATGGCGAAAAAGAGGTTTATTGTAGAGTTCGGAACGGGTATCGATCTGCACGGGGAAGATGTGACCAAGGCAGCGTGCCGGGCCGTGGACAACGCCATATCCAAGAGTTGTCTGTGCGGTCTCGTGGAAATCTTAGGGCTTCAAGACCTTGAAGATGTTCATGTGGAGATCCTCGTGGCATCACCTCGGCCTGAGCAAATAGACCTGGATCAGGTAAGGGACGCCGTGCCCATCGGCCACAGGACAGCCCATGCCGTTGAGGGAGGAATGATGGCCCAAGGCCTCTGTGTGGCTCAGTTCGGACCGGAGTGCGATCAGGTCGTGGTGGCCAACGCCGCTATCACTGTCTCTATTGATCAATAACTAAATGTAATGAAAGGAGGGGATACAAGAGGATTTGTCGGTGCTGCGTAGACAGGCCAACCTTTCGATTTACTTAACCTTAGAAAAAGGGGGTCAAGAAAATGAGTCTCACCAATGAACAGATGATTGGCATGTATGCCAACATGAAAAAAATCAGAATGTTCGAGGAGCAGGTCGCGGAACTCTTTGCTGCCGGGAAGATCCCGGGATTCGTCCACCTTTACGTGGGAGAGGAGGCCGTGGCCACGGGGGTTTGTGCAAACCTTCGTGAGGATGATTATATCACCAGTACCCATCGCGGCCACGGGCATCTCATCTCCAAGGGGGGTGATATAAAGCTGATGATGGCCGAGCTCTTAGGAAAGAAAACCGGATATTGCAAGGGAAAGGGCGGTTCCATGCACATTGCAGACCTTGACCTGGGGATATTAGGGGCAAATGGTATTGTGGGAGGTGGCCCCCCCTTGGCTTCCGGTGCCGCATTAGCCTCCCAGTATCAGGGGAAAGACCTTGTGACCGTGTGCTTTTTTGGCGATGGGGCAGCCAACCAGGGCACCACCCATGAGGCCATGAACCTGGCAACCTGCTGGAAACTGCCGGTAGTCTTCGTCAATGAAAATAACATGTACGGCATATCTTCCTGCACCCTCAATTCCATGTGTGTGGCTGATATTGCAGACAGGGCCGCGGCCTATGATATGCCCGGAGTTGTGGTAGACGGAAACGATGTGGTGGCAGTTTATGAAGCCGCTTCTGAGGCATTGAGGCAGGCCCGGGAGGGAGAAGGGCCTTCTCTGATTGAATGCAAGACCTACCGCCATAAGGGACATTTCGAGGGAGATCCCTGTGTGTACCGGAATGAAGAAGAGCTCCAGGAATGGAAGGCCAAGGATCCTGTACTCAGGTTTGAGAAGAAACTTTTAGATATGCAGGTATTGGCCCGGGAAAAGATAGATGAGATCAAGGACTCAATTGAAAAGGATCTTGCCAAGGCAGTCAGCTTTGCAGAAGAGAGTCCGTTTCCGGATCCAAGCGAAATCATTGAGGACGTATACACGCCTTGAGAAAGGGAAATGCCTGATTCTAAAAAGAGTTCTATATGATATATTGTTCAAAGAAGGGAGGAATGTTCCATGGCGAATATGAGTTTTGCACAGGCCTTGAATGACGCCCATAAACTCGAGATGGAGAGAGATCCGAATATCTACGTTGCGGGTGAAGATGTGGGGGTTTATGGAGGGATTTTTGGTGTAACCGCAGGACTGCTTGATCAGTTTACCGACAAACGGGTCCGTGATACACCGATCACAGAGAGCGCAATTGTCGGTACTGCTGTGGGTGCCGCAGCAGCCGGTCTCCGACCGGTAATAGAATTGATGTTTGTTGACTTTATAGGGGTGGCCTTCGACCAGCTTTACAATCAGGCGGCCAAGATGAAGTATATGTTTGGCGGCAAGGCTAAATTACCCCTGGTCATGAGAGCCTGTTGCGGGGCAGGGATTGGCGCTGCGGCCCAGCACTCACAGTGTTTAGAGGCCTGGTTCATGCATGTGCCCGGTCTGAAGGTTGTTATGCCCAGCACGCCCTACGATGCCAAAGGACTCCTGATTTCGTCCATCCGAGATGACAATCCAGTGGTCTTCCTTGAGCATAAACTACTCTACGGAATGGAAGGAGAGGTACCCGAGGAGGCCTACACCATTCCACTTGGACAGGCAGACATAAAGCGGGAAGGTCAGGACGTGACGGTAGTGGCAACGGCCCAGATGGTGAATCTGTCATTAAGTGTCGCTGAAAAGCTTTCCGGCGACGGGATAAGCGCCGAGGTGGTGGATCCCCGCACTCTTTCTCCTCTGGATGAGGAGACCATCTTGGAATCCGTACGAAAGACACACCGCTTGGTGATCGTGCATGAGGAAGTAAAATTTGCAGGTTCGGGTGCGGAGATTGCTGCCATGGTCGCTGAAAAGGCTTTTGATTATTTGGATGCGCCGATCATTCGTGTGGCAGCGCCCTTTACACCGGTTCCCTTTTCTCCTACCTTGGAGGCGGAATTCATTCCAAACGAAGACAAGATCATCCAGGCGGTAAAAACGGTGACAGGAAACCCTAACGTTGCATAAAATTTGAGTTCAAAACGCTTTAGATTAGGTCAGTCCCGCCAAAGGCGGGATTGGGCCGTTTTCAAGGATGAAAGCGTATTGAACATACGGTGAGGTCTTGAAAATGGACCAGCGTTTCTTGATGGCCTGATATAGAGCGAGCGTAGCGTTTTTGGACCGAAGATTTATGCAACGTTAGGGGAAAGTAACCCCCATGATGGCATTTACTGTATAAAGCGGAGGGATTGATTTGTCACTTGTGGGTATTATCGCCAATCCGGCATCCGGGAAGGATATTCGCAGGCTGGTGGCCTTTGGAAGCGTCTTTGGCAATCAGGAAAAGGTTCGTATCGTGCGCCGTGTCCTCCTGGGTCTCGTGGCTGTGGGAGTGGAACGTATCTGTTATATGCCAGATTACTTCGGGATCGTGGAACGGGCCCTTGATCATATCAAGGTTCCGGCCACGATTTTTCCCGCAAACTTCTCCCTTAAGGGGAGTCAGGAGGATTCTGTCCGGGCGGCCCGGATTATGCGAGAAAAAGGAGCAACCTGTATAGTCACTATAGGGGGAGACGGGACCAACAGGGCGGTGGTTAAAGGAAGCGGCGCTGCTCCTATCCTCCCCATTTCCACAGGTACGAACAATGTATTCCCCTCCATGGTCGAAGGAACCATAGCGGGGTTGGCCGCCGGACTAATAGCCATGAAACGGGTACCTCTGGATGAGAGCACTTTTCTATCCACGAAGCTTGAAGTGCTCGTCAATGGAAACGTTGTGGATCTGGCTTTAGTGGATGTGGTTGTCTGTGATGATCTATTTGTGGGCTCACGAGCTGTCTGGGACATGGACAAGGTCCGGCAGATTTTCTTGAACCAGGCTCAACCGGATAGTATCGGACTCTCATCCATTGGAGGCCTTATCCACCCCATTAATGCAGAAGAGCCCCTCAGCCTGTGTCTTGAACTGGGCGACGGTGGTAGACCTGTTACCGCCCCTGTGGCCCCCGGAATAATTAAGCAGGTATTCATAAAAGGTCAGAGGATTATGCAAATGGGGGATGAGATTGCCGTAAGTGTTGTGCCGTCGATTCTGGCTTTAGACGGCGAGCGAGAGGTGGAAATACGGCCGGGACAGCAGGTTGCTATTCGCCTTGAAAAAGATGGACCGGTGGTTGTGGACGTGAAACAAACCATGACAGCGGCAATGAAAAACGGGAGCTTATTGAGATAGCAAGCATGGGTAAGGTCAGTCTCGAGAAGGATAGGAGATGAAGATCTTAGAGATAAAGCGTCATTTGAACAAACCTGATGAATCCTACCTTTGCGATTTGTTCAAGCGCGACAGCGATTATCTCGTATTAAAATACGTGAGCGAACAACCCGGCCGGGTGGCTTCTGTCACGTTCGAGGTCGGGTCCACCACCTATGCATATTACAGGGCCGGGGACGGATACGTTCTCTGGAGGATGCTTGGACCGGCCCATGACCTGAGAGGATACCTCTTCCACATCTGCAGGGATCAAGTGGTGGGGGAAGACCGGGTGGAATACCTCGACCTGCTCCTGGATATCTGGATCGATGCAGACGGCCGACTGAGCATTCTGGATCGGGACGAGATGGAGGAATGTGCCACTAAAGGCGTGCTCAATGAGCAAGACCTGGTATGGATTGCCCGGCAGGAGCAGGAGATTATCAAAAACCGCACACAAATCATCTCTGATTTTGTCTCTATCTTAGGGGTCTCTGTATGAACAGGGGGTGCATTCCCTTTGCTCATATCCAGCTCTTGTAAAGAGGCTCTTTTGAGGGACTCCAAGGCAGCCTCCGTGCCGGTATCGTTAGCTGAAAAAATGCTTTTCTTAAAGGTGGAGTGTAGTGGAAAGCATCTTATCTGCCATGATCCAAGAACATGTTGCACAGAACAGGTATATGATGTTAGTATGTACGGGGGATAGGGGAGGGCTGCCAGAATCCTATTCCCAGTAAAACTTTCCTTTACAGTGAGAATTAGACAATTTAGTGACTTTAGCGGGCGGTCCGCTTTTTTGAAGTACTTCCAACCATCAAACCTTTGAACATTAAGGAAAGGAGGATCAAAACATGAAACCAAGGGGACTATTTGCAATTGTGGTTTGTTTGTTTGGGGTCTTTGCATTAGCTACACAGCCTTGCCTTGCTGATGCGTCTAAGACTCTGAAGATTGGAGGCCTGTTCTGCTTGACAGGCTTCGGCTCCTCGGCCGAAACCTATATCGCCCAAGGGGCAAAACTATCAGAGGAATGGATAAACGAGAAAGGCGGTCTCACAATTAAGGGAGAGAAATATAAAGTTGAATTGGTGATGGAAGACATGAAAGGGACCGCGGACGGTGCCGTCGCAGCAGCTGGGTAGCCGGTTCATCCCCACGCATGTGGGGAACACGGACGAAGTGGACTGGAATACCGAGGAAGTGGCGGTTCATCCCCACGCATGTGGGGAACACCGCCTCAGGTGCAGGTTCTTCATTATTCGGAGCGGTTCATCCCCACGCATGTGGGGAACACAAGGGCAGAAGTAATTGAAAGGGAAGTAGCAGCGGTTCATCCCCACGCATGTGGGGAACACCCTGATTCCCTGAGATCCGACAACATAGGTTTCGGTTCATCCCCACGCATGTGGGGAACACCTGGAAGCCCACGGCCACAGAATCCTTCGTGACGGTTCATCCCCACGCATGTGGGGAACACATGTCAACCATGTCGCCGCGGTTGGCCGTGGCCGGTTCATCCCCACGCATGTGGGGAACACGTCCCATAGAGTCTCAACATATTGCGTGGTGTCGGTTCATCCCCACGCATGTGGGGAACACACAATCAGGGTCGCATCGTGTTTGTCAGCACTCGGTTCATCCCCACGCATGTGGGGAACACCTAAAACATTCCAAGATGCGATGGGGCAGTACTGGTTCATCCCCACGCATGTGGGGAACACGCATTGTTCAACATTGTCAACCCGTAGGTAATCGGTTCATCCCCACGCATGTGGGGAACACTTTGACACGGACGCCCACGCCACAGCTATTACCGGTTCATCCCCACGCATGTGGGGAACACACGTCCCTTCATTGGATGGGTGTGTGGGATCGGTCGGTTCATCCCCACGCATGTGGGGAACACAACCGGCACCGCGCGATATCGTAAGCGGAACTCGGTTCATCCCCACGCATGTGGGGAACACTTCGTAGGCTGGTTTTAGAGCTGTGCCGTAGCCGGTTCATCCCCACGCATGTGGGGAACACTTAGGCATGGCAATGGAGACTTTTGGATCTCACGGTTCATCCCCACGCATGTGGGGAACACGGTTGCAAGATATCCCTAATGACGCGACAGTCCGGTTCATCCCCACGCATGTGGGGAACACTTCTAATGCCGCCCAGAAGTCGCCCCAATAGACGGTTCATCCCCACGCATGTGGGGAACACCTTAGCAACCCCCATCACGAGGCCCGTTATGCCGGTTCATCCCCACGCATGTGGGGAACACATAGTGTAGTTGGTTTTGTCGTAGTCAGAAACCGGTTCATCCCCACGCATGTGGGGAACACTTTAAAAATTCATATCATCCGCTATATCCTAACGGTTCATCCCCACGCATGTGGGGAACACGTTGTAGTCGCTGATATTGTGCCACGCTTCAGCGGTTCATCCCCACGCATGTGGGGAACACTAGATAAGATTGAAGGCGATGGCAACCTCAACCGGTTCATCCCCACGCATGTGGGGAACACACTAAACAGTGAAACTACTACCGAAAAAAGTGCGGTTCATCCCCACGCATGTGGGGAACACTATGGCGAAATTTTCCCCGTCCGCTCAAACGCCGGTTCATCCCCACGCATGTGGGGAACACACTTCCTCTAACATCCTAATTTCACATTAAAAATTGGAAGTAACAGATTCTACCGAATTATTAAGGGATATTATCCTCATTTCCAGGTACAGAAAAAGGATCGATTTTGTCCAACTTATTTTGCTGTTCAATGGTTTCAGGCGGCAAAAAAGAAACTAAATTTATACCATCCATTTCTTTAGGGATCCTCCGGTTCTTACCAAGAGTGACAAAGTCAAAACCTGACTCTGTATTGGCGCTCCAAGCCATCACCGCGTTGCCGTCCTCGATCCCTGTTTCAACCTGGTTCCAGATCATCTCCCTTACACGCCTGGAAACTTTTCCTACGTATACACCGGCACGCACTTCAAGCAGCCATATGGCCAGTCGTCCACGCAGGCGTGGTGGTGAGTTCTCAACCACGATGACCAGCATCGCCGATTCCTTCCTTATTTGGAATTGCAGGGGCTACCGATTCTTTGGCCGGTTTGGGCATAGACAAGCCGCCTGCGGACAGGACCTCTTCAATGGTTGGAATAATCCGTTTAAGCAGTTTGGCCTGGCGGAAGGCGTCCCGGCATGCCAGGCGCACACTCTGTTCCGGATTGTATGGATTTCTGGCTGCGATACGAAAAGCTACAGGCACAACGGTTTCAAACTTGAATATATCAGCAATATCATAAACAAAGGATTGCGGTTTTCCCGTATGGATAAAACCTATGGCAGGGGCATACCCAGCGGCCAGGATAGCGGCTTCGCAAATGCCATAGAGGCAGGCTGTGGCAGAACTTAAACAACGGTTTGGGACATCCCCGCTTCCCCATTCGGTATGGTCATAGTTCCGGCGTTTCCAATTCACCTTATACTGCCTGGCAAATAGTTCATACATCTTGCGTACACGCACGCCTTCTATGCCTCTTAACTGCTCCACACTGCGACGGGCCAGGGGTTCTTCTTTAAAACGAAGTGCGTACATCTTGCGCACTACATTCAACCTTGCGGTATCGTCCAGGGCCAGTTTGGCCTGGTAAAGGAGCCGGTCAGCTCTTGCGCCACCCGGCTGACCGGAAGCATAGAGGCGGACACCTGCTTCACCAATCCAGACAAGGAGACAACCGACGCGTGAAGCCAGCACCACGGCAGCATGGGATACCCTGGTTCCCGGTTCAAGCATAAGGCAAGCCACGCCTCCTGCCGGGATATGGGTGCGGACACCGTTCTTGTCCACTACCACAAAGGCACCATCCAGCACATCCAGATTTCCTTTTTCCACAAACAAGGTAGAGAGACGGTCTTTTATCGGTATGGGTTTAAGTGGCGGCAGCATAGCTGATGTCCTTTGTTATTGGGTTAAACGCCTTTGTTTTTCTGTTAGGGATCGCTCCTGCTGCTTTTTATGGGCATCATCCACCAACCTGATTGACTGTGACCAGGATTCTGCGCAGAACCGTTTAAAACCTATCCAGATTATCAACCTTTGGTAACAATTCACTCCGGGCGGTGACTGTTCCCTCCGCGAGATGATATAGGGACAAATGCAGTCTCCCCAAGGGTCAGGGTATTGCCTTCTATAGCAGTAGATGTGTGTGTCCAGAGGTTGCGAAGCTGGATCAAGAGAGCATCTCGGATATCATTATCGAGATTTTGCAGAAAATCGAACATGGCTAAAGCTCCGCTTTTAAAATCAATCTACCGAATGAGCAATAAGCGCCAATAGCTGTAAAGAGTAGCTTGTCCTGATCAAGCTTTTGCCAATGACACCAAGCCGCAGTAAAAAAACAGTGGCGCTGTCCTTTTTCCCAAAATTACCGTCAATCGGTAAATGCCTAAAACAACCTTTGGTGAATCAGAGACGCACTGTTCCTTGTAGCGTTCGCACTCTTCTTGGTGAAAACAACCTGCGCTCTGTGGCAAATGATACCGGTGTATCAGGGAGAGAGTCGCGCCCCTCGGCAAAGTTTTCCACCTCTTCCTGTCGGCTGAACATTTCGAGCGGTTCTTCGCCAATGATAAGGCGTAACGCCTCGTCCCGATTATTCTTCAACCCTGCAAAAACCGGTGCTGTTGGAATACAGGTTTTACGTCCAAACCAAATGCCCCAGACAGGATCGATAAAGGCATCAGCAATCTGTTCAAGCAATGACAATTTCCCCTCAAGTAAAACACCAAAAGACGCATCAGTGAGATACTGCCGGTGAGTGAGAACCGCAAGGGCCTGGCCGCCTTTTTGCCTTGGCTTACCATCTCCGGCTGACACCGTAATACATCCACGTTCAGCAGGATCATTAGGATTATAACCTCCTCCAACAGTATGGTAGTCTTGCAGCCGTCGAACCGGTAGTTCTTTTTTAGCTCCAGATCGGGGGATAGCGATAGCTGTCATTCTCACAATTCTGAAAGAAGATAGAAAATCCTGTTCTTTGTCGCTTCCACGTGGTAGCCCGAGTGCGGCACAGCATATCCCGGCGATGGCGCTTTTTGTGGGCATCAAGCCGGTGTTGCGGCGATTATACTGGCTGTCAAACCCCCAGGATTGGAGGGGGCCTTCCAGACGAAGGGCCAGAAAGCCTTTATCAGATGACATGTTTCACCACCTCGTCAAGAAAGAATTTTATGCCGACATCTGGAATAGCCTCCTCGAAGACAGCCTCTATTCCCCAGGTTTCGGATAGTTTTGCATACTCCGTCTTGAGCAATTCAACGGATTTGGATGTATAGCCGTTCGACGAACGAACCGGACTTTCAAAAGCATTGACCAGTTGAACCGGATGTCCTTTTTCCCGTACAATGCCAAGCACATAGACCGGAAGCGTATTGCCGTTCATGGTGTTCTTGCGGGCTCCGGGAATGGCTTTGACAGTTGCCTCTACAAATGTCCGTACTACCGACTGCCTTTCTTCATGGGTAAGTGCGTCAAGGTGTTCTTTATCCGCCAGCATGTCGAGGTTGAGGGCGGCAAAGCGGTAATAGGTCGCAGAATTAAACTCCAGGGTGCTGGTCATGCCTGCGCCGGATTCTTCTTTAGATTGCAAATCATCTACGGCGGCAAAGAAGTCGATTTCATTGTCAGCCTTGTGAGTTGAAAGGGCATGGGAAAACATGGAAGCAGCTTCGACAGTCAAAGAGTGGTCGCTGGCAACCATACGCCCAAAGAGAGCTATATCTGCCGCGTCCTTTAATTGAGCCGACTTTATAGCCGCTTTGATTGACTTGTCATTAAAAGCTTTCAATAGTGCCTTTTTGTTCTTTTCCATTTCCTTCTCAAGATTTTCCAGTTTCTTCTTTGCCTTCTCTTGTTCATCCTTATTATTATCAATCTTCTTCAAGTTTTCTTTATGAGCCTCGACGGCATTTGAGGAACTCACAACTGTTTCAGCAGATTCCTTAATATCATCCGTAATTGCATTAGCAATCGCATCATATTCTGCATCTGAGAAGAACATCAGCGTCTTAATCTTTTTGAAACCATCGCTATCTTTCTTTGAATCTAATGTCTCAACAATACCGGCAACCTGCTCAGCAATGATGACGGCAATATCTTTCGCGACATCTTTGCTTTCAAGTTTGGTTGTTAGTTCATAAACCATACGCCTAGACCGGTTCCCTTTGAACAATGAAGAATCCATCTCCTTTGCCATCTCCCGAATCGCCCGTTTCCACGACTGACTTGATACCCGTGCCCGCTGGACGCCTCCAAAAATTGCTGTCTTGGGTGAATTGAGGTCGTCACGGTTGAGGCAGGCGACGGGGACGGATTGAATGATATGCAGTTCCAAGTGTTTCATAATTATTCTCCTTATTGATTTTTTTGTTTACATCTTTATCGGCGACAGTAGAAGCAGGCCGAAGCCGAAGCTCTTGGCGCTGCCGATACCGGATTGATAGGTTTCGATAAACTTTTCCTGCTCTGTCACTTCCAGCGTCCCACGAAACTGAACACCGCCGTGGTAGCCTGATTGCCCTTTCTTGCGAAAATGGTGTTCTATCATCGGACTAATTTCAAGCGTTTTATCTTCTACAATTCGAAATCCACCAGGCACATCCAGGCCAGTGTTCTTATCCCGACACCTCACTTTGCCTTTACGAATAAGCCAGGCACGCAGCTCGTCATGTTTAACCAAAGGGACTCGCTTGCCATGCTTTCGCTTTCCGTTGGGTCGCAGCAAGGTTTCTCCATTGGGTCCTCGCTGCACGAGTGTTTTTACCGGGTTCGCCAGCAGGTCAAAGGCGTAGTATCGGTGGGTGAGGAACGAAGCGGCAATTTCGTTGAGGGCAAAGCCGTCATGGGGACACCAGTGCGGTCGTTTCGGGTTTCTCTTTGCCAGAATCCATATCCGGAATGCCCCTTCGAGTTGATCAATTCGCGTCAGAAAATCTCGTCCGGCATCCGGTTCATTGGGGAAACATCCCTCCCATAACCGCTTGTGCCAGGCGTAGTTGTCTGACATGCCTTCAGTACGAGCGGTTTCCGCATCAACTTCTAAACGGGCAAGCCAGTTCATTTGTCCTCCTCGGCGCCAGGTGCTGCGCTCTGTGTCCAGAAAGCGCTCGCCCATTCGGTTTTGGTGCGCTCGCCCCAGAATTTCAGATCTGGAATAAGTTTTTCATAGTTGACAGGGACGCCTTGAGACTTTGCCATGAGAACCAATCGCAAAATGCGGCCATACAACTCGCTCTTTTCGGCAGTAAGCAAATGCTGAAATCGCCGCTCGGTTGATGTTAGCTTGCTGTCATCGCTTCGTTTGTCACCCCATTTTTGTTCGATGGCCTTGCAGGTGTCGCCGAAATTCCCGGTGGATGTTTCTTCGGGATGAGTAGCAAAAAGTCCCGCAACATACGCCGAATCATCGTCTTTGATCGCAATCCTAAGACGATTCAGTACGGGCCATGCACGATGTTTTTTGTTGTCCACAAGTATACACCGGAGGTTGGCCATTATCCCCCGGTTATCTTTGTGTTTGCGGAGTCGTTCGAGAAGTCGGCTCATACTTTCACCTCCGTGGTTTTATTGATATTCCTTTCAGGTTCATCTCGTGCCACCGTCAATTTCTGCCATCCTTTGGCAAAGGCTCGCATTTGCCGTGGTGTTTCCTGCCCGCAGGAAATGCGGTAAGCCTCACAGGCAAAAGAGAAAAGCATTTTTCTCCATGCCTCGCGGGTTGGGATGGCGGCATCGGTTCCGATGGCCTCAATGTGGCTCATCAGGAGTTGTAGCTTTTTTTCGACGGTAGTCCAATAATGGCTGGTGGCAATAGAGTGCAATTTTGCTTTCAATGTCCACTTGCCAGGTCCAGCCCCTTTCAGTCTGCCTTCCCAGCCATGATCTATCTCTTTCCGATAGATCTCAACAGCCCATCCAAGGCGGCTTGCCGTGGCTTCCGCAGTTTTTACCTCGGCATCATACGTTACAGTTCCTTCGTTTGAGTGAAGCCGTGATGGGACATGAAAGACCGATTCAACCACATCAACAATCGTTGCTTTATCACGTGCTAATGCAGCAACAATCAGATCACATCCTTTTCCATCTTGAATGGCGCGAAGGGACAAAGGGCCACCCGGTCCTTCTGCTTTTCGTTTAACAACGACTGCCGCGAGTTCGCGCCAGAGCGCCTTTGTTGGCTGGTACGAGAGTATCGCCCGCTCTTCTTCTCCCCCTTTCTGTATGATTACCACTGTTGCCGTTGGTTCTGGAGGGAACCCAGCGGTAAATGGCGGATATACCAAGCCATCGCCCAACAGCATTCGCTCATAAGACGGATGTAGGCAGATAAGCCGTGTCATAGGCACCAAACGCCCTACATACGTTGCTGTCGCATTTTCAACCCTGACTGAATCAGTCATCGAAGTTGGCATCATCTCCCACACTGGCTTTCCAAAATCCCGTTCTCCATAACTGAACAGAATGTCTTCATAGGTCGGCAGATTGAGGTATATTGTTCCCGAAAGGTTTTTTCCACGTAGAAAGGCATGAATCATGGAAGCAGGCACACAAGGGCCGTCTTTCGATGATTTTCCGCTCTGTTTGCCATTCCAATAAACCTGAGAGATCAGCCCGCCCGGTGAAAAACATTGAAAGGTTAACATTGAGAGAAGTGTCTCACCAAGGGTAATATTCCTGTTTTCACTCATTCCACCATGATCGAAAAGCGTTGTGTTATTCCCTGTCGCAAAGGAAAAGTTGAGTTTCGAAACTGGTGTCCAATCCTCTGTGGCAATTTGTGGAGTTTCACCTTTCGCAGCTTTTGAAAGCCCAGCCACCTGCAACCACGGCTTCTCCTTGTGAAACAACTCAAACGAACCCTTCCAATCCGTCAAGTACTTCTGTACTGCTTCAGGTAATCGTTCCGGCGCCTCACACCATTCGTCGTAATCCTTTGGGCCGTTCAATGCGGCATGAGCGACACAGAGAAAGAGCCGCATCAGGGCAACTCGCTCATGTGGGCGCACCGCCAGATCAACAAACTGCTCACCTTTGGCAAGCACATCACACAGGCTTGCCAGGTCTGGTTTGCCAGAAGTGGTTACTACAGGTACCCACGGGTCAAAGGCAACATTCATATCTCCTCCTTTCAAGATGATTTTTTGATAATGAGTCCCAGCTCATCAGAATAAAAAAGCAGGGTTCCATCCTTTAATCCCTTTACTTCAACCGCGCCACTCTCCGCAACGATTCCGATACTTTGTTCTCCGTAAAGATAATCGGTAAACGCGGAACACAACTCAATGCAATCAAAATGATAGCGCGGGATCTTAACCAGATTCTTGTGAATCGCCTGCGCGGTAGGCAGACGATACTGGTCGCTGCCAAGACAGCCTCTTGACTGGTCGATAAAGGTCGCTTTATGATCTGAGAGTGATCGGCAGAGGACCAAAACAACCGTCGGCATCTCATTAAGACGGGTCTGAACGCCTTCGGCATCCGACAACGCAACACTCCAGATATTGCTGCTCATTAGGGCTCTTTGGCGATGGGCCAGAGCCTGACCGTAAGCATCATCATAAAGTTTGAGCCATGATTCCGGTTCGTTATCACGGTCCTCGTAGGTTAGTTCAATGAGCATACGAATCTGTGCAGGTATGTTGACTTCATTCTGCCCATGCCAAACGTCCAGTGAGCGCAACAGCACAAACGGATCATAAACATGTGCCTTCCCTCCAAGTGCATCAATTATTGCTTTGGGCTCCATGTTTCGGAAGTCTTCAAGACTATTTTTCTCTTTAACAATACAGAGTCTTGCCGTATCAACGGGACGATCATCGTCCTTCCGGTTATGCCGCCATAGCCGCCCGAGGCGTTGCAGAAGCATGTCAGTGGGCGCCAGTTCGGTAATCAAGAGATCGGCATCAAGGTCGACGCTCTGCTCAACTATCTGGGTTGAGACGAGAATGGAGCCACACCGCGTCGCCCCGTTTTTGCCGAATCGTGTCATCCATTCGGCCTCGATTTCTTCACGCCGCCAGAAGGGGAAACGTGAATGGAGAAGACCGACGGGGAAATCCTCCTGAGTCAGTCCTGTAAACCGTTGATATTGTTTCTGGGCAGAATCAACAGTGTTACATATCCAAAGTACCGCTCCGCCGTTTTGGGCAAGGTTAATCGCCTCTTTGGCGGCATCCTCCGCAGTAATAAAATCGACTTTAATGGTTCGCGACGTCGGCGGAGCCGCTGCTGCCGGTTCGAGCGGATTTCCTTCGTGCCGTCCAGTGATGAGTGGATAGGGAAGTTCAGCCTTATTTGAGTTGTCATCGGGATGAGAGACAATCTGCCCACGCCGCTTTCCCGAAAGCGTGGCGGATAGAACAACCACCGTACAGCCCAACCCTTCGAGAGTGGTTATGAGCTTATCAATGAGGGTTCCGGTATAGAGGTCGTAGGAGTGTACCTCATCGAGAATCACCACCTTCCCGGCAAGCGCAAAATGGCGGACAAAAAAGTGCTTTGCTGCCACAACTCCAAGTAGCGCCTGGTCAACCGTACCGACGCCAAAAGGGGCAAGCAGCGCCCGTTTTGCCGAGGCGAACCAATCACGTCCGCTTCGGGCATCTTCACTTACAGAACCAGGACTTGTAGCAGCAGGCAATAGTCCAGCAGTTTGATCCATTAGCCAGGCGTTACCATGAATCAGGCGACTTGCATTAGATGCGCGAGATATGCGCCGCACAAACTCATTCATACGCAGGTGCATCCGGTTGCTGGTTGCCTGAGTAGGAAGCGCGAAATAGATACCCGTTCCTTTTCCAGAAACAAGTATCTGATATGCTGCCCATAGCGCCGCTTCGGTTTTGCCCATACCCATTGGCGCTTCGATGACATAGACTCCAGGCCCATTTATTACAGCAAGTGTTTTCTCCTGCATCTCATTGGAGACCCAAAGTATTTCAGGCTTTTCTGCATCATGGAATAAATCATGAAACGAAAGGTTTCGAATAAATTCAATTTGCCGAAAGCCGATGGTATCGAGAGCCTGAAGCGCCGCGACTTCGTTATTGACTGGATGTTCATTATTCTCTGATGAAAAAAACCGTTCATCTGAACCAATCCAATCTGCAACTGAGGTAAGACCTGCAAGCCACCAAAGCGAAGCCGATGTGTCGGAGAATGTAAAAGATGTGTTGCTTTCAGTAAAGCGACCCCATATCTTTTGAGCGTTTGCCTTACGCCCAGGATCCCAATCAATACTGCTGCAAGTCTCTGAAATTGCCTTTTGCGGCCGGTATCCGCGATCACTGGGCGGGGTCAGGCGACCATGATGAGCGCCAAGTACAGTTGATACGAACTTGGCAGTCTTTCGATCAATACCTTTCTCCACAAGAAAAGTCTGAATTGCCGCATGAGACACCTTGCCGTGGTCGGATTCCATCCCCGTATCCCAACAGCCGTTTCCGGCAATTTTCGTAAGCCCATTTTCTTCAAGCCATGCTTTGCACTTTCGCTGAAAGCCTGGAGAGATCTTGCCAAGGTCGTGCAGAGCGGCAAGTGTGCCGACTACTGATGATCTCAACTGAAACCGATCAAGGATTTCCGGCGAGGTCTCAGCAATACAGCGTGCAACACACCCTACATTCACCATGTGATCATAAACAGAAATACCAGGCTTCCCTTCTGATGTGGTCTTTGCCCAAAAGTGAATCATACTTATTGCTTTGTCAGACACTTAGTGCATCTCCTGTCCTCTTTTCCCTCTCGGGATTGAAAGAAGAACCTTGGTTCAGCAATATTGCCTAAGTTCATTTACAAAGGAATATTTTTTTAAATCAATGAAAATGCCATACCTCTTGAACTATTTCGGGCTATCATAAACCATGTGTTTGACAGATGCGGTCACAACCGGAGAATTTTTTTGAAAAAATTGCTTTTTTTTGATAATCCAGAGAAAGGAACATAGTCTTATTTCTAATCAATTTAGTTGTTTTACGCTTAACTAATCAAAAACTAAAAACTGGTTCTTACACAGAGCCAGCCAGATAACCCTATCCGATTTTGACAAATCAATGCTTTGTTGGTTCAGGCCCATACATGCAGATAGAAGCGAATCGAATAAAGAAAGGTGTTGAAAAGTGTCGTGCCGAAGCGTGAAAATTTTTTACCGGCAGACTATATCAGCCTCATTTTTTCTACTTTTTGTTTTTTGTTGACCTGTGTCGAAAACTGCCGAATGTTTTTTAGCTCTTTTATGTCCCTTTTTAGGGCAGCTCTTGGGTTGTGGCAGACGAACAGGACAATATCAACAGAAAGCGGTAGCTTGTTTATATTTCAAGGTAATTAGCAATTCAAATAGTCATACTATCATGCCGCATCGGCTAAAAAGGAGGCCTGTTGCGGACTGATGGTTGCTTTCTTCCTCCTTGTACCGGCCATTTTGATGAGTAAGACAGCGATACTGCTCAAGGTACATCTGGCCATGGTAGCAACCTGACTTCGTACTCTAATGGTTTCGAGGCCGGTTTGATTTTTTAAAAGATTGAAAGGACGTTCGCAGTTTTTTCGAATCTCATGGGCTTGTTGTATGGACTTAGTTCCATAGGGAATCTGCTGGAAAAACCCGCGGTCGACTGGAATAAAACGACATTGAGTACAGATGCTGGATCGATAGCATTCTCCAGTTGCTGCACCACATTTATATTCGTGGGTCTGGGCTTCG
>JACKQG010003797.1_pt1 | contig 18120 bp, 18 predicted proteins | sample 8237621 | NCBI WGS metagenome assembly JACKQG01 (sample SAMN15677084, study PRJNA649215) | marine metagenome | biome: marine; feature: Black Sea; material: saline water; isolation source: suspended particulate matter (SPM) from the Black Sea western gyre | collected 2013-06-09/2013-06-10 | depth... | reverse complement strand
GCAGCTTCTTCATGGCCAAAGACAAGGTCTTTAGCACTTCGCGTTTCTCCACCACAGTGACTCGCTCAAAGGAATCGATATAATCAGGATGCACCGGAAAGAGGTGAACAAACTCATCCATACGCTCATTCATATGACCGTAGAACTTACCAAACGGGGTGAGGTAGTCCCGTATTTTGGTCTGCTGCTCTCCGGTTTTTTTGAGCAATCGCTCGGCTACAACAAACTTGACATCTTTGCTGGCGATGAGAATCTGTTCGAAGCGGTCCTTCACTCTGCGGATGCTGTCGGCTACAAAGGAAAACCTGGGGCTGTCGAAGATGGCTTCCTGGACACCGGCCATGAAACGGAAACGCAGGTCTTTGCAAACCTCGCCGATCTCTCGGAGAAAGTTCAGGTCCAGGATAAGCTCCTGATCCTTGCGCGTGCGCAGGTAATCGAGCAACTCGTCTACCACCAGGAGCAGGCCGTCGTCGGGAAACTCCTGGTGAAAGGCAGACATCATCTGTTCAAAAGAACGTTTATTGCCGGACACCTCGGAAGTGGAAGGAAAACTGTAGCTTACGCCCACCGAGGCTAAATGCTCTTCCAGCTCAGCCACAAGGATGTCCCGTAACGACATGGTGGTAGCGCCGATCTCGGTGCGGACTACCTTGAACCGGCCTCCGATTTTCCCGGCGGCATCCGCTACATCAGCATTGTTGAGATTAGCGGCAAGCTCGGGATTCTCCGCAAGCCCGGAGATAACCGACATAAGATGGGACTTCCCGGTGCCGTAGTTGCCGACCACCAGCAACCCTTTGTTATCAGTTGGCTGCTCGAACTGCAATTGTGGTATGACCAGGCCAATCAGTTTTTCCGCCATCTCTTCGGAAATGACGTAGGTCTTTACAAGCTGTCTGGCTGCAGCCGCTTCATCGGCATCCCGCAGCTGGACCACGGACTCGATTGGGTCAAACTCGATTAGGTCATTGTATTTCATCTCGATTGCTCCCTTACAAAGGAATATGTTGTCGTTGCATTGTCATCTACGGGCTCATCACCAGAAAATCATGCACCGGATATCGCCTGAACTCCGGATGAGCCGGTTCCGCATAGGTCAAAAAACCATCAATGATGGCGCCGTTCCAGGAGGCAACCACAGTCTTGTTGCGCGAAAGTCCCTGGAGCAGCCGAAGCGGATCCTGTTTCAGACTCACATCGAAGAGTAGCTCGATGTTGTCAAGCAAGGTCATCTTGCCTTCATCTTTTTCAACAATCTCCCGAAGAAGGCGCGGAAGCTGTAATGCCCGTTGGCGCTGGGTCAAATCCAGCATGAGGCGAGAAAGCTCAAGGTTGACATTAACCAATGGCGCGCCTGTGCGGTCCTGCACATCCAGGAGCGCGGTGGTTTTTCCGGCGCCTGAAGGTGCAACGACCAGCAACAGACGGTGATAGATCTCGTCGAGCTGTTTTACCTTTCGGATGATCTTATCCGCAAGGGGTTCCGCCATCACTCTTCTCCTCTGCATTTTGCTAAATAGGCATACTTCCTGGACGTTGTTGACAAGGTTGATTTGTTCCCACTTTGAATACCATATCTCTTGCCATGTGCTTTACCCGGGGCCAAAAAATACAAAACCCCGTTCTCCATCTGATTAGAGTAACGGGGTTTTCGGGCGACCGTGGACCATTTGAAGAATCCCACAGCAAGCTGCGGGAATCTCCCAAATTTAAGGAGGATCTATTCATTTTGAGTTCGCTCGCTAACCCCACTGAAAGCAGCGGAGAATGCGCTCGCTGTGAATTTTCAAATCCTCTTTCTTTAGCGGGTTGAAAGAAGAAACCTGGTTCGAGTATACTACTGAATGTTGTTTACATATAACTACTTTATAAGTCAACGAAAAACGGGTATTAGATGCTGGCCCTAAGTTGCTGGTTGCTCGTTACGGGTTGCGCGTTGTTTTTCTTGACCGGATCGTACCAGTCGATGGCAACCAGGGTGCTTGATCAGCGCGAAAAGGTCCGCGTCCTTACTCAAGGCTGGTGACCGGATCAAGCACATAGGAGACTGACTCCAACATTTGGCAACCGCCGTGCCATTCGAATAGCAGAGGTAAATCCCATCGATGCCAGGTCAGTCCAAAGCCTTTATATGGGCATCCCGGGGGAATTCTTAATCCATAATCGGATTCTTGAAGGGGTTAATCTCAAGGTGGGCGTTAGCGGCTAACTCAAGTGCTATTTCTTTACGTTTTGGCTTTTCCTCGGGCCATCCAACAATATTTGCGTGCCGAGTTGGCCATTTATCAGGGATAATATGAAGGCCTTTAGATATGGCAACATCAGCCATAAAATCAGCTCTGGCATGTAGGCTTTTTGGCGGGTTTATTCGATTAGCTACTTTATCAGTTCCAATCTTCCATATGTTTTCATCTGAAAGATCCTTAATCCGAAAAACCGAAAGCTTTAAATTCTGCGGGGGCAAAAATGCAGACGATTTCACCCTCTTGTTGGAAGGACTAAATTGATTTCTGGATAGCAAGTATCGAGTTAAATCTTCCTGTGGGTCTATATCCTCAAGAACGCTATCCAAGAATTTAAGTTGAATAAAGCCTTTCAAGGTTGTCCAGAATAGTCTTAGGAATCTCATCACCAAAATATTCTTCCCCATTAACCTTATTGAGACCGAACAGGCCGGCAAAAGTAATCACATTGCGACTTCCTATACTTATCGAAAAAACACGCCTTGGTTGTCTGTACCATTCAAATGCGATTTCACCATCAGGTTCGACTGTAACATCAGGTAAGGGGATTGTTTTTGGAAAGGTCTGAGCAAATCGTGTCGCCTCAGCATACGAATCAAAATCAATAGCTTTTGCATCATATCCATCCCAATTATCAGATGAACATGACTCCATTATGCTCGCAAGATTTTGAAATATTTCAGAATCGTCATTTGTGACACTTATGGAACAATCCCGAGATGTTAGTTCTAATAACTCTCGGAGTTTTTCGGCTGTTTCACTTACACCCGTATTCAAAACAAAGAAAAACGGGCTTTGATAGGGACCATTGATGGGGATACATGCGGTTGTCATTCGAATAACCTCGCTGTTTCTTCAGTGATACTCTGGAAAAATATCCGATTTTTTAATTCACGAAATTGTTCAAAAAAAGCCCACATATCTTCACTGTCAGGAGAGAAGTCCTGAGATTTATATACATCTATATCAAGGATTAAACTAATGTAATTGGCTTCTTTGCTTTTTTCTAACGCCTGAATAATATTAGCCTTAATATCGAGTTCTGGAAAGTACGTCGTAATCTTTGTCAAAAAACCGCTTATAGCACATGATAAGCTGTCAGGAATATAAGGAGGCGCCGTGAGAAATATGGAAAAATCAGTTATTGGAAGAGGTATATCAAGTTGATTAATATACCGGACTGCGATCCTTGCAACAGACTGTGGTTTAGCAGCATCAACATATAGCGCCCACAGTTCTTTGGCCTCATCAAAAATCTCCTCCCAATAGGTATATGGTTTCAGGCGGCTGAATGTAAATCCGTCGATTCTAAATTGAGCGATTTTCTTTTCATCGTCTGTAATAAAAAAATAGCCGTGAATACCGTGCTCCTCAGCCTTAGTTGAAATAGGCTTACCTGGTGCTATTTTGAACTCACCTTTAAACGAGCGACGTTCTTTAAATTTTGGAAATCGATCGCCAATCTGTTCTCTTAAGGATAAAAACTCGCTAACTCGAAATTCAGATGGAAGTTTTACACGAAAATCGATTATTGCTTCTCTAATTGGAGCATTATTCAAGTGCCGTGGTTCAGCCATAAAAAACCTGTCCCGGTATCGTTTATAAGCCCATTTAAATAGTTAGAATAGAGAAAGTGAACAGGCCTTGCTTTTTCGAATGTTGAGCTTAGCGAAATTGCTCTTGTGAGTCAAGGGAAAAGAAACCACAATATATATGGTGTAAAGCTGGGTTATGGTATCGAGCCGAACAAGCAAAGGAACCACCTTAATACCTGTCCCTTTGTTATTCTAAATACTGAGCCGTCTTTAACCGTTGTCCGATCCGATATTCCATGTGCAACCTGAATAACGGTTTGATCTCATGGATCATTTCATTGGTCAGGCCCGAGGCCTGGGCATTGTCCCACGGAGTTGACTGAATAGCGTTCAACGCCTTGACGGTAGCCGGACCTAAACCGGGGGAGAGCTTGGATTCCTGTTCGCATTTCAAGCAGGCGATACCCCCTTTGCTCTGTTTGAAAACCGCCCTTCCCTCCCCGACGTAAGCCCGGCCGCATTTGCAGCACCTGTCGAAATTAATCTTATATCCTCCGAGGGTCATGGCCTTGGCCTCAAAAAGAATGCGCAATTTATCGATGTTTTTGTCCTTATCTAAGGCAGAGAATGAACAATTCAAAAGCTCAAACATCCTTTTTGAAACAACGCCAAGGGGGAAAAGGATTTCCGTCAGTTCAATCATGTAGCTCGCTAAGGATAGAGAGGAAAAATCAGACCTGAGGCCTGGAAATCCATGGACAAGTTTCCCGGAATGGAGAAAGTAAAGCTCTCCCCCTCTTTTCAGCTCATATTCCAGACTTGAAAGACAAAATACGTCCAGGCAATTGGCAAAGCGCCTGCGGCTTTTCCTGGCCCCCTTGGCCACCCCCTTGAGCCGGCCTTTATCAGCGGTGAAAAAACTGATCATGAGATCGGTCTCACCGAATTCCCAGGTCCGCATGACGATGGCAGGGGAAATGTGGGTTGTCATATCAGGACCTCTCGCGGCCGTCGCCCTCTCTCCCATGGTACCATTTCCAACAATAAATTCAGCATCCCCAAAGCCCCACACGCAACCATGAGTCCAGCTTAAACCCTGGGCCGATTAAAAACCAGGAGGCTAAATCGCAACCGGTTTTTCATAAGCGGTAAAATGATTGGAGAAGCTCAAGTCGTAAATCACAGGCGTAGACCGCAACAAATAATGAATAACAGATAATGACTAAGGGGTAACGAGCATACAGCATATAATATCCGACGATCAATGATAATGATAAAAGGATGCCCCTTCGTTCCCAAGTCCCAGCTTGAAAACGCATTGTCTGTAGCTCCGGCTTCCCGTAACCGGAGTGACGCAGGTTGGTCACGATTTCTCCGGATCGCATAGATTCCTCCTTGACAAAACCATCCTCGCCAATCTAATATCATATATAAACATTAAAATACCATATTTGGTATTAAAAAATGAGTGAAAAGAAGCCAGCCCACGCCCCTGCCGTAGATCGGGCCCTTGATGTGATCGAACTGTTAGCGGTCTGCGAGAAAGAATTGCACCTTTCGGAGATCTTAGCAAAGCTCACTATCCCGAGGCAATCCTTATTCAGGATACTAACTACCCTGTGTGACAGGGGCATAGTGGACAGGTCAGGTCAAAGAGGCTTTTACCGGCTGGGAATGAAGCTCCTGTATCTGGGGAACAGGCTCCAGGACAATATAAGGCTTCGGTCGGTTGCCAGGCCTTTCATGCAGGAATTAGCGGAAAAAACCAACAAGACCGTTGAGCTCTCCACCCTGGACCGGGATCAACTTGTGCTGATCGAACAGATTGAGGGGACCGAGGGTATCCGGCTGTATACCCGGATCGGGAGTGCGTATCCCTATTTCCACGCCGTCGCTGTGGGAAAGATATATCTGGCCAACATGGAAGCGGAAAAGAGACACAAGGTTCTTTCTACAATCGGTCTTCCTGTTGTCACCGAGCACACCATTACCAACATGGATCAGCTTGAAAAGGAGCTGACAGGTGTTGCAGAAAAGGGCTATGCATTTGAAGACCAGGAGCTGAGGAACGGTGTCCGGAGGATCGTTGCTCCGATCTACGATTACCGGGATCACCTGGTTGGCTGCGTCGGGATTGCCGCCACGATCTTCAGTTTTGAAATGGACGACAAAGAAAATCTGGGCCGGCAGGTCGTTGAAACAGCCAGCCGGATTTCACACGGTATGGGTAAAGCAAAATGAGACAGTTTTTTTATCCTGCAAACATCGCTGTTTTCGGTGTAGCGGATACCCCGCGGAATCTGGCCAAGAACATTGTTTCCAACTGCATGGAGATGGGTTTCAAGGGCACGATTTATCCTTTGGGACTGGAGCCGGGGAGTGTTCATGGAAAGGCTATCATCACCGACCCCGGGTCTTTGCCTGAGGGAATCGATTTGGCGGTGATCCTGATCCCGGCTAAGTATGTGGCAGAGACACTGGACATCTGCGGACGAAAACGGATTCTCCATGCGATCATTTCCACCGGAGGGTTCAGGGAATTCAATGACCAGGATAACCGGGCAGAGAGGGATATTATCAGCGTAGCCGGGCGATACGGAATTCGATTTATCGGCCCCAACTGTATCGGCGTCATATGTGCAGGATCGGGGGTTTGTACACCGTTTAATCCCATGAGGGCCAAGGGGTTCAAAAAGGGGCCCGTCGGCCTGATCGTTCAGAGCGGCGGTGTAACCACGCAATCTGCCTATCTCTTCTCTGAAGAACATGTGGGTTTTTCAAAAATCATCAGTGCCGGAAACAAATTAGACCTGAACGAGATCGATTTCCTGGAATACCTGATACACGACGAGGAAACAGAACAGATCCATATGTACTTGGAGAGCATTGAAGACGGCAGAGAGCTGACAAGGCTGGTGAGGGGCTCCAAAAAACCAATCGTCATCTTTAAGTCCAACGTGAGCAGAACAGCATCGGAAATCGCCTACTCCCACACGGCAGCACTTTCAAATGACGACCGGATCGTGGACGGTGCCCTGAAACAGGCGGGGATTGTGCGGGTGCATGAGCTTCATCAGATGACTGTTGCGGCCAAGGCGCTTCAGCTCCCCCCACTGAGAGGGGACCGATTAGCGGTCATCTCCCTCTCCGGCGGTTACTCCGTGATTTTGGGGGACGCCTGTGAGCGATATGGCTTTCAATGCCCCAAACTGCCCGTTGAACTTATGAATAAAATTGAAGGTTTCCGGCGGGCAGGGGTTATCCGCATGTCAAACCCTATGGATTTTGGTGACGTCCACGATATCCGGGCACTGGCGTTCACCCTGGAGCACTGTCTGAAACTGGATAATATTGACGGGGTCGTCCTGTCATTCATGTATGAACCTGAGATGGCAAAACTGTTTGGAACGGAAACCGGCAATCCTGAACAGATGCTGAATTTCACGAGAAAGATGAGTCAGGACGGCAACAAACCGATAGCCCTCAGTTTTTTCTCCGAGAGGCAACACATTGAGGCCTTCAAAAAGCTAAACACATTCCCTGTTTTCAATGACCCTGTGGAGAGCGTCTTCGCTCTGCGCCTCCTGCGGGATTACTGGCGGGGGAAAAGATGAAAGCGTAATGGCGAATTTCTTGGACAAAGGGATTGTTGTTATCGACAAAGAACAGTATAAGACCTCAGTACAGCCTTAGGCCCTTAGTTTGTAAGCCCGCCCGTGGCAGGACAAGATGCGAAGATGTTTTTTTGAAGTTAACCAGTTAATTCATTAGCAATAAGGTTTCGGGTGTCAGGATTTGTAGTTTACTGAAACCTGAACACGGGTTACTGATTTGGTTGCGGCCGAATGCGTGCATTAGGGAGATATTCGGAGGATGGAAAAGAAGAAATCGGTCACTGCCCAACTCCATGAGCTGTTCAACCCAAGATCCGTGGCCGTCGTGGGTCTCCCCCGGGGGATGAAGAGCGGAAAACTTTTCCTCATTGCCCTCCAGGACCTGGGATATCCCGGGCATATCTATCCTGTTCACCCGGAGGCCCGGGAGATTGACGGGATCAGGGCCTATCCCAACATATCTGCCATCCCCGGCCCAATAGACCTGGCCATTATCCTTGTACCGCACCAGAGCGTCCTGCCGGTTGTCAAAGATTGTGCGGCCAAAGGGGTCAAGGGCGCAGTGCTCTTCACGGCCGGGTACAAGGAGACCGGAACCGATGAAGGAAAGGCGCTGGAAGCGGAACTTACCCGTATTGCCCGGGGTTCGGGGATGCGGCTCTTCGGCCCCAACTGCATGGGGCTCTATTCTCCCAAGAGCGGCCTTTCCTTTTTCCCTGAACTTTCAAAGAAACCGGGACCCGTGGGGTTTATTTCCCACAGTGGTTCACTGGCAAACATCATTGGCCGCATAGGACCTCAGAAGGGAATATATTTCAGCAAGGCCGCAAGCCTGGGAAATGAATGCGACCTGAACAGCGCGGATCTGCTTGCCTACTTCGGTGATGACCAAGACACGGGGGTCATCGGGGGGTATTTAGAGGGGATCAAGGACGGTCCCGCTTTTCTGAGCGCCCTTAAAGACGCCTCTAAGAAAAAACCTGTGGTCCTCTGGAAGGTGGGGTTGACCCCGGAAGGAAACCAGGCAGCGGCCTCTCATACAGGGGCCTTAGGGGGGTCGCGGGAAATTTGGAACGCCGTGGTTCAGCAGGGAGGGGCCATCCCGGTAAATGGTTTTGATATCCTGTTAGATACACTGATGGGCTTTTCTCTTTTGCCACCCAGCTTAGGGGACCGAATGGCGATTCTCTCCGGCCCCGGTGGGCTGGCAGTGGCTGCTGCGGAAGCGTGTGGAAACGCCGGACTCAGATTGGCCGAAATATCTCCGAAAACCCGTTCTGTTTTAGCCGAGTTCATTCCTCCGACAGGCACCAGTCTTAAGAACCCGATAGATGTGGGTCTCACCGCCTACTTGGAGATCAAAATCTACACCCATGCAGCAAAGGTGTTGTCAGAGGATCCCGGCGTGGATAGCATCGTCGTTGTAGGTCGGGGCATGACCCCTGAGTCCAATGACCTGTATATAGAGGCAATGATTCAAGGCCAAAGAGACTCGGGCAAGCCTTTTGTGGTTGTGAATATCCCCGGTCTTGATGGGGATTTTGCAAAGCGTCTATGCCAAGCCGGGGTCCCCTTCTTTGACACCGTGGAGAGGGCCATGGCGATCTACGCTCAGGTTCGCGCCTATCAGCTCTGGCAAAGGACAGCCTCTAACCCTGAACCCGTGAGCGGATAAAGAAGATGAAAACCTCATTTGAGATCGCTGGATATTTCCCGGGGGTCATCGGCAGGATTACGACCCTTCATGCCGTGTATTACAAAGAGCACTGGGGACTGAACCAGTCCTTCGAGGCCCAGGTGGGTACCGAGGTTTCCAGCTTTATTTCCCACTTTGATGAGAAAAAGGACGGATTGTGGAATGCCGTCTCAGGGGATCAGTTCGCCGGATGTGTCGCTATTACCGCTGATCGGGATCATCCGGATGATGCCCGATTGCGCTGGTATATTGTTGATCCGCGGTACCAGGGCCAGGGTATCGGGCGGACACTCATTATAAAAGCAATTGATTTCAGCAAAGCGGCAGGGTACAAACGGATATATCTCTGGACCTTTGAGGGGCTGCACCAGGCCCAGTCGATCTATGAGCAAAACGGTTTCAGGATGGCTGAGGTCCGCGATGTTGAACAGTGGGGAGGTATGATCAGAGAACAGATGTTCGAATTATTCTTAAAATCCTAACCCGGATAAACCGGAACCAAACAGAGATTTTACCACGAAACACACGAAGGGCACGAAAAGTCAGTTTCTTAGTAGTTTTATTATGTCTTCGTGTTCTTCGTGCTCTTCGTGGTGAACGATTTTCTGCGAATTTTGAGCACAAATTTACTCATAAGGAGGAACGTATGAAAATTATAGAAAAGGCTTTAGAGGAAGGAAGAAGCACACTTTCAGAATACGAATCCAAGCAGGTTCTGGCTTCTTATGGGATACCGATCACAAAGGAGGTGTTGGTGGATGATATCCGGGGTCTCATAGACGCGACCAAGGAAATCGGCTACCCGCTTGTTTTGAAAGGATGCGCATCTGATATCGCCCACAAGACGGAAAAAGGTCTGATCAAGGTTGACATCCGGAACGAAGCAGAGGCCACGTCAGCCTTTGAAGAGATCGTGGCCAATATGGGGACAACGCCCCAGGTCCTGGTGCAGGAGATGGTGAAGGGCCAGAGAGAACTCGTTATCGGCCTCACGCGCGATCCCCAGTTCGGCCCATGTGTCATGTTCGGCCTTGGCGGGATCTTTACCGAAATCCTGAAGGATATCTCCTTCCGCGTGGCCCCCCTGGAAAAAAGAGATGCCCTGGAGATGATGCAGGACATAAAAGGGCACAAGATCCTGGAGGCCGTGCGTGGCATGGAAGCGGCGGACCTGGATATGTTTTCCGATATCCTGATAAAGGTGGGCCAGATCGGTCTTGAGAATGACGCCATAAAGGAGATTGATATCAATCCGGTCATCATCTCAAAGGGCAAACCGGTGGCAGTGGACGCCCTGGTGGTGCTGGATACGAAAAAGAGCTGATGAGCACTGTCAAGAGCGTTAGAGCCCGATTCTTTCAGTTGGGATTTTGACTGTTTTTTTGTGTTTCCCGATCCACTGATTGTTCGAAATGGAGGGAGGAAGAAAAATGAAACAGACAAACGGCGCAGGGGCAGAAATTCCTCGCCAGGGAAACTGGGAGGACTACATCAGGGCCTATTACGAGAAGCCCTCAAGCTTCAAGAGCTGGTCCGGATACGATCTCAAGGAGATCTATACCCCGAAGGACAGAAGCGATGTGAATTATGAAAAGGATGTGGCCGATGCCGGCACCTATCCGTTTACCCGGGGAATTCACGCCAATATGTTCAGGGGCCGCCTGTGGACCCGGAGAGAAGTTGTGGGTATCGGCTCTCCTTCAGATACCCATGCAAGACTCAAGTATCTTTCTCAGCACGGGGGGTCCGGGCTCAACACGATTGCCGATGTGACCTATGAGATGGGGCTCGATGCCGATCATCCATGGGCGGTGGACGAAGTCGGCCTGACCGGTGTCAATATCACCTCTGTCAGAGATATGGAGACCCTCACCAGGGATATCCCCCTGGACAAGGTCAGCTGGTCTTTGATTACTGCGTCTACGGCAGCCGCTGCAACCATGGCCCAGTATATCGCTGTGGCTCAGGATGCCGGTTACGATCTCGGCAGATTGCGCGGTTCCATCCAGAATGACCCCATCCATTTCAGATATTGCGGCTTCAGACCGGCCTGTCCGTTGGATCTCTCCATCAAATTAGGCTCCGACGTCATGGAGTACTGCACAAGAAACATGCCCAAGTGGTACTATACCACCGTCAACATGTACGACCTTCGGGAACAGGGAATTACCGCCCCCCAGGAGGTGGCATTCGGCTTCGGGATTGCCATGTGTTACATGGATGAGTTGATCCGGAGAGGTCTTGATATTGACGAATTCGCTCCCAGATTCACCTTTTACGTCTCCTGTCATGTAGACATTTTTGAGGAAGTGGCCAAAATACGTGCTGCCAGAAGGATGTGGGCAAGGCTTATGAAAGAAAAATATAGCGCGAAAGATCCCCGGTCAATGCAGTTCAGGTTCGCGGTTCATACAGCCGGATGCTCCCTTGTCCCGCAACAGCCATTCAACAACATGATACGGGTCGCTTATGAAGCGTTGGCTGCCGTTTTAGGCGGGGTTCAGTCCCTCCATTGCTGCTCATATGATGAACCCATGTGCCTCCCCACAGAAAAGGCACACCTTCAGGCCCTGAGGACCCAGCAGATCCTGGCATATGAAACCGGTGTCACAAACGTGGCAGATCCCTTAGGCGGATCATACTATGTAGAAAGCCTGACGGATAAGCTTGAGGAAGAAAGCCTGAAGGTGATGAAACAGGTGGAAGCAATCGGGGGTATGGAAGAAGCGATTCGTACCGAATGGCTGGACCGGCAATTCGAATCCGAAGCAGTGAAACGTCAGAAAGAGCTGGACAGCGGAGAAAAACTGACGGTCGGGGTGAATGTATTCACCACGGAACAGGAAACAACAACACCTTTAGGTGTGCAGAGGATCTCTGCAACCTCAGCAAAACAGCAGGTAGAGGAGGTCAGGGAATTGAAGCGAACCCGGAATATGGATTCCCTGAAGGATGCCATCAGACGGCTGAGGGATAATGCCGGGGAGGGGAAAAATGTGATTCCTGCCATGGTTGAGGCTACCAGGGTTTTCGGGACCACTGGAGAGCTGTTAGGCACTGTCAGAGAGGTGTTCGGCTACCCCTATGATCCGATGGAGAGTATCACATCGCCTTTCAATTAGATAAACTGAGGGGTTTACTGTGATGGCTAAAAAGAAAAAAATCAAAGTCCTGGTCAGCAAGGTCGGTCTTGACGGACATGACAGGGGCGCTAAGGTGGTGGCATCCCTGTTAAAGGAAGCAGGCATGGAGGTCATATACCTGGGGATGTACCAGACGCCGGGAGGTATCGTGAAAGCGGCGATCGATGAAGATGTGGATGTGATCGGCCTGAGCTATCTCTCTGGCGAACATCTCATCTTTACTCCCAAGATCGTGGAAGAGATGAAAAAAAACGAGCTTGATGATGTTCTGTTCATCGCTGGAGGATCATTTCCGCCGGAAGACATCCCCGTGATGGAGGAAATGGGCATTGACAGGATCTTCAGGGCAGGGTCCCTCACCGACTCGATCGTTGAATACATCAATGACCATGTTGAAAGATAGGGGAACTTGCGTGATAGAAAAAGTTATTTGGCACCCCGGCACCCTGAAGAAATTACCATGTCAGTCCTGAACGCCCTGTACGGGCCAGATCATGAAAAAGAACCTGAGCGTTGATGAAATGGTAAAGAGGCTGTTGGCCGGTGACCGGAGAGCGGCTGCCCGTCTGATCACTCTGGTGGAAGACGAGATGGACGAGCACCATGAGGTGATGAGGCAGATTTTTCCCCATACCGGACAGGCCATGATCCTGGGAATCACCGGCGCAGGCGGATCCGGGAAAAGCTCGCTGACAGACCACCTGATACACAGGTTCCGGGCCCGTGGCAAGAGAGTCGGGGTTGTTGTGGTAGACCCGAGCAGCCCGTTTTCCGGTGGCGCCTTTCTGGGAGACCGTATCCGGCTTCAAAGCCATTCACAGGATGATGGCGTCTACATCCGGAGCCTGGCATCCCGCGGGTATCTCGGCGGCCTGTCCCGTGCCACCTACGATGTGATTCGCATCATGGAGGCAATGGGAAATGAAGTCATCATTGTCGAGACATTGGGCGCCGGCCAGGACGAAATTGACATTATCCACATCGCCCACACCTGCCTCCTGGTTCTTACCCCTGGCATGGGTGATGACATCCAGGCCATGAAGGCAGGGATCATGGAGATAGCCGATATCCTGGTGCTCAACAAGGCAGATCTGGATGGCGCAAGCACCTCCCTTCGGCATCTCCAGGGTGTCTTGTCAGCTGCCCGTTGCGACGAAGGGGAATGGATCCCACGTGTCGTATCGACGGTTTCCGTGGCCGACAAACCGGAGAATCTTAAGGGGATTGATGAACTTACAGCCATCATCGGAGAGCATCAGGCACATTTGCGAAAGACCAGGACCATCGAGCAGCTCAAGTTCGAAAGAGTAGAGCAGGAGTTGGGGCTTATCTTCAAGGATGAGCTGGAGAAGCTGATCTTCAAAAGCCTCAAGGGGACCGGCAAGAAGAAGGAGTATATTGCAAGCATTCTTGAACGAAAGAACGATCCCTACTCTGTGGTTGGTGAGGTATTAAGAACCTATCTGCCGTCAAGGGAATAAAGAGAGATGAACGGCCGGAACACTGAAACCTTCAGTTTTTTACAACATGTTGTCAATTACAGGGCACTAAGGGCCTAAAGGAGACAATATTCAATTCATGAAACCAATCGAAAACAATAACGAACACTTCCTCACAAAATTTTTAGACCCGCGGAGCGTTGCCGTCGTGGGGGCCTCCAATAACCACTCAGGGATCAACTATCACCTGGTTGCCAATCTGGTCCGTCTCGGATTTAAAGGCAAGATCTTTCCGGTAAATCCCAAGGAAAAAGAGATCATGGGTCTTCGGGCCTATCAAAGCGTAAAGGATATCGATGAACCGGTGGACCTTGCCGTTATCGGGGTGTCACATGCCTTAGCCCCGCAGATTCTCAGAGAATGCGTTGATAAGGGGATCAAGCGAGTCACCATCATTGCGGGCGGGTTTTCCGAGGCCGGAGAAAATGGAAAAAGGGCACAGGAGGACATGCGGAAAATTGTAAAGGATAACGGTATCCGGGCCATCGGCCCCAATGCCCTGAGTCCCATAAACGTGCCTTCAAATTTCTGCATCAGTTTTCATCCTGTCAGCTCAATCAAACGCGGCGGGCTTTCCCTTATTTTTCAGTCCGGGCTCTATGAACCCAGGTTTACCTGGCTCCTGACCGATTTTAATTATCATCTCAACAAGCTCATCGATCTCGGCAACAAAATGGATATCAACGAGGTGGATGCCCTGAGCTATCTGGTCCAGGACCCGCAGACGCATGTGATCGGTATTCATCTTGAGAGCATAGAGGGGGACGGAAGGGAATTCTTGAGACTCATCCGGGAAGCCACCGCCCGGAACAAACGGGTTGTGATTTTGAAATCGGGCCGGAGCAAGGCGGGTGCAAAGGCCGCTGCCTCTCATACCGGCGCCATCGTCCGGGGAAATGATCGGGTGTTTGACAGTGCCATAAAGCAGGTCGGGGCCATACGTGCATACACTCTTGAGGCGTTCTTTGATCTGACACGTGCCCTGGAACGTTTCGGCCCTGTATCAATGAAAGGAAATCGCATATTCCTTGCCACGTTCCCCGGGGGTGAAGGGGTCATAACGACCGACCTCTGTGAGGAGGAAGGCCTCAGATTGGCCGAGGTTGATGACACGACCGTTGACAAACTGCGCGCCATATTCCCTCCCTGGGATATTCCGCCCAACCCCTGGGACCTAGGCCTCACCATTCAGTTTAACAATCCGAATGTTGTGTACCGGGTCATGATCGAGGCCATGCTCGAAGACCCCAACGTCGATGCGCTGGCGATTCAGATCCATCCCATGGCGTTTATTTTTCCCAAAGAACTCCTGGAGCTGTTTGGAAGTTCCGTGGCCGCCCAGAAACCGATCGCACTATGGCTTGCCGGCATGGAATCAGGAAGACACGAGGTCCTGCAATCTTTGGAAGAAAAACGCGTTCTTGTATTTCCATCACCGGAAAAGGCCATCCGTGCCCTGTCGGCCCTGTACCGCCTGAGCAACCCGACGCAATAGACTTCTCGTTAACGAACGGATCTTGCCCGTCAACGGAATGACGCAAATATAACGAGACCTTCAGAAAGGATAATCTCTTATGAATCAGACAAGTGAACCCTCGGCATGGATCGTCGGCATCATCAACGACTTTATCGACAACTCCCCAGAGAACACCCTCAAAAACAAGGACAATGACAGGGCCTTTGAAACGCCACTGGTTGGCTTTTCAAGCGGGGATGATCCTTTGTACGAAGCATACAAAGACCACGTGGGGCCTTTCTACATGACACCATGGGAGGTGGTTACCGTCACATTCAGGGATTTTACCGTGAAACCCGGGGACCTCACCGTGATAAGCTGGATTCTGCCCCAAAGTGCAGCAACAAAGGCCGATAACCGGAGAGAAACCTTTTACCCTTCCGAACGGTGGGCCAGGGCGCGCATATTCGGCGAAGAGGTCAATGTGAAGCTAAGAAAACACGTGGTCGCATCCCTAACATCGAAAGGAGTTCAGTCAGTAGCGCCCTTACTCACCCCGCAATTCAGCGTGAGGATATCGCCCAAGTACGGATTGGCTTCCACCTGGTCGGAGCGACACGCCGCCTATGCAGCCGGCCTTGGGACCTTCGGCCTTTGCGATGGCCTGATTACGCCCGTGGGCAAGGCCATGCGGACAGGATCTGTCGTTGCCCGGATACAGGCCCCCCCGACCCCCAGACCCTATACGGATCACCACGCGTACTGCCTCTTTTTCACAGCAGGTACCTGCAAGAAATGCATTCCACGATGCCCGGTGGGGGCCATTACAGAGAAGGGGAAAGATAAGCGAATCTGTTCCAGACATCTTTTCCCGGTTACCAAGGACTACGTGGTCTCTGAGTACGGCTTTGATGGATATGGGTGTGGTCTGTGTCAGACAGGGGTCCCGTGCGAGTCCAGAATCCCTTCAAAAAAGGATGCTGGAACAGATCATGGATGACAGCGATAAACCATAAGATCAAAAATACCTGCTCTTCTTTTCCCCTTCCCCGAGCTTTCCCCTCAGGACCAGGAGGGCCTGGTTTCTGTCCTCCATATTCAGGGCCTGCTCCAGACCGCCGGCATCCATATTCATATTGATCGCCTCTTTGGTCAAACGAAGTCCCATCGGGTTTTTGCTGTTCATCTCACGGGCCAGTTCAAGCGCCGTTTCCATAAGCTGGTCGGTCTCCACGACCCGGCTGACAAGACCTAAAGCGAGCGCCTCCTCTGCAGACATGAAACTGCCGGTGAGCATGAACTCATATGCCCTTCCCGCCCCTATGAGACGCGGGAGAAAATAGCTGCACGCCATATCGGCCCCGCCGAGACCGATATTTATGAATGCGGCGGAAAAACGGGAATCCGTGCTGATCACCCTGATGTCAGATGCAAGGGCAAAGCTGAAACCGAGGCCCACCGCCGCTCCGTGGACGGCGCAAACAATGGGCTGGGGGGCCTGCCGCATGGCCGAAGTAATCCGCGCCAGACGGGCCTGAAACCGGTAGAACATCTCCGTGTTCATCTCGGGCATCATCTTCATAACGGCTTTCATGTCCAGCCCGGCGCAGAAGTTCTTATTGCCATTTCCTCTCAAGATAATGACGTGCGTATCAAGATCGTAGAGCCGATCCCTCCAGAAGGCCTCCAGCTCTTCGGCCATTTGCACATCAACCGAGTTGTATCTCCGGGGACGGTTGAGGGATAAGACACCGATCCCATCTTCGATGATCTCGTATTCGATGGTTTCGTAATCCATGTATCCTCCTCTTTTACTTCGTTCCGGCCTTGAGCCCAACGAACAGATGGCAGATCTCCAAGGTCAGTGCGTACGCCCTGACATCCGCCAGTCCCGCATCTTTCATCATCCCTGTAAACCTGTCGACCGTGGGAAACGCCATTATGGAGTCACCGAGATAATAGTAGGCCTCCGGGTTTGGGGAAAAAGCCCGGGCAAGGAACGGAAGTATCCTGTTCAGGTAGAGATCAAAAAACCGTGTGAAGCATGAGATCCGGGGAAACGTCATTTCCAGGACCAGGACCTGTCCGCCGGGGATCACCACCCGCCGCAACTCCTTCAGCGCACCTGCCCTATCCGGAATATTGCGTATGCCGAAGGCGATTCCGGCCGCGTCAAAACTGTCGTCCTGAAACGGAAGATCGAGTGCATTCCCCTGCATCAGGTTTATTCTTGGGGACAGTTTCTTTCTTGCGATCTTCTTAACACCTTGATCCAGCATCTCCTTCACAAAGTCAAGGCCCGTCACCTGTATATCAGGATAGTGGAGAGCCGCATCAATAGCCAGATCAGAGGTGCCGGTCGCCACGTCCAGGAATCTGTAACTGTTAAAAAACCGCATCCGCCTGACCGCAAAACGACGCCAGTAAATATCGCGTCTGAGGCTCAGAAAATGGTTCAGGAAATCATACTTGCCCGTGATGGTGGAAAATATCTCCCTGACCATGCGGATTCTGTCGGCATCCTTTATCTGATCAATTGAAAGATACTTCTCTCTCATAATCGTAAGCCTGTCTCGCCACTTTTCCGGAACATCCATGATCTGAATGGATATAATTGCTACTTATTATCCATTCTACTGGACAAAACCTCAAGCCCTTTCAGCAGATTCAGGACCAGATTGCGGTGTCTCGGGCGAATCACATGACCTTTGCTTCACACAGCGTTGCGATACGTCTCCCGACCTCGAGGCGGCAAGACAGAGCCTCGTCTGAGAAATTGTCCTTGTTATTTCAAACGACATCCTCTATTCTTATTCTATGTGATTGAGGGGGGTAGCTCTTGAAACAGAAATCCCAAATGGTCCAACAGCCATGACCCTTGAGGATTCTATAAGTGAGACCGGTACGTTCTCAAAAGGCCAAAAACAAATG
>JACKQG010003796.1_pt1 | contig 18126 bp, 14 predicted proteins | sample 8237621 | NCBI WGS metagenome assembly JACKQG01 (sample SAMN15677084, study PRJNA649215) | marine metagenome | biome: marine; feature: Black Sea; material: saline water; isolation source: suspended particulate matter (SPM) from the Black Sea western gyre | collected 2013-06-09/2013-06-10 | depth... | reverse complement strand
AATGCTTTTGAAGCCTAATTATTATGATTTAAAGTTGTATTATTTTTCTCGGATGCCACATAAATAATTTCACTGCGTCATCGCTCGGAGATATACTACAGTATTATCTCCTCCCTCTATCCTTGTGAAATTAATTATCTGAAAATCTATACGCTTTAAGATCTCCTACACAACAAATGGTGGTGGGGGGAGGATTTGAACCTCCGAAGGCTGAGCCGTCAGATTTACAGTCTGATCCCTTTGACCACTCGGGAACCCCACCAATTTATTTTGGAGCCGATACCCCGAATCGAACGGAGGACATTCTCATTACAAGTGAGATGCTCTACCAACTGAGCTATATCGGCTCATCTCAGGCCGCAACATTTTGTTACGACAAAAAGACCGAAAGATAATAGCAGAACAAAATAAGATAATCAACTCTAAATTTCAAATATTTTTAAGTTTTAAGTATTGAGCTTCAAATATTAATTTTACACCCTGAATTCTCTTTTTTTTACTCTGATTTACTTTCTTTATTATTTGAATTTAATCCAAAAATTAAATCCAAGCAATATCCAAATTGCATGCTGCCTTGAATACTCCTCATAAAAACATAACACTAAAATCAAATAACTTTTTAATCTACACAAATAAAACAAAAGATACAAGAACTTTTTACTGTTTATAAAACAAAAACCCCACCAGAGCAAAATTAAAAGATCTGGATATTTGCCATAAGAATCATATTTTCTAACCAATTTACGCCAACCCGTTCCGATCCAGAATGTCCCCTCCTCGCTAAAGCCTGACCATATTTGAGATTTCCATAAGGCTTCAGCAGTTAACCCGCAGTTGGTTAGCTCGGCGTTCAAAAATCAAATTTTAATTCCGGATAATTCAGTATTTGGTGGAAATGCCAATATTGGCATTTCCACCAAATGGTAACAAATCGCTCTAGTTTTTATCTTGATTTAATTTTTTTAAAGAATTTTCCAAGCTTGCTATCCCCGCCAGTGGAAGGCTGATCGCCTTAATGCCGCATTATGGATCATGGCTTACAAGCTCTTGATTACTGTAGCGGTTAAACCGCCATGGTGTTTGAGCGAAGAATGAGCGAGTTCATGGCGGTCAGCGAAAGTAATCTTACGTGTGACCTTCAGGTTACGTGTGACCTTCAGGTTACGTGTGACCTTCAGGTTAGAGCTTGTAGCAATGTCCATACAGCGGACGTAAGGTGATTAACCTGGAACGGATTATGCAAAATTTCTTATGGCAAATATCCAGGTAAAAGATATATATCCTTGACAAGTTTTGCCTAATTTTATAATTAATCCATCAAAACATGTTAATATAACCATCAAGGAAAAAATGTTTAAAACCAAACTGGCTTTATTCTTAATGATTGTCTGGATCACCGCAGGTTGTCAACAAGCATACAACAATTCCGCCCCCAACTCTTACAATAAAGCCCAAACACCTACATTGGAAACGCTGGAGCCTGGCAATCTCACTGTACTTTCTAATTCAAACAACAAAAACGGGGTGACTGACACTCAGGAAGAAGCCACTAACTCAGAAGAGACCGCCACTATTTCAAATCCTTTTTTATCAACTCCTGACAAAACAGATTTATTAGCATCAAGCGTTGAAAAGGAATCATACAAGCAAAATCAAAAATCTGAAAAACACGATCAGGGATCCGAGCTCACGGACCAGGAAAAAATCGACCAGGCACTTGAGCTTTGTAATTATGCTCAGCAGATGTGGGAAAAAGGCCAATTAGATGAAGCGCTCACCAACCTTGACTCTGCTTATTCTTTTATTCTTGAGATTGATTCAGAAATTCATTCTGAATTCAGTCAACAAAAAGAAGATATCCGATACCTGATATCAAAACGAATTCTTGAAATTTATGCATCTCGCCAGTTAGTGGTAAATGGACTGCACAATGAAATACCAATAACCCTGAATAAACATGTGCAAAATGAAATAAAACGGCTAACCGGACCTGAACGTAAATTCTTTATACAATCCCTTGAAAGATCTGAAAGGTTTAGGCCTTTTATACTTTCTGAATTAAAAAAAGCTGGCCTGCCCGAAGAGATATCCTGGTTGCCCTTAATTGAAAGCGGCTTTAAAATCAGGGCTCTATCCCCTGCCAGGGCTCTTGGTTTATGGCAGTTTATCCCTTCCACCGGGTACAAATTCGGATTAACCCGCAACTATTATATTGATGAACGCCTTGATCCTCAAAAGTCGACCATGGCCGCTATTAGTTATCTAAAAGAACTTCACAACCTTTTCGGAGACTGGACAACAGCCCTTGCAGCATATAATTGTGGAGAGAATAGAGTATTAAGAACCATCCGAAAACAAAGTATTAACTATCTTGATAATTTCTGGGATCTTTATCAGAATCTGCCCAGGGAAACCGCACGATATGTTCCCAGATTTTTGGCAACGCTTCATATCATGAACAATCTGGACAAATATAATATCAAAATAGGGGTTCCCTTATTGCCCATTGCCTTTAAAACATATGAAATTAAAAAACAGATTCGTCTCAAAGATATTGCAAAAGAAATAGGCGTAAAAGAAGCTGTATTAAAAGACTTAAATCCAGAACTCAGATATGGACTTCTGCCACCGGAACCCTACCTGATAAAGATCCCTGAGGATAAAACCGAGATCTTTCTTTCAAAAATTGATCAAATCAAAATCTTTCATTCTCCACCACCAATGGTTGTATTCCACCGTGTAAGAAGAGGCGATACATTGTCTGGACTCGCTAAAAAGTATAAAACATCCATCCGTGCCATATCAACTGCCAACAATATTCATAAATCGCAAAGAATCATTGCCGGCAAGGTATTGAAAATACCTAGCAAAACCGATGCTGCAAATATTCATGCGGAGGCCTCTGTCCAGGTAGTGCCGGGACAAAGACTTGTTTATATAGTCAAGAGTGGGGACAATCTTTGGAATATTGCCAGAAAATTTGATACTACTACAAAAAACATCATGGCCACAAACAAATTATCCTCCACTGCATTAAGCATTGGTCAAAGTCTTAATATTACATCTGAAAAGCAATTAAAAATTGCTAAAAAAGGGGCCTCTACGTACCAAGTTCAGTCAGGAGACAGTCCTTTTTTAATTGCAAAAAAATATAATATGAGTTTAAATCGATTACTTGCATTGAATCATTTGAATAAAAAAAGTAAAATATTTCCAGGCCAAAAATTAATCGTTGAATAAATTGCGCCCCCGTAGCTCAGTGGATAGAGCATAGGATTCCTAATCCTTGAGCGCAGGTTCGATTCCTGCCGGGGGCACCACTTAATTTGCAGACAATATGAAAAAAAATCCTTTTAAACCTGAGCTTCTGGCACCAGCCGGAAATTTTGAGAAGCTTGAAATTGCCATCCATTATGGCGCAGATGCGGTTTACCTTGCAGCCAAAAATTTCAGCTTAAGAAATTTTTCTGGAAACTTTACAGATGCTGAAATGGTTGATGCTGTTACCTTTGCCCGCCTTCATAAGGTCAAAGTTTACCTTGCATGCAATATTTACTCAAGAAACCATGAACAAAAAGAACTCGAGGACTTTTTATACAAAACCGGCCAAATCGGACCAGATGCAATTATAGTCTCTGACCCGGGCATCATTATGCTGGCAAAAAAAATCATTCCTGATATTGATATCCATTTAAGCACCCAGGCCAATACAACCAACCTGAATGCTGCCAGGTTCTGGCACGGGCTCGGGGTAAAAAGGGTTAACCTTGCAAGGGAATTATCCCTGGAAGAAATAAAAGAAATCACTGAAGATGCGCAAATAGAAACAGAAACTTTTATTCACGGCGCCATGTGTGTATCATATTCTGGGCGATGCCTGTTAAGTAATTTTTTAAGCGGGAGGGATAGTAACAGAGGCCTTTGCAGCCATCCGTGCAGATGGAAGTACTCAGTAGTGGAAGAACTCCGTCCCAATGAATATCATTCCCTTATGGAAGATGACAGGGGCTCATATATCTTTAACTCCAAAGATTTAAGCATGATCGAGCATATTCCTGAACTCATTAATGCCAACATAACATCATTAAAAATAGAGGGGCGAATGAAGGGCATCAACTATCTTGCTTCCGTGGTTAAAACTTATAGAAATGCTATTGATGCTTATATTGACGACCCGGATACATACAAAACAAATCCAGACTGGCTGTCTGAGCTTTACCAGATTTTTCACAGGGAATATTGTACAGGATTTTATTTTAATAAAACAGAGGAACCACAACTCAATTACAATAATATTCACCAGGGGAAAATCCACAGTTTTATTGGAAAAATAATGGGGAGTACAGAAGATAACCATTACAGGGTCGGCATTAGGAACAAACTTACCCTGGATGATACAATTGAAATCCTGTCGCCAAAAGGTTCCCCCAAAAGAATAAAAATAATGGGACTATTTGATATGGAGCATAATTCCATTGATAGCGCCCAGCCAAACACCATGGCCATACTATTTATTGGAATTCAATGCTTTCCCAATGATATTGTCCGCAAAATATGACAGAACACCTTCATAAACGGATTAAAGATAAAAACCTTCTAAACACTATCGGCAGTTTTTAAAAAACCTGATGCTTAAACAACACTGGTATTTAATATCCATCGCTTTTATCGCAATTTTTTTCGGGATACTGGCAGGAGCTTTTTTCAGTCTTATTCATGATTTACCGCAAATAAATTCGCTTAAGCAATTTAAACCTTCGTCTGTCACAACGGTTTTTTCATCTGATAATAAAATACTTGCCAAATTTTATATTGAAAAAAGATTTCCCGTCTCCATTGAAAAAATTCCAAAAAATCTCATCTCTGCATTAATTACAATAGAAGACAAAAATTTCTACATTCATTCCGGCATCAATTTAAAAGCCATCTTCAGGGCAATCCTTCATAATCTAAAGGCCAGGAGCTATACACAAGGCGCCAGCACATTAACCCAGCAATTGTCAAAAACATTGTTTTTGTCTTCTGAAAAATCCATTGCCAGAAAAATTAAAGAGGCCTTTTTAACGATCCAGATTGAAAGACGGTATACTAAAAATGAAATACTGGAATTATATTTAAATCTGATTTATCTTGGCTCTGGTGTTTATGGCGTTGAAGCTGCCTCGCAAACTTATTTTGGAAAATCTGTAAAAGATCTCACCCTTGCAGAATCAGCCTTAATTGCAGGCTTGCCCAAAGCACCCTCTGTGTATTCACCGATCAAAAATCCTGATTTAGCAAAAAAAAGGCGAGATATTGTCCTTCAGCAAATGCTGAGCGCAAAAATAATTACTTCAGTGGAATATAATTTAGCCAAAGCAGTAGAAATTTCTCCAGCGCCCCAAATTACAGAGCAAAACAAGGCCGGTTATTTTATCGAATATATTAAAACCAGCTTAAAAGAACAATTTGATTTACAAAACATCTATTCAAAAGGGCTCAACATCTATACAACTCTTGATTTAGATCTTCAGCAGGCAGCAGAAGAATCTATTTCCAAGCAAATGGACCAACTTGAAATCCGGATGATAAAACAAGGTGTCGACACCTCAAAGGTTCAATGCGCATTGATTGCCATGGATGTTAAAACCGGAGGTGTTTTAAGTATGGTCGGTGGAAAAAATTTTTTTAAAAGTGCTTTTAACAGGGCTGTCCAGGCCAAACGACAGCCAGGGTCAGCTTTTAAACCCTTTGTATATGCCACTGCCATCACATTAGGTTTTTCACAGAATGACAAACTGCTTGATGCCCCTTTATCTTATCGTCAGGATGATTATAAAACCTGGCAGGTAAATAATTTTTCAAAAACTTACTTAGGAGAGATCACATTTCGCAAAGCCCTGGCCTTATCCAAGAACACACCAGTTGTGAGGCTGATGGAGATGATCGGCCCGGACAGGGTGATTGAATTTGCAAAAAAAGCAGGGGTGTCCTCAAAACTTCACTCCAATCTTTCTTTGGCTTTGGGAACATCAGAAGTCAGCCTGATTGAATTGACAGCATCTTATATCCCTTTTGCCAATATGGGGATTAAAGTTGCCCCTTTTTCCATCATTCAAATAACGGATTCAGACTCCCGGATAATGTATCAAAATACGACACAGAAACAATACATTATGTCCCGGCAAAACGCGGCCGTTATAACGGATATGTTAAAAGCTGTCGTGCTCGAAGGCACTGGAAAAGATGCCCTGGCCATACAAAAGGATATTGCCGGCAAAACCGGGACAACCGACAATTATAAAGATGCCCTCTTTATTGGATTCAGTCCGGATATTGCCGTGGGTGTCTGGGTGGGCAATGACGATGCCACCTCTCTTGGAAAATATGAAACCGGCGCAAGGGCTGCTCTACCCATATGGATGGATTATATGAAACACGCTCTCTCCAACAAATCATATCAATATTTTGATATACCGGATGGAACAAAACTGGTATACATGAATCCTGATACAGGGGAAATAACAAAAGAAAAAACTTCAAGGACTGTAAAAACACTGATTAAAATAAAGGACTTAAAATGATAAGAAAAGCCATGCTTGATGATGTCCCGACCATACATGCATTACTTCAATTCTATAATGTTAAAGGTGAACTTTTAGCAAGGCCTCTTAGCAAACTATACGATCATTTAAGAGACTTCTGGGTATTTGAAGATCCCAAGAAAAAAAAAGTGGTTGGATGCTGTGCATTGCAGTTTTGCTGGGAAGATCTGGCAGAAATCCGATCCCTTGCAGTGGATCTTGATTTTACAGGTAGGGGAATCGGCTCTACGCTCACAGAAAGAACCATTCAGGAAGCGTTTTATTTTAAAATCAAGGATCTTTTCACTCTCACCTACCGGCCAACCTTTTTTGAACAATTCGGATTTTCAACCATTGATAAGAATGAACTTCCCATCAAGGTCTGGTCAGATTGTATCGGTTGTGTCAGTTTCCCCAATTGTGATGAAATTGCCTTGCTTAAAAAATTATAAATATACCATTTTATAGGGAATGGGGGGATGTATTAATGTAGATGGTTTCGGTAATATATGCTCCTGGGATACCGTCAACCAGTTCGTATCAGGGTTTAACTCCCGAAGTCTTCCGCCCTCTGAGGGCAATGCATGACTTGTATAATCGTATTTTACATTTAAGATACAGATAAAATTTTTACGTTGCCGTGCAATAACATAATTTTTAGTAAAACTGTTTTGGGTAATACCTGCACTGCTGGCCAATTTTTTTATTTCACTGTCCGGCAGTTTAACTAGAACGGATTTACATACCCCTCTTTCATCAATGCGTAAAAGATTTCTGGATTCACTGGAAGAAACATAAATAGTTGTAATTCCAGGAAGCTGCCTGAAGTATTGAGCAGCTACTATGGCTGCGGTTCTTCTTCCCCCGGACATAACAGGAACACCATAGTATTCAAACAATTTTTTTTGAAAATCTTCAGCATATTTATCACCTTTTTCATAAAGATCTTTTGAAATATACCTTAAATCCCTGGCAAGGTCTTCAGACGCTTCTGCTATGGGCCAGTCTATCCTCACATGGAAATGGGTCAGGGCATATCTTACCTTTGTTCGCTGATTCCTTTGGATCAACAAGGCATAATCAATGGGGAGCAATGATCCTAACAAAGAGAAGAATTCCCCGGTTTCAAAAAATTTAAGATCCCGGTTAAAATTTTCCACATCTGGAAAATATTTATGCTTTAATAGATTATCCTTTGTTGTCTTATTGACGTCAAAGTATCGAATATATTTTTTATGTTTTTTATCGATAAAATCTTCGGAAAAAATAATTAAGAATGAATTTTGTGCACTAAACTCAACCGAAGGAATCCGTGCTCTAGGCTTAAGCTCCCTTAATTCCACAAACGGATAAGGCATCCGTAATCGAAGAAAATTATTATAAGACTCCACCAGGGAGTATCTTAAAACAAATTGATCCAGTTCGTCGCGCAACACCTCATAGTAAGACCTTCTAAGTCTTTCTTCCCGGCTTAAACAATCTCTGTGCTTACAAAATATCACACTATTTTCCTTTTATCATCTATTACAGATTTTATTCCAGAGCAACCACTCCAGGAAGCTTTTTGCCCTCCATTAAATGTAAAAAAGCACCGCCGCCTGTTGAAACATAGCTGACCTTATCTGCAACATTACATTTTTTTGCAGCAAGTCCGGTATCTCCCCCTCCAACAATAGAAAATGCTGAAGAAGCGGCAATGGCATCCGCTATAACCTGGGTTCCTGACATAAATTTTTCCATTTCAAAAACCCCCATGGGACCATTCCATACAATGGTTCCAGCATCTTTGATGGCGTTGGCATATTTTAGTGCTGTCGCTGGGCCTATGTCCAGGGCCATCCATTGATCTGGAATCTGATCTATCAAGACTTTTTTTACCTGGGCATCTTTATCTAATTTATCCGCACAAACCAGGTCATGTGGGAGCAGGAAATCTACTCCTTTTTCTTTTGCCTTTTGAACGATGCTTGCAGCCTTGTCTAATAGATCTTCTTCAATCATTGACCCCTTGGTATCAACACCCTGGCTTTTTAAAAACGTGTTTGCCATTGCACCACCGATTATCAGTTTATCAACAAATTTGAGCATATTCTCCAGGGCTTCAAGTTTGCTGGAGACTTTTGCGCCACCAATTATTGCCACCATGGGCCTTTTGGGATTTTCAATAGAATTGTAATATGATTGAATTTCTTTTTCAAGCAGAAAACCTGCCCCGGATTCTTTTGCAAATTTGGGGATACCTGTGATAGATGCCTGATCCCTATGGGACACTGCAAAGGCATCATTTACATATACATCACAAAGGTCGGCAAGTTTTTTCGCAAATGTGTCATCATTTTTTTCTTCTTCACTATGAAATCTTAAATTTTCCAACATCAGAATCTGACCATTGGTAAGTTGCCTGACCATTTTTGTGACCGAATCTCCAATGCAATCGTCTGCAAAAAAAATCTGTTTTTTTAATAATTGGGACAACCTTTTACACACTGTTGACAGGCTGAATTTTAGATCTTTTTTTCCTTTGGGTCTGCCCAGGTGAGACGCGATAATGATTCTTGCATTCTGTTCCACCAGGTATAAGATAAGATCCAGGGTTTCCAAGATCCTGTTATCATCGGTAATATTTAGTTCTTCATCAACAGGCACATTATAATCCACTCTGACAAAAACCCTCTTTGATGTCACATCAATATCTCTTACAGATTTCATTGGTTCCTCCAAAATTATTTTTGCTTTTTTCTATGAACCTGTTTTTTGCGGGACCAGCGCTCAAAAAAATTTATAGCACCTGATTTGGTTCCCCGTTCAATAATTTCCTCTTCCACTTTTATACCATCTTGCGTTGTCATAGCCTTTTGCAAGCATTTTGTTTTAACCGGGCAATGGTAAAAACAATCATCAGGGGTCTGCCTTAAGCCCTGATCGGTCATGGGAAAAACTTTTTCAAGGAGGCCAAAACATTCTGGAATTTCATTGGCTTTATTCATTTAAGGTCTTCAAATTCTTTATTGAATTTTGATATGTGCCCCTGGGCTGCAAAACTATAAAACCCTTCATTACCAATGATCATATGCTCATGCAATATAATTTCCACATATTTTAATGCAAAAAATAGTTTTCTTGTGATCTGAATATCACTTTTAGAAGGTTCAACATCTCCCGAGGGATGATTGTGTGCAAAAATAACGGCGGCGGCATTATGTTGTAATGCGTTTATTATGACTTCCCGCGGATAGACCGAGCTTGTTGTCAAGGTACCTGTAAAAAGAATTTTAGATGTCAGTACTCTGTTTTTGGCATCAAGAAAAATCCCGACAAAAACTTCTTTTGTTTTATGTCCGATGGCGTGGTGCAAATACTCCATCAGATCCTTGGGATTTTGAACCACATCCTTTGATATAATTTTAGCTTCAAGGTATCTGTCAGACACTTCTTTAATCAACCGGATACCCAAACTGTTTGCAGGTCCTACGCCTTTTATTTCACAGAGTGATTCAAGTCCTGCCTCCAGAACCCCCTGAAATGTTTTAAATTGTTTTAAAAGCAGTTTTGCACTTTGTTTGCAGTCCTTTCGAGGTGTATTCAGGGAAAGCAGCAACTCTATGACTTCATAGTCATGAAATCCGTGAAGGCCACTTTTCAAAAACCTGTCCCACAGCCTTTTTCTGTGTCCTTCTCCCTTATGAGTCGATGGCTTCTCCGTCTCCATTCTCCTTATCCACAGAAAGGTCTTCCAGATTTATATCCTTTTGATCATCTTCCCCCGGCTGATCTTCTTCCTCTGGAAGCCGTGCAATTCCAATAAGTTTTTCACCAGGTGACAAGTTAATCAGTTTAACACCCTGGGTGTTTCTAGAGATCACATTAATGCCTTTAATGGATGTTCGAATCAGCTTTCCTTTATCTGTAACCATCATAAGTTCATCATTCTCATCTACAAGAAGTAAGGAAACCATCTTACCATTCCGTTTTGAGGTTTTAATGGAAAAAACACCTTTCCCGCCACGGGTCTGGGTTCTGTAGTCTTCAATTGATGATCGCTTCCCATATCCATTTTCAGTCACAGTAAGAAGCGTGTCTTCCGGCCCCAATACTTCCATACCCACGACTTTGACGCTTTGGTCGATTCTCATTCCCCTTACACCCATTGAACCTCTGGCTGTAGCACGGACATCCCCTTCATGGAAGCGGATCACTTTACCACCTTCAGAGCCAAGAAAAATATTCATGTTCCCATCGGTTATTCTTGCTACAATCAACTCATCGCCCTCTGCAAGCTTGACCCCGATCAGGCCACCGGATCTTCTTCTTGAATATGCCATCAAGTCGGTTTTCTTCACCCTTCCTTTTTTAGTGGCCATGACCACATACTTATTCTCAACAAACTCATCAACGGTTAATACAGTGGCAAGCTTTTCACCTTCATCAAAATTTAACAGATTTACAATGGCCTTTCCAAGACTTGAGCGTCCTGCCATGGGCAGTTCATAAACCTTTGACTGATAAACCTTCCCAAAATTGGTAATAAACAGAAAGGTGGCGTGGGTGGATGCAACAAAAAGATGTTCAACAAAGTCATCAGACTTTGTTCCCATGGCTGTTTTGCCTTTTCCGCCCCTGTGCTGGCTTGAATACAGTGTAATCGGATTCCGCTTGATATAGCCGCTTCTGGTCACAGTCACAACCATATCTTCCTGGGCAATCAGGTCTTCAATACTGATTTCAGCTGTGCTTTCGACTATGATTGTACGCCTTTTGTCACCAAATTCTTCGTCAAGTTCTGTCAATTCATCCTTAATCAGACCTCGGACCACTTCATCGCTTGAAAGAATTTCGTTATACCAGGCAATGTCCTTTAAAAGCGCATCATATTCGCTAATTATTTTTTCCCTTTCAAGCCCTGTAAGCCTTTGCAGACGCATATCAAGTATTGCCTGGGCCTGGATGGCTGAAAGATTGAATGTGGATATCAATCCGTTTTTGGCCTCTTCAGGGGAATGTGATGCCCTGATAAGTGCCACCACTTCATCCAGATGATCCAGAGCAATTTTCAAGCCTTCTAAAATATGAGCCCTTTCTTCTGCCTTTCTTAAGTCAAATCTTGTTCTCCGGATAATGACATTTCTACGGTGTTCGATAAAATGATTCAGAATCTCTTTTAACGTTAGAAGTTGTGGTCTGTTATTTACAATAGCAAGGAGGATAATTCCAAAACTGGTCTGCATATTGGTATGTTTATAAAGCTGATTAATTACAACTTCATTAATCTGATCCCTTTTAAGCCCTATGGCAATTCTCATTCCGTCACGATCGGATTCATCCCTGACAAAGGATGCGCCTGTAATGATCTTGTCCCGCATGAGTTCAGCTATTTTTTCAACTAGTTTTGCCTTGTTGACCTGATAGGGAAGCTCGGTAACAATAATGGTTTCCTGACCAGACTTTTGATTTACCTCAACCTCAACCTTGGCACGCAAAGTAATAATCCCCCGCCCATTGTTATAAGCTTCAGCAATGCCTTTGGTGCCATAGATATGACCATAGGTTGGAAAGTCAGGCCCGGGAATGTATTCCATCAAATCTTCAATGCCCATTAAAGGATTATCAATGAGTTGGTTTAACGCTGCAATAACCTCTTTTATGTTATGGGGAGGAATATTGGTTGTCATTCCAACGGCAATTCCTGAGGAGCCATTGACCAGCAATGCAGGAAATTTTGTCGGTAAGACTGACGGTTCTTCAAGGGTTTCATCATAATTGGGAATAAAGTCAACGGTTTCTTTTTCAAGATCAGCAAGCATCTGGTGGGCAATCTTGCGCATCCTGATTTCCGTATACCTCATTGCAGCCGGTGAATCACCATCTACCGATCCAAAGTTACCCTGGCCATCAACCAGCATATATCGAAGCGAAAAAGGCTGGGCCATCCTGACAATGGTGTCATAAATAGCTGAATCACCATGAGGATGATACTTACCCATAACATCACCGACAATACGGGCAGATTTCTTATAGGGTTTATTCCAGTCGTTCCGTACTTGCTGCATGGCGTACAGCGAACGACGGTGAACCGGTTTCAGTCCATCACGAACATCGGGAAGCGCCCTTCCGATAATGACACTCATTGCATATTCAAGATAGGATTGTTTCATCTCCTTCTCAATACTTGTCACATTAATATCTTTAGTAGTAATCAACGTTTAAACTCCAATTATTTCTCTTTATGAACCTTATCCGGTTCAACCATAAACTGAAAACTTGAAAAATATATATCTGCAAGGGTTAAAAACAAGGTTGCTATCAACGGACCATAGATAATACCGAGTATTCCATATGCTTTAAGTCCGCCGATAATTGCAAAAAATACGATTAACGGATGCATTCTCACCCTGTTGCCAACCACTTTGGGTTTAAAAACATACTCAATGCCCCAGGAAAGAACCGCATAAAAAGCAAGAACAAAAATCCCAATTGCAAATTTGGATTTCAGCATTAAAATTGCCGCAGCAGGGATAAGTATAATCCCAATACCCAAAATGGGTAAAAAGGCCAAAAATCCCATAATCACACCCCATAAAAATGGAGAGTTCCATCCTATGAATAAAAAAAGTGCTCCGCCTGCAACACCCTGTATCAGACCACCAAGGCCATTTACGATAAGAACGGCACCTGCCATGCCTTTAAATTTTTCAAAAAGTTTTTCATCATGCTCATCTGACAAAGGAGATAGATCATACATGTATTTTATAAACTTATCCCCATCTATGAGCATGTAATACACTACGATCAGCATCAGGCAAAAATACAAGACAATATTAAATACATTGGATGTGAAAAACCTGGCCTGTTCAAACAAGGAGAATCCCACTATCTTTCCAAGCTCTGATATGGGGCTGATCAACTCATCCCAGGTCACCACTTTTTCAATCCCTGTCTTTACCAGCAGGTCATTGAACCGTTCAAGGACCTGTGTGCTTTCAAGCAGATTTTTTAATTGGTTTGAAAAAACTGCGTCCTTGGCCATGACATAAAGATTGAACGCTTCCTTGGAAAGCACCCCGACAAAAAAGACAACTGGAATAAACACGACAAAAAAAATCAGAACGCAGGTAAGAATAGATGCAATTTTCGGAGTCAGCTTTTTTGATAAAAATTTGAAAACCGGATTAAAAATCCCAGTGGACACAACCCCTAAAATGATAATAGCAAAAAAAGGGGCTATCAAATTGCCTGCAAGCAGAATCGCTATGCAGAACAACGCAATAAAAAAAATAAAAACCGCTCTTTGAGAAATACTTTGCTCCAAGTTTTCACCAAATCTGTTAGGATTAAAAAAAGATTAAAAACCATGTAAAGCCACAATATGCAAAGTAACTTGCATAAATGCGGCTTTACATAAATCAAATAATCATTTTGTTTTAACTGCTGATGAGACCAAGAGCTGCCAGAACAAGAAGTATCTCAAATATAATGACTTGAACAAAACTTCCAAAAAAATGATATACAATACCGCCACCAACGATGGCCGGGACCGCTGTAAAAATTAATATGCCTACTTTTCTAGGAATATCCATAATAAAAACACCCCGTTATGCATTTTATTTCAAACATTTAAAATCCCAGTAAAAACCTAAAGTTTTTTACCATTTTAATGCATCCAAGTAAAGACAAAACTTATCTTTCGATAATCATTGCCATACCCATACCACCACCTATACACATGGAGATCAAACCTGTGGAATAGGATTTTCTTTTCATCTGGTTAATGGCCGTCACCATCTGTCTTGCCCCTGTGCATCCAATGGGATGACCGATTGAAACTCCTGATCCCAGCTCATTGGGTTTTTCCACATCAATATTAAGTTCCCTCATACATCCGATGGCCTGGGCAGCAAATGCTTCATTCAATTCAATCAAGTCAATATCAGCAATGCTCATGCCTGTCTGTTTCAACACTTTTCTCACCGCAGGTACAGGGCCTAAGCCCATGTAGGCAGGATCAAGTCCGCCAGCTGCAAAACCTTTAATTTTTGCAAGTTTTTCAAGGCCCAGTTCATCTGCCTTTTCTTCTGTCATCAAAAGAACAGCCGCAGCCGCATCATTTATTCCAGATGCATTTCCTGCTGTCACACTTCCATCTTTTTTAAATGCCGGACGAAGTTTGGTAAGTTTTTCCATGCTGGTTTCCATGGGGCGCTCATCTTTATCAACAATGGTATCTCCCCTGTAGGATTTGATCACTACAGGTACGATTTCTTGGGCAAAGGTACCATCATTCACAGCAGCAAACGCTCTATTGTGGCTCAGCAAGGCCAATTGATCCTGTTCTTCCCTTGTGATACCGTATTTTTCAACAATATTTTCAGCAGTGAGACCCATGTGGTATCCATAAAAAATTTCATATAATCCGTCAAATACCATCAAGTCATGGACCGGCCCGATACCGGTCAGCTCCATTCGATGTCCCCATCTAGCCTTATTCAATGCCATGGGGGCATTGCTCATGCTTTCCTGGCCGCCAGCAAGGATCACCTCTGCCCCTCCCGCCATAATGGCCTGGGCGCCAAGGGCAATCGCTTTGAGGCCTGAACCGCATATTTTATTTATTGTAAAGGCTGTACTATGTCTTGAGATGCCAGCTGCAATCATAGCCTGTCGGGCTGTATTCTGGCCCTGCCCTGCCTGCAGAACATTTCCCATGATAACTTCATCAATAAATACAGGGGTTAAGGAATCATCATAATCATACCCTTTTTTTTCAAGATCAATCATACCCTGATCTTTTAACGTATCTGGAGAAAATTCCCCTTCAGATGCATCTACAGCAGGTTTTAATCCGATTCTATTAAGAACATCTTTCATTACTATTGCACCTAAATCAACTACGGGTACGCTTTTCAAGGAACCACCAAAGGATCCTACCGGCGTTCTAACACCACTGACGATAACAACATTTTTCATTTAAAGCCTCCATCAATATTGATCTTTTCATTATTAACTATTACATTTTAACTATAATTATTAAGACAAATAACAAAGAGGCAAATAAAAAACAAGGAATTATGTCTATGTTTTATTTCTTCCTTTCCTTTTTCAATTTTCGTTTTTCCTTTGGATTAAGAACGGCCTTTTTGAGTTGTTCCTTTTTGCCTTTGTCTTTTTTCCCCTTCTCACCCATATCTATTTCTCCTTGTTTGAAAATAAATTGCACCGGACTATGGCGGTAAAACCATGGCTTCCAGCCGTCAGAGCGAAGCCTTTGGTCATGCTTAAATTAATCTTTTGAAATATCAAATAACTTTATTTGCCACAGCACTTTTTATACTTATTCCCGCTTCCACATGGGCAGGGCTCGTTGCGGCCAACTTTCTTTTCAGCTATCTTTGATTTTGGTGAATTCAACAATATTTCTAAATCGGTAATATCCTCTGGCTTATCTGGTTCTAATCCAATTATATATTTCCAACCCTTTTCTTCAAATATTGATGAGACTTCTTGTATTCTTTTTTCGGTTTGCACATTAACAACAGCGGGCTTTTTTTCAGTGCCTAATTTCGCTGTTTTTTGACCATTAAAAATTTTTTCCATGTTTTCACCCCTAAAAATATTATAGGATTCATTGCAGTAATCGGAAAAATTAGCGATTTTCGTTCGCGCTCTAACTATTCAACTTGAATCATTATATACTACATTATGAAAACAGCATATCAATAAAATCAAAAAATGCCAAATTTACAATTTGTTGAGATGAAAAATCAGGTGTCAAAGCAAATAGTCGAACTACTTTTTAAAAAAAAATGAATCAACAATTTTAGTTTTCCGATAATGGTTATGTTGTGCCTTGACTGGCCTAACGAAAACAAGTATTTCAAAGCTTTACAAATCTAACGATAACGTTGACAAATCATATATTTTACGCAACACTTGCACAACCTGTATTGAAAAAGGATTTCTTTTGCTATGGAACGAAAAGTTGTTGTTGGAGGATGGGGCCAGATCACTCAGCCAAAAACATTGGACCAAACAGCAAAAAATCCCATGGGATTGATGGGCCAGGCATCCAGGAGAGCCGCCGAAATGCTGACTTCTAAGACAGCTCTGACTCATCTGGATGGGATCATGATAGTCAGGACCTTAAGCCACCACTACACATCGCCTGCTAAACAGCTTGCCCAAAACTTAGGTGCCAGGCCAAAGTTCACCCATGTTTCCGGGATTGGCGGTAACTCTCCCCAGACACTGATCAACATTGCAGCCGGCATGATTGCCCGCAATGAACTGGACTCAGTTCTCATTGTGGGCGCCGAAGCCTATATCCAAAGAAAAAAAAAATCAGAAAAAATTGAAAGCGCCCTTTTCAGGGGCATACCCAAAGAGTATACCGGAGATGATCTTATCGGTTCCACAACCTTGGAGAATCAACATGGTATTAAACATCCAATGCATGGATTCCCGCTTTTTGAGACTGCACTATGGGCTGCATCCGGTCTGGATCTGCAAGCTTACCTCATGCAGGTTGGTAAGATGTGGGCTAAATTCAGTGAAATAGCAGCAGATCACCCCTATGCATGGACAAAATCCATGCGAACCCCTGAAGAAATCATCACACCAGGACCTGCCAACAGGCCTGTTGCATTTCCATATACCAAGTATATGAATTCATTTGTTACTGTTGATCAGGGGGCTGCTGTCATATTAATGTCAGAAGAAACAGCAAAAAAATATTTACAAAAAAACCGACAGGCTGTCTATTTCCTTGGCGGAGGGTATGCTCAGGACCGACAGCGCTTTATGATTGAAAAATCTGATTTCACAGTAAGCCCTCCTCTCAAGGTTGCCGTTGAAAAAGCATTGGCAAGATCCTGCATGCCTTTGGAAAACCTGGATTGTTTTGATCTTTATTCATGCTTTCCCTGTGCGGTTTCCATTGCAAAAAAAATGATCGGAATTAAAGATGATGATCCACGATCTTTAACCCTGACCGGAGGACTTGGCTTTTTTGGAGGACCGGGGAATAATTACAGCCTCCACGGGGTGGCAACGCTTGCTGAAAAAATTTCCCTTGGGGAAAAATCAAGTGGCCTTGTCACAGCACTTGGATGGTTTATGCATAAACATGCAGCAGGGATCTATGGGTCAACACCTTTAACTGGTGAATTCAAAGACCATGATCTAATAGATCAAAAAAATTGTTTTGCAGGAAAAGGACCCGTGAAAATTAAAGATCAGGTCACAGGGATAGGAACCATTGAGACCTATACTGTGATCTATTCAACAGACCAGAAGCCCTCTTATGCTGTGATCTATGGGAGAACCAGGGATAATTGCAGATTTATTGCCAGAACACAAAACCATCTGGAAATCTTTAAGCAGCTTACATTAGAAAATATGGTTGGGCAAAAAATAAAGATTGCCTTTAATCCTTCCAAAAACATGAATATTGCTGATTTGGTATAACAACTTTTAAGATAGAGTTCTAAAAACAATAAAAAGCACTTTCTTGAAATGGCATCATGGTTGTTTATTTTGTTTTAATTTGATCCAGGCTTCAAGCCTGAGTTTT
>JACKQG010003795.1_pt1 | contig 18135 bp, 14 predicted proteins | sample 8237621 | NCBI WGS metagenome assembly JACKQG01 (sample SAMN15677084, study PRJNA649215) | marine metagenome | biome: marine; feature: Black Sea; material: saline water; isolation source: suspended particulate matter (SPM) from the Black Sea western gyre | collected 2013-06-09/2013-06-10 | depth... | reverse complement strand
CTTCGCGATCCTCAAGCTTGGCGATCTCCAACAGACTGGGCATCAGGTCGACCAGGCTGACGGTCTCTTCGATCCGTTTGCCTGCCGCGACGCGATCAGTTCCGGCGAAGACCAACGGCATGCGAACCGATGGCTCGAAGTAGGTGCGCTTGAACCACATGCCGTGTTCGCCCAGCATTTCGCCGTGGTCGGCCGTTAGAAGCACGACGGTGTCATCGGCCAGTCCCAAACGCCCAAGTTCGTCGATCAAATCGCCTACCAAGGAATCGAAGTAACTGATCATGCCATAGTAAGCGTGCCGTGCCCGCTGGACATCATCTTCCCGTGGTGGGTAGACGTCGACCATGTGATGGATTTGCAGCCAACGGTTGTAGGGATGTAACTCGTCTAGCGGGACGGCCGGTGCCGCAGGTGGGTCGACTTCGTCGTCTCGATACAGGTCCCACCATCGGCGCGTGGTGATGAAGGGTTCGTGCGGGTGGGTGAAGCTGGCGCACAAGAAAAACGGCCGTCCCGCGTCCTGGCGCCGAGCGAAATCGCGCAATGCCTCCAGCGCACGGAAGCGGACCTCTTCGTCGTAGTCCATTTGCATGTTCCATTGGCACAGGCCCGCGTCGCGCAATTGGTCGACCGCAGTGCCCGGGTTGTGGTACGCGCCGAGCGACCAGTCGGGGGTCCAAGTGAAGCTGGACGGATAGATCTCCGGCGTAAGCCGCCGCTGGAAACCGTGCCGCTGATCGGGACCGATGAAGTGGGCCTTACCGGACAGCACGACTTCGTAACCCGCGCGGCGCAGATGGTGCATGAACGTCGGTACGGACGACGGGAAATCGGCGCCGTTGTCGTAGGCGCCGATCGCACCCGCATAGCGTCCGGTAACCAAGCTCGCTCGCGAAGGGGCGCAGATCGGGCAGTTCGTATAGGCCGCGTCGAACACCACGCCTCGCTCGGCCAAAGCGTCGATCCGCGGGCTCTTGACCACCGGATGCCCGTAAGCGCCCAGGTATTGCGGAGCCAGTTGGTCGGCCATGATCATCAGGATGTTCGGTGACGCCGATTTCACGAGTATCTCCTGGTAGGTCCCGCCTGCCGGGCGGGACCTTCTTTGCTGGTGGTCGGTCGTGTCGCGGTCTCAGGTCCCTTCCGGCAGAAGGGACCTACTTGGTCGCAGCCACCGACGGCGTCAAGCGAAGTAGTACATCATCCAAACAGCCGATGCTGCAAGCAGTCCGGCCCAAAACCGGTCATCGGCCAAGACGGCGCTGACCGAGCAAGGACGATCGTCACGGCGTCGGGCGGCGACCATGGCAACGAGGAACAGGCCCCAAGTCCAAACCGCCGCGATCAGCCCGCTGACCAGCGGTGTGCTCCAGCCGACGAACAGCACGATGCCCAGCATCGCGTACAGTACGATCGACGTGCCCAACGCGAGCAGCGCTCGACGAAGCACCTGAGGTTTGTGTCCACCAAGTTCCGTCCAGGTGAATTTCGACTTCTCCGCGTCAGGCTGCGTCTTCAAGGTGACAACAACATGCACCAGCACAGTCAGGATGGTCACCACGGCCACGCGGTGCATGAAATTCAGTTCCGGGCCCAGTACGCGGGCAATCGGCTCGTGCGGTGCCAGAAGCCGGAGATAGAGCGGCGGCAACGCGTAGGAGAACGCAATCCCGGCGAAGATGGCAGCCAACGCGGCCGCCGCGGTGGACCGTTTCCAGAACATGCCCAACCCAAAAGCAACGACGATGCCCACGGTCAGCTTGGATTGCTCGTTGGCGATGTTCAGGAAGAAGCTGTCTTTCGAGTTGGGGTCCATGGTAAAGATCGTCAACAGGGCGGCTCCAGCCAAGAAGGCCACGATACACGCCTGTCCGCAGCGAACGAGTTCTTTCTCCGACGCACCCGGCCGAAAGTAGCGCCGGTAGAAGTCGATGGTGACGATGGTGGCGGCCGAGTTGAGCATCGAGTCGATCGACGAAAGGATGGCACCGATCAATCCTGCGGCAACGATACCTACCAATCCAAATCCAACGGGTGCCACCACGTCACGCATGAGCATGGGAAAGGCGGTGTCCTGGTCCAGTACGGTGTCGGGCAGCCGGGCGGTAAACAGATAATAGGCGGCGACGCCCGTTCCGATGGAGAAGAGGGGAATCAGCAGCTTGAGGAAACCGGCCACGATAATGCCCATACGCGCTTCTCCGCCGGATCGGGCCGCAAGCGCTCGCTGCACGATGAACTGGTTGGTGCTCCAGTAGTGGAAGTGCATGATCAACAGCCCGGTCAGAACACCGGACCATGGCAGCCGGTCGTGGTTGGACGGCAGATAAAGGTGCATCATGTCGCGCGCCCCCGGCGCGGCGTCCAGGGTCCGCATTCCGGACCAGCCGCCTATCTCCGGCTGGGTGAACGTGAGCAGGGCTACGATCAATCCGCCGACGAGCATCAGTACCGATTGGATCACGTCGGTAACGATCACCGCCTTCAATCCGCCCAAGATTGTGTAGGTGCCCGTGACGAACATCATGACCAGAATGCCGATCACGTAATGGCGGAACCCGATCTGCGCGTGTCGCGCAGCCGTCGGCGGCTCAGCAGGATCGCCGCCCGTTTCCGCCTCCGGTTCTGGTGTCACGTCGGTTGCCGCCGTGTCCTCGGCCAACAGGATGTTCAGCGACCGGGAGCCGATATAGAAACCCGGCACGATCTGAATTACGACCAGGGTGAAGATCATCACTACGGCGTACAGCACTCGGCAGCCGTCGTTGTAGCGGCGGCTGAGATACTCGCTGAGCGTGTAGACGTTCAGCTTGCGGTAAACCGGCAGGAAGCCGTAGGCCAGAAGCAGCAGCCCCGCGATGGCGGTTATTTCGAAATGACTTTGGGCGAAACCGACTGAAAAGCCGACGCCCATCATTCCCACGATGTGGTTGGCCGAAACGTTGGAGCCGAAAATCGACCCCGCCACGCCCCACCAGCGAGTCGTTCTACCGGCGAGATAGAAGTCCTCGGAAGTGTCTTCCTTGCGGCCAGCCCAGAGCCCCAACGCCATCACCGCCAACAGCGACGCGACAAACACGATCAAATCCGGCGTCGACAGTGCGCCCATCTCGCTTGATCCCTCCGTTGTATCCGTCTGCGCCGTGGCAAGTCTGAAAGGCGATTGTAGGGAACGGAGAATACCCTGTCCATCTCGTGCTTCATAAGCGCCGCTGGTCTCGCGTCTTGCGCCAGGTTGCAGCCGAGATGCTTACACGCTAAAACGCTGAACTGTACCGCGACCGGTGTGGACAGCCACTATTTTTCGTTTAACCGCAAGCCGGAGGCGTGCGCGTTCCCAGACGACGCGCACGCCTCCGGCTTGCGGTTAAACGAGCGGTTCGCGACGGGGAGCGGCAGGCATATTGGCTCATGGCGTAACGATCTCGACGTGTAGAGGCTGCACATGAACACTTGGCAGATGCGCCGGACGTTTCCGCAGGACATGAAACACCGGCTAATCGCATTCTGGCTTGCCACTGCCGTCGGATTCCTCTGGACGGGCTGTCTGCCGCAAGCCAGTTGCGCAGACAAGGCCGCGCCTCAGGCCAAGAAGGTCTACTGTTTTGAGCAGCCAGGCGTGTCCTTCAGCAACGGCTTTTCGGGGGCCCGGCTGAACGATTGTGTGCAACTTGAATCGAACAGATTTCGAGTAGTCATCCGCCCGGAAAACACACCGATCAACAATAGCGCATGGTACGCGTTCAAGGTGACTTCAGATCGAGAGCAGACAATCACTGTTCAGTTGACCTATGAAAACGGGACGCACCGTTACCGTCCCAAGGTTAGCCACGATGGGCTTCGTTGGAAGCCGCTCGATCCGGACGCATACGAAACGGGGCCGAAGAAGAAGGAGGTCACGTTGCAGTTGAAGGTGGGCCCGGATCCGCTGTGGGTAGCCGGTCAAGAGATGATCGGAGTCCACGAATTGAACGAATGGCTCGACGGAATAGCGAAACTGCCGTTTGCCAAGAAGAGTCTTCTGGGACGCTCAGTGGAAGGCCTACCAATCTACAAGTTGGAGTTGACCGAGGCGGCCGAGCCGGAAAACGTCATGATTATCGGCAGACAACACCCACCGGAAGTGACCGGTTCGATCGGCCTGATGGCCTTCGTCGAGACCTTGACGCGCGACGACGAACTGGCCCGTCAATTCCGGGCCGCGTTCCGGGCGATTGTCGTCCCGTTGGTCAACCCGGATGGGGTCGAACACGGACACTGGCGCCACAGTGTGAACGGCGTGGACCTGAATCGAGATTGGGGGCCATTCGCCCAGCCCGAGACCCGCGCTGTGCGGGACGAAATCTTACAGTTGCGGACTAAAGACATCGGCCGAAGTCTTTACCTCTTCGTCGACTTTCATTCGACCCACCGGGATGTGTTCTATACGCAGCGAGACGATCAAGAGACGTTCCCCAAGGACTTCGCCGCCAACTGGCTGACCGCCGTCGGCAAGCGTGCCTCGGGGCATTCCATTCGGCGAGTCGGCGTCTCCGGATCAAAGCCCACCTCGCAAAGGTGGGTATACCGGACGCTGGGCGCCGCAACGATCACTTACGAACTCGGCGACAACACCGACCGCGAACAAATCCGTCGGGTCGCAACGATTTCGGCAGAAGAAATGATGCGGCTGTTGCTGCTCGCCCGGCAAAATGCGAGCGTTCCGACACGAGTCGAGACAAGCCCGTCTGATTGACCGGTTTGAAGATTCTATCATGTCGCCCATTTCTGTTGTCCGAACAACGGCAGCGGCCTACAATTATGTATAGGGAGGCCAGGGGCTTGGCAGACGCTTCTTGCGTGGAATTCTTGTTGAAGGAGCCAAAGCCATGTCTACCTGGTTTGCTACTCGCCCGCTCTTGACGTTGCTCATTGGCCTGACGGTGGGACTGCTTGCCGGCATCGGGATGGTCATCGGCACGTTGGCCACGACCGATCGGTCGCGCGGCGCCACACGCCAAATGCCGGAGACTCTGTTACACGCCACTGCTTCGCACGGCAGCGAAAGTCTGATTATGGCCACCGGCTGGATGGATACCGATGTCGAAGGGCTCTTCACACTGGATTGTCTGACAGGCGATTTGCAGTGCTGCGTCGTCAATCCGCAAGTGGCAAGTTTTGGCGCCGTGTTCAAGTATAACGTGATCGGCGATCTCGGGGCCGTGCAGGGAAAGAAACCGAATTACGTGATGGTGACCGGTCAAGCCAGCTTCACGCAGGGCACTGCCCTGGCTGCACCGGCTCGTAGTGTTGTCTACGTGGCGGATGCGAACACCGGCAGGTTCGCAGCTTACTCGTTGATGTGGAATCGGACCATGTTTCGGTCGAACACGCAGCCGGCGGGTGGTTTCGCGCTGCTGGGCACCGGTACGGCGCGAGTGTTGCCGATCCGGTAACGATTGAGACAACGGGCCCCCCTTTTGCCTGGAGTCCCTCCTAGTCCGTGGCTGCCCTGAATCCGTGGGGAGAACTTGACGCTGTTCGCCCCACCGATTCAGTGCGACCACGGATTGCTCTGAAACTAGACTCTAGACATCAACAACGCCAGAGATCTCGTTTCGCTCTACGATGCCGGAACAGGGCGGAAGTACTGGTCCTTCACATAGAACGCATGCCCGCCGCGAATGGGACGCACGCCGAATACCGTCTTCAAGAAAGACCTCGGATCCGTATGGCCATGGCTCTGAGCTTCTTGGGCTTCCAGGCGAGACAACAGCTCTTCGATTTTCTGGGGATAGAACTGAAGAACCAAGCGACGCTCGGTCTGAATTCCTGCTCGGGCGAGTAGCTGGCGGTCGAATGCCGACATGGAACCGCTGTCCTTCTGCCAGCTCATGTACAGCCGTTGCTCGTCTTCCGAGTCGCCTCGTCGCCGATCCGGCTTGATCTTCGACAGATTGCCGGCATAGTCGACCTGGGGCGAACCGCCGCCGACCGCGCCAAGTTCGATCTTGAAAAAGTCGAGCTGCCGGGCGTACGTCTGGATTCCCGCGGTGGAAAAGCGGATTTCCCAACGTTCGTGAGGCGGAATGACGTCATCTATGGCTTTCTTGTGGAAGGAACCTACCCGTTGCTTCTGGCCTGGGCCGGGACCGCGAGAAGTGATGGCAGCATTGCTCTCGATCGCAGCCAATGCGGAGGCTTGCTCCGTTATCACCTGCTCGACAACCTCCAACGTAGCCTCGATCTGAGGTTCCTTCAGCTCCTCCATATCCTCTATGCCCGGCTCGTCCATGTCCTGCGCGAAACCGGGCGCACGATCGCTGCGGCCTTCGTCCAGCAGCCAATCGACCTGGACCGGGGCCTTCGCCAACAACAAGCGACCGGTCAGCCAAATGGTCATTAGCACCAGCACGAGAATACCGACCACGATCAAGCACGCGATCAGCATGCTGGCCGCCTTGTCATACGCGGACACCTTCAATTGGGCTTCGGACGCCGCACATTCGTGCACGCTCTCGTGTGAATCAGGTGCAGTGGCCATCAGTCGTACTCCCGTGAATCTCTTGTGATGGACAATCTCCTTTTAGCGTAACAACTGCGGGCAGCGAGGCCAAGCTTGGATCCGGCAGCAGTAGCCAAAACTACTTGGTCCATTTCCAAATCAATAGCGCCGTGAGGCATATGGTCAGGATACCGAGCACAATGAACAGGCGTGACCAGAAATCTCGCTTTGGCGGATGTTCACCGCTCTTCTTTGCATCGCGCCTTTTCCGCCTGTTATCTTTGCCCTTGATCCAAGCAAAAAGATCGAAGGCAAGCAAGACGACGTCGAACGTCTCGGCGAAGCATCCAAGGGCTTCGAGAAGGATGGCGAGCAGTTCCATTTTTGAGCCTCGGGTGAAACCAGCATCACGTATGCGCCACCTGCCGCGTCGCGCGGCCCCGCATCCGCCTTGCTCGAACCGGATGCTGCCTATCGCAGGGGGGCTTCGACGACGGCTACCGAACGGGCGGGCAAACGAACGACGAACCGATCGTCTTGGATAACAAAGGGCTCGGCCCGGACTCGACCCGGTGCAGGCGACTCGCCCACGGCTGGATCGTTATTCAACCGACCTTCGAGGATGTGCATCTTGCCTTCTTCGTTCGGCTGATTTTCGAGGGCCGAAGCGTCAATGCGCAGGGACAATGCTTGGTGGAAGTGTCGATTGATGGTGTGCAGATACAGCGTCTTCTCGCTTCGTGTTGCCAGGACGTCCACATAGGCAACTCGCTCAGCCGGCCGATTACCCGCCATGCGATAAGGCTGCTCGAAGTGAGGCATGTTGGCCACGTCGATCGCCAAACGCCGATCGCCGTGGTGTTTCGAGTACATCATCGTGACCTGGCCGCTGGGTACCATGTACGGTCGTGACCGGCCGTGTCGATCACAGTAGATGGCGTGAATACCCCAGCCATCGCCGATCAGCATGGACTGGGCGCCCATTTGAATGACATCCCCTTGTCGCATGATCGCATGCAGAATGCCCGCTGCCCCGACGCCCTTGGTGTAGAGCGAATTCAGCGCGACGTGCTCTCGAATCGGATGGCCCCACCAACCGTTCCAGTTCCATTCGGTCATGGCGACTCTGCAATTTGCCTTGCGTGCCAGGTCCAACTCGGCTCTCGCGAAGATCGACTGCCCGTTCGCATCAAAACGCGGCACGCTTACCCAGGCGTACCAGATGTCTTCGGCCGACAAATCCCGGGCGTCGACCGTTTGGTTCGCCCGCTGCACTTCGCGGATCTGCCACGGTTGATAGTGATGGACGGCAAAGTAAGCGATCCGGTCGCCCAGTCGGCGGTAGACTTCGGTGGCGAGTTCGACTGGTTGGCCGTCGGCGATGATCTGGACTGTCGAGTCGACCGAGCGAATCGCGTCGATGTACGCTTCTAGCGTCTTGACGTAGTGCTCCAGACTTGCCTTGCGCCAAAAGGCCCAAGTCTCGTTGCCGATCTGGAAGTACTTGACGCCGTAGGGCTTCGGGTGACCGTTCCCCGCGCGAAGCTTGGGCCACAATCCAAGATCGCCGGGCAATCGGGCATCGGTGGAGGCATTTGCGTAGGCCACCAGCTTTGCCGCGTGCTGCGCCGCCCGTTCGGGTCCGTCTTTGTCGAGCAACCCGTCACGGAAGTTCACCACCAGAATCGACTCTATCTTCAGTTCCTCGCACATCCGCAGGAACTCGTCATATCCAAAATTGTTGGTCACACGGTTGCCCGTGTGGCCGACCGTAGTCGGTCGTTCGGCATCGCGGCCCGGCACGTTGTCGATCATATCGAGCCAATCGACGTAATCGACGTCGGTGCCTCCCGGAAATCGCGCCACGGGAATCTGCATGTCGCGGAGCATCCGTTTGGCCTCGGGCTGCAATTGATGCGTGCCCGGCACCACCGCCGCTTCCGCTCCGATCTCCGAACCCCAACTGGGACGCTCCATGAACTGTCCGAACAGCCGTGCATCAATTGGGTTCAACACCTTGTTCTGAATCGAGACGTCGATCACTGGAGCTGGTTCACTATCGGCAGCGCCGGCTGGGGTCTGCGAAAGAAGGGCGACCGCTACCATGGCGATCATCCGCGTGGATGTGTCGAGTATTCTCATGCGTGTTGCTCCCCGCTCGCCACATAGAACCATTCGTCAATCGCCGGCAACGGCCGCACGCAGGCGATCGTGGTGACGCGACAAGTAGTAGAACGACTTGGTCTCGCTCAACTCGCCTAAACAAAATTGGAACTCGATGCGATAACCGCCGCGCGGCCACTCGGGTCCCTTCAGACGTAGGGCGTTGACTACCGTGGAAACACTTTCGCCCGGCTGCAACTCGGCTGGCTTCGTTGCCGCGGACACGCCCTTGGATCCCGGACACGGATAGATTTTGTCTTGGCAGAGAACAACCAGGCTTTCTTCCCAAAGGATGCTTTCGCCGTCGGTCAACAGGGCGGGCACAGCGATCGCTTTGTCGCTTGCGTTCGTGATGGTCACCTTATACTCGCCGTCCCCGTCGGGATTGGTCCATTTGATCTCTTTGGCGGGCGGTACCGGCTCGACATTGATCTTGACCGCCGAAGCGGCCAGCAGCGCGGGACGGCCCGTTTTGCTACAGCGGAGCTTGACGTCGGCCCCAACTTGTCCCGGCCAAGCCGAGTTGCCCAGACTAGCCCAGGGAGAAACGGGTTTTCCGCCTTTGATTCGCCAGCCGAGAGGCAGCGAACATGCCAGCTCGACCGCCGCGATCTTCTGAGCATCGGCTTGTTCGATTCGTTCGATCCGCATCGTCCCGCGTGCAATCGAGGCGGCAACCAGGCATAACTTGCCCACAGGGAATTCCGGCGGATTGTGTTGCCTCGCAACGTGGGAACATACTAACCGAGCGTCAGCTTTCATGTCGCCGCGGAGCACACGGTAGACGTCGAATCCGAGGGTATGCGTGTACACCGGCGGAAACGATCGGCCGACCGGGCCTGCTTGGACACTTTCAAGCTTGCCGCTGAAGACGAACTGCGCCTCGTTCCAGGCCGACATTGCTGGTGACGCTCCCTCCGGTTGCACGGCAGGACCGCGCCCAATGGAAATCGACGGCGCCGGCTCCGCCGCGGTGGTTCGCAGAGCGGAAAAAGCGAACGCTGCGATAAAGCTGAGCAAGAGAGGAATGCGTGTCATCGGTGTCTCCAGATTTGTCTTGATTTTGGCCAAGTAGACTTTACCATGCCGTACAAGACGAACCAACTGGGCGTTGGTTTCCTGCAAAGGCGGCCGATCTGCGTAATATTTTGTATCGGAGGTTGATTGGTCCCACGGATGGCATAGCGGACTCACCGATGGGAAATTCTGTCTTCATCCGTGGGACCGCCATGCCATCCGTGGGCTTTCTCTTCCCGCCGTGATCCGCCTACCGGTAAGCACGGCGCGAAAGGGATGAAGTCCGGTGGACTAGGGCTGCAGCACGACGCGAAGCGATTCGCCGGATTCCATCAGTTCGAACGCTCGATGGACCTGATCCAGCGGGAGCGTATGGGTGGCCAGCTTGTCGGCTGGCACCTGACCGGTTGCGATCAATTCTACGGCTTTTTCTACGTGCCAGGGTGCTGAATCGCTGGTGCCTACCACGCGCAGTTCGCCGTAGTGAATCGGACGGCTATCAACGGTGATAGTGCTATTGTCTTTCGGCAACGACGCGAACAACACGACCGTGCCCCGTTTGCGCACCAGATTCACGGCCTGTTCCTGCGGTGCGGCAGCGGGAGCGGCGACGATCGCAATGTCAGCTCCCAGACCGTCGGTCTCGGCCATGACGCAATCGGCTAGATTCGACTCCGCAGGATTGATTAACACATCAAATCCAAAACCTTCGGCTTGAGCCAGCCGTGCATCGTTCACCTCGGACAGAATAATCTTGGCTGCCCCCAGACTTTGCGCCACGCAGGCGTTCATCAGTCCCATCGGCCCGGCACCCAAGACCAGCACCGTGTCGCCTTGCTCCAGGTCGCATTGTCCCAGCGAGTTGACGGCGCAACTGACCGGTTCGGCCAGCGCCGCATGCTCGGCGGCCAAGTCCGGTGGCGTCTTGATCATGTGGCCGCGTTCCAGCGCCAGGGCCGGAATCAGGACGTATTCGGCCATGCCGCCGGGATAGGAGAAACCCATGGGGGCCAAGTTCACACACAGATTCGGCCAACCGCGGCGGCAGTAGAAGCAATTGCCGCAAGAGATGCTGGTGGCCATGACGATTCGATCGCCGGCAGCAAAGTTGTCCACGGCGTTCGGTCCGACCTGTTCGATCAGGCCGGTAAATTCGTGTCCAATGGTCTGTGGAGGTTTGACCCTCGGGTTGCCGATCTTGTAGCTTTTCAGGTCGGTGCCGCAGACCGCGCAGGCGTCGACCTTGACCAGCAATTCCGTTTCGCCGCACACGGGTACTGGAAAATCTTCGACTCGGATATCACCGGGCGCATGGTAGACAACGGCTTTCATCACTCGTCCCCCGCGTCTGCCTCGTCGGGCGCTTCGCCCATAATGACGGCCGTACCGCTGGCTGCCCCCAGACGCTTGCAGCCCTGATCGAGGTACCCGCTTGCGATCTCGTAAGAACTCACACCGCCCGAAGCTTTCACACCCATCGTGTCGCCCACCGTCTTCATCATCACGTCGATCGTCTCGGGCGTGGCCGACCCGTCGCCAAAGCCAGTCGACGTCTTGACGTAGTCCGCTCCCGCGTCTCGCGCGATTTCGCACGCCTTGGCGACTTGCTCGGGCGTGAGATAGCAGGTCTCCAGGATCACTTTCACCAGCACGTCGCCGGCCTTCTTGGCCTCGGCCACCACCGCTTCGATGTCCCGTTGCACCCAGTCGTGATCGCCCGAAAGGAACTTGCCGATGTTCATGACCATGTCAAGCTCTTTCGCGCCGTCCTCAATACCCAGCTTGGCCTCCAACGCCTTCACTTCCGGGCGATTCGTCCCGTGCGGGAAACCCACTACCATCGAAGGCACAACGCCGGAACCTTCGAGCTGTTTGGTCGTGAGCGCCACATCGCTGGGTCTGACGCACACGCTGGCCACCTGGTGCCGGCGGCCCAATTCACAGTTGTCGATGATGTCCTGATCGGTCATCGTCGGCTTCAACGCCGCATGATCGATGGTGGCTGCAATTTGTTGCCTGGTCCATTTTGCCATGGCCTGTTATACCTCTTCTCTTCGTTGGTCATTCGTTATTGGTCATTCGTCATTTCCCTCCTCAGTGCATTTCCCGGCCGCCGGTAATATTGATCGCCTGGCCGGTCATGTAGTCGGCTTGATCCGAGGCCAGGTAGCACGTCATGTTCACCACGTCCTCGATGCGAGCCAATCGGCCCAGCGGAACCTTTGAGGTGAACTTCTTGACAACCTCTTCGATCGGCAGGTTCAGGTTCTTGACGTAGTCCTCCGACACATTGTTCCACACGCCGGTTGCCTCGGTGATGCCGGGACAAACGCAATTGACCCGGATTCTGTCGCCGGCCAATTCGAATGCCAAAGCCTGCGTGAAGCCGATGATCGCCGCCTTGGCGGCCGAGTAGGCGGTCATTAGCGCCGAACCGGTCTTGCCCGATTTGCTCGAGAAGTTGACGATGCTTCCACCGCCCACCTTCTTCATGACGGGCACGACTTCCTTGATAAAGAAAAACGTGCCCTTGCAGTTGACGGCAAAGACGAAGTCCCAATTCGCTTCGGACAGGTCCTCGACATTCCCGCCCTCACCGACGGTGCCAGCCACGTTGACGAGCACGTCGATCGTTCCGCCATATGCATCCAGCGCGGCGGCGACAACCGTCTTGACTTGTCCGTGAGCGGTCGCATCCGCGGCGAGCCCTTTGCAGCTTTCGCCCAATTCCGCGCAGATCGGATCCAGTTGGCTTTGATCCAAGTCGGTAATGAACACCTTGGCGCCCTGCTCGATCAGGCGCGCGGCGATCCCTTTGCCGATCGATCCGACCGCACCTGTGACCACGGCCACTTTGTTTTCGAATTCCACTCGTTCAAGCCCTCCGTAGTCGTTTGGTAGGTCCCGGCTGCCGGACGGGACCTGGCGAGTCTCCGTAGGAGTGGCCCGGTCAGGAGACCGGGCCACAACCTGTGTCTTCGCGGCCCACCGGCTATTCGGCTTCGACCTCCGTTGTGGCAGGGTCTCCCGACCGTGCCCCTGCCTGTCACATCAGGTCCCGTCCGGCAGACGGGACCTACTTAGATTCAACCGCCCAGGAAATACTTGTTTATCGCTTCGTCCGAATGACGGACGGCGGAATCCGTGTGAACGTTGGCGGCCTCGGTGATGATCGCGCCCTCCGGGCCGGCATATTGCCAATGACGCGTGCCCACCTTGGCCAACTTGACGAACATGCCCGGCTTGGCCAGCACCTCGTGCCCGGTGGTCGCCGTGCCGCCGCAATGGCACTTCGGGATCTTGATCTCGTCGCACAGATTCGGCTCGCCAATGCCCACAATGTGGCTTGCCCCCCAGCGAACCAACCAACCTTCACGCTTCGCCGGGTTGCCTTCGGCTTCCAGATGCCAGTGCTCCGGCAGCATCTGATTCGGCAGCAAGAACAGGTCCATGACCATGTAGCGGTCTTCCACATTGTTCATGAACAAGTACGCCGCCAGGCCCAACTTGGTGAACTCGCCCGTGTCGTAGTCCGATACCCACAAGTTCTCACGCAGTTCAGGAAAGACGTGATAGCCATGGTACTCGCAGAGCGCGAGGATCGCGTCTTTCCCCTTTTCCACGTCGAACTTGCCGTCGCTATCATAGAACTGCTCGTTCTTGAAGCAGATCTTGCTCTTCTTTTCGCTGCCTTTCTCTCCGGCACCGACCGATCGGGCCGCTCCGACCATCGCCAAGCCCGCAGCCGAACCAGCGGCCTTCAGAAGCGTTCGTCTGTCCATCGTGTACCTTTCGTATTCGCTGGAATGTGCCAATCATCACCGGGAGCAGAATATTACAGTCGTCAATACCGCGCACCTTGTCAAGCCGGCCTGTGCGGCATCTGCGCTCGCCCTGACGGCCGATTGGACCCGACCGACAGACTTAATCTCCGCGAAGCACAAAGATGCGGGTTTGGGCGTCGGCGGGCAGTGTGAGCGTCATTCCTTGCTGCCCATCGAAGTCCGTGAGCACGATTTCACGCGGTTCGCCGCCGTAAACGACTTTCGGATCGTACGTGATCAGAATGTGGAGCAGTCCTAGTTTGACTCGTCGCACGATTGGCAGACTCTGCTTGAACTGCCGGCGCGCGGGAACGTCGATTTTCACTTCGCCATGTCGCAGGATGTACTCGAACGGTTTCACCAGACCCATGCCTTCGATCATGGCCGCCACGGGTTCGGACTTGATGCGTAAATGGCGTTCCAGTTGCTCGATTGGCATGGCAAACACCGGCTGGTCATCCGTAACACCATGATTCTTGGCCCCGTGACGGATCTTCTGGAACCGTACGATGCCCTTTGCCTCATCAACGCCCAGCACGTGGACAACGTCGTAGCGTTTCAGTCGCTCCGGTTTGGCTCCGGCCGGCGCGTTCTCTGGTACCAGTTCGAATTCGTCCTTCAGCATCACGTCGGCGCCGCTCGTGAAATAGTCCTTGCCATTCTTCTTGCTTGTGAGCGGCGGCGGCACGTGGTGATTGCCCGTGCCGGACCAGTTCCATGTGTCGAACCCGTCGATTCCCGTGAAGAATGCCATGGCGATCATGGCCCGCTTTTCTTCGCTGGCCAGCGGCTGACCTTGCCACCAACGCCATCCGCCACCGCCGCCGTGCAGAAGCGTCCAGTAGTAGGGCCTGAGAGGCTTCTTGGTCGCCATCGAGTTCACGAGAGCCCTGTTCGAGTCGATGTTGGCAAGGGTGTACGCGACATTGTGTGGCGACCAATAGAAGCAGTAGACGGAGTTATTGATGATGTCGACCGCCTCGTAGATTTTCCGGCCGAAGGCGTTCCAGGCATGGTTCGCACCGGATTCGACCTCCGGCTTTTCCAGACCGCCCCATGTCCGACCGTAGGGGGCCCAGCCGTACAGGCTGATATTGCTCCAGCCTTCCTTGCGGGCTGCGGTGACCGCCGAGACGTACGTCTGCGCGTAGCCGTCGTAGTAGCATTTCTCCAAGGATTGTCTATCGGCTTCTGAGGCATCCGCGGGGTACCAGGACTGTTCGCGAAGACGGTCGGGCGACAGTACCGCGTGCTCCATGTCGATCATCAGGTACTCGCCGCACTGCTTCAGTTCGGTCGGATCCGCCGGGCGTTTGAACTTGCCTTCCTCCAAGTGAATCTTCACAAGGTCTTTGTCCATAAGCAGATCGTATCGGTCGTCCGGCAGTCCGTGTTCGCTGAACCATTTGTGCCAATTGATGAATCCGCCCCAAGTCAACCACCTCGTTCCTGCGGGTAGGTGTGTCCGCTGCTCGACCTTTCGCCCATACGGGTAGATGATGTTGAAGCCATGAGCCGCGGCATAATCGGCCATGCCGAAATTGTGCCAGCCGCCGTAGTTGAACTCGCAGTTGAAGTGTTCCAGGCGAAACGGTTTGATCCCACTTGCCACATAGGGTGCCTTGCCGGGAGGGTACTCGTCGGTCATGCGTTTGTCGTAGGGTCCGGCAGGCTGCCCGAGCGCCGGTGGATTATCGTCCAGGTCCACGCCTCGCAGGTGTTCGACGGTTAGCGATTGCTCGGGCTTCAAGACGACTGTGCCGGCAGATGTCGGCAAGCTGATTACCTGAAACGTCGGCACCTTCGCCGCCAGCGCGCGCAGTTCCGCCTCGGCGGCCACATCGGCCTGAGCGGCATGCGCGTACCCAGCTCCAAGAACAACACACACTGACCAAGTAATGGCTCCCCACCATCGAATCGAACGTCGTTCGTGCATCGAAGTCTCCTTCGGCTGAAAAGCCAACGCATGAAGTGGCTCGTAGTGCCGCCTTTAGGCGGTCTGCCATGGAAAACGCCCCCAAGAACCGCCTGAAGGCGGCACTACGAACGGCCTTCACCCCGATCCATGCGTAGGCTCTACGCTTTGTACTGCGGTATCTTCATCAGTTCGCCGTCTTTCAGAGCCGATTGGTGCGCAACGATGCCTGACACGGTCATGTTCAGTGCCCAGGCGACGTCGACCAACGGCTTGCGGCCTTCCAGGATCGACATGACGAACTCGTGGCCCAGATACCCGTGCGATCCGCCGTGTCCGCCGCCCTTTACGCCAGGTGGAAGCGGAGGTTTGGCCAGGTCTGGCAGCTTCTTTTCCTGGCCCTGGTAGTTCATGCCGACCATCGAACCTCTTTGACCGCGCACGCGACCGACTTCGCCGCCGTAGCCGGGTGTGTCCCAGCTTACGCCCATGCGCGACATGCCGCCCTCGCTCGTGCGGAACATGGCGATTTCCGTACCGAACGGGTTCTTGTACCGATTGTTCTCCGGCTGCAACTCGTCACGGATGCTCGGCATTCCCATGCACGAGACCTCGGTGAAACTGCCGCCGGTGACGCCCGTGTAGTAGGCGTTCGAGTGCGTTGGATACCACTGAGGCGGCAGCCCGATACGCCAACCCTTGTACGAGTCGATCACGGCGCACGCATAATGGAAATACTCGCCTTCGCTATAGACCATTTTGCCAAACCCGCCCGCGTTGTAGATCTGGCGCATGGCGTACAGGTCGGCATGGAAGCACGAGGTCTCGAACATCATGTAGTTCAGGCCCGACTCCTTCACCGCCTCGTACAGTTTGTCGGCGTCTTCGAGATCCTCCCACACGGCCGGCACGGCAGTGGCAGCGTGTTTGCCATGTTTGAGGACTTCGATTGAATGGCGGGCGTGGCTGGGTGCGTCCGTTGCACAGAAGATCGCTTCGATCGAATCGTCTTTGACCATCTCTTCGAGCGACGGATATGTCTTCTCGCATTTGCAGACCTGAGCCAGCGCCTGACAACGATCCGGGATCAGGTCGCTGACGGCTACCAGCTCGACGTTGGGATGATCCTGCAAGGAGAACTGCGCACCGAATCGGCAAACGCCGTAACCGACAATTCCCATGCGAACCTTCCGGTCCGACACGGGTTGCGATCCGCCCGCCTTCTTCGGGTCGGCCTTTTCCTCTTCGAATCCTTGAATCTTCGGCGGCTGGGCGTTTGCGACCGAAAGGGCCCCTAGACTGGCGGCCCCGAGTCCTGCGCTTCTCAGAAACGAGCGTCGTGAGGTCGGTTCGTGCATGGCGAAGTCTCCTTCAAGATGAACTTGGAATCCGAAGCCGTCTCGTTTAACCCGAAGCCGGAGGCGATGGCGCGCGTTGGGATGGATCGTCCACGCGCGGCGCCCGCCATCGCCTTCGGCTTCGGGTTAAACGATGATCAGTGTCCTTTGGGCAACATTGGCAATTCGTCGTCGATGTTGCGGAGGCAAGGGCCTCGTATGGCCACTTATAACACGATATGCCTCAGCACGCTACAATCAGAGCAACAGATACTTGGCACGGAACCCACTGACGACTGAAAGAGGGCGAAACTGTGAAACGAACCATCGCACACGTTTTGGCGGCAGCTATCTTCATTCTGTTGGCATCCGTTTCGGTTGCTTCGGAACCCTCCTGGACCGGACCGATCGACCGCGCGTTTCGCGCACGATGCGACGAATCCACACAGCGGTACGTGCTCATGCTGCCGCAGGGCTTCGACGCAAACGAGCCGGTTGATCTGGTCATCGCATTGCACGGCCATGGCAGCGACCGTTGGCAGTTCGTGCGCCAGGATCGCGGCGAATGCCGGGGCTCGCGCGATGCGGCGGCCCGCTACGGTATGATCTTCGTTTCGCCCGACTACCGAGCCAAGACGTCGTGGATGGGACCGGATGCCGAATCCGATGTGCTGCAAATCCTGGATACGATGAAAGACCGGTATCGCATTCGCCACACGATCATCTGCGGCGGTTCGATGGGCGGCACTGCGGCTCTGACCTTTGCCGCCTTGCACCCCGACCGGGTCGACGGCGTCGTAGCGTTGAACGGTACCGCCAACTTGGTGGAATACACCGGTTTCCAGGACGCAATCAGCCAGTCGTTCGGCGGCACCAAGAAGGAGGTTCCCGAGCAGTACACGCGCCGGAGCGCGGAACTCTACCCCGAGCGTCTGACCATGCCAATGGCCGCAACCGTTGGCGGGCGTGACAGGCTGGTGCCGCCCGACAGCGTCCGGCGTTTGTTCGCCGTCCTCAAGAAGCTGGGTCGGCCGGTCCTCCTGATCGACCGGCCCGAAGGCGGACACTCGACGGACTACGAAGACACCACGGCCGCCATGCGATTCGTAGTCGAGAAGGTTCGAAGCACGTCGCGCGTTGAAAAGACCACAAGTCCCCGTTGACAACCGGAGACAACCCTTTAGAGTGCCTTCATGTGTAATCGGGGCACCCTACGGTGGCCCGCAGCTTGTCCTGGTTTCGAGAGTCCTCTGGCTGGTCCTAACGGGCCTGAGCTGGCAACAGGAGAATCAGAATGCAGAAGTCATGTCTGCCCACGCGCGTGACGCTTTGGGCCTTATTCCTCATTATCGTTCACACCGCCGTCGCAATCGGCGAATTGCGAGAAGTGACCAC
>JACKQG010003794.1_pt1 | contig 18143 bp, 17 predicted proteins | sample 8237621 | NCBI WGS metagenome assembly JACKQG01 (sample SAMN15677084, study PRJNA649215) | marine metagenome | biome: marine; feature: Black Sea; material: saline water; isolation source: suspended particulate matter (SPM) from the Black Sea western gyre | collected 2013-06-09/2013-06-10 | depth... | reverse complement strand
AGGCCATAAAGAGAGATCTTTCTTTAGTGATGACGTTCCCTACATAATAAGGAAGACCGCAATTTGCAAAAGAGACATAAGGTCCGCGTTCAAAAACAATAATTTCAGTATCTTCAGAAAGCCTGCGCGCTCTGGCAGCACATGATGCACCACCGGCAACCCCACCAACGATAAGCAGCCTTTTTGGATTCATAATTGATATCTCCTTAACTAATGAGCGCCGACCAGGTAAATGCAACAATACCCGCCATAACGAAGTTGGTTTCCACCAGAAATTCCAGCCGGGTCCCGGGCAGCATATGGCCTCTTTGGTGGGCTGAAAGCACTATAAATACAAAGATGGGGCAGATTGCAAGGGCAAACCCGAGGTTTGACGTCAGGTGCAGTGCACTCGATACTATTAAAGCAGCCAAAACAAAAACGAGCATCGCTTTCAACAAACTTATCGTGCGCTTTTCTCCCAGCATTAAAGGGATAGTTTCCTTCCCCACAATGCGGTCGCCCTGCGTGTCAAGCAGGTCGAAAAATGCTGTCCTCACAAAGACCAGGCAGATCGACCACAAAAAGACGGCTGCCGTACCCGGACTGATGCTGCTTGGCCCGGACAGGGAGGGCAGCAGCGCAGTGACGACTCCCCACGCTATTGCAATCAGTATGGTTTTTGAGCCGGGCACATCTCTTATCCTGCGGTACTTGTTGCCGGTAAACCAGTCCGGGATAAGTCTCCGATTGTAGGAAAGACCCATGATGCTCATGGCCAGAAGAATAAAAAAAGGAATCACTCCCAGAGTATAGGCGGTTATTAAGCCGGCTCCGCCGGCAATAACAGCAAGCAGTGAAAGCAGGATCATATTATTATCATAAAATGATGCCCTTTCGGGGTCATTGAAGCGGTCCGCTTTGGTACCTGTCAGATTGTTCAAAATGTGCATGGACTGAACATAAAGTATGGATATGAGCACATGGGGAAAGAAGTCGGTAATTCCCAGAAGTTTGGTACAGGCATAGCAGAGGCATCCGGCCCCGATGGATACATAAATGTTTGTGAGAAGGAGAGTACGCTGGATGGTAACAAGCATCCTGCGCCAGCTTTGCTTCTTGGTATACGGCAGTATCTCAAGGGTTCTGTATATTCTGTTGATGACCCAGTTGGGGGTGGAAGCGCCGGCGACTATCCCGATATTTTGTGCTGCAGAAAGGGCCTTTGAATCGAGTTCCGATTCTGACTCGATATGATATGTCGGCTTTCCTGTCTGTTGCGCAATCTCCTTCAGCCGCCTGGTGTTGCCGCTGCTGAGGCCTCCGACGACAATGACCGCATCCACTGAATCGGCCAGTTGCCTTACCTCGGTCTGTCGTTTTGCAGTTGAATCGCAAATGGTATCAAAGATTTTATATTGGGGGTATTTCCGGTCGGCCCAGTTTTTTACTTTTTCAAAAAATTGCGTGTTCTGGGTGGTCTGGGCTACAATGATAGCCCTGTCAAAAGACGGGAGGGATTTCAGGTCATCAAGGTTGTCGACTACACAACCTTTTTCTCCTGCAAAACCGAGTAGACCAATAACTTCCGGGTGATTTTTGTCTCCGATAATGATCGAAGCATAGCCCTTTTGGGAGTGTTTGCGGATGATGGTCTGGACTTTTATTACCCGCGGGCAGGTCGCGTCGATGACTTTAAACCCCGCCGCCTTGAGATCTTCTTTAGCTTTAGGCGGAACACCGTGGGCCCTGATAAGCACCGTACCGGAACCGCGATCCGGAATTTCAAAAAGGATGGATATTCCTTTTTCCTTTAAAAGATTCAGAACCTGGGGGTTATGGATCAGAGGTCCATAGGTAAATATCGGGCCTTCATGTTTATTTGGTGCGTCCAGAACCATTTCAACGGCTCTGCGGACGCCCATGCAGAAGCCTGCAGTTTTGGCAATAAATATTTTCATCTATGCAAATTGTATTGCCTGTAGCCGGGTTGGAGGAACAGAACTTATGGGAAGTTCCGGCTTTATTCGTTAAGGGCCGGTTATTCCTGTTCTTTTAGAAATATATTGTGATCTACCAGTGCAACTGCATGGATGTTGGCCTTTAGGAATTTCTGATCACCGAAGATACTAATCAATCTAACACCGCCATTTTCGGGTTCAATCGTATCAACGGCTTTCATAACCAATGTTTTCTCATCACCCTGAATCAGGTATGCGTTCGCTTCACACATGTTTGTCTTGCCCTTTTGTTTGATCATGATAAAAGTCTTTCAAATTTTCTTCTATAAGGTTTTCAATAAGATGGGGGAGCGGGACAGAGGATATTCCAACGACTTCAATATTTTCCTGGGAAAGCGGTATCAACAGCTTTTTTGCCGGGCTGTCTGCCACAGCTTCAGCCATCTTGGGAGTCACCTCTCCCATCATAGAATGCGCCATTATGATGGCAATGGTTCCAATGATAACATCTACTTTTCCGGCGGTTTGCACAATAGCATTTTCTCCGGAGGCCCCGCGATTGGCTTTGGCCTTCAACATTTGAGCCGTTGCTATGGCATTGGTGCCCAGGGCGATAATTTCGACGTTTTCTCCAAAAAAGGCTTTAAGCTTTTTGATGACGGTGCTGCCGATACCGCCGCCCTGTCCGTCGATGACACAAATACGTTTCATATCATAGTGCAGTGGAATTTGAGACCCTTGAAACCGGATATTTTGCGAGTCGGGTTGGCCTTCATAAATGCAGAAAGAGAGGAAAAAGGAGCCGGTACTCAACCGTTCGCTATAATCGATTCAGGTGCAGGTCAAATTTAGGCATTATGCCGGCAAGAAGTACAAATCGAGATACAAATACAAGTTACCAATTCAAGAGATCACGCATTCAGCTTCAGCTTCTGGTTCCATTACGTTGATTCGGGCCCCTTTTCCTCTTACAACCCGGATTCAGCACAATGTCCGAGTCGCTGTGTGAGTAGCAGATAATAACCCTGACGTCAATGAAACTTTATCTAGTTTTGAAAAACCTGGTCTTTTGGGCCAGGTCAGAGATATCTGGCTCTGCCGAAAATCCTAAAAGTGCCTAAAGTTTGAAGTGAGCTAAAGTGAGCTAAAGTTAAGGAATTCTGTCAATTATATAAAATCAGCGGAGCGAAGCGACTCCATAACTTTAGGCACTTTAGCTCACTTTAGTCACTTCAAACTTGTCCAACTTGCAGGAAAACAGCCCCTTTCCCCGTGAACAACCGGGATCTGCGGCAGGGGCAAACCAAAGACTGGTCCTCTGAACCAGGATTCTTTATAGTTTTTGAATTTTAATTCTATTCTTGCGCTTTTTTTTGGAAAGCCGTCTGCGAGGCCCTTTTTTTTTGGTCGTAGGCGCCCAGCCGCCTTCGTCTTCTTGTTCAATTCCTTTGGTATCCATATAGGTTGCCATTGCAATTTTTTCTTCAAAATTTAAAGAGTCTATGGTGGCATACCCTGCGGATGCAGCAAAATTCATAACATCAAGATCTGAACTGACAACCAGGGCTTTTTCCTTTTCCCGGGCGGCCATCCTCTTAATGGCGGTGTCGGCCGATTCGTCGTTGCGGGAAAACTTAACCTTGATGCCTTTAATCTGGCCTCTGGATTGGAAAAAAGAAGGTGCTTGGACTCCGTCAAAGACGACGGTGATCTTATGGCCTTTTATTCTTTTATAGGCTGCCAGAGTTTCAATGAGGGTTTCCCGGCCGAGTTGCATGTCCCGGCGGTCGATGGGGCTGAAAAAATTGGATTGGCGGATCAAATTATAGCCATCGATGATAATGTGTATCGACATATAAAATCGCTCCGCAGAAATCCGGGTTAGACCCTAATTGAGCGAAAGTCGAGGATGCCCCAGATTCAAGGCGTCAAGGGTACCAGCCGTAGTGCACTACTGCGAACCCTTGACAACGCCGAAGATGGGGTATCATCGGCTTTCCGCAGGGTTAGATCTTTTTGAGCAGGCCCAATACCCGGTCAAGGTCGTCATCACTGTAGAATTTGATTTCAAGCGTACCCTTCTGCCCTTGCTTTTTGATCTGTACCCGGGTGCCGAAGCGGCGGGAAAGATCTTCCGCCAAACTTAAAAAGTATCTTTGTTCGGAATCGGTCGGAGCCCTTTTCGTTTTTATTTTCTGTAATTTTAAACGTTTGATTAGGCGTTCGGCTTCCCTGACCGAAAGTCCTCTGGCAACAATGGACCTGAAGGCAGTGTTCTGTTGAGCCGGTGTCTCGGCACCCAGTAAAGCCCTGGCATGCCCCATACTTAATGTTCCGTCCGTTAGGCTTGCCTTGATAGGTTTGGGCAACTGCCGGAGTCTCAAGAAATTGGCAATAGCAGACCTGCTTTTACCGATGCGTTCGGCGGCCTGGTCCTGGGTAAAATCGAATTCGTTAATCAACTGGTAGTAGGCTTCGGCCTCTTCCAGGGGATTTAAGTCCTGCCGCTGTACGTTTTCGATGATGGACATCACCAGCAGTTCAGTATCCGTGACCGACTTTACGAGCACGGGTACCTGACTCAGCCCGGCCTTTTTGGCAGCCCGCAGGCGTCTTTCACCGCTGACCAGTTCATAACCATTATGGTCCTTTCTGACCAGAAGAGGTTGTATAATGCCCTGTTCTTTGATGGAGCGCGACAGTTCTTCCAGTTCATCTTCAGGGAACCTGAGGCGGGGCTGGTAGCGGTTTGGACGGATCAACTCAATGTCGCACTGGAAATATTCTTTTGAAAGGTTTTCAATTCCTTCGATTTTGGGAATGAGGGCATCCAGGCCTCTGCCCAAAGCCCTTTTCGGGGTTTGCTTTGAACCCGAGCCGCTCCCTTTTTTGCTTTCACCTTTTTTCATGAATTTGCTTTCGAGTGATGGTTCATAATTTCCTTTGCCAGCTCAAAGTAGCTTATAGCCCCGACCGAAGTGGCGTCATAAAAAAGTATTGGTTTTCCGAAGCTGGGCGCTTCTCCCAAGCGGACGTTTCTGGGGATAATGGTTTTAAATACCAGGTTTTTGAAATATTTTTTGGCATCTTCAGCGACCTGCCGGGACAGGTTGGTCCTTTTGTCATACATGGTTAGAAGAATCCCGGCAATTTTTAATTTTGGATTCAGATTGTGTTTGATGCGTTTCATGGCTCGCAAGAGCTGTCCAAGCCCTTCCAGGGCGTAAAATTCGCACTGCAGAGGTATCAGCATATAATCGGCAGCCGTCAGGGCGTTTACCGTCAGAAGACTCAAGGAGGGAGGGCAGTCAATAATAATATATTCAAACGAATCTTTTAGCTCGGCAAGAAGATTCTTTAAAATCATTTCTCGTTTTGGCTGTGACATCATTTCGACATCAAAACCGATTAGTTCCACGCGTGAAGGAATGATCTTCAAGGTTTCAATGTCGCTGTTCACAATGAGGTTTTTGGCAGCAACTTCCCCAATCAGACCATGATATAAGGTATTATTAATATTGGATTTATCGAGGCCAAGCCCGGTAGTTGCATTGCCCTGGGGATCGCAGTCAACCAGCAGTGTTCTTTTTTCTGAGACAGCCAGCGCTGCAGACAGATTTACGGCTGTGGTAGTTTTGCCGACCCCGCCTTTCTGGTTGGCGATGCATATAGTCTTTGTCATGGTCGGTATTTTTAGCATAAAACTTGATGTTTGAAAAGGATATAAGCTATGATAGGAAACGAACCATTAGTTTTAGGATTTTGCCTGAACATGACTTTCCGTTCGGTCACTATATAGGCGGCAGAGGTTTACATGAAATTTTACAGGCGTTTATTTGCGATTTGTACCATATTGATATTCGTCACCGCTATACTTTTCCCTCCCGTGGCCGAGGGTATAAGCGTCAAAGAGGAAGAAGAACTGTCCCGGGAGTTTTTGAAGGTAGTTTTCAGTCAATTTCAAGTAATTAAAGACCCGATCATTGTGGACTATGTGAACGATGTCGGTCAAAAAATTGTTTCGGTTCTTCCCCCGCAGCCGTTCACTTATCATTTTTATGTAATCAAAGAAGATAGTTATAATGCTTTTGCCACTCCGGCGGGACATATTTTTGTCAACAGCGGATTGATTGAGGCAATGGAGAACGAGGAAGAGTTGGCGGGCGTAATTGCCCATGAAATTGCGCATGTGTCTTTACGTCATATCTCCAAAAAAATCGGGAGGTCCAAAAAAATTGGCATGGCAACACTTGCCGGTGTTGTCGCCGGTGTGCTGCTGGGCAGCGGTGGGGCCGCGGAGGCGGCCAGTGCAGTAACCGTGGGGACCCTTGCGGCCGGTCAATCAGTTGCACTTGCTTACAGCCGCGATGATGAATCTGAGGCGGACCAGATCGGGCTTGAGTATTTAAACCGCGCCGGGTATAGCTCCCAAGGGTTGCTCGTAGTTTTGAACAAAATGCGAAGCCGGCAGTGGTTTGGTTCAAAACAAATCCCAACGTATTTGCAAACCCACCCGGCTTCAGAAGCTCGAATGGTATATATTGACATGTGGCTTGCAAAACATGAAAAAGTTTATGCCAACATCAATCCTTACCCATTTGATAGAACTCATACCTGGTTGGTTGCTGCTTACGGTGATGAAAATGCGACCTTGAGACGGTTTGAATCAGATGTAAAAAAAAGTCCTGAAAATCCCCTGGCGCATTACGGTTACGGCTTAATTCTGGCAAAGACCGGCAACCGCAATAGCGCCATTGACCACCTGAGAGCAGCTTTGGAAAAAAATGCTTTTGATACTTATATCATAAGTGATCTCGGACGCATATATTTTCTGGATGGCCGTTATCAGGAAGCATTGAATCTTCTGCATTCTGCCGAAAGTTTTGCCCCCAACAGTCCCCAAAGACTTTTCTATTTGGGACGCACTCAAATAGAAACGGGACGGCTTAAGGAAGCCGCAGTAACATTTGAGAAGCTAATCTCAATAAACGCTGAATATTCTGAGGCATATTATTTCCTTGGCGAAACCTATAGTAAGCTGGGCAGGCCGGATTACGCCCATTATTACCTGGGTATCTATTACAAAATTGATTCAAATTTTAAGAATGCCGCTTTTCACTTGCAAAAGGCTTTGGAAACGATGAATGATCCGGAAAAAAGGGACAAAATCGAGAAAATGCTGAAAGAAATTGGCACAGGAAAAGAACAATCACACAAGCAGTAAAATCCATAACCAAAAAATATTTGCCACCAAGGCACAAAGACACAAATGTCAGTGATCAGTTATCGGTTATCAGTTTCCCTTTACTGATCACTTCTTACTGATAACTGTTCACCGGTGACGGCCTTGGTGCCTTAGTGGCGATTCACCCGCTTTCAAAAAGCGAACGCTTATTTTTCTTTCCTCTCTGTCATTTACGGTCAAAATGGGAGAACTGCATGGTAAATGTTCCTCTGCCCTGGGTAGCGGAGCGCAATGCGGTTGAGTAGCCGAACATATGGGCCAGAGGAACAGAGGCCCTGATGACCTGCAGGCCCTTTTTGTGCTCAATCGATTCGATTTTGCCGCCACGGGCATTAAGATCCCCGATGGCATCCCCCATAAAAGATTCCGGAACATAGACGCTTACATCCATAATCGGGTCGAGCAGAAAAGGCTGACCCTTTGCAAGGGCTGTTTTGCAGGCCATGGATGCACTCACAGTATAGGCCAGTTCCGTGCCCAGAGATTCCTTAAAGGAGCCGCCGGTGAGGACGGCTTCAACATCGACCACCGGATAGCCCATCAAGGCTCCGCTTTCCAACGATTCCATCACCCCTTTTTCGATGACAGGTATAAAAATATCGGGTATCGTTTCTGCGCTGATTACAGATTTGAAACGATTTTCGCTGCCGCGCTGCAGAGGTTTCATTTTTAATTTTACTTCGCCAAAGTGGCGCTGCCCGGAGATTTCCTTGTCAAATACGGCTGAACCAAGCGCTTCCTTGGCAATGGTCTCCCGGTAGACGACCTGGGGCTTGCCCACATTGACGTTGGTTTTGAATTCGCGTTGCATGCGGCTGATAACAACCTCAAGGTGCAGCTCTCCCATGCCGGATAAAATTGTCTGCCCGGTATCGTCATCTTTTTTGAATCTTAAGGTCGGATCTTCGGCAATAAATTTTTCCAAGACCTCATCTAACTTTTCTTCGTCAGTATGGGTTTTAGGTTCCACGGCCACAGAGATGACCGGTTCGAAAAAATCCATTTTTTCAAGCAAAACCGGTTGATCGCTTGAACACAGGGTTTCGCCTGTCGAAGAATCTTTTAAGCCGACAACTCCGACAATACTACCGGCAGCGGCTGTTTCGATACGCTCTCTCTTGTTGGCATGTATCCTTAAGATGCGGGCGAGTTTCTCATGTATTTTGCGACCGGGATTGTACACATTTGATTTGGCCTGCAATTCACCGCTGTATATTCTGACATAGGAGAGTTTCCTTCCTTCCATCAGAGCTACCTTAAAAATAAGCGCAGCCAGCGGAGCGGTACTTTTAGCCCGGCATTCAATGATTTCTCCTGTTTCCGGGTGCGTCCCTTTCATGGGGGGCACGTCGATCGGGCTTGGAAGGAATTGCACTATGGCGTCTAGAAGCGGTTGTATGCCCTTGTTTTTCAAGGCACTGCCGCACAAAACCGGAACAAGTTTCAAGTCTATAGTCGCTTTGCGGATGGCGGTTACTATCTCTTCCGGAGCAATCGGGACTTCGGATAGGTAGGCCTCCATAATTTTATCGTCAACTTCAGCCAGGGTTTCGATTAGCTTTTCATGATATTCTGCGGCAGTTTCAAGAATGTCCGGGGTAATTTCTTCGGTTGTATAGGCCTCTCCCAAATCGTCTTCCCCCCAGACAATCTGTTGCATACGGATCAGGTCGATGATACCGGTAAAGTCGTCTTCCGATCCAAGGGGCAATTGTGTGATCAGCGGATTGGCATTCAGCCTCTCTTTCATCATATCCACGGTTCCAAAGAAATTGCAGCCGATCCTGTCCAGTTTGTTGACAAATGCAATTTTTGGAACATGATATTTGTCGGCCTGCTTCCAGACGGTTTCCGACTGGGGTTCCACGCCACCGACAGCGCAAAAGACACCGATAGCACCGTCAAGCACGCGCAATGAGCGTTCAACTTCGATTGTAAAATCGACATGTCCCGGGGTATCGATGATCTGTATTTCCTTTTGTTTCCAGTGGCAGGTGGTTACGGCGGAGGTAATCGTAATGCCGCGTTCCTGCTCGTCCTGCATCCAGTCCATCACCGCTTCACCGTCATGGACCTCACCGATTTTATGTGAACGACCTGTATAGTACAGTATGCGTTCAGTCACGGTGGTTTTTCCGGCATCAATATGGGCGATGATGCCGATATTCCGTATGCGGTCTATGTTGCTTATTTTTTTCATCGTATCAATAGCATGTTGGCCTTAAAGGGAAAACGCAGATCAATATGGCCGGCAAGGGTCATCGATTCGCGTCCGTCGATCAAAATTTTTACGGCCTTGATTTCAGGAATGTTTAAAATCAATGAGTTGACGATTGAAAATATGGTCATCTGTTCCGACTGAATGCCTCCGGGATGAGCATCGCGCAGTGTTGCCGTTAAATCAACATAGGCCGTTCCGTCCGGGTCAACAAAAAGTGCCAGAAGTTTAGTCCCTGCCGGGATTGTGCGCATAAGCCCTTCCGTGGGTCCTTGAATCAGGGCTGCGATGATGGTTTGGCCGAACCGGGCCGGATTGGTCCCATGAGACAGTTTGCGTTCTTCGGCTATTAAGAATGAATTTTCTTTGTCGGAAAAATATAGCTGCACAATCGCTTTGTCAGCATGCTGCGCTGCATTGATTTTAGAATTTTGACCGCTGTGGTCTAAAGCTGAAGACATATCGGGTATACTCAAAATAAATATGCAGAAAGTGCAGACAACCATGATTTTAGAAACCGCAAAAAATAAATGGCTTTTCGGCATTGACATATTTTGTGCCTGTTAAGTGCTGGCTAAAGTTGATGGTTTCGTAAAAAGTAAAACATTTAACTTTTTACGAATTCATCAAAAACGACATGGTTTATTAAGCCAACAAGCTTTGTATGTCAAGTAAAGAAGAGGATTTGCGGGATTAATTTAGCAAATCTTAAGCATTGACCACAACATTGAAACTCCCTGCAGCGACTCGACTGAGCTCGTCGAAGTCAAGCAGGGAGTTTCAATGATTAATAACACCCGCCTGTACGGTTGACATTTGGCTTGATAATAATATAGCTTATTGAATATTGCAATTTAGGTATTAAAAGGAGATTAAAAATGGCTCATGTGTCTGAAAAAAGAATTCTGGTAGTAGATGATGAACCGGATGTTCGTAATTTTTTAGCCGCCTGTTTAGAAGATGCCGGTTTTGACGTTGAAACTGCCGTTGACGGAATAGATGCTCTGGAAAAAGCAGAGGCATATTCTCCCGATCTAATGACGCTGGATATGGTTATGCCGCGTTTGAACGGAATCAAAGTGATTCGCAAGCTGCGAGAAAAGGAAAAGTGGGCCAATTTGCCTGTGATTGTCATTACTGCCCATGCCCAAGACGAAATGGGGAGTGATCAAGTCAAGGAATTCGTTGCTTTGACATCCGGATTGCGTCCACGAATCACCATGGAAAAACCGATATCCCCTGCCAATTTGGTAAAAACCATTTGTAAGATCCTGGATGTCGAGCCGGAAGCCGTGGAGAAGGTGGACGCAAAACTTGGCGATGAACGTAACAAGATCTTAAATCTAATTAGTGAGACCGATTCAGACACATTAAAAAAAATAAGTGAAATGCTGAAAAACAAATAGATGGTTTATCAGCCTGAGCCAGTTTCAAAATGCTCAATTTTGTCCAAGGTCAATCTATTATCATAATATCGGCCACCACTTCCCAGAGGTATTTGATCCGTAGATCCGGCATCCCGTACGTTTCCGCTGCGGCTTTGATTTGACTGTGGCAGCTGTGGCACGGGACCACCAGCATATCTGCACCGGTCCTCTTGATCTGTTCCATCTTTTTGCGGGCATAATGGATTCTTTCGTCCCGGTAGGGGGTCAACAATGTTCCTCCCCCACCTCCGCAGCAGTATTGGTGGCCTTCTTTGGGAAAGAGATCGACCCAGTCGGAAATACACTGATCCAGGATCCACCGGGGTTCCTCGTAATATCCATGTCCGAACAGCTCTTGGGACTTGCGGCCGTAATTGCAGGGATCGTGGTAGGCGGCACGTTGGGTTATCTTTGTTTTATCAAGCCGGATTCTTCCGGAGCGGATGTAGTCCGTCAGTAGATCGAACACGGTTAAAGCTTTGAAACGGTCGAAGAAGTCCGGGTACCATTTTTGCAGCCCGTACCGGGTTGCCAGATAAGCATGCCCTCATTCCGGACACATTAGACTGGAAATATTGAGCTGTTCCATATGTTCCACGATCCGGCCGATAAAGGTCTTCATGGCCGTGTCATCACCGGTGAAGTATCCCCAGTTGGTTCCCTCCCAGTTTTCGGAAACTAAAGTCCAGTCTTCCTTTGCCACATGAAAGATTTTCCACCAATGCTTCAAATCCTCAGTGTGGGTGTTGACCAGTTTGTTGTGGATCGTTGTCAGGATATTTGCTCCTTCTTTATCCACCGGAGCTTTAAAGCCCTCAAAACCGGGCTCTGCGGCGATTTCTTCTGCAACATCCTCAAGGATGAAGAGATAATCTTCTTTTGGAAGCGCAAGATTATTGCCGGTTTTGAGGGCCGCATCAAGCCCCTTGTGGAGTATCCCCGGGACCTGGTCTCGATCTCTAAGGGACCTGATCCCTCTGACAATGTCCGCAATGTCTATTTTCATGGGGCAGACATATGCACACTTTCCGCACATGGTGCAGATCCATGGCCATCGGGTTTCCACAAGCTGTTCTTCGAAACCGAGTCTTACCATGCGGACAAGCTTGCGAGGATCAAATCCTTCCACTCCCGATACAGGGCAGGAGCTGGAACAAATACCGCATGTCGTACAGATATTCTGGGAAAACGACCAGGATTTGAACCGATCATGATTCAAATGCTCGAGATTGATGCTATCGGGTGATGTCATGTTTTTTCCTATCTAGTGTCCATCCGGAAATCAGGATTTTTGTTCAATTTGCATTATTGATCCGAGTGCTGATATCCTTTTTTCAAACTTTGTTACCACTGTTTCAAATTCTTTTCCCATATTCGATGCCAGAGTATGCACAGCAAGCCTTTCTTTTTCAAATCCCATGTCCTTTAAAATATCTTTAAGCAACTCCGCTCTTCTTTGGGCATAAATATTCCCATATTGGGAATGGCAGTTGCCTTCATGACAGGCAAGGATTAAAACGCCGTCCGCACCCTTTTGAAATGCTGCCAGGATGTGTTCGACAGATACGCTGCCTGCACAAGGCATTTCAAAAGACGTAAAACCCTCAGGTAGTTTGCTCCCCATGCTGCGGGCAAGCTCCATGGCCTGGTTTGCGGAACGGCTGCAGCAAAATGCAACAATGTAAGGTGCCTTTTTCCCCACCTTATTTCTATGAATATGTTTGCTGCTTATTTTAAAAATGTATGATTTATCAAAGCTTCTGATACTGATGGCATGCCTTGGGCATTCTGCCAGGCAGATGCCGCAACCTTCACATGCTTGCCGAATAACTTGCGGGTTAATATCGATGTTAACTGCACGGTATGGGCAGATTCGGTAGCAGGTAAGGCAACGTACACATGTACCTGTATTTATCTCAGCGGTATCTTTGGTTTCGATGTTGTCTCTATTAAGCAGTTGAAGGTTGGCAATTGCAGCGCATGACGCATCGATGTTCTGATCAACCCGGGATTGAATTGCTCGGGAAGGGCCTGCTACAAATATTCCCTTTCTATTTGTAAAAACATTAAAGCGGTGAACATTTTCGGTTTGCAAAAATCCTTCCCGGTCCCTGTCCAGACGTAAGATCTCCGCCAGGACACCGAGGTAATCAGAGGCAAAGATGGTTTCATCAACAATTGTAATAGCCGGTGTCAGCGTAAATTGATGGCCGGTTATTTCGTCCTGGTACGCTATACAAGTTTTTCCATCCTCTTTTTGCCGTATATCCGGCCTTGAATCCGTAAATTTTAAATAAATTGCACCGTTTGCTTTGCTTTTCAGATACAGCGCTTCAAGACCGTTGCCGGCAACCTTGAGATTCCCTGTCAGTATATAGGTCTGCACATTGAGTTCGGACTGCATTATTAGTGATAACTGCATTATTTTTTCTACAATAACCGGATGACTTTCTTGGTATAAACCTGACAGGAAAACGACCTTTTCCCCTTTAGCAAGGATTTTTTTCGTATCCGTACTATTATTAAGACGGTCTGCAACCTCGGAAAGGGAGAGGACGCCGGATGAGGGTTTGAGGTCATATGATGAAAAATTCGACTTGCTCACATGGTCTTCGGCGATGATCATGCTTGCCGTTGATCGGGTCACTTTTTCACCATTTCTATTCAGGATAATTTCAAAATTCTCCACAGTTCCGGTGCAGGAAACTAATTCAGTTTTTAAAAGAACTTCGATCGATGTTCTTCCCTTATTTTCAGAATCGGAAGGCATGGGAAGATTACATCCCCCATTGCGAACAGCTAAGATAACGTCAATTCCATTGTTGCAAAGATCTTTTGCAGCCGTCAGTGCACAGGAACTATTGCCGATTATTAATGTTGGATTTACCATTTGGGTAATATGTTTGACGCTATAATTTTATTTAAACCCGCTTCAATTATATAGTTTAAAGCTTTTCATCAATTTTCATCCAAGATTCAGGTACTTAATTGCCTTCCAGGACACATCGGTTGCATGGGCTATTGTCTCAGGGATACTCATCGGTCCTTCAACCGTACCTGCCGTGAAGATACCATCACAAATTCCTGATGTGCCATTTTCGACAGGTGCTAAAAATCCGGTTTCAAGGATTTCAAGGTTGAAAAGTCCGGCCAGGTCCGGGTTGTCCTGTCCGGGAATCAGGCCGATTGAAAGAACCACAAGATCAAAGGTTTCATCAACGGATTGACTTTTAGCACCGTCAAAATAGGTTAGCTGTAATCGGCCATCCCTTGTAGGATAAATATCTCCCGGGATGGCTCTGATCTGCCGTATGTTTTTTTGTATCTCGTCATAAAAAGCCTGGAAATTCTTACCGAAAGTCTGCACATCAATGTAAAAAAAAGTGATTTCCGTATCCGGCTGCCGCATCTTTATCAGGTTGGCCATGCGAAGAGCCGACGCACAGCAAACTTTAGAGCACCACAAGTGATTCAAACCAACATCTCTACTTCCCACACATTGAATAAAAGCGATATCTCTTGGTGCTTTACCATCCGAAGGTCTTGCGGCAGTGCTATTTTTCCTCAATGTTCGTTCAAGTTCCAGATTCGTAACCACATTGTCGAACAAGCCGTACCCATAGGGTTTGCTAACAGGATTGTAAGGTTGAAAGCCGGTGGCAGCTATAATTGCATCCACCTCGCTGGTATGGCAGGATTCTAATGAATCAAGGTTGATAGCGCCCTCCGGGCACAACTTTTGGCATTTGGCACATGATTTGTCTTTAAAATACAGGCAGCTGTCTTCACAAATAGTATACAGGGGCATATTGTTTTTTGAAAAACCTCGAATCACAGACCCTTCAAAGGGGCACGTATCCAGGCAGACGCCGCATCCCGTGCACATTTTGGAATCAATGTATGCGGGTTTGATTATTATATCTATGGAAAATTTTTCGGATTTGGTGATTTTTTGGATTCTGCTGCGGCTGTAAATATGAATATTCGGATTTTCAACAGCTTGTTTGAGCTTTTCTTCCACCATGCAAGCACCACAGCTCACACATCTATCCGTGGCTTTGCACGCAAACTGTATGGCATGTCCGCCTAAAAAGCTGGATTTTTCCAGAATCTCAACATCGATATAACCCGTCTTGGAAAGTTCAAGGGCAGATGAAAGACCTGCAATCCCACCGCCCATAACAAGAACTTTTTTTTTGGATCCAGACAATGGTATTTCCTTCTGTATTAAATACCTTGGCATCAAGGCCGGATATCAAGCAGCAACCATACTGCGGCAACCGACGACTTGGATTCAGATACCGGATACCGGTGGTATTGTCAAGAAGGCGTTTTTCTCCAAACCGTTTGAAATGTTGGGATTTTGGGCATAGGAAGCCTGATTGCTCGAATGTGGTTTTTCCGCCTTAATTTGACAAGTTTTGCGGGTGCCGCATTTAGCGGGTAGCTGAAAAATAAATGTTGATTTTTCCAAGCTTGTATAATATTGATATTGCTCACAATTAGCTAATACTTTGTGACATCACACTTTGTGTCACAGTCACGTTTAAAATTGCAAACTGCTGCTAGATGTTTAAGCGGGTTTTGGGAAAAAGACGATTTCCCTTAACGTCGCTTCAAAATTGGTGTATAGGTGATCAGGGAGAAACATATGAAGCAACCGCGTCTTATTTTTATTCTGGTTATTGTTGGAATCATGGCGGCATCTATAGTATGGTCCCAGGAGGAAAAGGCCCTGGAAGGGGTCATGGACTTGAAAAGCAGAGAGTTCGGTCAACACCAACGACCCCAGGTGAGGTTTGACCACTATTTGCACGAGACCATCATGCGCTGTCGGGTCTGCCACCATGATTTTTATGTGTTTTCCAATCGGAACGAAGGTAAAGGCAGCAAGTGCGCCACTTGTCACAAGCGGGAGATTAACAAAGACATTCCGATACCCTTGTTAACCGCTTTTCATAACAGATGCAAAGGCTGCCACGAAAATTATATCAAATGGGGTCGAACTTCCGGCCCTGTTATGTGTGGTACATGCCACCAAAAGACATAGCTGCAATTGAATAGACATACGGTTTTCGATGGCGTTGTTCAAATTTCGACTGAATATTATCAAAGGAGAAGAAAATGTATCAGTTTGTAACCGGTCCTCTGGCATGGCTTGCCTTTAGTATTTTCTTTTTCGGTTTGGTCCTTCGTATCGTACTCTATGTTAGAGGCCTTGACTGGAAGCTCGACAGGGTAACATACTCGGTCAATCTCTCTTATGGAATCAAAGGAGCCATAAGATCCATTATTTTTTGGATATTTCCGTTTGGAACAAGAAGCTGGCGCAACAATCCGGGATTTACCGTAATAGTTTTTATCTTTCATATCGGACTGTTGATAACCCCCGTTTTTTTGCTGGCCCATAATGTCATTCTTGAAGAAAAATGGGGGATAAGCTTTTGGACACTGCCTGAAACAGTTTCTGATATTTTGACCATTGTCGTCATAGTATCTGCGGTCTTTTTGATTCTCAGGCGCATTGCACTTCCTGAAGTCAGAATTATTACAGACGCTTACGATTACCTGCTTTTGGCAATTTCAACGGCACCCTTTATCACCGGTTTTCTGGCTTACCACCAGTTCTCGGGCTACGAGTTCTGGTTAATCATTCATATTCTGAGCGCAGAGGTCATGCTGGTCGCCATACCTTTCACCAAGTTGTCTCATATGGTGCTTTTCTTTTTATCCAGAGGGCAGCTTGGCATGGATTACGGCATCAAGCGCGGCGGCATGAAAGGATATAATCTGTCCTGGTAACTTTTAACTTTTAACTTTCTCAAGGGATAAAAATTATGGCTGAAGGAACTCTTTGCAATAGAAAAATGATAAACACCAGGGAAGCGCTTCTGGAGCTGTTGTCGGACAAGAGCGGGAAGCTATATTACGAAGAGATGAACCAGCTTGACGTTAAGTGCGATGCTTTAGCGGAAACAATTCGGGCTACATGCAAGTCTCGTATTAGGACATGGCTCGAAATATGCACCCACTGCGGTTTGTGTGCTGAAAGCTGCTTTTTTTATTTGGCAAACAACAATGACCCCAAGCAGGTCCCATCATATAAGATTCAATCGACCCTCGGCGAAATCGTAAAACGAAAAGGCAAGGTGGACAATGCGTTCATGCAGATGACCATGGATACGGCCTGGGCAAAGTGCACCTGCTGTAACCGCTGTGGGATGTACTGCCCCATGGGTATCGACATGGGTGTCATGTTCGGTTATTTGCGAGGTCTTTGCTTCTCCCAGGGGTTTGTGCCCTGGGAGATGAAGATCGGTTCCGGCATGCACCGAATTTTCAGGGCTCAAATGGATGTGACCGTCGAGGACTGGGTTGAAACCTGTGACTGGATGAGGGAAGAATGGGAGGATGACTATCCCGGCCTGGAAATTCCCGTCGACAAAAAAGGCGCGGATATTATTTATACTGTTAACGCCAGAGAGGCCAAGCATTATCCGGAAGATATCGCCGAAGCCGCCGTCCTTTTCCATCTGGCCGGTGAAAACTGGACGGTTCCCAGTGAGGGCTGGGAACTGACGAGTCTTGCCATGTTCGCCGGCGACTGGGAAGCATGCAGGCTGCAAGTCGAAACGGTTTACGACGCCATGTACCGCTTGAACCCCAAACAGATGGTTGCCACCGAATGCGGTCATGCCTACCGGGCCACCGTATTGGAAGGGCCTTACTGGGCGGGTCTTAAAACCGGAAAGCCGCCTGTTGAAAGCCTGCACTATGTTGAATGGGTTGCCGATGCCCTGCGGACCGGCAAACTTAAAATTGATCCGGACAAAAAGATCAAGGAGCCGGTTACCTACCAGGATTCGTGCAATTATATCAGGAGCGGCGGGCTCAGTGATGCCGCCAGGGAAATCATGAGCTATATCTCCGAGGACTTTCGGGAAATGACGCCAAACCGTGAGCACAATTTCTGCTGCGGCGGCGGCGGCGGGCTGAACGGTATCGGCCGTTACCGCCAGGAGCGTAATGCCGGTCTGAAGGTCAAGCGGGACCAGATCCTTGCCACCGGGGCCAAGCTTGTGGTTTCACCGTGTCACAACTGCTGGGACGCCATCCGGGATCTGGAAGAGGTCTACGAGGACGGCATCCGCTGGTCCTTTTTAAAACCGCTCCTTCTAAAGATGGTCATTGTGCCTGAACATTTAAGACCCGATGAATCTGAAGGGACTTAACTCAAGTTTCGCACCCTGATTTAAACCAAAATCTTTAGCGCATCGTTAAAGTATGGGGTTTGACAACCTACAGAAGATTCT
>JACKQG010003791.1_pt1 | contig 18158 bp, 10 predicted proteins | sample 8237621 | NCBI WGS metagenome assembly JACKQG01 (sample SAMN15677084, study PRJNA649215) | marine metagenome | biome: marine; feature: Black Sea; material: saline water; isolation source: suspended particulate matter (SPM) from the Black Sea western gyre | collected 2013-06-09/2013-06-10 | depth... | reverse complement strand
GCCCATTGTTCGGTTCCGGTCGGGGCTACGCCCCTCCCTACACCGAACAATGGAAGTGAAAACCCAAAACCAAATCTCTCATAACAGTTGGTACAAAGAATGGGGTCACTCCACACCCTGTTTAACAGGCCAAACACCGCTATTTTGCCTGCGCCACCTCTGCCTCGTTTCCCCTTGCGCACCCCCCAAAGTAGATCTCATCCGCCTCCACTTCTCCTGAAAGCTCATAGCTGGGGAGCTGGGTAGCGATGAGTTTACGAAGCCGCTGGAAGAAGACTCGAACCATGTTCCGATTGATCCCAGTGATCTCGGCTGTAGCCCGTATTGTGGCTCCGGCAACAAACATTGCTATCAGCTTTCCTCGTTGCTTTCCGCCTAACCGACTCTCGCTTTCATACATGCCTCTGACATAGTCTTTCTCAACCCTTAACTATGCCAGCCCCAAAACAAATCAACCGCCGCGAGAGTCTGGCCAAGCTGGGCCTTGGCCTGCCCGCAGTCTCCGTGGGACTGGCTGGCTGCCGAACGATCATTAAGACGCCAAAGGAATTGAAGGCCGACTTTGTTGTGATCGGCGGCGGACTTGGAGGATGCGCCTCCGCCCTCTCCGCACTTAGATCTGGGTTGAGCGTCATCATGACCGAGGAGACAGACTGGATTGGCGGGCAACTTACGTCTCAAGGTGTCCCCCCGGATGAGCACAAGTGGATTGAGAGTTTCGGCTGCACGCGCACCTATCGGGAATTGCGAAACGCAATTCGCAACTACTACAAAAAGAATTACCCACTCACGCCAGCAGCCAGAAATCGCAAAAATCTAAACCCCGGTAGCGGTTCCGTATCCCGGTTATGCCACGAACCGCAAGTCGCCTTGGCCTGTCTCGAGGCCATGCTGGAATCGTTTATCCAGTCAGGCAAACTAACGCTCCTGAGGGAAATCATCCCCACAGCAGTCGAAACTGACAACGACGAAATCAAATCAGTCGAAGTGTTAGATCTAAAGAACAATTCGAGTCTGGTTCTGCACGGTCGTATTTTTGCCGATGCAACGGAGTTGGGAGACCTTTTGCCCTTGGCCCGATGCGAGCACGTCATTGGTACCGAGGGCAAACGTACTACTGGGGAACTGCACATGCCGGAGAACGCCTCACCGGAAAACCAACAGGCATTCACTATGTGCTTCGCTCTTGATCACGTAGAGGCTGAAAACCGCACTATCGACAAGCCAAGCGAATACGATTTCTGGAAAACGTTCGTCCCTGACATCACTCCCCCATGGCCCGGGAGGTTGCTGGACTTTACCTACACGCACCCGTCCAGCGGCTTGGCCAAGCGCTTGGGTTTCAACCCCACCGGCCCACATAAAAACGGGATCATCAACCTATGGACGTATCGGCGAATACTTGCCACCGAGAACTTCATGCCAAACAGCCGCTTGCTGGATGTCAGCCTAATCAACTGGCCACAGAACGATTATCTATTGGGGAACCTTGTCGGTGTCAGTCCCGAAGAACGGCAACGCCACATCGATCGTTCGAAACAATTGAGCTTGTCACTGCTCTACTGGTTGCAAACCGAGGCCCCACGAGACGACAACGGCCAAGGCTGGCCGGGGCTACGTCTGCGAAACGACGTGATGGGGACCATGGACGGAATGGCCAAGTACCCCTACGTCCGGGAATCCCGCCGAATCAAATCCCTCACCACCGTCTTTGAGCAGCATTGTGGCGTCGAAAACCGGATGAAAGTTCTGGGGTTGAAAGATAGCAAAGGGCTACGAGCCAAGCGCTACCCGGACTCGGTCGGCATCGGGCATTATCAAATCGACCTTCACCCAAGTACCGGTGGTGACAATTATATCGACTTCGCAGCACTTCCGTTTGAGATCCCCCTCGGGGCACTCATTCCCCGTCGGTTAAAGAACTTCATCCCGGCATCGAAAAATATCGGCACGACTCATGTGACCAATGGGTGCTACAGACTGCATCCGGTTGAATGGAACATCGGCGAGGTTGCCGGTATTTTAGCCAGCGAATCCATCACCCGTTCCACCACTCCCGAACATTTTTATAGGAACAAAAAACAGCTAGCTGATTTTCAAGACACCCTCGTCGGGCAGGGCATTGAAATCCGGTGGCCGGAGAATCTTGAAACAGCTTCTTAACGCAAATAGTTCAGCGTGTACCAGCCGCGTGGGTTCGTAAACTTGCTGTTGTCCGCACCGGTCAAACCGGATTGGATCACGAATTCGTATACCCGGTTTTTAACGAGATCCATCGACAGATGAACCGACTTCCCGTCATCCGCGACGGATATCTTGCGGGGTTTCACCTCGGTGGTGCCCACTTTGGGTGAACCGTACTCGGCTCGATACTGGTAGCCCCAATGTTTGATGCCGTAGCTCGCTGTATCCGCAGCCGCGTTTTTGTCGACCGGCTTGGTAAAGGCGATCTTAAACCCATCCTCGGTCAGGCTCACGTGATGCATTTCCATCGGCGTGGTTTTACCGTCCCAATCGATTCGCTCGAGTCCAAAGCGTTTGCCACCCACTGAGCCCCAGCCACGACCGGTCTGCCCCACCCAAAGTGCATTGTCCGGGCCGAACCGGTTCCGCATCGCGCCGCAATACATCGGATCTACAAAATCAAAAACGATCCCCTGAAACTCGCCCTGCACTTTTTCGAGATGCGCGCGCATCATGTTCGACTTGGTTTGATCGCCAACGAAAACCTGACCGGCAAAAGGACCAAACTTGCCCTTGGTTGTATCCCAAACCGGCTCACCGGGGGAACTCGCCAACTCACCATGAGGGAACCAAATTGCAGGCGGCGTGCGCAGCTTCTCGTAATCTGCCACATTGATCTGGTTCAGTCGCTTGACCGTGGCAGCAACCTTACGTTCGTGGTCCTTGTAATCGGAAAGCAGCTTCACATCGGTTGAGGCACTTGCGACCCGATAATCCGGATGATCCGTCAGACTGGATGGATGACCATGGAAGCGGCCCTTCACCACGTGATGCAACGACGAGGTTCCATTCCAGTCCCCCTGATTGTCTGTGTAAAAAATATCATCCTCGGGACTGATCCCAATCCCGGCAGGTGAACGCATGCCGGAAGACCACGGCACAAAACGGCCGCCCAGTGTAACCTGAAAAGACCACCCGCGATAAAACGCTGAGCGGCCCATTTTGGAATCATGCACCCGGCCGATATCCCAGCGGTGACTACCAGCCCACCCACGCCAACTCAGGCTGGTGTTCAGCGTTCCATAAAAATTGCCGTACTTGTCGCGAACCAAGCCGAAGGAATATTCATGATAATTATCATTCAACCCCCACGATGAATTCACCGCCTCGTACACGTCCGCCACATTGTCGCCGTCTTCGTCGATCAGTTTGGTCAATTCCGGACGCTGCATGACCCAAACTTCCTCGGTTTTTTGATCGATATAAATCCCCAACGGCTCATGCAAACCGTCGGCGAATAGCGACCACTTGTCGTCTTTGTAGCGCCAAACCTCACCCTCGCGTGTACAGATAAAAAGGTGGCCGTCCGGATGGAACTCCATCCCGCCCACCCCAAGCACGATCCCGTCGGGAATCTTGATCGTGTCCACGCTATACCCTGCCGGGATCTGTTTCGGAGCAGCAACAGCCGAAGCAACAAGCCCCAACAGCGCCAAGCCAGTCAGGCCTTTCAGCCAAGTTTTCATGTTCATCATCATGTTAAAAATAAAATTATCGGTGCGGATTTTCGTACCAGAATACGCCGAGGTTATCGACCTCTTCGCAGGTGATGGCGTCGAGGTCACCGTCGCCGTCCAGATCGGCCAGTTTTATTAAATCAAACTTCACGCCGACATTTCCGCTGATGTCGTGCGCCTGCCACGTTTGCCCCAACCGTTTTAGCCAAGTGACTCCGGGAGCGCTCCGGTTGCCGCCGGTGTTGGTTGTATGAACCAGATCATTTTGGCCATCGCCGTCAACATCACCGATGGCCACCGCCTTGCCATTCGGCAGTCCCATCGGGTTCGGGATCACGCTCGTTTTCCACGAATCATCGCTACGCTCAAAAAACAGGATTTCCTTATTTCGGGTGGTGCAAACGATGTCCACAGCCGGGTCGCCGATGACGTTGCCCACATCCAAAAACATTACTTCGTGCTTCTCGCCTCCGAGCATGTGCTCGCGCCACTCGGACGGACGACTCGCTTTTTCCCCGCCCGGATTTTCCAACCAACCCACTCCACGGCGCGGGCCTTTGCGATCGGAGAAAAGTAGGTCTACATCGTCGTCGGCATCCATATCGAGAGCCTCGAGTGACATGACCCAACCGGAGGAACGTAGTTTGATAAACTCGAGCGCAGAGACATTACGGCCACTGTCCGTCTTGCGGCGCAGCCAGCCGATGGTGGCGTTGCCGCCCTTAGACGACACGAACAAATCCTTTGCACCCACGCCGTCGATCTGAGCCGGAGTGGCAAACATCCACAACTGTTTTCCTTGGGTCGCCGGGATCGGCTTGGTTTGCCAAGCACTTGGCCTCCAATAATCGCCTCGCTTGGTCGGTGCCCAATGGACGTACATGGTTCGCCCCCTCCCTTCACAGGAACTCACGACGTCAAGTTTTCCGTCACCATCCAAGTCGATGAAAACGGCATCTTCGGGATCTCGCACCATGCCCACAGTCACGCTTGGCCAAGTGGACTTGGACTTGGCCGCACCCGGGTTGCGATAGACGACAATGGCTCCACCCTGTTCCCAGCCTGTGGTGATATCCGGCAAACCGTCACCATCGACATCGGCCAAGCGAACTCCGTCCGCACCGAGTTTGCCGACCTCCTTACTTGAGGAATCGATCGTGTGCCGCTTCCACGGCTTGGCCAAGCCGGTCGATGCGAAGCAAAGACAACCGACAGCCAACACCATTATGGTGCGGCGCTTGGCCAAGCTTTGTTCGGCGAGGAACATTGGCGGCAGGGCGAGAGAGCGTTACTTGTATTTTTGCATCACCTCAACGGTGAATGACTTCGCCTCAGCCGGGGTGAGTTTCAATTGGTTACCGTCCCACTTGCCCTTGGTTGACTTGGCGTTGACCTCTCCGCGATCCACTGAAAAATAAACGTCTGCCTTTGCGTCCTCGATGGCAAACTGATACGCCAAACCCACGCCGGCTTTTGCGGGTGTGATTTTTTGCTCCACGCTCACGCCATCGACATCGTATCGAAAACTGACATCCGCTTTTTTGGCGCGACGATAACCTCGAAACTGCACAGTCTTCGCCGCCTTGTCACCGATACGAATTGGGAATCCGTCTGCCCCGACACTGAAACGTGTGCCCAGCGTACGGTTTGGTCGTCCACCCCGGCCGCGCCCGTTGCCACGATCCGGGCCGACATCCATGAATGCACCAAACCACCCGAAGACTACGTGCGATTTTTCCGCATCGAAACAGTAGCTAATGCCGTTGGGCATCCCAACTGAAATACCGCGTGCCGGGCCGTCGGCAATGTAGGAGCGGATGACCAACGTCTCATCTGTTGCGACCAAGTGATAGGGGTTTTTCGGATCAACGTTGGAAACCGACTTCGGCTTCGGTTGGTCTTTTTTGCTTGGTTGCACCTTTGCGACGTTTCGCACCTTGCCCCCTTTTTCAAAAACACTCATCTCGTGGATCGACCAGTGCAATCCATCCACGCTGCCGGTTTGTTTGACGCGAAAGTAACGCGCATTGACCGCATCGAACCGGATCGACGTAATGACATTTGACCCCTTGCCCTTGGCCACAGGGTCGCTCCATTTTTTGCCGTCGTCAGAAACCGCCACCTCGTATCCACGCGGGTAATCGCGCGCGGAACCGGTGGTGTCCAAAACGATACGGTAAATGTTGCGAACTTCCTTCATGTCGACGGTGAAGGTCATCCCCGGACGCTGCTGGCCATCGGTCGAGAAGCGTGAGTCGATCTTACCGTCGGCAGCGCGCTTGGCGGAATGACCACCGTGGCTTGCGCTGTAGCCCCAGCCTTTCATATCGCGCTTGTTGATGGGCAGAAACTCAGCCAAGTCCTCCAGTATGTATGGATTCTCGCGGGCCTTGGTCGCCTCGCGGATCGCCTTCACCTGCTCGACTTTGATTTCCTGTGCGTTATTTCCAAAACTGTTACGGCTGTAGGTGAGCACATCCGCCACCCACTGATCCCCGTTGGTTTTCATCGGGATCATCTGCTGGATGTACTCTTTCCCGTCAACCGGGCCGGTCAAGCCGTGCAGGACAATCCGGATTGCCGCGTCATGACTGCCGACAAGACGGGGCGAACCAACTAGAGAGGGAGCCATCGTGCCCGTGCCCTCAATCGGCGTGCCTTTACCGTCCTTTCCATGACAGGCTACGCAAAGGGAATTGTAGATATCTCTACCTTTCTTAAACGATCGAAGGCCATTGGCCGTAAGCGAACTTGAGTTGCGTGAACCGCGCCCGCCCTTTTTGGAATTCAACGCCAAGCGGCCGACTCCCTGAACGAAGTCATTATCCTCGTTGGCCAACATGCCGGCCAAAATATGGTCGTTCGCATCGGGGGAACGGAGAAACTGCACGGAGTTGATTGCCTGCGCCACCACGCGCGGATTTTTGTCGGCCATTAATTCTGCCACCTTGGCCAAGTGCGAATCGTCGCCGGATTGGAAGGACGGTTCGAGTAGGCGGATCGCCGTCTGGCGAACTCGGTGATCCTTGTCCTTCAGCAGCGAAAGAGCGAAATCGGCGTCCGCTTGGCCAAGGCCTTCGAGCGTCCACATGGCGTGCACGCGCCCAATACCATCACCCGTCTTGGCCAAGTTTTTCAATGCCGAGACTACTGAATCGTCCTGTCGCAGAATGATTTCCTTTTGGGCGGTCATTCGCCACCAACCGTTTGCGTGGGAAAGATGTTTCACCAGAGCAGCCGTCTTTTCCTCGTACATGCGGGGCTGCTCAGTTTTGCGGTAGCTCTCATGCACAACGCGATAAATCCGGCCGCGGCGAATGTTGTCCTGGAGTTTGTATTTCTGGACGACCGGCCGAAGATACGAGCCGGGACGAACCCAGTTACCCTCCTGAATGATCCCGCGATACATGTCGCAAATGTAGAGCGCCCCATCCGGGCCGGTTGCTGAATTAACCGGTCGGAAGTTCATGTCGCTCGACGCAATAAATTCCTCGCCGGGATGAGCGTTCGACAGGACGTTTTTGCCTCCAACCTTGGTTACCTTGGCTCGACGTATCAGACGGCCAACCGGTTCGCACACGATATAGTCGCCGTACATGTCCTTCGGGCCGTTGTCACCAAGGAAAACCGAAGGGCCGCAGCAACCGGTGAACTTGTTCAACGTGCCATCCGGCTTGATACGGCGCAGGCCTCCCTGAACATCCGGCGTGGCGGTAATCGGGAACGGAACCTCGAATCCGGGCTCCATTTCACCGGACAAACTCAGCGAACCGTATTGCGGCATGATTTGAAAATGATGCGCGACTCGCTCACCGCCTGCCGTCGAGAAAATAAGCTGCCCCATCTCGTCGTAAGCGAGACCCCATTGGCCAGTGCCCACGGCAATTTGCTCGGCTTCGATCATGCCATCGGGGCGCATGCGATAACGCCGATTCGTGTAGGTCACGTACATCCAGTTATCGATATTCCAGCGCATACCGCTTGGCTGATGCTCCAGATTGCCGCCACGACGGCCACCTTGATAAACGAGTTCCTTTTTGTCTGCCTTGCCGTCTCCGTCGGTATCCTCGTAGGAGTAGAGGTCAAATGTGTCAGTTTCGCGGACGATGACTTTATCCTTGGTCGTTGGCAGTAACATACGAGGTAGCACTAATCCGTCGATAAACACGGTGTGCTTGTCCATTTTACCATCGCCGTTGGTGTCCTCAAACCGTACCACCCGACTGGTCGCATCGTGTTGGTTTTTGCCATCAATGTCCTGCATGTATGTGTTCATCTCGACCACGTACAAACGGCCGTTGGCGTCCCACTCGATGACCACCGGTTCGTTGATGATGGGTTCACTTGCCACCAACTCCAGTTTGAACCCCTCCTGAAGCTTCATGCGCCTCATAGATTCCTCAGGGGTGTAGAAATCCGGGATGGGCGGATTTTGAACTTTTTGACCCAGCACAACGCTTGCGCTGCCTACCAGCAAGACCGATAATAGAATATTCTTCACAGAGGCCGGGGAGGCTACCGATTCCGACTGTAAAATCAACCCCAATACCGCGCTTGGCCAAGCGCTTGGGCGACAAAAAAAAGCGGGGCAACAGCCCCGCTTTGAAGAGTCTATGGGATGGATGCTAGGCGATAATCTCGTGAATCGGTTCCGCACCCTCCACACCAACCAAGCGCTGCTCCAGTCCACGATAAAAGTAGCTCAGTTCGTTGGGATCAAAGCCAAGCTGCTTGAGCACGGTAGCGTGCATATGCTTGACGTGGAACGGTTTCTCCACCGCTGCACTGCCAAGTTCGTCGGTCTGGCCAACGCTGACGCCGCCCTTGATGCCGCCACCCGCCATCCACGTAGTGAAACCGTAGCTGTTGTGATCGCGACCTGTGCCCTTGGCGTATTCCGCCGTCGGTTGGCGACCGAATTCACCACCCCAGATGATCAGCGTCTCATCCAGCATCCCGCGCTGTTGCAAGTCCTCCAACAAACCGGCGATCGGCTTGTCGGTGTTGCCCGCGTGATAGTTATGGTTTTTCTCCAAATCGCCGTGGGCATCCCAGTTGGCATCGTTGTGATTGCCACCGGAATAAATTTGAATGAACCTGACACCGCGCTCAACCAAGCGGCGGGCGAGCAGACACTTTTTGCCGAAGTCCTTGGTACGATCTTGGTCCAAACCGTAGAGGCGTTGGACGTGTTCCGGTTCGCTGTCGAAGTCGACTGCTTCCGGCGCGCTCATCTGCATTTTGTAAGCCAACTCATAGCTGGAAATTCGGGCGGACAACGCGGTGTTGTCCACTCGATCACTCAGGTGACGGCTGTTGTACTTGTTCAATTTATCGATGAGCATGCGCTGCTGTTCCCGACTCATATTACGCGCGTTCTTGAGATCAAGAATCGGCGTGGAGCCGCTGGCATTCATGACGACGCCCTGATAAGCCGCCGGCATATAACCACTGGTCCAATTTTTGGCTCCGCTAATCGGGCCGCCGGTCGGGTCCAGCATCACCACATAGCCGGGGAGGTTTTCGTTGTCCGATCCGAGCCCATAGTTGACCCATGAACCCATCGACGGGCGGCCACTCAGCAGGCTGCCGGAGTTCATCATCAGCATCGCGGAACCGTGAATCGGCGAGTCCGCCGTCATCGAGTGCAGGAATGAAATCTTGTCCACGTGTTTGCCGATATTTGGAAACAGGTCACTGACATGTTTGCCGCACTGGCCGTACTGTTTGAATTTCCATTTTGGCCCCACCACGCGACCTCCGGCTTTTTTACCCCCACGGCCAAAGGTGTTCACCTTGATGGTCTTGCCATCCAACGGATACAACTCCGGCTTGTACTCGAAGGTGTCCATATGACTCGGCCCACCGTACATAAACAAGAAGATCACGTTTTTGGCCTTGGCCGGCAGCGGTGGATCTTTCGGCGCAAGCGGGTTTTGCCATGGCGTTTTGCCATCGGCCGCGACGGTTTGGCTTCCAATGAAGCCCTCCGCGCCCAACAGCCCGGTCAACGCCAGCGACGTAAACCCGCCGCCCACTTGGTGCAGATACTCCCGGCGATTTAACTGGCCGCAAAACGTGTTTTTAGGTCGATTATTTTTCATGTCGTTCGTTAAAGTTTTCGTTAGTCGAGATACAAAAATTCGTTGAGGTTGAGCACCAACAGGCAGAAGCGTTGCATGGCATCCTCTTCTGAGGTTTTGGTTTTCCCCTTCAAGTCATTCACCAACTCCAAGCCGTCCTTTACCTCGACGTCAGTGGGCTTTCGGTGTGTGGCCTTTTGCAGCGCGTGACGTATCTGAGCCTCGGTGTCATCTGGAGCAACTTTCGCCACGTGCTTAGCCAAGCTCTCCGCCGAGTCGTTGAGGAATTTGCTGTTTAGCAGCGTCAACGTCTGTGTCGGTACGGTGGTCACAAACCGAACGTCACAGGTGTTGTCTGTGTCCGCCCAGTCGAACGCGCTCAAAAACGGCTCATGCAACGACCGTTTCACAAAGATATAAACGCTGCGGCGGTTGCGATCCTCCTCGGAGGAATTCCCCCAGGCACCGCCCGGGCGGGATGCTGTCGCCAACACATCACGCGGCACTTCGGTGTAAATGCTCGGTCCACCCATTTTAAGGTTCAGCTTTCCGGTCAAATTTAGGATCGAATCGCGAATCTCCTCAGCGGATAAACGGCGCATGTCGTAACGCCAAATGAAGTCGTTGTTCGGATCCTTGGCCAAGGCCGCCTCATTTCCTCTCGAGGACATCTGGTAGGTTTTGCTCATCATGATGAGCTTGTGTAGACGCTTAAGTTTCCAATCGCCGACGACCAATTCGTTGGCCAACCAGTTCAATAACTCAGGGTGAGTCGGCTTTTCGCCGATAAATCCAAAGTTGTTGGAACTGCGAACGATGCCACGGCCGAAGTGATGCTGCCAAAGCCGGTTGGCCATGACCCGAGCGGTCATCGGGTTTTCCGGACTGGCAACCCACTCGGCCAACACGCGGCGTTTCCCTGTCGCCTTGTCAACGGTGTATTCGTTCGGCACATGCGCGGCTGGCGCTGCCAAAATCTCCGGGAATGCAGGGCCAACCTCTTCGCCTTTCAACGCCGGCATACCCCGACGCAGAATCCACATCTTGCGCCGTGAGTCTTCACCGACGGCCATGGCGTATTCCGTCTTGAGGGTGACCTTTGTTGCCTGAATCTTCGCCAGTTCATCCTGCAATTGATTATATTCTTTCAGCTTGGCTTCCCCGAATACTTCCTTGCCGTACAGGCGCGCGAGTACCGGCACTGGAGGTTTGCTCTGATCCACAACCAAGCCGGCGTCGATGTACTGTCCACCGCTGGTTTGCTTGCAGTGAATGGCCAGGGTGTTTCGACCGGTTTGCAGCACGTCGAGGCATTGCTTGGTGACATCAACCTCGGTGTAATTCGAACGATGCCCCATGAACGACTTGATCAATTTGCCGTTAAGATAAACTTCGGCATCCTCGTCATGATGGATTTTCAGCGTGAGCTTGGCCGGGATGGTGTCAAAACGGAAATCGCGGCGCAGCCAAATCTCCTTCGAGTGCCAAGGCGTACGCACCTTGGCCCCCGGTGTGCCCGGCGAACCGAATCCGCTGCGGCCCTTGCGCCATTTGCTGTCATCAAAAGCGATCTCAAACCAGTTATCCGCCGGTTTGTCGAATGTGAACTCCCAAACAATCCCTTTGCCGCGATTGGCATCCGGGACCACCCAAGCATTTTGATTACCCTTGGCCTGCCCGGATTGCAGCTTGAGTTCGGGCCTGCGCTTGGCCAAGCCTTCGATAAATTCCTTCTCGATCGGCTCGATCTTGGCCTGCAGTTCGTTCTCGTGATTCTGCTTCTCCTTCAACGCTTTTTCGTAAGCGGCCTTTTCACTCGGATCACTGATCGCGACGTGGTTGCGGTTCCCCTTCCCGTGGCCGGAAATATCGCTGAAAAACGAAAGCATCGAATAGTAGTCACGTTGGGAGATCGGATCGATTTTATGATCGTGGCAGCGTGCACAACCGATCGTCATCCCAAGGAATGTCTCGCCGGTGGTTCGCAGGATGTCGTCGAGATACTCGTAACGGGCCAACTCGCGATCAGCCGGTTCGTCATCCCAAATGCCCAAGCGATAAAAACCGGTCGCGGTAATGCTGTCTCCATCGCGATCCGGCAACAAATCACCGGCCAACTGCTCTTTGATGAAGCGATCGTATGGCTTGTCCTCGTTAAACGCGCGAATGATGTAGTCTCGATACTTCCAGATGAGATCCTTCCGGCTATCACGTTCGTAGCCGTTGGTCTCGGCAAAGCGAACCAAGTCAAGCCAATGCCGCCCCCAACGTTCGCCGTACTGGTCCGAAGCCAAAAGCTTGTCGACTACCTTTTCAAAAGCGTCCGGAGATTTGTCCGCGATGAACGCTTCCACTTCCTCGATTGTTGGCGGCAAGCCGGTGATGTCGTAGTAGGCCCGGCGAATCAACACCGCCTTGGACGCTTGCCCGTTCGGCTTCATACCATTCTTGGCAAGCCCAGCATGAACAAAAGCGTCGATCCCGTTTTTCCGCCACTCGGCATCATCCACCTCAGGTAGCACAGTCGGCTTGGCCCCTTTAAACGCCCATGCGTTTTTGGTCCGCTCGTTAATCTTATTCGTGGCCAACTCACCGTTGGGTTCTTCCTTGCCGTGAATCTCCTTGGCCGGATTATACGGTGCCCCCATTTTTACCCACTCTGTCAGCAGCGCGAGTTGAGCATCCGGCAGTTTTTCATCTGGCGGCATCTCGTGGTTTTCGTCCTTCCACGTTAGCATTGCCAAAAACAAGCTCTCCTCCGGTTTGTTCAGATTGATTGCCGCCCCGGACTCTCCCCCCTTAACCACCCCGGAGCGATTGGTCAGGCGAAACTCACCCTTGATCCGCTCGCGACCGCCGTGACACTTGAAACAGTTTTCCTTGAGGATGGGATAAATCTTGTTGTCGAAAAATTCGACCTTGGCTGCATCGGACAATTCCGCCGCATTCCCCCCAGTGAAAACCGACCCAACTGCGACGGCTCCCGCGAGTTTAACCCATAGTAATGTTGAAATTCTTCTACCCATAACGCGCTTCAAGGAGCCAACCTACGCTCGAAATCTGGATATGTCTTGCCATTTTTGGGCTTGTTTTATTATTAATCCGACATGCGCAAACTTGCGCTAATCTCATCAAAAACTCCCGATGATCGACGCAATTCAGGCACAAAAGAGGCGGAAATCACTTTTCAACAAGATCAATCCGACCAGCAGTTTTTATCATCTTTTCGATTGTGTCCCCGGTCTTTCGTTCTTCGCGAAAGATGGCGACGGCGTGCTTTTGGCCGCAAACCGGCATTTGGTCTCCCTTTACGGCTTCGAATCCGAAGATGATTTTATTGGCCACACCGATTTTGACCTGCTCCCAAGACGGCTTGCGGAGAAGTACCGGCGCGACGACATCGCCATCATGGAACGCCGCGAGCCAGCCACAAAAATCGTGGAACTGTTCCTGAACCGCCAAGGCATCCCCTCGTGGTTCCTCACCAGTAAATATCCAATCCTCTCCGAGTCGAACGAAGTACTCGGAGTCATGGGCATTATTCAGGACTATCATCAGCACCGGGAAAAGTTTCCTGCCGAACAGGAACTCAACAAAGCGCTCAGCCATATTCACGATCACTTCCGGGAGAAAGTCGCAATCTCTGAACTCGCCAAAATGTGCGACCTGTCCCTCCGCCAGTTTGGAAGGAAATTTAAGGGGTTCTTCAACATCTCCCCGCAACAGTACATTATTAAAATGAGAATTCACGAGGCGTGCGACCTGCTTGGCAACGGCTCCCTCTCCATCGGGGACATTGCCTTTACGCTTGGTTTTTACGACCAAAGTTCTTTCACCGTGCAATTTAAAAAAACGATGAGCTTAACGCCACTGCAGTATCGCAAACAGTTCATTTAAATTGGCAAACGTCAAAACGAATCGTCACAATAACCCCGATGAATTCATCGCCCAAACAATTCGAGCAACTCCTCGATGAGTACTTCAACCAATTCTACGCGGACCACCCAGCGGACGCGACGTTCGTGGGCCTTTCCTCCGGTGAAGGGCGATTCAACACAGCCACTCTCCCCGCACTCAGCAGACAACATCGACGGAGGCAGACGGCCTTGGCCAAGCTCGACACGATCGCTCCGTCAGCGCTGTCCAACGAACAAAACCTCGACCGCTTGGCCTTTCGAGCGAGACTGCTTCGCGAGTGCGAAGATTTTGAGAGAGGCCGCCACTCACTCAATCCTCTTGGGCTCGACGAGGTGTTCGATTTTCTGTTGCGCGAAATGCAACGTGGCGAAACAGAACCCAAGCGGGCCGCCAAAAACATCCGCAGCCTCCTCCGGAATACGCCACGCTACCTTGGCCAAGCGGTCAAGCTGATCGACCGCCCGGAACGGGTTTGGCGCAATATCATGAGCGGCATATTCGAGGCAACCGACTCGTTTTTCGATGCCGTCACTTCGTTTTTAAAAAGTAACAGAACTCAAAAAGAAGACGCCTCGCTTATCCGCTTGGCCAAGCGCGCTTGCGCGAAATACCACAAAACCATCTTGGCCAAGCGCTTGGCCAAGCCCGGCTCGTTCGCCATTGGCACCGAGATGCTGCAGCGCCGTATCCACGATGAACTCGGCTTGGACTACACGGTTGGCCAAGTGGAGGCTGTCGCACTGTCTGAAATCGACCGTGTTGGCGGTTTGCTGAAAAAGGCATCGACTAAGCTGGGCCGAAACAAATCTGTTGAGAAAATCGTCGAGGAGGCCCGCAGTCAATGGACGCCCAAAGGTGATTTGTTATCGCTCTACCGCAAAACCAATCGGGAGATCATTCGGCAATTCAAAGCTGCCAAAGCGATGACCTTCCCGAAGGGAGACTCGCTTAAACTGGTGCTTGTGCCGGACTTCATGTCGCACGTAATCCCAATGGCTGCCTACTCACCGCCGGGGCCGTTCGACAAACGGCAGCGCGGCACCTTTTGGGTGAACGATCTAGGGCTGAAAAAGAAATCTGAATCCGACAAACTCGCCGAACGACAGCAACATTTCGGGCTCGAGTTAACCTGCGCTCACGAGGCTTATCCCGGTCATCATCTGCAGTTTATTTTTGCCAACGCACACCCCCGAAAATGGCGGCGCGTGTTCGATGAGCACGCGATTTTTTATGAGGGCTGGACGCTGTGGTGCGAGCAGATGTGCGTCGATCTCGGGATCGTTCAGTCACCGGAATTGAAGCTGCAACAGCTCCACGATGCCCTCTGGCGGTGCCACCGGATCCTCGTTGATCTTCGACTGCAAACCGGGGCATACAGCTACGCTCAAGCGGTTCACCACATGCAAAAGCACCTCGGCTTCACAAAGGCCCGCGCGGAAGCCGATGTGAACTGGTACACCGGCAGCCCCGGCGTGCCGATGAGCTACTGGCTGGGCCGGCTGGAGAACGCGCGGCTTTACCGCAAACTGGTTGAGGGGCGCGGCTGGCCGCTGCGCCGATTCAACGACTGGCTGCTGAGCTTCGGCACGCTGCCGCAGTCGTGGATCGAGAAGTACGGGCTGGATTGAGGCTCAATTGCGCACGCGGAAGAACCGCATACCGGCTCCCGCAATCGGCAGGTCGGCCACCATCATCTGGGAAACCTGAACCGGGCGGATGTCGACCGTCAGCCATTCCGCGCTGCCGATGCTGTCGGAGGACTCCACTACGAAGCGGCCCTTCCCGGCCGGCCAAATGAGGCGCATCTTGTCGCCCGCAATCACCTGAAAGTCGATTTGTCCGGCATGGTCGATCGTCTGCTCTCCCTCCCCGCCGCCGGTTGTGAAGGCATGCTCCTTGATCTGCCACGGCCCCGGTGTCTTGTTGGCCCAAGCGCGAACCCGAACCTCGTATAGCGTGCCCGGCTCCAGTTCGCCCACGGCAAACTCCGTCTTGAAGGTCTCGCCGACATAGCGCCACTCGGTCGGCGTGCCGGCCAGGCGCTGGCGAAGTTGCACGTCGTAAACCGCCTTGGTGTCGCCCGGCGCCTTGGAGGCACCCCACTGGATCAGCGCGCTGTTCGGGGTCACCTCGCTGACCTTGATCACCCCAGGCTGGCTGGGAGCCATTGAATGCTCGCCGTCACCGTCATGGCCCCCTCCGTTCCCTTTATCGCCTTCGCCATCTCCACCGCCTTCGCCTTCCTCGTTCCCGTCTTCGCCTTCTGTCTTGCGGGTTCTGAATGCGTGCTCGAGTACCTTCCATTCTCCGGCTTGCTTGTTGGCCCAGGGACGCACCCGGATTTCGTAGAGGGTGTTTGGCTTCAAGCCGTCGATGATGATGGAGTTCTTCGTCGTCTCGGCCTCATGTTTCCACTCCCCGGCCTGTCCCTCGATTCGGGTGCGAATCTGCACGTCGTAGGCGACCTTGGCATCCATTTCATGTACCAACGCCCACTTGGCCACGCCCGCCCTTGGGCCAATGTCGTCAGCCTTGATCCAGGCGATCTTCGGTACACCCGCTTGGCCACCGTCCTTGGGCGGCTCGCCCTTGGTTTTGAACGCCTCCTCTTTCGCTCGCCAAGCGCTTGGCTTCTTGTTGGCCCAGGCGCGAACCCGCACTTCATAAACCGTCCCGGGAGACAACTCCTTCAGCACGACCTCGTTGTGCGCGGTTTCCACGGCGTGCTCCCAGTCAGTCGGCTTGCCGTTGATGCGCTTGCGCAACTGCACGTCGTAAAAGAACGTGGCATCGGCTGGCGACTCCGGCTTGGCCCAGCCGATGACGGCGGCGTGTTCACCGACTTCACCGACCTTGATTTCGCCCGGTTTCCCGGTCGCGTGGCCTTCTTCCCCGCCCTCGTCCGGGTGGTCGCCCCCCTCCCCGCCGCCGGTTGGTTTGGTGCGGAACGCCGCCTCGCGAATCTTCCAGTCGCCCGGCTTGTCACCAAGCCAGCCGCGCACGCGCACGTCGTAGGTGGTGTCAGGCCGGAGGCCGTCCACGTGAATGCCGCGCTTGGCCGTCTCGGCCTCGTGTCGCCACTCGCCGACCTCCTCCTCGGCGCGCTCGCGAATCTGCACCTCGAAAATGACTGTTCGATCAAACTCGCGGAGCAGCCGCCAACCGATCTCCGCGATTTTGTCTGATGCGCCTGCCTTGATCCAGGCGATGACCGGGCCGCTGTGCTCCCCATCGTCTCCTTCTTCTTCGCCCGGCTCCTCATCATCCTCTCCCTCAACCTCGCCGCCCAGCGTGCGAAAAACGTGTTCACGAATTTTCCACGGCCCCGCTTTTTTGTCGCGCCAAGCACGCACGCGAGCGTCGTAAACCGTGCCAGCCTTCAAGCCGTCCACCTTGACCTCACGGTGGGTGGTCTCGGCGGCATGCTCCCACTCACCCGCCTTGCCTTCGATGCGCGCCCGCAACTGCACGTCGTACGCCAGCTTGCCCTCGACGTCGCCCATCAGTTGCCACCAGAGGACGGCGACGTGCGCTTCGGCCTTGCCCTTCACCCAAGCCAAGCGCAGATCGGATTGCCCCTCACCTTCATGGTCACCCTCGTGTTCACCCTCGTCGTGGCCTTCTCCATCGCCCCCTTCGTGACCTTCGTGACCTTCGTCTTGTTCGCCATCTCCGTGGCCTTCACCGTCGCCCCCTTCGTGGCCTTCGCCGTGGTCTCCCCCAAGGGTCTTGAACGCGTTCTCCCTGATGCGCCATTGGCTTGATTTCTTGTTCAACCAGCCACGGACTCTCACCTCATATTGGGAACCAGGTTTCAGGTGGCCCAGCGCCACCTCGGTTTTGACGGTCTCGGCGACGTTATCCCAGTCGGTGGGTTTGCCCTCAACGCGCCGACGCAACTGGACGTCGTAAAACACACGCGCATCCTCCCCGGCCTCCGAAGCACCCCAATGAACCACGGCCGTAGTCGCCGTCACGTTTCCGACCTTGATGTGGCCGGGTTTACCCGGTGATGCAAAAACCGCTTGGCCAAGCGCCAATAGCAGAGCGGCAATCATCCCGCAACAAGCCCGGTTACTGCTGATTCGTCCCGTCATTTTCCGTCCTTTCATGCTGTTTTGTGTGCCAAGAACCCGTAGGGTGGAAGCTTGCATCGTGGCGCGCCCCTGTCAACCGATTATTTGAGCCCCAAAATGGCAATGGCGGCACCGAAGTGCCGCCTAGTTGCGCGAGGGACTAATTGACTGCCCCCAAGTCCCGGAGGGGGAACTACTCGCCCTAGTATCAGCCGATCAACTGGAGGGCTGAGGCGGGCAGGATGTTGGCCTGTCCCAACATCGCTGTGCCGCTTTGAACCAGGATGTTCGCCTTGGCGTACTGGGTGCTCTCTTCCGCCACGTTCACATCCTTAATCCGGCTGTTGGCAGCTGACATGTTCTCATTCAGGATGGTCACC
>JACKQG010003790.1_pt1 | contig 18161 bp, 18 predicted proteins | sample 8237621 | NCBI WGS metagenome assembly JACKQG01 (sample SAMN15677084, study PRJNA649215) | marine metagenome | biome: marine; feature: Black Sea; material: saline water; isolation source: suspended particulate matter (SPM) from the Black Sea western gyre | collected 2013-06-09/2013-06-10 | depth... | reverse complement strand
ACACCGACGATTTAAAATTGTAAGTATATTTTTTTTGCACCCTTTTCATCCATAAAAGCATAGTTAAGAATTATGTTTTTATCCCCTTAATGACCCAATTTGGCAGCAACACCATTTATAATATTTTCCCCGCCTCCAGGTTTCCCGACAAAAACATATGTCTGAAATCTGTTTCCATTATTTATATTAAAGACCTCTACCTTTTCATTTTCGAGAATGTCTGCTTTTTCCAAAATTTCTTTGTCAATCGTAATACTTCCGACATAATTTAAATCACATTTTGTAACAGTTGCCCGATGAATTTTCGAAATTAAAATATTTCTCAGCATAATATTTACCTCTTTTTGTTATCTCTTGAAAGATGATTTTGAATTGTCAATTTTTTTTATTCCAAGTGAGATTTTGTTGCATCGATTCCAGATTTTTCATCAACCGTTTGAAGAATCACAAATCCAAAAATGAAGAAAAATGCAATACTCAAAATTGCGAATCTGTGACTCTGAAAAAGAAGAACAAGAAGTGCATAAACAATTGGTCCGAGAATTGCTGCGGCTTTTCCGCTCATCGCATAAAATCCAAAAAATTCTGCCTGCTTATCTTTTGGACTTAACAGAGAAACCATACTTCTACTTGCTGCTTGGCAAGAACCGATTGCAACGCCAGCGAGAAGTCCTACTCCATAAAATTGCAAAATATTTGGACAGAAAAACGCCCAAATCACAACTGCAATCCAAATAATCAGAGTGATGGATATTGTCTTTTTTGCACCAATTTTATCAACAATATGTCCGAATGAAATAGCTCCCCAAAATGAAGTGATATTTGCAAAAATAATATAGATTATCAGTTGGTTAAAATTCATTCCAAATCGCTCTCTGCCGTAAATTGCTGCGAAAACAATTACGGTTTTTATTCCATCATTATAGATAAAAAATGAGACCAAAAATTTGCCCAATTCTTTGAATTTATTTATGTGTTTAAAAGTTTGTAATAATCTCTGATATCCAGCTTTAAGATAGTTGATTTTTCTTCTATCCAAATCTCTTTTTTCCGGAACTAAAATAAACATTGGAATCGCAAATAGACCGAAGAAAATTGCAATCATTGGAAAAATTAATACGATATTTTTTCCGACCAAAAGTAGCGATAATCCCAAAGCGGACAAACCGCCCAAATAACCGATTCCCCAACCTAAGCCAGAAACTTTGCCGATATTTTTTTTCTCCGTAATTTCTGGCAAAAATGCGTTGTAGAAAACATTCCCACCTTCAAATCCGATATTTGCAATAATGAAAAGAAGCATTCCCCAAAAAATTGTTCCCTGTCGCACAAAAAAGAGAAGTGCTGTAAAAATCACAGATGTGTAGCAGAATAAAATAAGAAATCTTTTTTTTGTTTGCGAATAATCTGAAATTGCTCCAAGCATTGGTGCTGAAAGTGCAACGACGAGCATCGAAATGCTGATTGCAATTGCCCAATATAAATCGCCACGATCGCCATTTCCAACCACAACATCTTTGAAGTAAACACTGTAGACAGCCGTAATTATTACAGTTGTGAAGGAGGAATTTGCGAAGTCATAACTGACCCAGCCGACAATACTACGATTTAATTTCATAGAAAAATTCCGATTCTGCAGAAAAGTTTATCCTTCTTTATTTCGGTTTAGAAAATCTTGTCAATAATTTATTTTGCTTTTCGTCTGCATTTTTTTTAGAAAACATTGACAGAATTTTTCAAAATTTTCTTTTTACTTTAAATTTAAAAATAAGCATAAAAATTTGGAGGACAATTGATTTTAGAAAGATATTTTGATAGCAGAAAAAAGTTAATTGAAAAAGCGCTCAATAAATACTTATCGCCAAAAAGCAAATATCCACAAAAAATTCACGAAGCGATGAGATATTCGATTTTTGCTGGCGGAAAACGACTTCGCCCATTACTTCTAATTGCAACTTATGAAATGCTCATCAAGCGTCGAGACACGCGCCGAATTCAAAAAATAATGCCACTTGCCTGCGCCATCGAGATGATTCATACAGCATCGTTGATTCACGACGATTTGCCATTTATGGACGATGCAAATGTGAGAAGAGGAAAGCCAAGTTGTCACAAAAAATTTGGAAATGCGATTGCAATTTTAGCTGGCGATGCGTTGATAACCAAGTCATTTGAAACTATTTTGAAAATGAAAAAAAGAAAACATTCGCTGGATTGTCTCGAGATTCTTCTTCAATCAGCGTCAACTCGCGGGATGATTGGCGGACAAGTTGTGGAATTGCTTTCTACGAAAAGAAGAGTAAAATTGCATGTTTTGCGAGATATTCATCTAAAAAAAACAGGCGCACTTCTCCGAGCCGCTGAAGAAATGGCATGTGTTGTTGCAAACGCAAATGAGCAAACTACCAGCGCTTTGAGCGATTTCGCACTAAATGTCGGCTTGGCATATCAAGTAATTGACGATATTCTTGACGAAATTGGTGCAGATGATTTATTGGAAAAGGAAACTGGCGAAGATAGCAAAAATAATCGGGTTACATATCCCGTTTTGCTCGGAATTGAAGAGTCGAAAAAGCAAGCACTAAAACTCATTCACGATGCGAGAAATATCATAAAATATATTCCGAATAATAGCATGTTACTAAATTTTCTGGATACGATTCAGGATAGAGTGCCGTAGTGAGTTTGATTTCGTACTTCAAAATTACCAGACCTTTTAATATTTTTTTTGTCGCAATATCTGTTCTTTTCGGAGCTTATTGGAAGACAAATTTTGATTTTTCAAATTTGATTTTCCCTGTTTTAGCCGCACTTTCTGCATCATTTATAGCAGCTGCCGGATATGTAATCAACGATTTTTTTGATATTGAAATCGACAAAATAAATAAACCAAAAAGAGCAATACCTTCCGGAAAAATTTCTCCAATATCTGCAAAAAATTTTGCAATTTTGATGTTTATTTTCGGAATAATTATTAGTTTCATCTTCAAAAATCTTTGGATGATTTTACTCGCTTCTTGCAATTCAATTCTTCTTTGGATTTACGCATATAAAGCGAAAAAACTGACATTTCTCGACAATATTTTAGTATCATTTTTTACGGCTTCCGCATTCCTTTACGGCGGATTGGCAAATGAAAATATCGCGAATTCATATTTCATATTTTTTTGTGCATTTGTTTTTACGATTATTCGTGAAATTGTGAAGGATTTGGAAGATATTAAAGGCGATAAAAAAAATAATGCGAAAACAATTCCGATAATTTTCGGGAAAAATGTTACCTTCGTTTTACTATTTTTATTCTGGATTTTTCTTACAATCTTGACAATTTTTGGATACGAAAGGTTTTATGAAATTTCGGTTTTTGCAATTTTGATTCTGCTCGTCGGCTTTTTTATTCCGATAAATCTATCAAATTTATTTCTGAAATTCAGTAAAAAAAAAGCGTCTTTTTCTTCAAAAATGATGAAAGTCAATATGTTTGTAATCTTGCTTGTGCTTTGGTTTTCACAATATTTTTGATGTAAAAAAGTAGGAGAATTTGTGGTAAAAAATAATAAAATTTACAATTATTTGTTGGAAGTAATTCGCAGAAAAAAAGCTGGGTTTTTCTGCTTGATAGATTCCGATAAACAGGATTTACAACAATCTGCCGAGCTTGCCAAAGATTGTGAAAAATCGGGTGCTGATGCGATTTTCGTTGGCGGAAGTATTATGCTGAAAAACGATTTCGATTCCACTGTAATTGCTATCAAAAAACAGATAAAAATTCCTATAATCATCTTTCCGGGAATATTTAGTTTGGGCTCTCCGCACGCCGATGCAATTTTATTTATGAGTTTATTAAGCAGCAGAAATCCGCAATTGCTTATTGGAGAGCAAGTTAGAGCAGCTCCGTTAATAAAAAAACTGCAAGTTGAAACAATCCCAACGGGCTATCTTATCATCGAATCTGGTTCGCTAACTTCCGTTCAATATATGAGCAACAGCACTCCAATTCCAAGAGATAAAAATGACATTGCAATTGCACACATTCTTGCCGCTCAATATCTTGGAATGAAAATTGTTTTTATGGATGCAGGAAGTGGAGCAAAAATGTCTATCCCAGTTAATATGATTGATGCTGTGAAAAAAAATATGGACATTCCGCTGATTGTTGGCGGCGGTATAAAAACTCCAGATGATGCCAGAAAAAAGGTAAATGCTGGAGCAGATTTTGTCGTGATAGGGCACGCGTTTGAAAAAAATCCCGATAAAAATCTAATCCAAAATTTTGCAGACGCAATTCATAAAGGATAAAAATGATTGATATTCATTCGCACATTTTGCCGGGATTAGATGATGGTGCTGAAAATTTTGAGCAAAGTTTTGAAATTCTTAATGAATTAATAAATCAAGGCGTAAAAGAAGTGATTGTAACTCCGCATATAATTTCCGGTTCTTATGACAATAATCGAAAAACCATTGATGAAAAATTTGATGAATTATCCGCAAAAATCGTCAAAAACAAATTGCAAATAAAAATCCATAAAGGTGCAGAAATATATTTTGAACCAAATCTTATTGAAAAAGTAAAAAGAGAAAAATTATCATTAGCAGGCAGTTCATATATTTTGGTAGAATCCGATTTGCAGAGATTTCCAAATAATTTCTTTGAGACACTTTTCGAATTTCAATTTGAAGATTTTATCCCAATTTTAGCGCATGCAGAGCGATATTTTCAATTTATAAATAATTTTGATTTTCTGCTTGATATTGCAAATCGCGGCATTCTTATTCAGACAAATTGCGGTTGTTTGTTGGGAGATTATGGTGAAAAAATTCAAGTACTGACGCATAAAATGTTGGAAGTGGGATGCATACATTTTGTCGCCTCGGATGTTCACAATCTGGCTAAACGCCCCATTTTGATGGATGCTGCATATCAATATTTGAGTGAAAAATATTCTGAAAATTTGGCTGAATTGTTAATGTATGAAAATCCCAAAAAGGTTATTAATAACGAGCCATTTGAAAATATCTTCAGACAGATTTATCAAGAAAAAAAATATAAAACCTCATTTTTAGAAAGAGTGAAAAACTTTTTTTCGTAAAAATTTATTGCAGTTTTGATAACATTATGAATATTTTAATCACAGGTATTACAGGTTTTATTGGCGGACACATTTGCAGAAAATTATTGGAAGAGAAAAATGATAGGATTGTTGCGATAATTAGAGAGAAAACGAAAGTCGAAAGGTATGAGAAATTTGAAAGCAAAGGAGTAATTTGTAAATTTGGCGAGCTGAATTCACAAAATTTTATAGAAAAGATTTTTAGTGAGATCAGATTTGATATTGTTTTTCATATTGCAGCACTTCGCGGAGGAAGAAATTTTTCTAAAAAAGATTATTACGATACAAATGTAAATGCCACAAAATATATTGCTGAACAATGTTTGAAACATAATTGCAAAATGATTTTCTGCAGTTCCGTCGGGGTTTTTGGCGCAATTCCAAATGAACTTCCACCAAATGAAAACACAAACCGAAAACCTGATAATTACTATCATTTTACTAAAATCGAAGCAGAGAACGAACTTCAAAAATTAGTCAAAAATGGGCTAAATCTTATCATCATTCGTCCGTCAATTACTTATGGAAAAGGCGATTATGGATTTCCATACAAATTGATAAATTTGGTTGATAACGGTCTGATGATACGTCCGTCTCAAGATATTAAAATAAATATGATTGATGTTGAAACACTGACTTCTGCGTTTATAAATGCAGCAAATGAAAATCTCAAATCTGGAAATGCTTACAATATTTCGGATAAAATTCCTGTCTCATTAGAAAAATTAACAAATTTCATTAATATTGAATTGAAAAGTGAGAATTATCCAAAATGGAAAAAAATTCCGACATTTCTGTTTAGAGTATTGGAATTTATTTTTTCAAAAATTATCAAGAATGAATTATGGTTTGCACGCATACAACTGATTTCCAGAAGTTGGTATTATGATGTTTCACAAGCAGAAAAAGATTTAAAAATCACATCGCACAACACAATTCCGAATTTCAAGTATGTTTTAGAATGGTATAAAAAAACAGACAGATAATTATGGCAATTCCAATTTTGAAAAATTGGCAAAATTATTTCTCCGAAGAACCAAATGAAGGACTTGGTTCAAGTTACGAAAGAATCATTTTGAACAACAAATTGCGAGAAATTATCAAAAAATACAAGTGTGAAACTCTATTAGAAGTTCCAATCTTCGGTTTTACGGGAATCACCGGAATAAATTCTATAGCAGTTGCAAAATCTGGCATTTCCGCTACTCTGATTGATAATGACAAACAGCGATTAGAAATGGTGCGTTCTGTATGGAAAAATTGTGGATTAAAAACTAATTTTTATTTTCAAGAAAATTTTCAAAAATTAAACTTTGAAGATAATTGCTTTGATATAAGTTGGAATTTTTCAGCTCTTTGGTTCGTGAATAGTTTAGAAATATTTTTGAAAGAGTTAACACGCGTGACGAAAAAGGTGATTTGGATTTGTGTGCCCAATCGTTTTGGATTTGGCTACATTTCCCAAAAATATATTTCTGGAAATGAATTGAAAAAAGAATTGAAAGAGGATAATATTGTTCCAAAAAATATAATAAAAGAGATGAAAAACTTGAATTGGAAACTTGTAGAGAGAAATTATATTGACTGTCCACCATGGCCAGATATTGGAATGAACAAGCGAGAGTTTCTTAAAATTTTTCACCTCGATTTTCTGTTAAAACTCAAAAGAGAGAAAAATGAAGAAAAATTATGCATTTTAGATTATTATACAAATAAAGATTCCGATTTTTCCAACAGAATGATGAAATATTACTGGTTTGAAAAAATTGCTCCTAATTTTATCAAATTCTTCTGTGCACATCATAAATATATGATTTTTACTAAAACATAAACAAAAATGTCAGATAAAAAGAAAATAATCATCGGAATTTTATTGGGAATTATCCTTCTGCTCGTTTGGATAAAATTCATAAATGTAAAAGAGGTAGCAGATTATTTCAGAAAATTAAATTTCGTTTATGTTCTAATTGCATCTGTTTTATATCTATTTTCATACTTTATCCGTTCGATTCGATGGCGAATAATTCTGAAACCTGTTTGCAATTTATCGATAAAAAAAGCGTATTTAATTTGGATGGCGGGATTTTTTATGAATTATATCATTCCGATTCGCGCAGGGGAATTTGCCAAAAGTTATTTTATTAAACGAACTAATGGAAAAGCAATATCGAAAACGCTTCCGTCAGTTTTTATCGATAAGGTCTTCGATTCACTTTCGATTTTTGTCGTGATAATTTTGATTCCAATTCTCCAACCTAATATCGCTAAACCGCTTCTAATTCTCATCATACTCCTTCTTGCTGTTGTCCTTTTCGGATTAGGAATCCTTGTTTTGACTGCCATAAATAAAAAATTTGTAGTGAAATTATTTCATAAAATTCTCTTTTTCATTCCAGAAAAATATGAGATAAAATTTTTTGAAATTATCGAAAATTTTGTCGAGGGAATCGGATTGTTCAAGCATCATTCAAGAATTTTGCCAGTAGTAATTTTGCTGACTTTTGGCGCTGTTCTAATCGATGCATTATATTTTCTTCTCATATTCAAGGCGTTCGGAGAAAATTTGACATTTCCAATAATCTTGTTTGGATATACTTTGATTTACCTCTCTTACATCATTCCCTGTCCGCCAGCGCAGATCGGCAGCAATGAACTTATTATGCTGATTATTTTTTCAGTTGGACTCGGTTTGAATCGAGAACTTGTCAGCGCCGTCGTCGGTTTTGCGCATTTATTGACAGGAATTATGATAACCGCAATCGGTCTGTTCAGTTTTAGTTATATCGGCGTAAAAGTAGTAGATACTTTCAGAAATGTAAATATATCTGAAAGTGAAAAATATAAAAATTGATTTTCAGAATGTTAAATTAAATTGCAAAAGGAATTTATATGAAAGAAATTATTGATAAGAACGATGCAAAAACGGTCAAAAATCTCAGCATAATTCGAGAAAAAATTGTGAACGAAATTGGAAGAGTAATTATCGGACAAGATAAAGTAATTGAATATTTTTTAATCTCTCTATTCGCAAACGGACATTGCCTTCTCGTTGGAGTTCCCGGATTGGCAAAAACTTTACTTATCAGCACAATCTCAAAAGTTCTCAATTTGAAATTTAGCAGAATCCAGTTCACACCAGATTTGATGCCTTCAGATATCACTGGCACAGATATTTTGGCAGAAGATAAAACAACGGGAAAGCGAGTTTTTGAATTTGTGAAAGGACCGATTTTTGCGAATATAATTTTAGCAGATGAAATAAATAGAACTCCGCCCAAAACTCAATCAGCGCTCCTTCAGGCAATGCAAGAAAGGGAAGTTACGGCTGGAAATAATACCTTCAAACTTGAGCCGCCATTCTTCGTGCTTGCAACTCAAAATCCGATTGAGCAGGAAGGCACATATCCACTTCCAGAAGCACAATTAGATAGATTTATCTTTCATATCGATATTGATTATCCAAGTTTTGAAGAGGAGAAGCAGATTGCAGAATTCACCACAAGTCAGGAATTTCCTGAAATAAATAATGTGATTGCTGGAGATGAAATCACTAAACTTCAGAAATTCATATTCAAAATTCCTGTCTCGGAACATATCATTAATTTTGCTGTGAATCTTGCGCGGATTTCCAGACCAAATGAAAAAAACGCGCCAGATTTTGTGAAAAAATGGGTAAATTGGGGTTCTGGACCGCGAGCTTCACAATATCTTATTCTGGCATCAAAAACTCGAGCCGCACTTTATGGCAGATATACTCCGACAATTGAAGATGTTGAGTTTGTCGCAAATCCGATTTTGCAACATAGAATTTTACTCAATTTCGCAGCAGAAGCAGAAGGAATCAGGTCAAAAGATTTAATTGAAAAATTGATAAAATATACCAAAAAGAAAATTGGATAAAATTTTTTCATAAAATAATAAAATAAATTGACAGCATATTTCTGGAATATTTTTTTGAAATCAAATAAAAAAAACGGAGGTAAAAGATGAATGTAACAATTATTGTCATAATTTTGGCTTTAATATTTCTTTCCAAAGCAATCAGAATTGTGCGAGAATATGAAAGAGGCGTGATATTTCGTCTTGGAAGATTATTGCGCGCAAAAGGTCCTGGATTATTTCTCCTCATTCCGTTTATTGATAAAATGGTAAAAGTTGAATTGCGAACTGTCACGATGGATGTGCCACCTCAGGATATTATTACAAGTGATAATGTGCCTGTAAAAGTCAATGCAGTGGTCTATTTTCGTATTCTTAATCCGGAAGATGCAGTTGTAAAAGTTGAAAATTACTATCAAGCAACTTCACAAATTGCCCAGACGACTTTGCGAAATATTCTCGGAAAATCCGAACTTGATGACCTTCTTTCGCATAGAGAGAAGATTAGTCAGGAATTGCAAGAGGTTATTGATGAGCGAACCGATCCGTGGGGTATCAAGGTGAGTATTGTTGAAGTAAAAGATGTTGAACTTCCGGCAACAATGCAACGAGCAATGGCAAAACAGGCAGAAGCAGAACGAGAGAGAAGAGCAAAAATTATTCATGCAGAGGGAGAATTCCAAGCATCCACAAAACTTGCAAAAGCCGCTGAAGTGCTGAGCAAAAATACAACTTCAATTCAACTCAGATTCTTGCAAACTCTTACTGAAATTGCTTCAGAAAAGAATTCAACTATTGTTTTCCCAATCCCAATTGATCTTGTAAAATCATTTATGAAGAAAGGCAAAATTCCAACCGAATTAATCAAATCAGTTATTAAAGAAAAGACCAAAACCAAATAATTTCGAAAAAAAGATTTGGTAAGAATCACTAAAATAAAATGGAGAAATTATGGAGAAAGAGATAGGAAAAATTATCCATTTTTGGGGTCACATTTCAGTTGCTGGAATTGACATCACAAAGGGTGAACTTAATGTCGGCGATACAATCCATATCAAAGGGCATACAACAGATTTTACACAAAAGGTGAAATCAATTCATATTGAAGAGGATTCGATTGAAAGTGCAAAAATCGGTGATTCCATCGGAGTGAAAGTTAAAGAGCATGTCCGTGAGCACGATATAGTTTATCTTGTAAAAGAAGATTAAGAAAATTTTTTTAGACCTTCTAATAACTCAATTTTCATAAATTATAGAAATTGCTTTGGCTAAAACTATAAAAAAATTGACACAAATTCATTAAATACGATTTTTTTCTACATATCTTAAAAATATATCCATCAATGTTTATCTGTGCTAATCTGTGGCTAAAATCATAAGAAAAAAATGGCAAAAGAGAAATACTTAGTTACCAGCGCACTTCCTTATGCGAATGGCGATTTGCATATTGGACATATCGCTGGCGCGTATCTTCCCGCGGATATTTTTGTTAGATTTCAGAAACTTCTCGGAAATGATGTGATTTATATCTGCGGAACGGACGAACACGGAGCGCCAATTTCTATAAAGGCAGAACAGGAAAATGTGCCTCCAAGAAAAATCGTTGATAAGTATCATAAGCGAATCAAATCTGCTTTTGATGGGCTCGATATTCAATTTGAAAATTTTTCTGGAACGGACAGAAAAGTACATTATAAACTTTCTCAAAATTTTTTTTCTGATTTAAATAAAAATGGTTTCATACAAACTCACACAAACGAGCAATTATATTGTGAAAATTGCAATAGATTTCTTCCAGATAGATATGTAGAAGGCGAATGTCCTTTCTGCCATTCGGAAGGAGCTCGCGGCGACCAATGCGATTCTTGCGGAAAACTTATCGATGCAATTCAGTTGACAAATCCCCTTTGTATCACTTGCAGAAGCACTCCGATAATTCGTGAAACGACAAATTGGTTTCTAAATTTGCCAAAATTTTCAGACAAGCTTCAAAAATGGATTGAGTCAAAAACTGAATGGAAAGATAATGTAAAAAAGTTCATTTTGAACTGGCTGAAATCTGGTCTAAAAGAGAGAGCAATTACTCGTGATTTGAATTGGGGAATTCCGGTTCCGACAGAAAATACAGATGGAAAGGTCCTGTATGTCTGGTTTGAAGCTCCGATCGGCTATATTTCATCAACAATTGAATGGTCGGAAAAGATTGGAAAACCTGAAAAATGGAGAGATTATTGGTTTGATAAAAATACGAAATTGATCCACTTTATTGGAAAAGATAATATCCCATTTCACACAATAATCTGGCCGGCAATGCTTATGGGTCAAGACAAAAAATACATATTACCAGACGATGTTCCCGCGAATGAATATCTGAACTTAGAGAAAAATAAAATTTCCACGAGTAAAAATTATGCAGTTTGGATAAATGAGTATTTAGAAGAATTTTCTGAAATTCCTTTAAGATATTATCTCGCAGCAAATGCTCCCGAAAACAAAGATACTGACTTTGTTTGGAAAGAATTTCAAGAAAAATATAACACAGATTTAGCGAATACTTTTGGAAATTTTGTTAATCGTGTCCTGAAATTTTCAGATAAACATTTCGAGCATACAATTCCTTTGCCACAAAAAATTTCCAATAAAAACGAAGAAATTCTGACGAATATTTCTGATATAAGGGAAAAAATCAAACAGCTTTATCAGACATTCAAAGTAAGAAAAGCGTGTAAAATGATTATTGACCTTGCGAGATTTGGCAATCAGTATTTCGATAATACAATTCCGTGGAAAACAATTAAAACAGATAGAAAGTCAACGGCAGAAATGATGTTTATTTGTGGGGAAATTATTCGGAATTTGGCAATTGTAATTTATCCGATTATTCCATCATCTTCAAAAAAATTATGGAAAATGTTGGGATTTGACAAATCAATCTTAAAATACGGTTGGAACGGACTTTCTGCAAAATCAGATAAACCAATAATTATTCAAAACATCGAAACCTTATTTGAAAAAATTCCAGATGATTTGATTGAAAGGCAGGTAAATAAATTGAAAAATCTGAATAATATTCCACAAAAAACAAGTGGAAAAAAGATAATTAGCTTTGAAACTTTTCAGAAATTGGATTTGCGAATCGCAAAAATAATTGCAGCGGAAAAGGTGAAAAAAGCAGACAAACTTCTTAAATTGCAAATTTCTATTGGAAGCATCACGAAGCAAATCATTGCGGGAATTGCAAAAAATTATTCTCCGAAAGAACTGATCGGGAAAAATATTTTGATTTTGAATAATTTGGAACCTGCGATTATTAAAGGAGAAAAATCCGAAGCAATGCTTCTGGCGGTAGTTGATGGCGAAAATTTATCACTCTTAATTCCAGAAAAAGAAATTCCGGAAGGGAGCAAAGTTCTCTAATTTGAACAAATAAACGAATGAAAAAGAATATTTTCTCGCTCTTTTTTCTTGCGATTATTTTCCAAACTATACTTTTTTCTGCTGAATTCCGAAATGGAAAATTTTATTTGAATGTAGAAATTCTGCCAAATGCTGAGCAAATTCATATAAAATCAGATGGAAAACTTTATATTTCAGAAACAGATTCGCCATTTCAACTGAATTTTTTCCAACCAGATTTATCTATTCAATTAACCGAAAAACCAAACTCAGAAGCAATTTGGCAAGTTGGAATAAAAAAAGTTTCATCGAAAATCGAAGTTGAAAACTTCGTGAAAACTTTTCCCGAATGTTATTTCGAAAAAACATCTGAAATCACTTTTCAGAATCAAACAATTTCACAATCCGCAATATTTGCAATTTATCTGAAAGAGGATTTTGTATCTTATGAAGAGGCAAAATCGAGATGTGAATTGGACGGTTGGATTGAAGAAAAACATACATTTCTTGGGAATAATTTAGGTTCTGAAATTTTAATTTACGATATAAAAAACGAAGAGGAATATTTTTTGAATGCTCCATTCAACATTATTTCGGATGAGCCAATAAGCGTTTTTCAGGTGCCAAAATCAAATTTCTGGAATACGAAAAAATATGTAGATAGAACTTATGCTGGGAATCTCAAAATTTTACAAAATCCGCTCGGCAAGATGAATCTTATTGCAAATGTTGAGCTGGAAAATTATATCGCTGGAGTTGTCCCAAACGAGATTGGAGAAACGGTTCCAATCGAAGCGATGAAAGCACAAGCCATTGCTGCTCGCTCGGAAGCGCTTTTCAAAATTTTGCATAATCATCATAAAGACGATGAATACGATCTCTGCGCCGGAACTCATTGTCAGGTCTTTTCTGGAATTTCAAATGTGAATGAAAAAGTAAAAACCGCAGTAAATGAGACGGCATATCAAATTTGCATTTATAATTCCAAAATTGTAAATGCCGTTTATTCCAATAATTGTGGCGGAATTACAACAAATTCTTCTGACATTTGGAGCGGAAAATCTGTTCCTTATTTAGTGAGTATTTATGATGGGAAAGGAAATTCTAAAGTAAATTTACAAAGTGAATCAAATGCAAAAAATTGGATTTTGGGGTCGCAACCAGTATTTTGTAACACAGAAAATGATGTAAGTTGGAAGAAAAATACTTATCAATGGCAAGAAATTGTTTCGAAAAACCGGCTGGAAAAAAATCTTAATTCAATTTCAAATTTTGGCAAATTGAAAAATATCAAAATTACGAAAAGAGGTATAGCTGGACGCATTTTGCGAATGAAAATATTTGGAACTGAAAATAATATTGAACTAAATAACGAGTTGAAAATCAGACAAATATTTGGTGATTTGCGCTCATCTTTTTTTATTTTTGAAATTAAAAATGACAAAGTAATTTTTACAGGAAAAGGTTCTGGGCATGGCGTCGGAATGTGTCAGATGGGAGCAATTCAGATGGCCGAACTTGGCTATTCTGCCGAAGAAATTTTGAAGCATTATTACACCGGAATTGAGATAAAAAAAATTAAAATATCCAATTAAAACTATCCATAATTTTCTTTTATGCAAAGAGAAAAATTCAGTATTATCACTTACGGTTGCCAAATGAATGTCGCTGATAGCGAAGTCGTCGTGCGAATTCTTACAAAAGCTGGCTATGAATTCACAGAAAATCTAAATGATTCCGACATAATAATTTTTAATAGCTGCACAGTTCGGCAGCATGCTGAAGACCGAGTTGTCGGAAGAATTACACAAGAAGGAAGTCGAAAAAAAGCAAAACATAATTTGCTCATCGGATTGATTGGATGTGTTGCTCAGCGAATCGGCAATGAATTATTGAACAAAATCGATTCACTTGATTTTGTTGCCGGAACCGACCAATATCGTAATTTGCCAGAAATTATTGAGTTTGCAAAACTCAAAAATATCTCAAATTTGCAAGAAAATTACAATGAAAATTACGAAGACATCTATCCATTACGGAAAAAAAATGTAAATGCATTTGTGACAATTATGCGAGGATGCAACAATTTCTGCTCATATTGTATCGTGCCATATGTTCGCGGCAAAGAGCGTTCTCGAAATTTCAAAGCGATTTTATCAGAAGTTGAAAAAGCTGGAAAAAATGGATTCAAAGATATTACACTTTTAGGTCAAAATGTGAATTCATATAATTTTGGCAAATGCAATTTTGCAGAATTGTTGAAAAAAATTTCAAAATTGAGTAGCATTGAGAGAATAAGATTTGTAACTTCACACCCGAAAGATCTTTCTGATGAAGTGATAAATGTTATGGCAAACGAAGAGAAAATTTGCGAACATATTCATCTGCCGATGCAATCTGGCTCAGATAAAATTTTGCAATCAATGAATAGAAAATATACGAAAACGCATTATCTCAAATTAGTTGACAAATTACGAAATTCAATTCCAGATATTGCGATAACAACCGATGTTATGTGTGGATTTCCTGACGAAACTGAAAAAGATTTTTTGGAAACTTACGATTTGATGAAAAAAATAAAATTTGATTACACATTTACTTTCAAATATTCTCCACGAAATGGAACTGCTGCGGAAAAATTTGACAATCAGATTGATGAGAAAATCCGTCTTGAAAGATTGCAAAAATTAATTAATTTGCAAGAAAAAATCACACTTCAAAAATATAAAGAACAGATTGGAAAAAGCGTAAAAGTTTATGTTGAAAATATTAGTAAAAAAGATGAAAATGAAGTTTCTGGAAGAACTTGCGACAACAAAATTGTAGTGTTTTCAGCAGATAAAAACTTGATTGGAAAATTCGTAAAAGTAAAAATTTACGATGCAATCGGCTGGACATTGAAAGGAAAAATTTACAAGAGGTAAAAATGGAAGAAGTAGATGTAGTCATTGTTGGGGCAGGAATAGTTGGACTTTCCGTTGCTGAAAAATTGTCTCATTCTTTCGACAATATTCTTCTTGTCGAAAAAGAAGATTCGTTCGGACGCCATATTTCTAGCAGAAATAGTGAAGTAATTCATTCCGGAATTTATTATCCAAAAAATACATTGAAAGCAAAATTGTGCGTTAAAGGAAACGAATTGCTATACAATTTTTTGGAGAAAAATAATTTGCCATATAAAAAATGTGGAAAATTAATCATTGCGATTCAGAAAAACGAACTTCCAATTCTTGATGAATTGTATCAAAATGGAATTTCAAATGGAGTGAAAAATCTTGAAATAATCTCATCAAAAAAAGCAAAAGAGATAGAACCACTTTTCAAATCCTGCGGCGCATTATTCGTGCCATCAACCGGAATTATGGATACTCATAAAGTTATGAAAAAACTGGAATTTTTGTCAGAACAAAATGGAGTTTTGATTTCATATAATACAGAAATTTCCGCTATTCAAAAGCAAGATGATGAATATATTTTATCATTTAAAAGTGATGATTTTCAAGTAAAAACAAAAATCTTGATAAATTGTGCTGGATTATGGAGCGATAAAATTTCAGAAATGGTCGGAATAAATTCTGAAAAAAATGACTATAAACTTCTTTTTTGTAAGGGCGAATATTACAAAACAACAAAATATAAAGATATCAAACACCTTGTATATCCAGTTCCGGACCCGAAAGGAATCTTTCTCGGAATTCATACAAGAATAAATTTGAATGGCGAACTTTCATTCGGTCCAAATGCATATTATGTTGACAAAATCGATTACCAAATGGATGATTCGTATCATCAAGAATTTTATGAATCTGTGAAAAATTTTCTTGAGATTGATTTTGATGATATCAGTCAAGACGATTGTGGAATCAGGGCAAAATTGCAAAAAGAAGGTGAGAAATTCCGGGATTTTGTTATCTCAAATGAGAAGAATAAAGGTTTCCCAAATTTCATAAATCTTATCGGAATCGAATCGCCTGGATTGACTTGCTGTTTATCAATTGCCGAATATGTGGAGAAAATAATTGAATGATTAATTTTAAAAAGATTTTTGGAAAAGAATTTTCAGAAAAAGAGGAAAATTCAGAAGAGAATTTGGAAAGAAAATCACAAATTGCAACCTGCGTAATTCTTTTAGAAATCGCAAATGCAGATAATGAATTTTTGGAAATCGAACGGAAAAATATCATCAAAATTATGAAAGCGGAATTTAATTTATCTGAAAAAGATTCAACTGAACTAATCAAAATTTCTGAAAAGAAAATTGATGAAAGCATTGATATTTGGCAATTTACTAATCTGATAAATCAAAATTCCACAAAAGAAGAAAAGATGAAAATATTGGAAAATGCGTGGAAAATTATTTATTCTGACGATAGATTAGATGCTTATGAAGACCATCTTATTCACAAAATTTCGAATTTATTGAGATTAAATCACAAAGAACTTATCGAGACAAAATTGAAAGTGAGCGAAAATGAAAAGAGAGATTAAGAAATTATGGGCAGAATTGGATTGGATTAAAGATGAGGATTTGCGCGAAAAAGTAGCTGCAACTTGGGAATTAGCGTTTGAAAAAAGTGTGCTTTCACCAAGCGATTTGGAAAAAATTCCATTTACGCTTTTGATTGAAAATTGCAAAGTAAGTTTTATGGCACACAAAAGAGCAGTTGTTCATGTGGCTTTTGAGTCAGCAAAATTGATGAAGAAATTTTTCGGCGAGAATTTGCCAATCGACTTGGATGTTGTTGTCGCTGGTGCCATTCTGGCCGATGTTGGAAAACTTTTGGAATATGAAAAGGTCGGTTCGAAAATACAATTCAGCAAATCTGGAAAATTACTTCGTCATGCATTTACCGGTGTTTCGCTTGCCCAAACCTGCGAAGTTCCAGACGAAGTTTGTCACATTATTGCAGTTCATTCCAGAGAGGGCGATGCGTTCAAACGAACAACTGAAGGGCTTATTATTCACCACGCAGATTTTATGACATATCTACCTTTCAGAAATTAACTTCCGAAATTTTTACTTATTTGCTATAATTTTTGTGGATTTGTAGGATTTACAAAAAGAGTTTTTTGATTTTTATAAATTACAAATCCGGCAGGACTTTTTCTCGGTTTTGAAACATATTTTATTTTTGTAAAATCGACAGGAACATATTTTGAATGTTTCGCTTTGCTAAAATGTGCAGCAATTCTTGCCGCCATAAGTTTAACTTTTTCTGGCGGATTTTCCATTTTTTTAGGATTTCTCAAAACAATGTGTGCTCCGTGAAAAATCCTGCTATGAAAAAACCAATCTTCTGATTTCGCAAATTTTGTTGTGAGAATATCATTCTCTTTTCGATTTCTTCCAATAAAAATTTCCCACTTTATTCCATTAAATTCATAAGAAATTCTTCTAAATAATCTTTTCTTGTCAGATTTTTTTTTAGTAAATTTTTTCACTTGCCACTTTTTCAATTCGTCCAAATGTTTGCAATTTTCAACTTCAGAAATATTTTCTAACACGCGTTGCAGTCGTGCTTTATTAAAAAGTAAATGCTTTTCCAGTTTTGCCTTTCCTGATTTCGCTTTTTTATATTTTTTGAAATAATACTCCATATTTTTTTCAGCATTCCATTCGTCATTCAGAGAAATTGCAATCTCAGAATTATTTTCAGAAAAATAATCTTTTACTAAAATTTTTTTCTGTCCTCTTCTTATTTTTTTTAAATTTACTTTCAAAAGTTCGCCAAATTTTTTCCACTTTTCATAATTTTGCAATTGCTCAAATTC
>JACKQG010003789.1_pt1 | contig 18163 bp, 13 predicted proteins | sample 8237621 | NCBI WGS metagenome assembly JACKQG01 (sample SAMN15677084, study PRJNA649215) | marine metagenome | biome: marine; feature: Black Sea; material: saline water; isolation source: suspended particulate matter (SPM) from the Black Sea western gyre | collected 2013-06-09/2013-06-10 | depth... | reverse complement strand
CGAGCGGACTATTGCCGAGTGATGAGGCGTGCGACGGAGACAATCCGGGAATCGAATCGGGAACGCCTGATTTTGATCGACGGTTTGAGTGTGGGCACCGAGGTGGTGGACGAGATGATCCCGGACGGCGTGGCCCAAAGCGTCCACGCGTATTCGCCTGGGCAAATCAGCCACTACCGGGCCAGTTGGGTAGACCGCAATTCCAGCTTTCCCGAACCCACCTGGCCGATCTTACGCCAAGACGGAAGCGTGAAGAACAGTCGTGCCGACTTGGAACGCCGCTATGCTCCCTGGGCCGAAGTGGCCCGTAAAGGGATCGGAGTCCACTGTGGCGAATGCGGGTGTTACAACAAGACGCCGTATCCCGTATTCACCGCTTGGTTCAAGGACGTGATGGACATCCTGAAAGGCCATGGGATCGGATACGCTCTTTGGAACTTCCGCGGATCTTTCGGCATTCTCGACTCCGGCCGAAAAGACATCGAATACGAAGACTGGCACGGCCACAAACTCGATCGACAGCTTCTGGCAATGCTGCAGGAGTATTGAGGAACCTCGCAGCATGATCGAGCCATTGCGCGGCCCCGTTCACCACGTGACAGTGATTGTATCCCCGACTCTCGCACTGATCTTTTGTGCGGCGTTGCCATCGGCAACGGCAACCTCGAGCTTACCGGCCGAACCGATCAGGGCGACTAGCGACCCTGGCGGACGTTGTGCGTATGTCTCGGCGATGCCATGTGTCGTCTGGCCTGCGCACGTGACCGCAGTGGAAGAAAGGTCGTGAACCGCTGTCAGGGATTCGGCGGTGATGTTGCTGATCAGGTTACCGAACGAATCTATGGAGATCACCTCGCCGGTAATGCGGTTCGCCCCGGTTTTCGGCTTCGGCCAGTCAAGCATCGTCAGCTCGTTGATCGGTTGCCCGAACTGCCCCATCGGTGTAGCTAGACTCAGATGAGCGGCAACCGGTGCGATGATGTCTCGTCCGTGGAAGGTGCGAGAGATTTCTGGAAGCCAATAGCCGTGATTGGTGAGCGAAACGATCTGTGTGGGTGATTCCACGATCGCTACACTGCTGAGCAGCCCGTTGTCTGGAGCGACATAGTAATGACCGGCTATCTGGGCACAGACAATCTTCCGCTCCGTCCCGACACCAGGGTCGACGACCGCGACGTGAATTGTCCCGCGCGGAAAACGCTGCGTTACTTCTTCCAGCACCAACGCTCCTTGACGAACGTTCTGCGGCGCGATGTCATGCGTGATGTCCACCAACATCGCTTCCGGATTGATCGACAGGATCACGCCTTTCATCTGCGCCACATAGGGGCTGCCGCCGCCGAAGTCGGTGGTAATCGTGATGATTGAGCGAGACATCGGCACTCAGTCTTCCCGTTTTTCCGGCGCCGCCCTGCGCCCCTCGATCACGTCCTTCCAGAAGGCCGGTACGCCCCGATAGGCACTCATGTAGGTCTTTTCCAGGGGAACGTTGATGTAGGACCCGGATGTCAAGAAGAGCGGCATCTCAGGCAGGACCGTTCCCACGGAAAATGGTTCGATGTAAGCGCACGGCATGTGCTCTGCTGAATAGGCGACCAAGGTCAGAGGCCTGTCGTCGGGTGCGGAATAGGACTCGCTCAGCATGTCGTCCCAGATGACGCCGTGGATTCCATCTGGATCGTGAATTCCCGGTGGATTCAGGTCAATCACAAGCAGATGGATGCCTTGCTTGATGGCGGAAATCGCCTTATCCACGAAAACTCGCAGCGCCGATGCCCGGTTCTTATTGCCAGGCGAGACGATTTCGACCAACGCCACGATCCGGTGGTCCGAGGTGTGGCGAATGCTCAGGGTCCGTCGTGCAAGGACGTACGTTGTCTCCTCGTCGGGCGTCATCGTCAGACTGACCTTTGGCGGAGCTTCAGCCAAAGCAACGGCCCCCTCGGGGACAGAATCCGAGGGACGATCGCGGTCGGTCGAAAGCGTCAGCACATCGGGAACCACCTCTCCGGCGCGTTGTTCAGCCATGGCATAGAACTCGGTCGGCAACAAACCGTCGTTCAGGCCGTCTTTCAAGTGGATAATCCAACCACTGTGGAAGTCGTGAAATGTTCCGGCACTGACGCGTGTCCAATCATGCGCGGGCATCGGCGGATCCCCATTTAACTGTGTGCGACAGTATGCTTTATCTAATTATCCGCTTTTTCTTCACTCACATCTAGACGGGCCAAGTACCTCAGATCGCCGTCGCGCCGCGTGAAACCGGTTCGATCCAGATATTCGCAGTAGGGCACTGCGTACTTGCGCGTCGTGTTCAGAAGCTCGCGTATTTCGCTTAACGTAGCTCCCTTACCGTTGGCGAGTCGTTCGCGTAGGCTCGCTTTGAGTTCGTGATCGACCTCTGCGTGAATATGGTATCCGGAAGCAAGCTCCACCAAATCGCCGTCCGCGGCGGCCAGCGCTATTAGCTGCGGAACCGCTTGCTGATTCTTCGCGGCCTGCTGCTGACATTGTTTGACGGAAGGTGATTCGATGCCGGCTTGCCGGAACATCTCGATCAATTCCGCCAGCAGCTTCCGCTCGTTTTGCGATAGCTTTGGACCTTGGCCCACCAACGCGACGCCGCGTTCCGAAAGTCGGATGCGTTTGGCGCGACTTAGGTCGTCCAAGATCGTGTTGAACAATGCGTTGTCGCCCAAGTATCGAAAGCGATTGGCCAGTTGATTACGGTCGAGTGTCGAACGCAACGGGTTCTGTTCGTGCAGCTTGCGCAATGACTTTTCGACCCGATCGGCTAGCTGCTCGAAGAGAAGACGGTGCAAACGTACGGTACGAGTAGGCGAGACGGCAATTTCGCGCAAATCGCCGCTGGCGGCCAGTTCTTCGCCGATCTGTTCTGTGTTCTCGATTCCAGCCGTTCTGGCCAAATCGACGGCTTTCCAGTCTTGCACACCGGCGAAGTACAAAGCGGCAGACGCGCGCCGGATTGATTCAGATGATTCGAGATCCTTCAACATCGACAACGCCAGCGGATCCCGTCGAGGCAACCTTTGGGCGTTGGGATTGAGCACTCGCCCACCGCCGATCGTGGTCACCGGTGACTCGCTACGGACTACGAACGGCTGCCCCCAAATCGACACGGCCGACTCGTTCAAGAGCAGTTGGGCCGGGGCATCCTGGCCCGGCTCCAGTTTGTCTCGGTCCAGCAACAAGACTCGGCCAAGCAACTCGGCCGTGCCCACGTGAACACGCACACGGGATCGGTTCTTCAGCGGTCGCGGTGCGGCATCCAAGAGCGAGAGCGATACCGTGAGTACGCGACTGGGAACCAAGTGACCGGGGGACGAAAGCTCCTGTCCGCGGCGGATTTCGTCGTGGCGGATGCCGACAAGGTTTACCGCGGCGCGTTGGCCTCGATGGACTTCGTCCACGACGCGAGTGTGGTTTTGCACCCCGCGGACTCGTACACGCAACCCGCCTGGTTCGATCGCCAACTCGTCTCCCACCCGCGTTCGACCGCTGTTGACGCTGCCGGTCACCACCGTGCCGTAGCCGGCCACGGTAAAACTGCGGTCGATTGCCATCCGAAACGGCGCGTCGATCAGTCGCATCCGCTGCGACCCGGCGGCCCCTGCGGCTGCTAGGGCGAGTTGTTCGCGCAGATCGTCCGTCCCTTGCCTGGTCTCGGCGCTGGTGCGAACGATCGGCGCATCCTCCAAAACCGTGTCGGCCACCAACTCGCGAATTTCCTCCTCCACCATCTCGATCCATTCGGGCTCGACCAAATCGCACTTCGTGACGGCAATCACTCCAGTATCGAAATTCAACAACTTGAGTATTTCCAGGTGTTCACGAGTCTGAGGTTTGACTGAATCGTCTGCTGCGACCACCAGCAACACGACGTCCATGCCCGTGGCTCCGGCGAGCATGTTTCGAACAAATCGCTCGTGACCGGGCACATCGACGATTCCCAGTCGATAGTCTCCAAGCATCAGTTGGGCAAAGCCGAGTTCGATGGTGATGCCGCGTTCTACTTCTTCCGGCAAGCGATCGCAATCGACGCCGGTCAAGGCATGAATCAGCGACGTCTTACCGTGGTCGATGTGTCCGGCTGTGCCGAGAATCAGGTCGGTGGTCATGGAATTCGCTTTATGGCGCGGTTGTCAAGAGTCTTAAGGGCTTTGGAAGAGAAACAGTGCTCGCATTCTGCTCGGGCGCTGATCTCGGACGAAGCGAGTGTGCATCGTCGTTGGAGCTATCACGCATGGCCAGTACCAGAAGCCCAAGAATCGCACTCGACCAGCTCCACAGAGGGGATTCTCGCGAGGCCGGTGTGACACGGATGCGCGAATCGCTGTTGGTCGATTATAGCGAGTTTCGCGCGAGCACGGCACCAATTCGGAGAATCGCCGCAAGTCCAATGTAGAAAAAAGGTTAGGAGTGATGTTCAGAGCTATACGGCCGTTGTGATTCGGCCAGAAAAGTGGTAGAATTTGGAATTCCCGGAGCATTCAGAATATTCCTACCGGCTCAACCGAGCTTGACTGAAAGGACTCGTCCGTTGTCGAACGACTCTGACCTGCCCGCCGACCCCAGCGCCCCGCAAGAACCGGAGATCAATGGCGATGGTGACGGCACAAGCGTGATCGATCATCCAATCGAAGACGAGTTGAAAGAGAGCTACCTGACGTACGCGATGAGCGTGATCGTCAGCCGGGCGCTGCCCGATGTGCGGGATGGGCTGAAGCCATCGCAACGCCGGATTCTGGTCGCCATGGACGACTTGAATCTTGCGCCTAGCGGATCCACGTCCAAGTGTGCCGGAATCGTCGGCGAGACCATGAAGCGTTATCACCCGCACAGTGATGCGGCCATCTATCCGACGCTCGTGCGTCTGGCTCAGGAATGGAATACGCGATACTTGCTGGTCGGCAAGCAAGGTAACTTTGGTTCCATCGCTGGCCTGCCTCCTGCTCAGATGCGGTACACCGAGGCGCGGCTTTCGCCGATCTCGGTATTGATGCTGCAGGACTACAAGATGGACACGGTTGATTTCGTGCCCAATTACGACGAGAAATATACGGAGCCTTCGGTTTTGCCGGGGTTGTTTCCGAACCTGCTGGTCAACGGCTCGACCGGCATCGCGGTGGGCATGGCCACGTCGATTCCACCGCACAACTTGCGCGAAGTCTGCGACGCTTTGATCCGCGTGATCGACGATCCGGACATTTCGATCGATGAACTGTTAGAGATCATCCAAGGACCGGACTTCCCGACGGGCGGCATGATATGCGGCCGCGCCGGGATTCGCCAAGGCTACCACACCGGTCGCAGCAACGTAGTTGTCCGAGGGCGAGCGAAGATCGAAGAGAGATCCAGGGGCCGCCACCGGATCGTCATCACCGAAATTCCGTTCCAACAGTTCCGCGATCGGATCGTGGAAAAAATCGGCGCTCTGGTGAACGGCGAGCGGATTAAGGGCATCACGGGCGTCACGGATTTGAGTGACTTGAATGAACCCGTGCGAATCGTGGTGGACGTCAAACGCGACTCCGACCCCGAAGTGGTGCTGAACCAACTGTACCAGTTTTCGCCACTGCAAGACACCTTTTCCATCATCCTGTTGGCGCTGGTCGATGGCAAACCTCGGTTGTGTTCGATCAAGCAGTTCATGGAAGAATACATCCGGCATCGCGTCACCGTAATTCGCCGTCGAACGCAGTTTCTTCTAGCAAAAGCACGCAGACGAAAGCACACGGTCGAAGGTCTGCTGCTGGCCTTGGCCAACATCGACGAAATCATCCGGATCATACGCAATTCTCAGACGCAGGCCGAAGCCAAAGTCGGTTTGATGGGCGTCGAATGTCCCGCGGCGATGATGGCACAGGCTTTGGGCGGCGATGGCTTCCAGCAATTCCAGCAGGAACGTGGCGTCGCCGACGCCTACGCGCTGACCGCGGTCCAGGCCGATGCGATTTTGAGGATGACGCTGGGCCAGTTGGTCAATCTGGAGCAGGAGCGTCTCGGCGACGAACACAGGAAACTACTGGAAGAGATCATCGAGTTGCTGCGGATTCTCTCGGACGAACAGAACATCCTGAGCATCATCAAAGACAATCTGAAGGAGATCCGCAAGAAGTACGGGGACGAACGACGCACGGAGATTACCGGCGAAGAGATCGGCAATATCGATCTGGAAGACCTGATCGCCGAAGAAACGATGGTCGTGTCGATCAGCCACCGCGGCTACATCAAGCGCACGCCTGCCACGGCGTATCGCGCGCAGCGCCGGGGCGGAAAGGGTATCCGAGGGGCCCAGACCGAAGAAGAGGATCCAATCGAACACCTGTTTGTCGCCAGCACGCACGCTTTCCTGTTGTTCTTCAGCAGTAGAGGGAAGGTGTATTGGCAGAAGGTGTACGACCTGCCGCAAATGGCTCGGGAAAGGAAAGGGCGAGCGATTGTCAACCTGCTGAATCTGGAAAAGGACGAGAAGATTGCGGATTGCCGGCAAGTGCGCGATTTCAATTTGCCCGGTCATTTTCTGATGATGGCGACCCGCAAGGGATTGGTGAAGAAGACGGCGTTGGAGGCGTACAGCCGGCCGAAACGGGGCGGTATCATTGCGATCAAGCTGCGCGAGGATGATGAACTGGTCGACGTCGTCGTGACCAAGCCGGGCGATGAAGTTGTTCTGGCGACGGCCGACGGTATGGCGATCCGTTTCAGCGAAGCGGATGCCCGGTCCATGGGCCGGAACACTTCCGGGGTCAAGGGCATCAGACTGAAAGGCGACGACGAACTGGTGGGCATGGTCGTCGCGGACCCGGACGCCACACTGCTGACGGCTTGCGAAAACGGGTACGGAAAACGCACGAACTTCGGTCCCAATACCGTGGGCGTTGACAACGGAGTCCAGGAAGACGGAGTCCAGGGAGACGGCGCCCAGGAAGAGAGTACCGAGGAAGAAACGGTTTCGGGCACACGATACCGGACCCAGCGTCGAGGCGGAATGGGGCTGCGGGACATCAAGACGACCGCTCGAAACGGTAAGGTCATCGGTGTCACTCGCGTGGATGACGACGATGAACTGTTGATGATGACCGCGAGGGGCAAAATCCAGCGCATTGCCGCCCGAGAGATCAGTGTGATCGGTCGCAATACGCAAGGCGTGCGGATCATGGGCCTGGATGAAGGCGACTCGCTTGCCGCTGCCAAACGTTTGCCAAAGGAGGAAGAGGGCGAAAACGGCAACGGCGCGGCAGAAGGGACCGAAGAAGCGTCCGCCGAGAAGCCGGAGAACCCAACAGAGGGACAATGATTTTGCCCAAACATGATTCTGCCTCATCTTCTTCGGGCAAGATGATTGTCGGGGAGAATCATTGGGAGTCCACCTGGAGAAGCCGGCTATCCCGTGGAACGCTCTTTGAGCTGCGCATAGGTCACCGCGATCCCGGCTAAGACGAGTTCCGGGACGACCTGTGCCGAACGGGGAAGGAAAGGCGACAGTTTCCCCGCGTCGCCCCCCGCGAGAAACAGTTGTGAGTCGGCCTCCAACTCGCTCGACATGCGGCTTACCGCTTCTCGGACGGCGCCGATGCTGCCCCAGAACAGGCCGCTGCTGATCGCTCCCGTAGTCGATTTTCCGACAATCGGGGGTGGCTTGTCCGCGATCGAATATTGCACAAACGGCAGCAGGTCCGTTTGCCTGGCCATGGCCTTGGCCACCATGTCAAGCCCGGGCAGAATCACGCCGCCCTCGAATGCGCCGCCGGCCGACAACAGATCAACGGTGATGGCAGACCCGGCGTCGACGACGATCGCGGCACGGTCGGCCGCTCGGAGCTGATTGACAGCCACGGCTGCCAACAGCCGATCGGCGCCCACTTGCTCGGGGTGATCCACGCGGATGTCGATCGGCAGGTCACCATTGCCCAGCAGAACGTACTGATCGTTCGGTCGGTGTTTGCGGACCCATTCGGACAGTCGCAGTTCGGCTTGGCGGTGCACGGTCGCCACGCACCAGTTCAGACGGCCTGTCGGTAGCCACCGGGCCAACTCATCGAACAACTCGCCTTGCGTCGGCACCTTCAGGACGCTGGACGGCTGTGGCAATGGAATCGCCTTTTCGGTCGGCAGCAAGCCGAACTTGAGTTGGTGGTTACCAATATCAACGGCGATCAGCCGCTTGGAATGTGGATCCATCACTTGCATGTCGCCGTCTAACACATGGTTGTTGTTGGCTTGGGGGGACAATCTCAGCCTTGCGAGACTTGATAATTGTAGGTCAGGGCTTGCCCTGACGGAAACCCTTACGTTACGCTAATCCGTTCGATAGGATCGCAGACCCGACAACCTGTTCGTTTAACCCGAAGCCGGAGGCGATGGCGGGAGTTAGGTCTGGACGGTCCATTCCGCTGTCCGCCATCGCCTCCGGCTTCGGGTTAAACGGCATCGGATGTTGCCCAATCGGGATATTTCTCCTTGGGCGATCCCACATTGGCGTTGTTCAAGACCATAGACGCGAGACCACCATGAACGATTCGTATGTTCAGCAATTGTTCGCAGACCGTATTGGCGGCCCCAACTACGGCAAAGGGACCGAGATCTACAAATTCGAGAAGATCAAGCGAGCTAAACGCAAAGCCCTGGCGGACTATCCCGACCGGTCGCTTCTGGATTTCGGGATTGGCGAAAACGACGAATTGGCACCGCAATCGGTTCGCCAGTGCATGGCCGATGAAATCAACAAGCCGGAGAACCGCGGTTACGCCGATAACGGCATCGCGGAGTTCAAGACCGCCGCGGCAAGCTTCATGAAGCGCAATTTCGACGTGGAATTGGACCCGGAGAATGAAGTCAATCACTGCATCGGCTCGAAGACTGCACTTGCCATGCTGCCGGCCTGCTTCATCAATCCCGGCGACATCACGCTGATGACAGTACCCGGTTACCCGGTCGCAGGAACGCATACCGGATACTACGGCGGTACGGTCTACAAATTGCCGCTTCTGCCGCAGAACGACTTCCTGCCGGATTTGCGATCCATTCCGAGGGACGTGGCGCAGAAGGCGAAGCTGTTGGTGCTGAACTACCCGAACAGCCCGACGGGCAAAGTCGCCACGCCCGATTTCTACGAGCAAGTGATCGAGTTTGCGAAAGCGAACAACATCGTGGTGATTCAGGACGCGGCTCACGTCATGCTGACCTTCGAAGGCGAACCGCTCAGCTTCTTGTCGGTGCCCGGTGCCAGGGACGTGGGTGTCGAGATCCATTCGCTGTCGAAAGGCTTCGACATGATCGGTTGGCGCATCGGCTGGGTGTGTGGGCATGAGCGGGTTGTCAGCGCATTTGCGGACGTGAAAGACAACTGCGATTCCGGCCAGTTCATCGCCGTGCAGAAAGCGGCGGCGGCGGCTTTGGATGACGATTCGATTCCGGTTCGCACGCGAGACAAGTATCGTCGCCGGATGCGGAAGCTCGTCGATACGTTGTCCGCATGCGGTTTCGAGTGTCGTATGGCTGGCGGTTCCTATTTTCTGTATACGCCCGCACCAAAAGGCGCCGAAGGCGGATCGTCGTTTGACCTGGCGGAAGATGCCAGTCAGTACCTGATCACCGAACAGTCAATCATCACCGTACCGTGGGACGATGCTGGGCCGTTCTTGCGCTTCTCGGTCACCTACGAAGCGGCGGACGAGGCAGCCGAAGACGCGCTGATGGCCGAGACAGAATCGCGACTGAAACAGATCAAGCTGGTGTTCTAGAGTTGCGGAGAGATCGAGGGGCCTGGGGGAGACGGGTGTCGGGTGTCAGGTGTCGGGGAAGAAGGGAAGAGGGGAAGAGACAAGTGGATACGTGGAATGCGGAGCGGATTCTCTTTCCGGACGAAGACCCAGATGAAACGTTGACTGTTGTACCGTGAGCGCTTCGCGAGAGTTGAACCGTGTGGAGACACCTGACACCCAACACTCAGTAAAGGGCGGCAAAGAAATGTTGAGACGCAGTTTTCAGGCAACGCGCGTACTACTGCTCTGTTTGCTCCTTTCCGGTTGTGGTGGCGGCGGTGGCAAGTCGGGTGGCGCGTCCTTGACCGACCAGTACCGTAACGCGATGCAGATTGCCGATCCGACCGGACGTGTGACACAGTTGCTTAGTGTCGCGGGCAAGCAAGAGGATGCGGGCGATTTGATGGGCGCGGAACAGTCGCTTGATTCCGCGGCTGCCGCTGCGAAGGGTATCAAAGACGCCAACGGACGTGCCGCCGCCTTGAATCGAGTGGCACCGGCTATGGCGCGCATGGGCCGTCCGGCCGAGGCGAAGAATCTGCTGAAAGACGTTCGCAAGGCATCGGAAGAAATTGCGGAGCCCGCATCGAAAGTGACGGCGCTGACCAGAATGGCTTACACCTACGGGAAATATTTGGAGAGCCAAGACACTGCGGAAATCTACTTGAAAGATTGCGAAGAAATCGCCAGCACCGTTTCCCGGCCGGAGGGCAAAGTCGATGCGATGTTGGAAGTCGCCTATGCCTACTACGGCTTAGGGCAGGCGGAGAAAATGCAGGGCCTGATCGGTCAGTCGCTTGAGGCAGCTCGAGCATTAGAAGATACGCGCAAGCGAACTGACTCGATCGCAAATGCGGCTGCGTACCTGAGCAAGATGAAGAAAGCGGACGAGGCCAAGGCGGCATTCCAAGAGGCGCAGACCGAGGCCGAAAAGATCGAAGATCCGCTAAGCCAAGCCCACGCCTTTGTACATCTGGGCGAGAAGCTCAACGAATCTAGCCTCAAAGGCGAGGCCCAGAAGATTCTCGCGCAGGCAGAAGAGGCAGCCGACAAAGTGAAAGACCAAAGCATGCGCGGCCCGCTGATGGAGAAGATCTACGCCACCAGGCAAAGGATCTAGTTGCCGTGCCAAATCCAAAATGACGGGATCACGATCCCGACAAAGCCGGCACCACATGCAGGGTCCCGTCGCTGCCGGAGAGCAACAACCGCGAGCCAAACGGCACCGCACCGCCACCCAGTGGCTCGCCCAGTTCCATCTTCTGAAGTTCGGTTCCGTCCGCACCGGAGACTCGCCATACAACGCCGCCCACGGACGTCAAAATGAAATCGTCGTCCTGCTTGAGAGGTCGGCCGGCTAGCGCACCGTGAGCCAACGGGGATTTCCAGCGTTGTTTCTGGCCCGTCTCGAAGCACAGTACGCCTTCTTGATCCGACGCCATCAGCACCACGTCGCCCATTGGTTCCGGGCCCCATACAATGCGTCCCTCCAAAGCCCACTCACTGCCGACCGATAAGTCAGCGGCGGCGAACGACACAACGGTATCGCCCCCGGACCCGCGAACCACACCGTACACCGTATCGCCTGCCGCCGCCAACGCCGAGACGATCTCGACCTCCAACGCGGCTTGAGCCAACTCGGCAAGATGAGGTTGGCCTTGGGCCTTGATTCCCACGCGATACAGCTTTTGTCGGTTGTCCGCAATCACGAACTCCTTGCCGTTGCTGCCGATGACCGCGGGCCGATGCCACTGGACCTTGGTGCCGCCTTCCACGCGAGCTTGAAAAGGAAGAATCTGGCTGTCGCCCGTTTCCGGATCGACCAGGACCACTTGCCCGTTGTCCAGCGGCAGCAGCAGGCCGCCATCAAAGTAGACCGGTGGTGCCGTCGCATTCGCATCGCCCGCCGCCTTGATTGCCCGCGCCTGCAGGCGACCCGTTGCGGAGACGGACTTTGGATCGTAGACGACCATCTTCTTGCGATCCTGGGCACTGGTGAATGCCCAACGCACTCCGGCCATGGGGATCGCCTCGCTAAAGGCAACTGTCCGCACCGCGCCGATGGCCGCTGCGGCGGGCTGGTCCAGAATCCCCACTTGAAAGTCATCGGTTGTGACCTCGAACAGTTCGGCGCCCGCCGAAATCGAGTGGATCATCTTCTTCTGCAAGTCGACTGTCAGAAGCGAGGCTGGCGTTGCCAGGTCGACTTCCCACAGGACTTTGCCGTCGTCGGCATGAACCGCTGCTGCAGTATACGCAGGCGAATCAGCACGGCGTCGCAGGTGAAATACCGTGTCTCCTATGACTTGCGGCGGGCCAACGAAGATATCGCGCTTGTTTTTGATCCAATGGCCGAGTAGTTTGTTTCGCGAAGCTTGGATTTCGTATTTCGTGAACTGGTCGTTGCCCACAAACAGCCTGCCGCCGTCCAGCACCGGATAGCCGGTCAAAGGCGTCATAAACGAACCAATCAGCTCATCAACCGCAGGCTGGACAGGCTTCTCGGGATTGGCCGTGTTGACCTCCAGCACGTGGATCGCTCCCAGGTCTGTGACGACCACTACGCGGCCGCCGGTCACAATGGGCGTTACCGTGACATGACCTTTCACGCGGTATTCCTGCGCCGGTTCCGGTGACAGACCATTTTCGTCCACCGCCAGAATGTTGAGATCGCAGTAGTCCATTCCGCTATTGACGGCCACGAACAAGTGCCCCAGCGCCATCACCGGCGGCGTTTCGATGGTGCCCGGTTTGTGTCCCAAGTAGTAGACATCTTTGCACTCCAGACTTTCTTCATCCAGCACATACAGGTTGGAATGATCGCCCGGCTGATACAAATGGCGCAGCTTGCTGGTCCCTGGGGACACTCGCAGTTCTTGAGGAATGGCGATGTGTTTCAGCGTCTGGCCCGACTCCGAGTCCACGCTGATCACATGGCCGGACTTGGTAGCTAGCAGGACGTTCTTGCCGTGGATCACCGGATCCGAGAAAGGCTCGCCAATCGGCAGACGCCACACCAACTCGCCCGATTGATCGTTCAGGCGGAGCAATTCGTTGCGACGGCTATCCACGGCAATCACGTGTGCCCCGATCTGTCCCGAGAGCGGTTGCGGGGCAGTCAGCGTTTCGTGCCCCACGAAGCGGCGCCAGAGCACCTTGCCCGTTGTGGCCTGCAAGCCATACACCGCGCCGCGAGCCAAGAAGAACATCACTTGCTTGTCGCTGCCCGCAGCACCCTCGCCCTTGCGGCTGGCCAAGGCAACTTGATAATTAGACGGCGCCGGATGGTCTTCAGTGGACGACTCGATGGGCTCTTCGACAGCCTTCACCAACGCGCGTTCTCTTTCCGTGATAACCTTCACCGCCTCGAGCAGTTTCGGATCCTGCCCCAGTTCTGGATATTCGCCCAACAGATCGCGGCGTTTCTGATAGGCTTCCACCGTGTTGCCGGCATTGGCCGCGGCTCGGATCGCGGCGACCGCCTCATCCAGACGTTTGGTTCGGTTGATGTTCCGCTCGGCTAACTGAATGTCTTCGTCGATCGCACGGAGCCTGTTCTCGATCGTCTTCCGCTGCGACGTTGGTATGTAGCTGGGGTTGTCGACAAACTCCATGGCTTTCTTAGCCAGATCCACAAGTTCTTGTGCCTTCTCGATTTCTGCTTGGGCCTTCGCTTGGGAAGAAAACCCTTCGGCGATATCCGGCAGAATGGAGGCCAGTTCGGCGCGAGCGTCGCCAAACGCGGCTTCGTCTTGAATCTGGGGCAGGATCGTGCCTGCCGCCTCCAGAGCCGGTTGCTTGTCTCGGGGGTTTCCTACCTGTTGCCAAAGCTGGGCCGTGCCGATCCGCACGCGTGCCATACTGACGTTGGGATCTTCGGGGAACCTCTTGAGATACTTCTCATACTTGTTTATTGCCTGCGCATACGCTTCCGAGCGGTAGTCTTCGTCGGCAGCCGCCAGCATCTCGGCCGCCGTTTCGCGATTGACTATGACCCAAATAACCCACACCATGAGGAGGAGCAAAATCAAGGCGCCACCACCGACCAGCAATAGCTTCGAATCCCAGACGTTTTTCTTGATTCGCCTCTTGGGCGGCTGCAGGCCGGCTTGGCCCGTCGGCGTTAGGCCTGGAGTGCCTCCCATAGGCTCCAAACCGGCAGTCGCGTCCAACGGTTCCAGCCCTCCGCCACCGATCGGCTCAAGCCCAGCCGCCCGATCCAATGGCTCCAGCCCGCCAGCCGGTGCAACAGGCTCCAAACCCGGCGTTCCGGCGATCGGCTCCAAGCCGGGCGTTCCGCCCACCGGTTCCAGGCCGGGTGTTCCGCCGACGGGTTCAAGACCACTGACGCCGGAAATCGGCTCTAGGCCGGGAGTTGCCTGCGGTTTGGTAGATTTCGGTTTAGGTTCGTCTAACGGCGCGAGTCCCGGATCGGCCGGCGCACCCTCGCTGGCGTCCTCCAGCATGACGACCTCGTCCTGCTCCTCCTGAGCGTCTTCCTGGACCGGCGTCGAGGCCGGCGGTGTATCTTCCTCGCCGTCCAGAGGTGCCAGGCCGATATCATCTCCGCCGGACTGCGGTCGTTTCGGTGCGGGCACTCCTTCGACCACGGTGTCCGGGGCAGCCGCCGGCTTCTCCGGCCGTTTCCGTTGCTTTGGCGATTCTTGTTTCGCACCGGTGTCGGCCTGAGTCAACAGCTTCGATGCCTGAAATCTCGTCAAGTATCCGTTCTTGACGAGCATCTCCGCGACCGCTTCCGCCGTGACTCGGAACGAGGACGATGTGATCTGCTTACGCATCTGGGCCACGACCGCATCGTCCAGTAGCCCCATTCTTTCGACTTGCTCAAGGAACTGCTCGGCGGACATGTTTTAGTTTATCTCCTCCACCTTCAGTCTATTTCTTCCACTTTCATCAGTTGGACCTGCTCCATCCCCACTTCCGTACCCGCGTCCAGCGCGGAGACTACCTTTTCGTGCAGGGAATCGCCGTGGGCCTTCACCAGTAGCTTCGTCGGGGTGTTGCCTGCGCTGTCGCCATTGCGGGCCTGGCGCAACTTGCGTAGCAACTCCTGCTCGCTGGGCGCTTCCTCGTCCCATTCTGTGGTCACTACGCGATAGGTATTGTTTTCGTCCACCCAGACGGTCACGTAGCTGGGATCGTCCTCCGGTTCCTTGGGGACCGACTGCGTGCTGGCTTCGTCCTGATTCGGTTTGGGAATCTCCAGCGATTTCTGCATGCTGAAGGCTGCGGTCACCATAAAGAAAATCAACAGCAGAAACGTGACGTCCACCATCGGCGTCATGTCCATGTCTGCCTCGATGTCCTTGCGCTTTTCGCCAAAGTCGAGCGGTTCGTCGTCGTCGTCCGGCTTCTCCGGCAGCGGGGCCGCCGCCGCTTGAGTTGGAGGCGGCGTCGGCTCTTGTGTGCTCGGGTCCACCCCACCGGGCCCGGACACAACGATCGCATCGCCGCAGTTCGCGCAGCGGACTTGGCGGCCGATCACGTTCTCCGAGACCGAGTATTTCGTCTGGCAAGATGGACAGCGAAAATCGAAGGTCACAGCGCTATTGCACCTCCATTACGGCGATATACAGTTGCTGGACCGCTTCCGGTAGCGTGGCTGCTTTGGCGATTCGATCTACCTCCCGAGTCTTGACGCTCCCTTCTGCTTTGATCAGCACGTTTTCCTTGCCCCCCTCCTCGGCTAATACCTTTTCGACATAGGCGGTGATTTCCTCTTCCTGAGCTTCCAGGTCGCCCGAGTCCACCATGTTGGCGGCATCGACTCCGTCGCCAGTGTAAACGACCGCCTTGCCGTTTTCGCCAGCAGCCAACGTGATCATGACCGCACTCTTCTCGACTACCGGCATGCCGTATCGAGCTTTGGGCAAAGTGACGTCCGCCGCTGAATCCATCTTGGACGCCACGATGAAGAAGATCAGCAGCAAGAATGTGATGTCGATCATCGGAGTGATGTCCATCTCCGAATCGTCGTACGTCTTGGAACGCAGCAGCGGTTGAAGCATGTCGTCCGCCAGTTGTTGTTCCGCCATCGATCCTAGTCCTAATTGCTAGTCCAAGTCGCTCCACCGATCGGCGAGTCTAGTGTCGATTTGTGTTCCCACGACGCTCATTGGTTGGCCTGGAAGAGAAGAACCTCGACGCACAAGCAGACTCTGCGCAAACGGTCTTACGCTTGCTCTACCCCCCGCGCTTGCCGCGAGCGTCCAAGCCCCTGCGGAAGCTCTCCAAAACGCGAGTCAATCCGGAGATGGCCAGGTCTTCCATCTTGCGGATACGCACGTTGATGCTGGCCATGCCGATCACCAATGGGATGGCGATGGCCAACCCGCTGGCCGTCGTGATCAACGCCACACTGATATTCTCGGCCAATTGGTCCGGCTTGACGTTTTCCGCCGCAGCCAGCTTGGCAAAGGCCCCCATCATGCCGATCACCGTACCAAACAGCCCAACCATCGGTGCCGCCTTGATCACCGTGTTCACCCAACTCACGCGGTACTCCAGATCGGCCATTACGTCCCGCTGAAGTCGGTCGATGACCAGTTGCCGCACCTTGTTGAATCCGATCGCCCGGTTCACGATCGCCAGGAGGGTCAACTGCGGTACGGCGCGTGGATCGCCCTCGCAAATCGTCCCCGCGCCGTCGAAATCGCCCCGCTCGAGCGGCTGTTCCAGGGCGGAAAGGAACTCCTGCTGAGCTTCTTCGTTGCGAAACCGTTTCTGCGCCACTCGACTCCAGACCATCACCACACAGAACGCGCCCCACAAGGCGATAACAATGAGCGCAAAGTAAGTGATGTAGCCGACGTACCGTGTCAATGCCTCAATGTCCATGCTTATTTCTCAACTGCCAAAGAAAGGAAACACCTCGTATGAGACAACAAACCCTATATCTTACCTCAAAAACCGCGGTGGCCTATCCCCGCGCCCAGACGCAGCTAAGCCCCAGGGATCCCAAGCGTCCCCGACGAGGCAAGCCCGAAGCCTAGGTCTTGAAATTGCGGCATTTGGATTGTTGTGGGATGCAATGTCCATAAAAACAGCCCCAACGGGGCGTGTCCAGATTAATCCAGGGTGGAGTGACGTGAGAAAAACGAACATCGCGCAACGCTACGACGCCGGAGCCGGACGGAGGTATATGTCGATCACGTGAAACTCGTATCCACTGCCAGCCGAACGCACGCCAAAAATCGTCTTCAGCAATGTTCTCGGATCTAGTTGTTGCGGCGTGGTGCCTTGTTTCTTTGCTGCCGCCTGAAACTCCGCATCCTGGAGCATCTGCTCCGTTGCCTTGGGGTAGAACTGGACAATCATGCGACGCGTAATCTTGATCCCCGCCTGGCTGACCAGTTGGCGATCGAATTGCGCCATCGGCCCGCCGCCCTGTTGCCAGCTCATGTATATTCGTTTCTCGTCTTCCGGCTTGCCCGATCGGTTGTCCGGTTTCGGCTTGACTAGATTGTAGGCGTAGTCAACCGATGGCGAACCGCCGAATGCTGCGAGTTCGATCTTGAAATGATCAAGCTGCCGCGCATAGACCTTGAGTCCCGAGGTCGAGAATCGGATCTCCCAACGCTCCCAAGGCGGGAGCACGTCCGTGACACCTTCACCAAGCGGCCCCGGTGGGCGACTGTCGCCCATGCCGCTCCCGCTCGAACTGACGGCCGCACTCATCGCGATCGCATCAAACGCGGCGGCCTGGTTTGTCACCACGTCCGTCACGGCCTCCAACGTGGCCTCGATCTGAGGCTCGTTCAGTTCCTCCATTTCCTCCATGCCCGGTTCTTCCATGTCCCGTTCGAATCCCTCCGCGTGATCTCCCCGGCCCGCGTATTCAAGCAACTCGACGGAAATCGGTTTCTGGGTCCACACGAGGCGGCCCGTCAGCCAGATGATGAACAGCAGCAGAAAGGCGATGAAGCTCAGAATTATGGATGCGATCAGCAAGCTGGCCACGTTGTCGTAAGCGGAGACTCTCAATTCCGCGACAGGTGCCCCATCTTCGTGCGTCGCTTGGTACGATTCGGATGCAGTGGTCATCAATCTAACCCACTCGTCGCATTATGTACGGATTCTGCGGGACCGGCCGGCCCCTGGCGAAGTGACCGTCCTGATGCTAACACCCGTAGCGCCGGCTGTCAAGCAAACGAAAAACCGGAAGTCCTTAGCACATCCAGAGTTGCATCTCGTTGACCGTTTCGCGTGCGGCACGCTTTTCGCATGGGACGAATTGACAATCCGCCAGCCACGTTCTAACTTAGTCAGATGCTGCAAAGGTCAGGTAGCTCAGTTGGTAGAGCACTGGACTGAAAATCCAGGTGTCGGCAGTTCGACCCTGCCCCTGACCACTT
>JACKQG010003786.1_pt1 | contig 18177 bp, 16 predicted proteins | sample 8237621 | NCBI WGS metagenome assembly JACKQG01 (sample SAMN15677084, study PRJNA649215) | marine metagenome | biome: marine; feature: Black Sea; material: saline water; isolation source: suspended particulate matter (SPM) from the Black Sea western gyre | collected 2013-06-09/2013-06-10 | depth... | reverse complement strand
GGCCAACATGCCTAAAACCTTATCGCGCACGATCAAAGGAACACCTAACCAGGATCGAATATGGCGATGAGGAGCCTGGAGAAAAGGGGTATGGTTTTCACTGGGTTCATCAAGGATGATTGCTTCACGACGCTGTATAACTTCAGAATTAGGATTGTCACCAGGAATAATGAAACGTAATCCCAAGATCTCATCTGCATCTGGCCAGCCGCGGCCGCCAACGATCTCAAGATACCCATCTCCTAACAACTGAACCGAGGCGCTATCGTAGGGCACAACACGTTCCAACTGTACTAAGATCTCATTTATGGCTTCATCTTGATGGAGAGAACCAGCAACGACCGCACTCGCTTCTCGCAATGTTTCAGCCTCAACTCGTTGGCGACGCTCTGCTTCAAACAGCCGCACATTCTCAATTGCCAATGCAGCTCTCTCAGCAAAAATGGCCATTAGTCGTTCATCATCCCGGTTGAAGGCGTTCAATTCCGTACTTTGTACGTCAATAACTCCGATGATTTCTTCACCCAATTTTAGGGGGATGGCCAACTCAGAGCGGGCATCTTTCCAATTTGCCACGTATTCTGGGTCGTTGCGCACATCTGGAATATTAACAACTTGGCCAGACCTGAATGTGCGTGGAACCAAGCCAGATCCATCGAGCCTTAGTTCGCCCTTTGAAACCTCTTCGGCATAAGGGCCCGAGACAGCAACTCGCTTTATCACATTCTTTCCTTCAGCGATTAAAAGACTGCAATTCGATTTGCCAAATTCTGCCAACACTGTTTCGACGATCGTTTTCGCAACTTCTTCTAGTTTTGGTACACTGCTAAAAAATAAAGTCTCAGATGCTCGATATAAGCGGTTCAGTTCGAGATTGCGCTGCTGCAAGGAATCTTGGGATCTGCGCAAAGCATCTGTTCGTTTTGCCACCTCAGATTGTAGACCTTCAGCATGACGTTGAATCTGGTCATAGAGTTGAACATTCTGCAAAGAAGTTGCTGCATAGCTGGCAAGAGTGACAAGCAGTTCACAATCGGCACTTGAGAAATCTCCATCGATTTTGTTGATCGCTGTCAAAACGCCCACAGCTTTTCCCTCAGCAAGTAAGGGAATGACCACAAGTGAGCGAATCAATATTTCACTTTCTTCTCCAATTTTTGGATAATGACCTGGGAAAATGGATACATCATTGATTATTTCTGGTGCGCCCGAATTCAATACGTTCGAAACAACTCCCTCACTTAATGGAACACGCATACCAACGATATCATCAAGTGCTGCTCTAAATACTAATTCTCCAGATTCATCATCCGGCAATAATACTGCACAACCTTCAGCTCCAACGAGTTTTGCAGCTCGTTCAACGATTAATGAAAGCAAGCTATCTATATCTTGTGTGGAAGAAACTGCCAATCCGATATCGTTTATTGATTCTAACTGAGTAATTTTTTCCGCGAGAGTGGTTCGTGTTTCGATTCTGTCAGATATATCGCGAATACTGCAAAAAAGTAGTGTTTGATCATCAATACTAATTGGGCTCAAAGAGATATCTGAATGGAATACTTCCCCATGTTTCTTTTCACATGAGAATTCCATACCAGAATTCATTTGACGTGATTCTGGGGACTTGAAATAGGAAACTCGGCGCCTCGCATGCTCTTTTCGAAAATCCTTTAGGATCAACACTTCAACATCTTTTCCAATCAATTCATCACGATGATATTCAAAAAGTTTTTCCGCTTGAGAATTGGCATGTTGAATTCGCCCGGCAAAATCTATAACAAGCATTGCTTCAGGCAAGGCATCCAAAAAAAACTGCTGCAATGAATCATCCCTAATTTGAGTTGATTGAATTACTTTACTATTTTCCATTGAATAGAAGGGTTTACCATCGGATACAAATATCTTACCATATTCACTCAGATTACTCTGGAGTCATAAAGGGGGTCTCTTGGAATCGCCGTGGTAAGGGACCACATTTGGGGTAGGGGGATGTGCGGAGAACACCCCCTACCCCCAAATATGAGGTCCCTCAAGGTAATTCCCTTAGAACCCAAAAAGGAATAAACAGTACAAAAGTTTGATATACGCTAATTGACCAATTTGGTATGATTAGTTAGCTTCTTTTGAATCAGTAGTATTGCTTTTGTTTGCTTTTCCCTTGTCGGTGCACCATAATCAAAAACGTAAATAAAATCGGGCAATTATGAAGGTTCTCATCGTCCAATCTGATATCGAAACTGCACAAACACTCACTGAGATTTTCGTCCAACGCGGAGATCAAGTTTATACGACCATAGATATTAGAGATGCTATTCCGATACTCCAACAAGAAAACCCGAACCTATTGGTGTTAGATCTCCACTTGCCTGAAGATGCACTCAGCGAGCTATTGCGAGGCCTTCGAGAGAGGTATCCCGATGTGAAAGTGGTCATTTCCAACCGTTATCCTGATCTATCACGCGAAATGAAAGTAAAAGAGTATGGGGTAAATATTTTTTTGCGCTCCCCCTTTAGTAAAACTTGGGTGGAGCAAGCAATAATGAATTTGGCAGATGTTGATCACGATGAAGAACAAAGCAGAAGTATAAAATCTGCCCTACCCAATGTTCGAATCCCCGTTCGTTTGAAGATCATATTTCCTTATCTGCTCTTAGCTCTAATGCTCGCAATGGGTGCAGGTTATGTCGTCAGCCGAGTGGCTTTAGATACTATTGAAGACCGATTTGTAAACAGTCTCATTGAATTTGGTCAGCTCACGTCGGCTTGGCTAGTAGAGGTGGAGAGTAATCGTTTAGAAACTTTACGAATCTTAGCGTTCACAGATGGGTTATCGGCTTCTATTTTAGAAAGTGACGCAGAGACATTGCGCGAACTTGTTCTTGGATTGGCGATCAACAACCAAGAAGAAGCCATTGAGATATTAGATTCTCAGGGGGAGGCAATTCTATCAATTCGCCACATATCAGGAGCTGGTCGGGAATCCTATGAATTTTCAAGGGGGGAGGATATTTTCAAAGATGCACTTTTCGTACAGAAGGTATTAAACCAAGAAATCGATGAGCGGGGGGACAAATATGCGGGATTTATCCAGGCTCCCTGGGGAGATTATTTCTACACTGCAGGTCCGATCCGTGATGACGAGAACAATCTTGCCGGCGTAGTACTGGTCGGGCGTTCGATATCTACCATCGTGTTGGAAACTCGAGAGAAGCTCCTTGGAGAGGAAAGCACAATTGCTCATGTTTCTTTTTACGACACAAACGGCCAGCCCCTTGATACAACCCTCATCGAACTTGAAGCGATTAGCTTATCGGATGAAATGGTATCAGAGATTTTTAAGCGTCAGGATCAAGATAGCCAATTGCGGCCACTGAATATTGCCGGTATTGAATATCGCGAGATTATTGGCCCCTGGGAAGTTCGCGGTGGCCAAGATTTAGGATTGGTGGGCGTATCTATGGCAGAAACCTTTCTGGTACGCCCCAGCCAACAGACCCAAGGTCAAATCTATATAATTGCCACTTTAGGGCTTATATTGATCATCGCCGTTGGCATACTGCTCGCCAGAAGGATCACTCAACCGCTCAAACAAGTCGTCAGTGCGGCATCATCTGTAAGCCAAGGGAAATGGGATGTTTCAGTAGAAACAAAGGGGGATGATGAACTAGCCGTTTTAGCCCACACATTTAATTACATGATTTCCCATTTAAAAGAAGGTGAGATTTATCGGGATTTGTTAGGGCGCACGATCACACCTCAAGTACGGGATCAGCTCAGAAAGGGGCTCGCATCAGGAAATCTCAAATTAGAGGGACAGAACACCACCGCATCTGTAATGATCACTGACATTCGTGGATTTACCGTGATCTCTGAGAGTGAAGCACCTACAACGATTTTGGGTTGGCTTAACCAATATTGGGGAGAACTCGTCCCCATCATCAACTCGCACAATGGAGTAACAAACGAATTCGTCGGTGATTCAGTAATGGCATTTTTTGGTGTTCTACCCATGACGCTTGATGCTTCTGAAAGCGCAAGACAAGCCTGTATGGCTGCCGTAGATATCCTTCAAGCGGTAAATGCAATGAATATCCAACGCCAGGACAGAGGAGAACCACCGATGGTGACCGGCATTGGCATCAATACTGGAGCGGTAGCTGCAGGGGGAATGGGCACCGCCGACAGGCTACACTATTCAATCATCGGTGATACCGTGAACGTTACCCAACGTTTGGAAAGTCTTACCAAAGAATTAGGAGAAACCAGCGCTATCATCAGCGAGGACACATATGCCGCTTTAGGCGAATATCAAGACGATTTCATGATTATCCCTATGGGCAGCCATATATTCAAGGGAAAATCAGAACCAATCATGGTATACCGCTTACTGCCATTAGAGTTGGAAGCGCAACAGTCAATACGAATAAACATTAACACTGCTCCAGTGGAAGAATTAATGGCTCTGGAAGGGATCAGTTCAAAAATTGCTAGCAATATCATTGATCATCGAACCGCTAATGGAATTTTCTCTGATATTGAAGATATCAAAAAGATCTCTGGCATAGGTATAATAAAATATCGGCGAATTAAAGATTACATTTCTGTAAACAATGTCTAGATTGATACATGGTAATATTGAACAATAGAAAAAGGACAAAAGAGAGAAAATTTGGCTGTGCAAACTCTTTCCCCAAGAATTAACTGGTCCGGCATCCGAACACAATGGATGCTGGCAATACTGCTATCTATAGTAGTAATGATCGGAATTTGGGCTTCAGTGTTTGCTCAAGGATTCAAATCATCAAGAGATACGGATTTTGTATCTGTTTCTATGCGCGCAAACACGCAGGCAGATTACAGTTCCGACCCTAACCTTATTTTCCGGCCAATCTCACTTTCAATTGTCGAAGATATCCTTAGTGATGAAGTTACTTCAGAAGAAGAGGCTGAAGAACGGATCAGCGATTTCAAAGAAAACATGCAATCCCCCATTCCAATAGTAAACAATAATAATGGTGGAGGAAAGCAGGTCAGTTTTATCCTACCCGATCCTGAAGAAAATGACAAAAAAGAAGATATGGAGGATCAGGAAATTAGCGAGGATGAAAATGTAGAACCTGGGGATCAAGAACCCAGTGAAAAAGAAGAAATCGTCTTCGATGACGACTATGATACAACAACTCCAGACACAGACGATCAACCCGATGCATTAGATCCCAGCGATGATCCACCAGGAAATTCTGGCGATGCCCCTGGGCAAACCAAAAAAGATGAAGATCCATCGGACGAATCTGATCAGTCTCCTGGTAACTCTGGGGATGCACCTGGGCAAAACAAGGATGAAGATCCATCCGACGAACCAGATGAGTCTCCTGGAAACTCTGGCGACGCGCCGGGGCAAGCCAAAAAAGATAAAGATCCATCGGACGAATCTGATCAGTCTCCTGGTAACTCTGGGGATGCACCCGGGCAAAACAAGGATGAAGACCCCGGACAGTCAGACGAGTCTCCTGGGAAATCTAGCAACGCTCCGGGAAAAAACAAAGACAAATAGAATGGGCCACAGCGGACAAATTCTCAAATAATTTTCAACCATTCTGTCATAATCTTCAACAATCGTCCCATAATCTCTCTCGCTCCATCCTTAAAGTACTCCATATCACCATAAGCAAGACTGCCATCATCTCCCACTAAATCTGAAACACCCCGCAAAATCAAAGTTTTTACTCCATTTCGCTGTGCCACCCAGGCGATAGCGCCGCTCTCCCAATCCCCAGCAATTGCTCCATAACGAGATTTCAGCTCAGGAATGTCTTCCACTAATAGATCGCGGTCTCCAGACACCAACAGTGATCTTCGAGCATCCTTAGGGTAGTCGTCACCCAACCAGGAAAGATCTAAATCCGTGGTGTAATGGGCAATGTGTTCATCAAGATCACCCATTTGCTCGATGATATCGTAAACGATGGTGTGCTCAACCAGTATGATCTCCCCTTTTTCGATTTCACCTGCAAATCCCCCACACGTGCCAAGATTAACAAGTAAGTCAGGTCCCCAGCGATCAATGGCATATTGAGTCGAGGCTGCTGCGGCAATCTTGCCCCATCCACCATGGAAGAATGTTATCGGACTGAGGGAAGGAGATAGTGATAACGAGAACCACTCTCCAAAAGGTGAAACTTGGGTATCTGCTTCGGGAAAAAGCTCGCCGATAACTTGCCATTCGATGTCTGCAGAAATCAATACAACAATCGTTGGAATGGAATCTATTTGGCCCATAACCCACCTGTCTCTTCCATCCAATCGGCAATCTTGTCAGCAGCAGCGGGAATATCATCGTCGGAGATATCCAATACTAGAGTGGGCAGGACGGACTCGGCAACTAGCTTTTGGAGCAATTCTTTTTCTTGAACAAACAATGTAAGATCATCTTTATGCGTCAAGCGGGTGCCTTCTAAAATGATGTTAGGGCAAAGTTTCGACATAATATATGCAACGATGGGATTGGTATATTCTAGCCAATCCCATCGTTGATATTCTCCTTTGAAATTATTGCCGCTTACTTATTATAGCGCACTACAATGCTGCCGATTGCCTGGCTGATATCCAGGTCAATGGCCATCTCAGCGGCTTCATAGCCTGGGGAGTAATAATAGTCGCCCTGTCTATCAAAATCGGAGGGAATTGTCAGGGAAGATAGTGCCTTGCTCACTTCAATGCGCACTGAGACATCGCTTGGCACATAGACAATGATCTGCCCGATGGCTTGGCTAATATCTCCATTTATTGATTCGCCCGCAGGTAAACTTATTAAAAGATCGCCCACTGCTTGGCTGGCATTCAGTCCCGAAAGAGTAATATCAGCCAATTCCAAATCCATATCGCCAGCCGCCATGGATGCTTCTAATTCGATGGGCACATCTGGATCAAGTCCCAATTGCCAATCCCATCCAGACCCAAAGAATGGGAAGTTATTGCGCGTGTTCAATGAATATGTCGCGGTATTGCCCTGCACCTTGTAGCTTTCCCATATCTGACGGCTGCGGCCGATGCTGACTTCTCCTTCAATAAGCGCTTTGGAATCACCCAACTCATATACAAGCAATTGTCCAACGGCAGGAGACAGGCTGACTTCAGCACGAGAGGCGTCACCCAGCTCTTGATAAATTGACTCACTCTCTATGGATTGACCACCTAAGGGAGCAAATCCAATCCCCGCCATCCAGAGCAAACCCATCAGCATAGCTAAAATGAGCAGCACAACTAGTGCTGAGAGCCAGGGAGAACGCCGCCCTACCATGATTTCAAGACCAATGGCAATAATGAGTAGCGGCCAAAGACGCCACAATGCATCCCAGGCGTTCCATCCCAGCCAACCAAAATTACTCAGCAGAAATACGCCGCCCAAACCAAACATGATCACCGGACCAACAATCTCACTTCGCCTGAGCAGACCATCTAAACCGATGGCGATAAATATCAGCGGCCACAACTGCCAAATGGAATCCCAGGTGACATTATCAATGATGCCTAAGTTGTTCATCAAGAATAATGCGCCAACGAGTATCAGAATGATAGGCCAAACAAATCCATTGTGTTTAGATTTTTTTTCCATAGTTTTGTTCCTCTAACGCTTCCACCGGAATATCATCGCTAACCCGGCTAAAATTAGCAGCACGGGCCAGAGCAGATCGAAATCTAACCACCAAAGGAAATCTATCCCCAAGGATTCCAGGAGCCACAACGCCCCTAGGATGATCAATCCACCCCCTACGATCAGACCAGACTTCGGGTGAGGGCGATTGACCGCGGTGACAAAGTCATCTCCCATATGGCGGATACGATCCCCAAAATCTCCAGAATTTTCAACATCTTGCTCAGGGATAACGATCCACAAAACGAGATAAACCCAAAATCCAACCCCGCCCCCAAAAAGCAGCAGGAAAAACGCCAAACGTATCAGGGTGGCATCGATGCCGACAAAATCTGCCAAACCACCGCAAACTCCGGCGAGCATGCGATCACCTTGGCTACGATATAGTTTTTTATCCATAATTTTCTCCACAAATCTATGTACGGAAATTGCGCACTACGAAATAACCACCTAACAGGATCAATGCCACCGGCCAGATGTAGTTGATTACTGAATACAACGGTGTTGCAGTGAACAGCCCTAGCAACAGCAAGATGCCCCCAGGGATGAATGCCCAGGTCATTTGACCTTGAGAAGTCGGCAGCACACCAACGAGTGCAAAGGTGAGTCCAAGGCCGATGAAGAATATCCAGCCAGCATCATCCATGAATTCGTCTAAAACGGCAACCGCAGCCAGCGTACTTAAGACTCCCGCTGGTATGATCGCCCACCATGCTTCTCGATTGACCAGATATACTAACCAAAAACTAAGCGCGATCCCCCCCAAGAAGATACTGCCGCCCCAAATATTCTCAAAATTGGGAAAGAACTGATCAGTGACGACCAGAACCATAAGTCCCAACAATGTGATGCCGGGGATCACGGTCCACCACTGAGAACGATCGCTAAAGAAGATGAACAGGAAAACGCCGCCAGCGATGCCAAAGAACAAACCCCAAATCACTCCCCAGGCGCTGGGGATCAGATCCAAGTTTTGTAACATGAACAGTCCCCCAGCAAGGATCAATAACGCTCCCCATAAGACTCGATTATCTAATATTTTCATCAAATTCTCCTAAGTGCGTAGCGGTTTGTGCTTTGAAATAAAATGAGCAAAGTTTACCGCCACGCTTCAGCAGATTTCGGTTTGAGCTTGTGTTTTAGTTCAAAAATCATTCCGAAATCTGCTTAACGAATTTTATTGCGTCAAATTTTCATCGTTTTGACAATTATTAACGATTCTTCATTGGACAATATCAATTCACTGATATTGAACCAACTCCAGCTTCGACCTTGATTTCAACGCGGTAAGGTGCAGATTCAAATTCTGGTGAGCAGTATACTTTGCCCTGCTTTGGAAAACGCATTTGATCGACATCTACACCAATCAGGCCCCCGCTGACGTCGATACGTGCGGCGACACCTTCCGGCACGATCAATTTTACTGAGGCCGCTCCGGCTTCAACCTTGACACGCGTATGCTCTACTTGAGCTGGTAAGTGAACTTCGGTCGCACTGGCACCTGTATGAATTTCCAAATTAGTTACATTGGTTTCAGACAGATCAAGTCGCGCATCGTTAGCACCGCTGTGGACTTCCAAAGAAAGAGGAACGCTGGGGTTGATAGCCAGATCCCAACGGATCCTGTTCCCAGGGCCCCAGATCCAGGGCGCGAATGCAAAAGGGAAACCTTGCGAAGAGACTTTGATTTTGGCTTCCAGACGGTCAGCGACTCTTTTTGATGATTGATCGATTCCACCATCGAAGGTACCTGATAGCAATTCGGTTTCAGACGTTCCTGCGGCAACGCGCAATTCACCCGCGCCATGATGCAGGCTGATCCGCCCTTCGCTTGCCCCTTCAAGATCGATGGTAACGCTTTCAGATTCGAGAACTTTGTCACCATACTGTGACTGCCAAAGTATCCAGACACCCAATACGATAACCAGCATGGGCCAGAACAACTTCCACACGTTGAATCTCAATATGGCAAAGTTATCCAAAAGCAGCAAGCCACCAAACACAACAAAAATCATGCCCAAAAAGAAACTTCCGCGATTCATGTTCATACTCCGGAATCTTCCTCAATTTCAATGATCTCTGCATCGACAGGCACCTCGACATCAATTGGCTCAGAGGCTTTCTTTCTGCGTCGGAAGAGTGGTTGAATCAAGACCCAAAAACCAAACACAATCAACAGCACGGGCCAGTAGGTGCCAAGTACATTGGCGCCGAAGAAAGCGCCGAAGATGACAAATACGACCAGACTAATCATGCTCATCCATGCGCCCACACGGAATGTATCTTTGCCACCCTCACCTAAGAGAGAAGATAGCATCAGGCCAGCGCCCACAAAACCGGGGATTAATGACCAGGCAAATGACCAGCTCTCCCAATATCCGGTAGCGTTCTGCCAATATAGCAAGCCTCCGATACCACCCACAATACAAGCAGGAATCGCCATTCCTGGCGCGCCAAGAACCAGTCCTAAGAGCAGCAGAAAAACTCCTACTGCAATGACAAACATCGGCCACTGAAAGATATTCCAGAACCAATCCAGACCAGGCACAATTTGAACGGCGAGGAACCAGCCACCGATCAAGATCAATAAAAATCCAAATACCAGACTCGAGCGCGTTCGTTTATTCATTATTCCTCCAAAAAGACACTTGCATTGTATTTTCGTGGCTTATCCCTACGGAAGGGATAAACTATCTCTTCACATGATAATTATACGTGCTTTATCAAGACAGGTTGCATAAAAAAACCGACCTGCGAATTTCACAGATCGGTTTCAATGCCAGGATATTTCATCAGATTGACACAATTGAGTCTTCAGTGCCAAACTCATTTGGAAGATACTTATCTGCGTCCCAGGCATTCTCCCAGCGGGATCCGTTTACCCAGAAGCGGAAACGATAGTCTGCACCAGCCTTCAGGGCAACAGTCCGAGAGAAACGACCGTCTTTGCGTTGCTTCATTGGATGAGCTTCCTTCTCCCAATCATTGAACTCACCAACAACGGCGACACTTGTCGCTTCGACATTAGCGGGGAGCTCAAATGTCACCCGGCAGGTATCCCCATTTTTGGAAAATGTCTTCTTCATAATTTCACTCCTTTTCTTTCTCGTAAGGCTTAGATTTTAAATCTTCGCCCACAATAGCGGAGAAGGATACCACAAAAAATAACTCGCGCCAACTCGCTCTGCAATCTGCGGTCAACGTCTATTTCGACCTCCTTCGCCAGCCCAAAAGATCTCAGCCTTCAGTTTATAACCGGCCATTTCCAATCGGGGAGTAAAGTTGGGCCGCAAACCCGTTGGACGTAATGCCCCCTGAATTTCACCGTTGGGGCCCACACCAGATTGCTCAAAGCGGAAGATATCCACCATGGTAACAAGATCGCCTTCTTGACCTGGGATCTCGGTTATATTGACAATTTTTCGCGTGCCATCTGTTAAACGGTCCATATGAACGATCAAATCGATAGCGCTGGCAATCTGATTGCGAACAGCCAAAATTGGAATTTCGACACCACCCATCAGAGCAATGGTTTCTAAGCGGGCGATGGCATCCCGGGGAGAATTTGCATGCAGCGTGGTCATCGAGCCATCATGACCGGTATTCATAGCCATGAGCATATCCAGAGCCTCGCCCGTACGCACCTCACCAACGATCAGACGATCTGGGCGCATACGCAGAGAATTGCGCACTAATTCGCGTGTGGTGACAGCTCCGTGTCCTTCTGAGTTTGGTGGCTTGGTTTCTAAACTTACGGAATATTTTTGCTGGAGCTGCAGTTCAGCAGCATCTTCGATGGCAACAACACGCTCATCTCCTGGAATGAAACCCGTGAGGATATTCAGTAACGAAGTTTTTCCTGAACTTGTATTACCGCTGACGATGATATTCATGCGCGCACCAACGCAGGCCCGTAGGAATTCAGCCATCTGAGCCGTCATTGATCCCAACCTGATGAAATCCTCGACAGCAAATTTTCCCTTTAGAAATTTTCGAATGGTTATACACGGCCCATCTACGGCCACAGGGGGTATCACAACATTAACGCGTGAACCATCTGGAAGGCGGGCATCTGCCGTTGGGTTGTCAATACTCACCTGTCGTCCCATTGGATGAAGCATGCGGTTTATCACTCTAATGATGTGCGCCTCATCTTCGAATTTGATTTTTGTGTCCAATAATTGGCCATCGCGCTCAATATACACCTGGTTTGGTCCTACAACCATAATCTCATTGAGAGTAGGATCTTCCAACAAAGGCTGAATAGGGCCATACCCCACCAAATCTGCTAAGACCTCATTGATGATCTGCTCCTGGCCAAATTCATCAAGACCATGATCAGTACCAATCAAAGCTCTCTTGACCCAATCGGCGATTCGGTGACGATACTCCGCGGACGAAGGTGGGTACAACTCGATCTGTTGAGTGACAACATCAATCAAGTATTCTTTAATCGAAGCTTTATCGTCAAAATCAAATGGTTTTGCTGATGGTGTAGTCATCGTATCTCCTCATCTCTGCTGTACTCAATCATCAACTCGATTCGCAAATGCAATTGGTTGAAAGGATTGCTGATCAAATTCATTCAACCCCTCTGGCCCCCTGGCTAGAACTCGCTCATAAACGGCATAGGCATCCTTGCGCAATTTTGCCACATCGACGCTTTTACAAACGTCAGGCAAGGAATTAATCCATCCCCGCAGCCTCAAAAACATTTTCACCGCACCTGGATAATTATCTTGCTGAATTTGGTAATAGGCAACAGAAACCTGCAAGATAGCGCGATACAAATTCCTACCAACAGATGAATCTTCCATCCAGGCTGTTTCTAACGATTCGTGAGCTTCATAAAACTCCCCGCGATTAAACTGCTCAATTCCTTTAGAGGCGCGAGCATCTAAATCTCCAAGGCAATCCTTAGCTAAAGCCTCATCATCAACGCGATGAGCATATTTTTGGATCATTTCTGGAAGGGATGAGAAAAACCGAGAGCGCGCTAAGACAGCATCCGCACCAGCGCTTTTAGCTCTCTTTAGAGTCTCTACATCTTTATGAGAACCAAAACAGATCACAGGGATTCGGCGTGTGGATGAAGCAGTTCTGAGCCAGTTGATCCATTCTTCCCAGGGGATTGCGTCGTCGTCCAAATCGCAGATGACAATCGCTGGGGCGTCATGCGTGATCCTGTCCATGAAGGTATTCCTGCTCCCAGGCATGGCAGCACCTAATAAATCCGCTGCCTGTTCGATCAGTTTGACTTCGAAACCCAAATTCCGCGCGGCAGACTCAATGCGCGGCGAGAACATCAGATTAGAGACCCAGGCCATGACCAGGGGAGTTTTAATACCTGCGGAGTTTTTCATCATACTCAAAATTATACTGGAATTGTCAGATTTTCCAAATCGCGTGGGTAATAGGTCATCATCTCGATGCCATCATCGGTAATCGCCACCGTATCCGAATGCCGGAAGCCGCCCAACTCGGGCACGTACAAACCCGGCTCGACGGTAAACACCATGCCCGGTTTCATTTTTGTATCATCACCAATATCCAGGAAGGGGCCTTCGTGGTAGCGAATTCCAATGGCATGACCAACATGATGTTTCCAATAATCCATCAGATCGTTTTCTTCATAATATACCCGGGCGGCTTTATCCACTTCAGAACAAGGGATTCCTGGTCCCATAGCTTCGAAGGAAATATCTTGCAGTGCAACCATATGATCAAACATGTGCTTCTGTTGATCACTCGCCGGACCAATCAGCATGGTGCGCTCTAACTCCGAATTATAGCCCCACATCGGAGCATTCGCCCCAGTGACAAGGATATCTCCAGGCTGAAAAATAATATTGTTCGCCAACGCATGGGGGATGGCGGCATTGCGACCGATCTGGCCGCGGTATCCGGCACGGGCGCCACTGGAGAAATAACTCTGTGCCCGGTAGATCGGCCCGATGGTATCCAACATTGCCAATGTCGCCTCGTTGCTGGCCTTCAGGGTCACTTCAGTTTCGGTGAGACCGACGCGTGTATAGCGCTGCAGTAAGACGTGCGCCAAATTGCCCCATTTGATACTCTCACGAATCAAATTCAACTCGGCTTCGCTCTTGATCATCATCTGGTCTTCAATGAATTTAGCCAAAGGCTTGGGGGTCACACCCAACAACTCGGTGAGTGATCGCCCGCGATAGCCAAAGATCAGTGGATAGCCATTATGATCCGCGCCAAAAGCTCCAGAAATACCCATTTCACTCAATACATCTTTGAAGATATCCATCGGGCGTGGTTTGTGGGGATACTCCAAATAGTAATCCACACGGTCGATCAGGGCATTTGCCGAGGCATGTTCAACCTCTAAACGAGGCACGAACATCGCCCGTTCACCGCTAGCATTAATAATGAATGCGATCGGTCGTTCGGTAGGAATAAATGCAAACCCGGTGTAGTAGAGAATATAGTCACGCTCAAAGAGCACCGCACCGGAGAGGTTTTCTGCTTGAAGGAATTCCAATAATTTCTGTGTACGTAGTCGATATTCTTCTGCCGTGATATGCAAGGATGCTTTTTTCATTTTGATTCTCCTGTTTCCAGATTCTGCCTCGAAACCTTATCACAAATCCCAAATATCGCCTGCTTCTCGGAACATGGCCTGCCAAGCAGTAGATTCTGGTTGGTTGGGTGCGCCAAGAGGGTCGTCCCACTCTTCATCCAGCAGGGCAGCCACCACGCCTTGAGCACAAGCTTCGGCGGCTTCGAGATCATAACCACCTTCTAGGTAAAGGGCAATCCGTCCATCACAATTTTGATCCGCCCAATTGCACAGTCTAGATACCAAATCGCCATATCCACCAGCTGTCAGCATTAAGTTTCCCAACGGATCGCGCCAATGGGGATCAAATCCATAACTAACCAGGGTCATCTCCGGAGCAAAGCGATCCAGCAAAGGGATGATGCCCTCGTCCATGATCGTCAGAAAAGCCTGATCGCCAGTAAAAGGCGGTAATGGAAAGTTCGCTGTTGCACCATCCCCATCGCCAGTTCCAGTTTCACTTACTTGTCCCGTACCGGGATAGTGAGGGGATTGATGCGTGGAGATATAAAATACATCTCCACGATCCCAGAAGATATCTTGCGTGCCGTTGCCGTGATGCTGGTCCAGATCGATGATGGCCAGCCGCTTGGCGCCTTTTTCTTGGATGAGAAATTCAGCCGCCACAGCGACATTATTAATTAGACAAAACCCCATTGCCTGGTTCGGCGTGGCATGATGTCCGGGTGGTCGAGTGAGCGCAAACCCGCGTTTAGCTTCCCGCTCCCAAACGGATTTGGAAACTGCAACGGCACCACCTGCCGTCTTAACCGCCAAATCCCAAGAGGCTGTGGTGGTATAGGTATCCATATCGAAGCGCTGACCGCGCGCACAAACTTCTTCCAACTGGCTCAAGAAGCTGCGGGTATGAACTCCTTCTAATACAGCGCTAGACAATTCTTGCGGCTCTAAATGAGGGAAAGAATCCCACCAGCCAATCTCTTTGAGTGCTTTGACCATCGCCTCGACGCGATCGGGTCGTTCAGGATGTCCATTTTCTCGATGGGCTTCGTGACCTTGAGGATAATAGTATACGAGTTCGTGCATCAAACCCTTCCTATTTATCAATATTTCTTTCATTTTACCAGTCTATTCGGCCAGTTTATTGGAATTCGTTTGAGATAATGCAATCGCTTGCGCTGTCCGTCAGGCGATGAATCGCCCGACTACAAAACTGTACCGGATGAATCCGGCTAAAAAACCGATTGATCGGGTGCTGTTTCAAAGCCCGGAAAATTCATTTCCGGGCAGATACGGCATACTCTCATAAATCGCTGCTGGTAAAATATACTAATTGATGTTACGCAACCGAATGAGATACTAATTCAAAATCACCGCGGAGACGCAGAGCACACAGAGTAATAATCTGGTCCGAGAACTCAAAAACTATTGCGCATCTCAATGATCTGATTGCTCTCTACAATATTAAATCTCCGCGCTCTCCGCGTCTCTGCGTTGAAAATAAATGCTTGCACTAATTATTCATGATTGATCGGAGGAGATATGACCGAGGCCCTTTATCACGATGACAGTTATTTGAAAGAATTTGACGCCACCATCACGGCCGTCAACGAGGAAAACCACGGTGTAGTGCTGGACCGCACCGCCTTTTTCCCAGGGGGAGGCGGCCAACCCGCCGACTCTGGAACTCTCGCCACAGATGGAAAAACGTTCACCGTCAAGCGCGTCAAGCGCATCAGCGGAAAACTTGTCCATCTGCTGGAGGGTCAAGACTCGCTGCCAGAAGTTGGCAGCCAGGTTCATGGCCAGCTTGATTGGCACAAACGCTACCAGATCATGCGCACCCACACCGCCATGCACATCCTGTGTGGGGTAATCTTCCGCGACTACGCTGCTTCTGTGACCGGTGGCAATATGGAACCGCTCAAGGGACGCATGGATTTCGAATTCGAGACCATGCACCGGGAACTGGTCGATGAGATCAACGCGGCAATCAACACCGAGGTCGTCAATGCCCGTCCTGTAAGTTGGCGCGAGCTGCCGCGCGAAGAAGCCTTCCAAATCCCCGATTTGATCCGCACCAAGATCAACCTGCTGCCTGAGGGCATCAAACAAGTGCGCGTGGTCGAAATCGAAGGTCTTGATATTCAGGCCGACGGCGGCACCCATGTCAAGAACACTTCCGAGGTCGGCCAAATCCGCGTGGTCGACTACAAAAGCAAAGGGGCCATCAACAAGCGCATTTACGTAGAGCTTGATTATTGACCTATACAAATGTTGATAAACTTTTGATTGTCATGCTGAGCGCAGCGAAGCATCTCTGCAGAGACTCTTCGGTCGCAAACACCGCTCCCTCAAAGTGACAAGCCTGATTAATTTATGTGAACATCAATAGTACACGAATGAACACGGACTTATCGGATTACAAATTTTAAATCCTTGTTTATCCGTGATATCCGTGTCCAACAAATAATGAACCCTTCCACAAACGTTCTTATCTGCGGCGCGGGCATCGCCGGCATCGCCACTGCCTATCACCTGGCTGTTAGCCACGGAATCAAAGATATCGTTCTGGTAGATGAACGCGCGCCCCTCAGTCTGACCAGCGACAAATCGACAGAGTGCTACCGCAACTGGTGGCCGGGCCCAGGCGATGCCATGGTCAGCCTGATGAACCGCTCCATCGACATCATCGAAGAGTTGGCCGAGGAGAGTGGCAATATCTTCCACCTCAATCGGCGGGGATATTTATACCTGACCGCGGATCCCGAGAAAATCCCCGCATTCGAGAAGGCGGCCGGTGAGCCCTCGGCGTTGGGTGCTGGACCCTTGAGAGTGTACCGCTCTCAGGCGGATGCCTCGGACTATACCCCCGCCCCAAGCGAGGGATACAAAAATCTCCCCACTGGCGCGGATCTGATCCTCGATTCAAATCTGATCCGACAGTATTTTCCCTACCTTTCAGAAAATGTCGTCGCTGCGCTGCACGCCCGGCGCGCAGGCTGGTTCAGCGCCCAGCAGTTGGGCATGTACATGCTCGACCAGGCGCGTGCCTATGGGGTGAAATTGGTCAACGCCCGCGTGACAGGCGTGAATGTTGCTCAAGGGAGCGTGCAATCCGTTCAGCTCTCCGATGGCTCAACAATCTCTACACCAACTTTTGTCAACGCCGCAGGGCCTTTCGTCAAAGAAGTGGGAGAGATGCTGGGGGTTGATATTCCCATCTTTACTGAACTGCATCTCAAAGTTTCCTATCGCGATCCGCTGGGGGTAGTGCCGCGGGAAGCTCCTTTGCTAATCTGGACCGACACCCAAACATTACCCTGGTCCGAAGAGGAACGCCAATTCCTGGCCGAAGAGAAAGACACCCGCTGGCTTTTATCCGAGATGCCTGAAGGAGCACATACCCGCCCTGAGGGCGGCGCTGACAGCGACATCATGCTGCTGCTGTGGGAATATAAGCATCAAGTGGGACGCACTTTAGAAGTGCATCCCACTTCGAGCAAGCCCGTCGTTCCCCCACCCCTGGACGACATGTACCCTGAGATCGCCCTGCGCGGCATGGCCGCCCTGCTGCCGCGTTTCGAGGAATACTTTGAGCGCATGCCCCAACCCATGCTCGACGGCGGCTACTACACCAAGACCAAAGAGAACCGACTGTTGGCCTGCCCTCTTCCGGTCAAAGGGGCTTTCCTGATTGGTGCCCTCTCCGGGTATGGCCTGATGTCCGCCTGCGGAGCCGCTGAACTGCTGGCGGCGCATATCACTGAAAGTGACCTGCCAACCTACGCCCCGGTCTTTTCCCTGGAACGCTATCAAGACCCTGAATACCTAGAACTGCTTGAAGATTGGAGTGACGAAGGGCAGCTTTGATAACAAAGACCCCGGAAGTTTCGAAGACTTCCGGGGTCTAAACTACATGTAGAGATGCCCCATCAGGGCGTCTCTACATGAGGATTATGGGCACGTC
>JACKQG010003784.1_pt1 | contig 18180 bp, 12 predicted proteins | sample 8237621 | NCBI WGS metagenome assembly JACKQG01 (sample SAMN15677084, study PRJNA649215) | marine metagenome | biome: marine; feature: Black Sea; material: saline water; isolation source: suspended particulate matter (SPM) from the Black Sea western gyre | collected 2013-06-09/2013-06-10 | depth... | reverse complement strand
TTTTGGACACCCTTTATTACCGTGGAATGATTCCGGCTCAGGATGAACTGGAAATGGATGAATTGGATTTTAAATCGCTTCTAAAAATGGTCGACCGATATCCTTCCTCTGTTGGCCGTGCTTTTTCCAGCTTGTCAAATTTGACGAACTCGTAAAAACTATATTTTCTCGCAAAGACGCCAAGAACGCCAAGAAAATATCTTTTAATATTAACAAGTTAACTTTGCGAGCTTTGCGCCTTTGCGCGAGATTTTGACTTTTTACGAATGCATCAATTTTCAATTCAAAGGGGCTATAATGAAAAACTTCATGGAGCCTGAAACCGTGGCTCTGATCGGAATAAGTCGAAAGAGCGGTCCAGGCAGCTTTAATCTCATGGAAAACATGATCAGGTTCGGGTTTTCAGGAAAGATCTTTCCAGTCAATCCCCACAGCAAGGAGATCCTTGGCAGAAAGGCCTATCCAAACATAAGGGCGGTGAACGAAAAAATCGATCTGGCGGTTATCAGTACTCCCCGGGAAACAACATTAGAGATCCTTCAGGATTGTGTCGCTGCAGGTGTCAAGGCGGCGATTGTGGTGAATCAGGGTTTTGCCGATGCAGACGACCGGGGAAAGGCGCTGCAACAGGGGATGTTAGAGATCGCAAGAAGAGACGGAATGAGAATTCTTGGGCCGAATACACTCGGGGTCATCAATAACTACAATAACTTTACCACCTCTTTCATGCCCATCACAAAGGAACGGGTTCCCGTCGGTTTGATATGCCAGTCCGGGATCTTTTTTGTGGGGGCACGGGAATTCAGCAGAAACATCGGGAAAGGGATAGATATCGGAAATGCGTGTGACGTGGGGTTTTATGAGGCATTGAAATACTTGGGGGAAGACCCGGACATCAGAATTATCGCTATTCACATGGAAGGCCTTAACCAGGGGAAGGAATTCATTGAATTAGCTGCTAAGATTGTAAAGGAAAAGCCGATTATTATTCATAAGACCGGGAGCAGCAAGACAGGGGCAGCGGCAGCCATTTCTCACAGTGGGAGCATGGCCGGTCATTATCAGGTGTACAGGGCGGCAATGAATCAGGCCGGTGTTACATTCCTTGAAGAGGACGGGCAAATGGCCTGCGCGGTAAAGACACTTCTCCACCTCCGCCCCATGAAAGGGGCTCGTGTGGCGGTCATAACCTTTAGCGGCGCAGCGGGGATCATGGCCAGCGACGGACTGGAGAGACATGGCCTGAAACTCGCCTCCCTTTCCCCTGAGACCATTGGGTCGGTAGCACAACTCTCGCCGGAATGGATGCCCCTTGGAAATCCTTTAGACATATGGCCCGCAGTTATGCTCCATGGAGCTGACAAGGCCTATTCAATAGCATTGAGGCAGGTATTGAAGGATCCCGGCGTCGACGGCGTTATCTGCGTCGCCATTGGCCCTGAGATACCGGAATTCTCTTTTCTGGATGTCTCCGATGCCCTCAAGGAAGTGATGGAAGAACTTTCCGATAAGCCGGTAGCAGCCTGGCTTTATGGTCCGAATCCACACGAGATAGGTGACAAATTTGAATCCACAAAAAGGATAATGGTTTATCCAACCCTTGAGGAGGCCTGCTGGTCATTGTCTCTCCTGAGAGACAGATTCGAGATTCTCTCAGGAATTTAGGGGCCTGCGCATGCCATTATTGAAGACAAAAGGATGGCCGATACCAGCAACTTTACATGTTTCATCTTTTTCCTCCTACTCCCGCAGGGCGGGAAGGACCGGGATTTCATGTTTGGGATTAAACAGGCAGCCCCTGATATCCCCATCATTTTCAGGACAATTTTATTGCAATTACCGGTGTCTTTTTCTATTTTCAAGGTGAATTTTCAGATTCCTCGGGGCTATGGCATAACATGTGGTTTTACGTCATTATCGCTATTGTGGCACTTTATCTGATCTTGTCCCTTTTTTTCACCTACCTGGTCCACCAGATTCCTCGAGACCCGGTCACAGATTTTCCGGACTGGGGCCACGTCACGAACACCCGGATCATTGCGGCGGCTGGCGGTGAACTGGAGGTCTGGCGCATCGAACCCGAAGGGCCGTCAAGGGGTGTTGTTGTACTCGCCCACGGCTGGGGCCGGAACCGCGATCGGATGGTTGGGAGGGCCAGGATATTCGGGCAGATGGGGTTTACGACGGTCATCCACAGCGCACGGGATCATGGCCGGTCAACCCGTCACCGTTTTATGAATGCCTTCAGGTTTGCCGAGGATATTGAGGCTGTAATGAACTGGGTTAATGAACCGGTGCTCCTTTATGGCCATTCCGCCGGGGCTGCAGGAGCCATCATTGCCGCCGGTCGACATCCCGAAAAAATAGACCTCCTCTTCCTGGAGGCGTGCTACGCCCGTACCAAGCAGGCACTCCGCAGTCTTTATCGGAGCTACAACCTGCTGTTCGGCGTTTTTTTCGGGCCTGTGGTTGTCTTCTGGATGGACCTCTTTTACAGGTTCAGAATGGATAAGGTGAGTCCTGCCCTACTGGCTTCCCGGATCGATATCCCTGTCCTGATTATTCACGGGGAGGAGGACCGGAATTTTCCCCTTCATCATGCCTGGAGACTCAGGGACAGCTTTCCTGCCGGGAGGGCAGAGCTTTTTGTGGGGAAGGGAGCGGACCACAGCAGTTGCAGCCTCACGCCCGAATATCCCGCTGCCATACAGGCCTTTGTGAACCGTCACCCGAAAAAGGGCTCCTGTTCAGACCTTGCAAACAATCTCGCGGAATAGGCGCTTTATTTTTTGAACTCAGGCCGCCTTTTCTCGAGGAACGCAGTAATCCCCTCTCTGGCCGCGTCGGTGCAGGCAATCTCGCCAAAACCCCTGTAACCGATCTCAAGGGCATCGGCAAGCCTCTCTACGGCGGCCGCGTCTTTGACGGCCCTGGCAGTGATGCTGACCGCTTCCCTGCTCAGGGGCTGCTTCCCTGCCATCGGCGCTTCAGGGATCGTGATCTCGGGGATACTGATTTTTCCGTCCGGAATTCTTGTAATGTTTCCCTGAAGCTTATTGACTTCTTCCATGGCAGCGCCGATCAGGTCGGCATGTTCATCCACAATCCTTGAAACCATTCCCATATCCTTGGCCTCCTGGGCCTTGATCGGCCTCCCGAAGCAGATCATATCATGAAAGAGCTCTGCCCCTTTGGGCCATCTCCGATACGGGACAACACAACCGCCGATTCCCGGCAGGATACCCAGGGTGATTTCAGGAAACTGGAAAAAGGCATTCTTGACAGAAACGATGCTGTGACACCGCAGGGCCACTTCAAAGCCCCCTCCCAGGGCCATCCCGTTGACGGCCGCGACAACCGGCTTTTCCATTTGGTCCATGAAGCGCTGGACCTTGGCGCAATCCCTCGAATACTGTGCCGAGGCCTCGCTGTCGCCCAACATTCCCGGAAACTTCCCGATGTCCGCACCTGCTGAAAACGCACTGTTTCCGTATCCGGTGATCACAAATCCCCTGACAGCCGGATCATCATGGTATGCCTTGAAAACAGAAAGGATCTCATCGGTGATCTCGTCGGTGAGAGCGTTCATGGCCTGTGGTCTTCGGATGGTGATAATCTTAACGCCATCCCGATCATCCACCAGGATGAAGCGGTTGAAATCCTGATATTCCGCCAAGGATCCCTTTGGCTGCGGAAAACCGGGGCGTTCGGTCTCAAACTTCTTCATGATCCGGTTCACTTCAGCCTCCCCCAAATCCCGCATCACGTCAAACGGCCCTTTTTTGAAACCCAGGGCGATCTGGCAACCGAAGTTGAGGTCTTCCCGGGTACCGATTCCCCTGTCAATGACATCAAAGGACTGGGAAAACAGGATGCCTAACAGCCGGTCCCTTACCGTATCCTGCACCTTATGCGGGACCTCCACCTTTGTCCCGGGGCGCGGCGTCAGCCACCTGTCAACAGAGCCTAAGACAGGCGCCGGCCGGTAGTGGGGGCCTTCTTCCATCTGGAGGGTATTGGTTTCAATGATAATCGGGTTCCCGTTTGCCATGTTGAGCACAAAGAAAGGTCCGGCAAAAACAAACTCCTGAGCCACCCTGTCGATCTGGCCGGCCGTGGCGTCATTAAGAAGGTAGGCAGCTTCATTGCACCAGTTATCAAAGATCCGGTCCAGCATGAAGCAGATGGCATTGTCGGTGATGATAGGGGCCTTTCCGGTCCGGGCAAAAAACCAGAACAGATAGTCTACCACCTCCCGGCTTCCCCGCTCCCAGGTGATGACCTCCACGGGAAGACTTCTCCAGGCCGGCGCAAAGAAATGGGTGATGGTGGTCCTTCCCGGCTTTCTCATTTTATTAAAGATCCTGTCTGCAGGGATGGAGCTGGTGTTTGAAGTAATGATGGCATCCTCTCTGACCAGGGTTTCAACCGTCTCGAAGATCTTCTGCTTTAGCGGTATGTTCTCCGTGGCAGCTTCTATCACCAGATCGCAGTTCTTGATCCGGTTGTAATCCGTGGTATAGAAGATATTCTCCAAGACCGCCCTGGCCTTCTCCTCCCTCATCTTCTTCCTGTCCACGGCCTTTTGCACATACCCGGAAAGCCTTTTTTCCGCACTCTTGAGCGGTTCCTCCACCACATCCACTAAATAGAGTTTGACCTCCGGCAAAGCGCTCTTAAGATAATACCCGATATCAGGGCCGATGGTCCCTGCCCCGATGACGGCGACCTCTTTTGGAAGGGGATACGCAGGGGTGATCAACAGGGGGTTTTGTGAAGTGGGATAAAGCCTCTTTTTCTGGTCCATTAATGTCTCCTTTCGTAACCGTTCAAAGGTTCAACAGGTCCATTGGGTCGGGCCTCTTTAGCCAGACAGAGTTCCAGATCACACTGAAGGCATCTCTTTGCCTCATATACTGCCTGGTCATCATTCAAACAGAGGTCAACTTCAGCAAATCCCGCATGTCTTTCAGCTACGGGCAGGGCAGGCATCCGGACCCTTACCAGGTCTGCGAATCCCCTTTCCCGTTTCCCGTCGTAATGGAGCTCAGACCTCCGGGCAAATTCTTCGTAAATCACGCCATCCCCGCCTAAGCATCTGTCAATGGAGATTGCGGCCCTGCGGCCGTCCGCGATGGCATCAATAATGGCACCGGGGCCCCTTCCCGCATCCCCGCCGGCAAAGACACCCTCCATATCCGTAGCCTGGGTTTCCTCATCGATCACAATCCGACCCGACCTGATTTGAAGAGGCCCGTTATCATCGACAAAAGAAAGATCGGCAGCCTGGCCGATGGCCAGGATCACCTGATCCGTTTCCACCTTCTGGGTGGTGTCACCAAAGGCCGGACAGAAGTTCCCTTCACCGTCAAAGACCGCCGTGCATTGCACAAGTTCAGCGCCGCTCACTTTTCCGTTTTCACCGATGATCTTCTTCGGCCCCCATGACGGCATCAGCCTGACCCCTTCTTCCAGGGCCATCTCTATCTCCCATGAATTGGCAGGCATCTCCTCCCTGCGTTCGAGGCAGGCCATGGTCACCTCGGCCGCTCCCAGTCTCAAGGCCGTAAGGGCAACATCCACAGCCACGTTGCCGCCACCCACAACAAGGACCCTTCCTTTGAGGGGAACCTCTTTCCCTGCACTCACATCGGCCAGGAAATCAACCCCCCACAGAACATCCTCAAGCCGGGAGCCTTCAAGCTCTATCCGCCTGCTCAACTGCAACCCTGTCGCGATAAATATCGCCTCATAACCCTCATCTCTCAGATTATTGAGATCGAAATCCCTGCCAAGGGACCTGTTGGTCTCGAGCCGGATGCCTGTGCCCAAGACCTGACCGATCTCTCGATCCAGTACGTCCTCGGGTAATCTGTAAAAGGGGATTCCATACCGCATCATCCCTCCCGGTTTCGATCTGCCTTCGAAAACCGTCACGTCATGACCTCTTTTCCTGAGGTAAAAAGCCGCCGTCAACCCGGCAGGACCTGCGCCGATCACTGCCACTTTATGGCCGGTAGGCTCATGTATCTTTGCTGCCCTTTCAAATATGTGGCCTGCCCTGTCCGCGGCGTACCGCTTTAAGGCACAGATGGAAACAGGCTGGTTGACCTCTCCTCTCCGGCACTTGTCTTCGCACGGATGCATGCATACCCTGCCCAGGATCCCCGGGAACGGGACCTTCTCTAAGATCAGGGCGAATGCCTCTTCCGGCCTTCCCTGGGCGATGAGCCTCAGATATCCTGGAATATCAATACCGGCCGGACAGGCACCCGCGCAGGGTGGCGGGCCATCCGGGACAAGCTCCTGGGGTGTCATGGACCGCAGCGGCCTTATGATATCCAGTATCGCGATTCCATTTGGGCAAACACTCTCGCACCTGCCGCAGGTCGTACAGTTCCAGGGGAAAGGGGAACTTCCTATCTCTTCAATCAGGTCCAGTTCGATATGTCTGACAATGCGTCTGATATTGAAGTCCCCCACCCCGGTGATGGGGCAGGCGGAGCTGCAGCACCCGCATTGTTCACATGCGTTGAACATGCTCACGTCACTGAATTTTTCAGCCAATGCCGTTCTATTGCCCATCTCTCCTCGGATTTAAAACTTGATATCAGTTTAGTGTTTTGAAATCATCATTCGTTTGTTGCCTGGGACCATGAGGGTCTCTTTCCCAAAGGACGTAACAAAACTTGTCCAGAGCGTATAGAACGCCCCCTTAACGTTCAATACAGATTCCGGGCAGGCAGAGGCGATGTCCGTTTAAATAGATACCTTTTTCCGGGGCTGTCCTGTAACGAATTCTCAGGCCTCGCTGCCGTTCCTATGAAACGACCCCCTTATTTACGTCCTTTGGGAAAGAGACCCTCATGGTCCAACAGTTTGTTTCAAACGGCTAAAGTGTTACAAAACTTGATATTTGATATAGCCACAAAAAGGCACAAAATCTATAAAAGGGATTCTCTCTTTCTTTCCCGCTAAAAGCGGGCTTTCCACTTCGCTGCAACAACCATATAGAAACCAGTATTCAGAACCAGTATCCAGCATCCAGCATCCAGAATCACTTGCTAAGCCCAAGTTCCTTCACCATATTCCTCATCACACCGGCAAATTTCGGCCCGTCTGCGGCCGAGCACCAGGTCAGCCAGAGCTTATCCGCATCATACCCCTTCTTTGCCAATTTCTTCCTGGCGCGTCCGATCCGTGTTTCACAGGCATAGTTCCCTGTAATGTAATGACACGTGGGGAACTCGCATCCCGCAACAAGGACACCGGCCGCACCCAATTCATAGGCGCGCTCGATCAGCTTGATCGGCACCCTGGCGGAACACATGACCCGAATCATCAGGCCGTTTGTCGGGTACTGGAGCCTGCTCACGCCCGCCATATCCACACCGCCCAATGCACACCAGTGGCAGACAAAACCCAGGATCTTCTTATCGGGATTCTCTTCCAGGGCCGCCTCCACCTGTGCCAGGAGCTGTGCGTCTGAGTAATGGACAACAGTAATACATTCCTTCGGGCAGTCCGCAGCACACAGACCGCACCCCTTGCAGAGGGCCTTGATCACCTGGGGCTTTTTGTCTTCACTGACCTTTATGGCACCATATGGACATCTCTTCCAGCAGATACTGCAACTGTTGCAATCGGCAAGATCGATGTCCGCCACGATTCCCTCTGCCTCGATATAACCGTTTTTCATAGGGATGGAGGCCCTCATGGCCGCGCCGATACCCTCTTCACAGGTTTCCTTCAGGGTCTTCGGGTTTTTGGCGCAGCCGCAAAGGGCAATGCCGTCTGCCGGAAAATCGAGGGGGCCCAATTTGATATGCCGTTCCTGAAAAAAACCTTCCCGGTTGGCGGAGACCTTGAGATGGCCCCGGACCGCATCAACGGTTTCATCACCGGTAAAGCCTACCGTCAGCACAAGGCGATCGGCGGGTATTTTCAACTCCTTCCCGAGCAGGAGGTCGTAAGCCTTTACACAAAGCCTGCCATCTTCCTCGGTCACCTCAGGGTATCGGTTATCGGGAAACCGGATGAATTTGACACCCGATTTCTTTGCAGCCTGGAGATGAATCTGTTCATCTTTTACCATGCTCAAATCCCTGTAAAGGATATGCACATGGGTCTCTTTGTTGAGTTGTTTCAGCACCAAGGCGTTTTTCACCGACACGTGACACCCGATACTGCAACATCCCCGTTCTTCATTCTTCGACCCAACGCAGTTCATCATGACCACGTCCCTGACATCGCCCAGCTCACCCCGCTTCAACAATCCCTCCAACTGGATCTGGGTCACCACACGGGGATCCTTCCCGTAGCCGAACAGGCCTTCTTTGAGTTCTATCTCCCGCATCCCTGTGGCAACGATTACAGTGGAGATGTTCAGGTCTCGCTTTTCGCCGTTGGCATCCAGGACAATCCTGTAATTACCGATATAACCCTTAACAGATTCAATTTCAGCATGGGTGTAAACGGAAATTCCGGGGTGTGATTCCACCAATTCCCTCTTGGCCTTCACAATCTCCGCGGCCGGCATCTTTATATGATCATGGCTGACGGTCATGACCTGGTTCAGGAGCCCGCCCAGCTCCGCCTCCTTTTCGACCACATGGGCCTTAAACCCCTGTTGGGCGATATTGAGGGCAGCGCTCATTCCCGCCATTCCTCCACCGATGATCAAACATTCCTTGCCCACAGGGAGCCTGATCTCTTCTCCCTCCTCAAGGAGGATCGCCTTGGCAACGCCCATCTTGACAAGGTCTTTTGCCTTTTGGGTGGCCTTTTCAGGTTCACCCATATGGACCCAGGAGACCTGTTCACGGATGCTGACAAACTCCAGCAGATAGGGATTTAATCCCGCTTCTTTCACGGTTTGCTTGAAAAGGGGTTCGTGGGTCCTCGGGGTACACGATGCGATCACCACCCGGTTGAGATTGTGTTCTTTTATTGATGCCTGCATATCTGAAAGGGCATCCACAGAGCAGGACCATTTGCCTTCATCGGCAAAAACAACCTTCTCAAGTCCTTTTGCGTACGCCACAACTGCCGGAACATCCACCACTCGTGCGATATTCGAGCCGCAATCACATACAAAAACGCCAACCCTTACATCTTCATTGTTCATTTAATGCCACCTACAACACCGCTTTCATGCTCGCCGCGGTCGCCTGAACGACCGATTCGGAAATATCGATGGGTCCGGTAGCGCCGCCGCACAGGTAAATCCCCTCCACGTCTGTTTCCAGCGGGGCCATCAGAGGGTCCTTCTCTCTGAAATACCCGAACTTGTCTAACTCGATTTTCAGCGTCTTGGCCAGCCTTTCATTCCTGCCGGCCGGGACAAGTCCCGTTGAAAGAACCAGAAGCTCCACTTCTTCTTCCACCCGTTTTCCGGTTTCCAGGTCTTCGTATCTGATGGTCAGATTCTTTGTCTCGCTATTTTCGAAGACATCATGGGGTCTCGCCCGTACGTACCTGACCCCATTCTCCAGGGCCTTCTGGTAAAATCCCCAGAAACCCTTACCATATGCCTTCAGGTCATTGTAAAAAACAGTGGTTTCGACCGACGCGTCATGCTCTTTGGTGATGATCGTCTGTTTGGTCGCCACCATGCAGCAGACCTTTGAACAGTAGGGTATTCCATGATCCAGACCGCGGCCGGCACACTGGAGCCAGGCGATTTTCTTGGCATGCCTGCCATCAGAAGGTCTTATAATTTGCCCCTCGGTCGGCCCACCGGCATTCATCAATCTCTCAAACTGGGTATAGGTAATGACATTATCGGCAATCTCATACCCGTGCAGTCCGACGGGCGGCTTGGCATCCGTTATCCCTGTGGCAACAATGATACTCTTTACCTCGAGTGTCAGGTTCTTGTTGGACTGCCACAGGCGCACCGCATCCTTTCCCTCTTTGATACACGCCTTCACACATAAGGCGATAGGACACTCCCTGCACTGACTGCAATCCACAACGCACCCGCCGACACAGGCCCCCTGTTCACGTTTGTTGCCGTACCGGCAGTCCGGATCAATGACTGCGATATTGGGAACGGCCTGGGGGAACGGCATGTACACGAGTTTTCTCGTGCCTGTGACCTTCCCATCCATTTCATCCGGGATCGTCACCGGGCATGCCTCAATGCAGGCCCCGCAACCGGTACATTTCTCAGGATCGATAAACCTGGCCTTCTGAACGAGCTTCACGTTAAAACCGCTGTCCGTCTTCTTGACCTTTCGAACCTCGGCATTGGTGAGGATCTCAATGTTGGGATGATTATCCACCTCGTACATCTGGGGGGCTTCTATGCAGATGGAGCAGTCATTTGTGGGAAAGGTCTTGTCTAATCTTGCCATCATCCCGCCGATACTCGCCGTATCGTCCACCAAGTAGACCCTGTTTCCATATTCCGCAACATTCAGGGCCGCATTGATCCCGGCAATGCCCCCTCCGATTATCAATATTGAATCACTCATAGATTCACCATGCTTTATCATATCTCGGTGATGATGATGGCTCCGGATTTGCACACGGCCACACACGTCCTGCATCCCAGGCAGTTCTGCGGTCGCACAACAGACGCCTTGTGTGCCATATCAAAGACATCCACAGGGCAGAAGTTCAAGCATTCTTCGCATCCATCACACTTGTCCGGATCAATATACACAAGATAGACTTCAAACGTTCTGTATCGTTTCCCCATGATCAGGTCCCTGACTTAAACGAGGGCCAAATCCTTACGATGGCGCAGTGATTTGGCCCTGTTTAGAAAATAGATATTTCTTGGTGTCCATCCAGAAATGAGATCGTTTTCGCAAGGTCAGGAAAGATGAGGATTTTAACCATCCGAATCTGACGCAGAGATTGCGGAAAATAGCCATTTATGGACGGGCGCTACTTAAGCTCGTCCCACTTGTAATCAATCAGTTCGGTCAGGACCCCATTTAGCTTCTTCGGGTGTATAAAGGCAAATTCACAATCGCGGAAAGGCCTTGCCACCTCACCTTTTGAATCCGGAATGAATGGATAATCCTTTGCCTTCAGCTCATCGACGGCCTCTCTCGTGTTGTCCACATTGAAGCTGATGAGCATCACGCCCTCACCGTTTCTATCGATGAACCTGGCCACGTCACCATCCGGGGTGGTTGATTCCATCAGCTCGAAGCCGACCTCACCCACCCAGTATCTTGCCACATTGATCTTTTCAGGTTCGTCAACATAGGCGTCATCAGGCCCTGACTTGCCCAGCATCGGTTCCCAGATCTTCTTCGCCGCCTCCAGGTCTTTGACCGCAATGCATATATGATCAATTTTATTTACCTTCATGATCAGTTCTCCTTTGAATTGAAGATATTTGATTGACGACCGAGGGTTTTTCAATCGTCAATCATCAATCGTCAATCATCAATCCTAAAACGTTACCTTCTCAAGGGGCACGGTGATCGCACGATCGGGGCAGACGCAGCCGCATTCATTGCAGTCCTCGCAAATGAACTCGGTCACCACCACCCTGTCATCCTGTACCCTGATAGCTAAATCAGGGCACGCCTCGACACACAATGGCAGGACGTTCCCCCCGCACATGGTACACTTTTCTAAGTCTATCTGAGCAGCCATTTTTTCAACTCCTATATCTTCGATGGATCTGGAACAAGTCAAATCCATCCGGTTACCGAAAACTTCTCACTAAAGGCCTCTCCTCTTTCTTGCGAGACCATCATCTCCGCTAATTTTCTTTGTATAGTCTTAACAGGTATTCGCCTTCCCCTCTCGGAATCGCCTTCAGCATCTCAATTTTCAGGTTGACATTGAAGAATACGCTGACGTCTTCAAGGATGGCCTGAAAAAGCCTCTCCCTGGTAAGCGCCACCTCTTCCATTGGGACACCAAACTCCCTGGCAGCGGTCGGCCACGGACAACGGGTGCATCGAACAAAAACCTCGCCGGGATTTTCACCCTTTTCTGCCATGGCAATTCCGCCTTCCGTGACCCAGATTCCGGCCAAGGCCCCTCCCAACATAGTCAAGAAGGTCTCCTCGCCCTTTAACCAGTTCAAACGAGGTAGAAGGCCTTTCCCGATGTCTTTCCCCATCATTTCAGCGGCCATTAAGGCAATGTCGATGGGCTTCATACCCGGACCTGCAACTTCAATTGCCACCTCCCGCCACCTGTAAAATGTCCTACAGATCTCGGTCTGGGCAGCGTGAAGATTCCGCCACAACTTCGTTATCTCTTTTTCTGCATTAACTGACATTTTTCTCCTCCTTAAATCCTGAGACCGATCCGATAGCCGTCATGTACGGCGCTGGACAGGTTGCGGGGCACCAATGCGTCTCCGATGACAAAAAGTTCTATCCCTTCTGCCTGAACGATCTTTTTCAGGCTGTCGTTTGCTTCCCGTTCTGATACCACTACGGTATCGCATTTCACCGGGAACCGGTAGCCATCGTAGGTTTTTACAATGATTTCACCGTCGTTGATTTTCTCGATATCACAGTCATTATAGGCCATCACCCCGTTCTGCTTCAGATAGATCATATACCGCCATTTAAAAGATGGGTTAATATCAAAGCCTGCGGTCTTTTCTTTGCCAACGATCGTAACTTTTTTGCCCTGCTTGACCAAAGAGAGCGCAACCCCTATGCCCGGTTTTCGATTCCCCCATACCACCACTGTGTCACCGACGTTAGCCTTACCGCTGAGAACATCTAAGACGTTCACCACATTGTCACGCCCGGCCGAACCCTCTATCTCTGGATAGACCGGTCCGGTTGCCAGGACAACACTGTCAGGCATCTCATCCGCTATCAGTTGCTCGGTCACCTCAGTGCCAAGATCGAACTCCACCCCCGCCTTTTCGCACATGGTCTTCTGATACTTAACACAGGTCATGAGTTCTTCATCACCGTAAGGCGCCCGGGAGGCATCCAGAATGGTGCCGCCGACCTCTCCCCGTTTATCGTAGACAACTACCTTGTGGCCCCTCTGCGCAGCCACATAGGCGCATTCCAGTCCTGCTGGGCCGGCTCCTACGATCATGATCTCTTTTTCCTCTTCTGCAGGTTGCGGGATAAATCTCTCATCATGTTCATGGGCGCATCGGGGGTTGATATAGCACGTCATGGGGGCGTCACGGAAGAGCCTGGCAAGGCAGAGATTGCACGCCACGCAGTGCCTGACCTCATCCTCTCTCCCTTCTAAGACCTTCTTGGGCATCAGCGGATCCGCAATCATGGACCGGCAGATTTCCCAGAAGTCGAGTCCCCCGTCACCGACCGCCTTGTCGGGTTTGTCAGGGGTAAACAGTCTGTAGGCCATCTGAATCGGTATTTTAACGTTCTCTTTGGCCCGTTTGGCCAGGTATAGCCAGTTGCCCTGGGGAATATCTCTACTGATCACAGGGAATGTGGACTCCTGCCATCCCAGGGTGCAGCTGATATAATCCGCGCCTGCCTCCTCGGCGATCCTGTAGCTCTCCATGGATTCCTCAGGGGTATTTCCCCGTACGTCATCCAACAGCTCTTCAGAGCAGAGACGGATACCCACCGGGATATCGGGGCCGCAGACCTCCTTAACCCCCTGGATGATCTCGACCATGGCCTGGCATCTCCCTCTGATGTCACCACCATACTCGTCAGTTCGCCGGTTTGTGTAACTGGAAACAAAATTGGAGATAAGGTATCCCACGATGCCTGAAATCTCCACGACATCAAACCCCGCCTCAACGCCTCTTCTGGCGGCATCCACGTGCTGCTGGATCATCTCCTTTACTTCAGCGTTGGTCATCTCGTACATCGGTTTGAAGATCCTCAGACGCTGGGGAACTGTGGATGGGCCATGCCCGCCTTCCACCTCCACCGCGCCCACCCGGCCACAGTCCATGAGCTGAAACCCGGCAATCGCCTTTTGACTGTGGATAGCATCGGCAATTCTCTTCAAACCTTCAACATACTTGCCATCCCAGCAGGCAGCCTGGCCCACATATCCCTGACCTTTACGGGTCTTATCCATGTACACCCCCTGCATAAAGCACAGGCCACCCACAACACCTTCGGCCCTTGACCGCATATAGGCGACGTCCGCATCGGTAATAAAGCCGTTATGGTCGTTTAAGTTGTCTTCAGTGGCCGCATACTTTATCCGGTTAGGGACCATCAGATTGCCCAACTGAATCGGCTTGAACAGATTCGGGTAGGTCTTTGCCCCCGGGTACGATGAATAATCCCATTCAAACAATACCTTAGCCATTTACAACCCTCCTTTTAATTTTCATGAGTAAAATGACATTACAGGCTTCTCAAAAGTAGTTGCAATGTCCGCCCAAAAAACTCATTTCTCCAAAACCTTCCCTGTTGAAATTTCTCAATCCGGTAACTCTGACCCGGTGGTCGACCCTGAACCATTTGATTTGAACCCATTAACCATCAGATTGAATATCTCTTCCAGGTTCTCGAACAAAGAGTAGGACCTGTCTTTCAAAAGCCAGCGTGTCACAAGATGTTCCATGGTTCCGATGAAGATATCTCTTGCAAAATAGGGGTTGAGGTCTGATTTCATCTCGCCCGATACCCGTCCCTCCTCAAATATGTCAATCAGATAGGAATAAAGGGTCCTGACGTTGGTATAAACCTCGGTTTTCATAAAATTGGCATTGGTCTTGAGGAAGAGATATACGATCTTGGCATCTAACGGGGCCTCTTCAATCCGGCGCAAATACCACCACAGGAATTTACGCAACTTGTTAAAGGCCCCTTTTATGCCGAATAGCTGTTCTTTCAGATCTCCGATCAACTCCGATACCCAGAGATCCGGGATCGTGAGGAGCAGGTCTTCTTTGCCCTGAAAATAGTCGTAGAGCGCTGCCTCAGACAAACCCGCCTGCCTCGAGATATCCATTACCGTGGTCTTCTGGTATCCCTGTTCCGCAAACAGCTTCTTAGCGGACTCGATAATCCGGTTTCTGGTGTTTTCCCTTGAAACGTTTCTCATGTTTTCTTTTAAAACCTTGCCGGCCATTCAATAATTTCCCTAAAAGCATTAGAATTATATCGAAAACAGCCTCTTGATGAGGCTTAACCATCCTGAATTGCAACACATATTATGTCCTAACGCTATTAACAGACTGCTTCTGAAATGGATAGAATGACACCACTTATACTCGAAAAAATGACAAAATGATCAACTTATAGCAGTTTTTCTTTACCAATATATTAAATACCCAATTGCTATTAAATGACATAATTAATTGTTATTAAAGTCCTTTTTTTGAACTGCCATTAGAATATATTGATTTACCTAATACTATTAGGACATCCAATTGTCAAGGAAAAAATGAGGTTCATAGTCATTCCCCGCTGTGTCTTTTTTTGCTTTCATCCTCCGGTAGTCATAACAAATTTCGTGGCTGGTGATAGTTCCATCATGTACCTCCTTTTTGGGGTTAATAAGAAATGAATTGACCTCAGTCATTATATTTGGTTTTATTGAGTATTATTATGACTGCAAACCTTCAATGAAAATCATGCTGTTGGGGCTTGAGTTTGATACAAGAAATTATGACCGCAGTCTGTATCAAGAAGATTATCGCTTTTTGAAATATTGGAGGATTCCCTGATGGTAAAAAAACCAACATATGAAGAGCTGGAAAGGAAAGTTCAAGAACTCGAGAAACAGGGGGAGAAGTTCAAGAACTCGAGAAACAGGGAGAGAAGTTCAAGGTTGCGGAAAACTCCTTGCGGCAGAGTGAGGAACGCTTCAGGTCCATTGTCGAGTCTACCACTGACTGTATTTTGGTATGGGACCGAGAGTATAACTACATCTACGCCAATCAGGCCGCCATCGACCACGTCGGGACGACCCGCGGCAAGGTCATCGGCAAGAACATCTACGACGGTCTGGGACACATCCCAGAGTTCACGGATTTGTGGAAAGGCCGGATTGATGAGATTTTCGCAACTGGGCGGACCATGAGAGTCGAAGACAAGATCCCGGTTGGAGATAAGGTCATTTTCACTGAGTCCGTTCTGTCGCCCATTCTCGACGCCGATGGCAGGATGTTTGCCGTAGGCGTGGTCTACCGGGATGTCACCGACCGTAGACAGGCCAAGCAGGCCCTCAAGACTTCGCAAGAACGCCTGACCCACTTAGCCCAGATAATCAATTTTCTCCCCGATGCCACCTTTGCAATAGACACTGAAGGGAAAGTGATTGCATGGAACCAGGCTATTGAGAATATGACCGGCAAAAAGGCCCAGGAAATGTTGGGTAAAGGGGATTACGAATATGCTATCCCCTTCTATGGAGAGAGAAGGCCGGTTTTGATAGACATCGTCGGTAAATGGGAAAAAGAGATAGAGAAGAAGTACCAATATGTAAGAAAGGAAGGGGAATCACTGATTTCCGAAACCTACGATCCCCTCGTTAAACCTGGCGGCTTCCTGTGGAACAAGGCATCTCTGCTCTATGATAACAATGGTGCAGTGATAGGAGCCATTGAATCGATTCGTGATATTACTGACAGGAAGGTTGCAGAGGAGGTGCTGCGCGAGAGTGAAGAACGATACAGAACGCTTGTAGATAACTTACCGGTTGCGGTTTATCGAAATCTCCCCGGCCCTGAAGGGCAATTCCTTATGGCAAATCCCGCTTTTTGTAATATGTTCGGATTCAAAAACGAGGAGGAAGTCAAAAAGGTGGCGCCTGCTGATCTTTATGCAACTTCCAAGGAAAGACAGCAATACTCAGATAACCTTATTGAAAAGGGAGTCGTTGAAAATGATGAACGAACATTAGTGAAAAGAGACGGAACACCTGTCCATACGTCAATCACTTCCCGGGTCGTATATGGGAAAGACGGAGAAGTTTCTCATTTTGATTCTATTATGCTTGACATCACCGAACAAAAGCTTGCAGAAACGGCGCTGAGGGATAGTGAAGAAAAATATAGGATAATCCTTGAGAGCATTGAAGAGGCATATTTTGAAGTTGACCTTAAAGGAAACTTCATGTTCTTCAATAGTAATTTATCCAAACAACTGGGTTACCCACCAGAGGAACTCATGGGTATGAATTCCCGCCATTATACGTCTCCAAAGACTGCTAAGGAATTATTTAACAGATTTAACAAAGTGTTCACATCAGGCACAAGCTTCAGTAATTTTCGTTATGAAATTATCAGAATGGATGGAAACCAAAGAGTCCATGAGATGTCAGCTTCTTTAATAAGAAATGATGAGGGGGAACCAATTGGTTTTAGAGGTACATCAAGAGATGTCAGCGAACTGGTTAGAGCAGAGGAAGAAAAGGAGAGAGTTGAAGCCCAACTCCAGCAAGTCAATAAGATGGAGGCTATTGCCACATTGGCCGGAGGCATTGCCCATGAATTCAACAATGCCCTGATGGGGATTGTGGGGAACATTGAACTGCTTAAAATGGATTTACCTGAAGATGAGGGGAGAGATAAATATTTCAAGGCAATGAAGAGCGCCAGTTATCGGATGTCCCGTCTGACCGCCCAGTTGTTGGCCTATGCACAAGGAGGGAAATATCAACCCAAAGATCTGAAGCTGGATGATTTTGTGATACAAACCCTGCCGATCCTGAAACATGACCTCAACTCTGCCATCCGGGTGGAAACGCATTTCTCAAAAGATATCCCGCATATCAAGGCCGACTATACTCAGATGCAGATGGTCCTGTCTGTCATATTAGCCAATTCAAATGAGGCGATAGAAGATGAGGGCCGTATCAAAATAACTGCCGAAAACAAAGATCTTGATGAGGACTTCACAAAACACCATCCCGGTCTCAAGCCCGGCCCCTATGTTTGTCTCATTGTGGAGGATAACGGCAAGGGCATGGATGAGGAAACAACAAGCAGGATATTTCACTGCTGTCCGGTTAACTTTGGAGTGATATCAACCAGTTATATGTTTACTTGCCCTTCAACTTGTAATTTTGCTTAAAAAGTCTTACAAGTAAAATCGTAAGCAGTTGTTTACAACTGAAGAATGTCATCGACTCAATAATCAAATAATGTCAGCTGCTTATCATCACCTTCCCCTTTACGATACGTCTTGCGGGGATTAGCCCGAAAGATGGGGATAAGTGGTTTTTGCTCGAATAGATTGACTTCCAAAAAGTGTAATAACTGGGACAAGCTACTTTGAAGTAAATATC
>JACKQG010003783.1_pt1 | contig 18180 bp, 18 predicted proteins | sample 8237621 | NCBI WGS metagenome assembly JACKQG01 (sample SAMN15677084, study PRJNA649215) | marine metagenome | biome: marine; feature: Black Sea; material: saline water; isolation source: suspended particulate matter (SPM) from the Black Sea western gyre | collected 2013-06-09/2013-06-10 | depth... | reverse complement strand
ACAATGTTAAAATATTATCTTTTTCTTACATAGAAGGTGTCAGAATAGAAGATGAGGTTAGTATAGGGCCTTTTGCAAGATTAAGACCTGGCACCGTTTTAGAAGAAAATACTAAGGTTGGAAACTTTGTTGAAGTTAAAAAAAGCAGGATAGGTAAAAATTCAAAAGTCAATCATCTTTCATATGTTGGTGATACAATAATCGGCAAATCATCAAATATAGGAGCAGGAACAATTACCTGTAATTACGATGGTATTAAAAAAAATAGAACTTTAATTAAAGATAATGTTTTTATAGGATCAAACACTTCTTTGGTAGCTCCTGTAAAAATTGATAAAAATAGTATTGTGGGAGCTGGATCAGTAATTACTAAAAATGTGAAAAAAAAATCACTTGCTTTAACAAGAGCACCGCAAGTCGAGATAAAAAATTACAAGAGAAAAAAATAATTATGTGTGGAATAGTTGGAATTACTAGTGCAAAACCTGTTTCGTCAGCAATAATTAATTCACTTAGAAAACTTGAGTATCGTGGATATGATTCTGCAGGCATTGCGACTTTAAATGGCGGATTAATCAATGAAGTTAAATGTGAAGGAAGAGTAAATAGTTTAGAAAAAAATATTTCAAAAATTAATTTGCTTGGAAATATTGGTATAGGACATGTTAGATGGGCCACGCACGGAATACCAAATACACTAAATGCGCATCCTCATTCATCAGAATCTGTGTCAGTTGTTCATAACGGAATAATTGAAAATGCAACAATATTAAAAAAATTTTTGATTCAAAAAGGTCATAAATTTAAATCTCAAACAGATACTGAAGTAATCGTTCATTTAATTACAGAGTATTTAAAAAAAAATGATTTAAAAAAATCAATTCTTAAAATGTTAAAAAAACTTCATGGAAGTTTTGCTTTAGGCATAATTTTTAAAAATCAACCAGATTTAATTGTGGGCGCTAGAAGAGGATCTCCTTTAGCGGTTGGATATGGTCCAAATGAAAATTATTTAGGTTCAGACTCATATGCACTTAAAGCAATGACAAATAAGATTTCTTATTTAAATGATGGAGAATTTTGCATTGTTAAAAAAGATCAAGTGGAATTTTTTGATACATCTGGAAATAAAATAAACAAAAAAATTTTGAAATTATCCTCAAATGAACAAAATTATGAAAAAGGTGATTACAAACACTTTATGGCCAAAGAAATAGAAGAACAACCTACCACTATTAAAAATTGCGTTAATGAATATATAGATAAAATTAATAATGATATTAATATTTTAAATTTTCCATGGAAAAAAAATGAAATTTCATCGGTAACATTAATTGGATGCGGAACAGCTTATCATTCTTGTTTAATTGCTAAGTATTGGTTTGAACAATTTACATCCTTAGATGTTAATGTAGATATAGCTTCTGAGTTCAGATATAGAAAAATTAGATTTAAGAAAAACAACCTTTATATATTTGTTTCTCAATCAGGTGAAACTGCCGATACTTATGCAGCCCTAGATATTTGTAACAAAAATAAAATGAAAACGTGTAGTGTTGTTAATGTTATTGAAAGTTCTATAGCAAGAGACTCAAAATTTGTTTTACCTATCCACTGTGGACCCGAGATAGGAGTGGCGTCTACTAAGGCTTTTCTAGGTCAAATGCTAGTACTTTATATTTTATGTTTAAAAATTTCTTTTTTGAGGAAAGATATTGATAAAAAAAAATATAATAAAAAAATAAAGAACTTACTTTCTTTATCAAAATTAGTTAGACAATCCCTATCAACTGAAAATCAGATCCAATCAGTTTGTAATTCTTTTGCAGATGCAAAAGGAGTTATGTTTTTGGGAAGAGGCTATTCTTTTCCAATAGCATTAGAAGGTGCATTAAAGCTAAAAGAATTAGCTTATATTCATGCTGAAGGATATCCAGCAGGAGAAATGAAGCATGGTCCACTTGCTTTAATTGAAAATGGAATGCCTGTAGTAGTAATAGCTCCAAGAGATGAATATTACAAAAAAACAATATCAAATATGCAAGAAGTAATTGCTAGAGGAGCCAAAGTTCTTTTAATAACGAATAAAAGTAAAGATGAAATTTATTCTGAAAATATTTGGGAAAAAATAGAAGTAGAAGATACTGAAGATGATTTATTTCCTTTTTTAACTACTATTCCACTTCAAAAACTAGCATATTATTCGGCTTTAAAAAAAGGCTATGACATAGATAAGCCACGAAATTTAGCAAAATCAGTCACTGTTGAATAATCATAATACTTTGATAGAACACTCTTAGGTTGAGTATGAAAAAATGGAAAACAAATAGCTGGAGAAATTATCCAGTAAAACACATCCCAAATTATGAGGATGAGAAAGAACTTAATTTAGTTTTAAATAAATTAAAAAACTTTCCTCCTTTGGTATTTGCTGGAGAAACAAGACATTTGAAAGAACAACTTGCAGATGTTGTTGATGGTAAGGCATTTTTATTGCAAGGAGGAGATTGTGCGGAAAGTTTTGCTGAATTTCATCCAGACAATATAAGAGATACATTTAAAGTAATTTTGCAGATGTCATTAGTATTAACTTACTCAGCATCCTTACCAGTTGTTAAACTTGGAAGAATAGCAGGACAGTTCTCAAAACCAAGAAGTTCACCTACAGAAAAACAAGGTGCCAAGGAATTACCTAGTTATCTAGGAGATAATATTAATGGAATTGAATTTAGTGAAAAAGCTAGAAAACCAGACCCAAAAAGACTATTTAAAGCGTATTCACAATCTGCATCAACGTTAAATTTACTTAGAGCTTTTTCCCATGGTGGTTTTGCAGATTTAAAAAAAGTTCATTTATGGAATTTAGGATATATTAAAAAAAGTCTACAAGCTAAAAAGTTTAAAGAGCTAGAAGATAAAATTGCTGATGCTTTGGCATTTATGGATGCATGTGGAATTAATTCAGATTTTAATAGACGATTAAAGACAGTTAATTTTTGGACTTCGCATGAGGCTTTGTTGTTACCTTTTGAAGAGTCAATGACAAGAGTTGACTCTACTACTGGTGAGTACCATGATACATCCGCACATTTTGTTTGGATTGGAGATAGAACAAGACAATTAGATGGTGGCCACGTAGAGTTTTGCAAAGGAATTGAAAATCCAATTGGTATTAAGTGTGGACCAACATCTAAACCAGATGAAATAGTTAAAATTTGCAATGTAATAAATTCTAAAAATAAAAAAGGAAAAATAACTTTAATTTCTAGATTTGGTTACCAAAATGTTGAAAAGTTTTTACCAAAATTAATTAGAACAATTAAAAAGGAAGGTTTAAATGTTGTTTGGTCTTGTGATCCAATGCATGGAAATACTATAAAATCAAGTACAGGATTTAAAACAAGACCTTTTAATAATGTTTTGCATGAAGTGAAGAATGTGTTTGGCGTTCATCAAAGCGAAGGTTCATATGCAGGTGGATTACATATTGAAATGACAGGTCAAGACGTGACAGAATGTACTGGTGGTGCACAAAAAATATCTGATCAGGATTTATCTAGTAGATACCACACACATTGTGATCCTAGATTGAACTCTAATCAAGCTTTAGAATTAGCATTTTTAATTTCTGATGAAATTAAGAAAAACTCTACATATTCAAAAAATAATATTAAAGCGGCATCTTAAACAATTGCTCTAATTGAGTATTTGATTAATTTAAAATTATGAACTCATCTGAAAAAGTTAAATATATAAGCAAATGGATATTGGATTACGTTAATTCAATGCCAAGTAAAGCCCAGTCTCTTGTAATTGGTATATCAGGTGGTATCGACTCATCTGTTTCAAGCACCCTGAGTGCAATGACGGGATTAAAAACAATTGTTTTATCAATGCCAATAAAACAAAATAAATCGCAACATGATTTAAGTTTAAAACATCAAGAATGGTTAGTTAAAAATTTTAAAAATGTTGAAGCTCACACTATAAATTTAGATAAATTGTTTTCTAGTTTTAAATCAACATTATCAAATTTTGATAATGATCATGGAATGGCAAATTCTAAAGCAAGATTAAGAATGACTACTCTTTATCAAGTTGCAACAGCAAGCAAAGGTATAGTTGTTGGGACTGGAAATAAAGTTGAAGATTTTGGTGTAGGATTTTATACAAAATATGGTGATGGTGGTGTTGATATAGGACCAATAGCTGACTGCAATAAAACAGAAGTTTGGGAATTAGGTAAAGAATTAAAAATTTTAGATGAAATCATTCAAGCAGAACCTACTGATGGCCTTTGGGATGATGGTAGAACCGATACTGGTCAGTTAGGGTTAAAATATGAAGAATTAGAAGAAGCGATGAACAATCCCAATTCTAAAAATAGAGAAAAATACGAAAAAATAAGAAAATTAAACTTACATAAAATGGAGTCAATTCCAATTTGTAAGATTCCCAACTAATCAATTAGATTAACAAATCTTAAATTAAAGTATATTTCTATAATAATGAACAAAGATATTTTTTTATCAAATAGCTTGGGAAATAAAAAAGAAAAATTTATTCCAATTAATAAAAATAAGATTGGCATGTATGTTTGTGGACCAACTGTTTATGATGATCCACATATCGGTAATGCAAGACCATTAATAGTTTTTGATATTTTATTCAAAGTTTTAAAATGTAAATTTGGCAAAGATACTGTTACTTATGTAAGGAATATTACTGATGTTGATGATAAAATAATAAATTCTTCGATTGAAAAAAAGATTTCAATTAATGATTTAACGAAAAAAATTATAAACAATTTTCACAATGATTGTGCTTATCTAGTATGTGAAAAACCAACAGAGGAACCTAAAGCTACTGAAAATATTTCTTTAATGATTAAGATGATTGAGGAGTTACTAACAAAAAGTTATGCTTATATAAATAATAAGCATGTATATTTTGAAGTTAAAAAATTTAAAGACTACGGAAAACTTTCAAATAAAAATTTAGATGAATTAATAGCTGGTTCAAGGGTAGAAATATCAGAAAATAAAAAAAATCCAGAAGATTTTGTTTTATGGAAACCTTCCAAGGAAAAAGAACCTTATTGGGATTCTCCTTGGGGCAAAGGTAGACCAGGTTGGCATTTAGAATGTTCTGTAATGTCAAAAAAATATCTTGGTATAAAATTTGATATTCATGGTGGAGGTAGAGACTTAATATTTCCTCATCATGAAAATGAAATTGCCCAATCAAGATGCGCAAATGATAGCGATACTTTTGCAAACTATTGGGTACATAATGGTTTTATAACTATATCCAACGAAAAAATGGCAAAATCACAAAAAAATATTTTGAAAATAGAAGATTTTAAAAAAAAATTTAATGGGCAAGTTTTAAGGCTTGCATTAATAAGCTCTCATTACAAGCAACCATTAGATTGGAATAATAATCTTATTGAACAATGTCTTAAGACATTAAATAAATGGTATGAATGTTATGTCCAGGTTAGCAAAAAAGTTTTAATTCCAGATGAATTTCTAAGTCCACTATACGATGATTTAAATACGCCCGGTTACATTGCAAATCTTCATAAATTATTTGAAAAAGCACAAAATGGCAAAGTAGAAGATAAAGAAGTTTTTACTACAGCATGCAATTTTGTAGGTTTGCTTTTGGATACAAAAATTCAGTGGTTAGAATTTAAAAAAGGTAAATCTAATATCTCAGAAGAGGAAATATTGTCAAAAATTGAAGAGCGTAATAAAGCAAGACAAAATAAAGATTATAAACTTTCAGATAAAATTAGAGGTGAATTATTAGACAAAGGTGTATTAATTGAAGATAAGAATGGTAAAACGTTTTGGAAATTAAAATGAGTAAAGAAAAATTATATATATTTGATACAACATTAAGAGATGGTGCTCAGACACAAGGAGTTGATTTTTCTATTGATGATAAATTAAAAATAGCTGAAGCATTAGATAAACTTGGCGTTGATTACATCGAAGGGGGATGGCCTGGAGCCAATCCTACTGACACTGAATTTTTTCAAAAAAAAAAAATTTTTAAAAATTCTACACTTACAGCTTTTGGGATGACCAAGAAAGCAGGTCGAAGCGCTGAAAATGATCCCGGATTGGCAGCATTAATTAATAGTAATACAAAAGCAGTATGTGTGGTTGGAAAATCTTGGGATTTTCATGTTGATGTTGCATTAGGCATATCTAATGAAGAAAATTTAGAAAATATTAGAGAGAGCGCAAAACACTTTATTAAAGAAAAAAAAGAATTTATGTTTGATGCTGAACATTTTTTTGATGGTTATAAAAATAATCCAAAATACGCTCTTGATTGTATCAAAGAAGCTTATAAACAGGGTGCTAGATGGATAGTGTTATGCGATACTAATGGCGGAACATTACCTCACGAAGTATCAAAAATTGTAAGTGAAGTTACAAAAATAATTCCTGGAAAAAACTTAGGAATACATGCTCACAATGATACAGAAAATGCTGTATCTAATACTTTAGTGGCTGTCTTGGCGGGTGTTAGACAAATTCAAGGAACCATCAATGGCCTTGGTGAAAGGTGTGGAAATGCAAACCTTATGTCTTTGATACCAACTTTTTATTTAAAAAAAGATTTTTCAAACAAATTTGAAATAAATATTAAAAAAAATAATATTAAAAATTTAACACAATGCTCAAGACTTTTAGATGAAATATTAAATAGAAAACCTAATAAGCATTTACCATATGTTGGAGCGGCAGCTTTCTCACATAAAGGAGGGTTACATGTATCAGCTGTTCAAAAAGATCCTAAGACATATGAACATATAAATCCAGAGGAAGTGGGAAATTCTAGAAATATTGTTGTTTCTGATCAGGCAGGAAAATCAAATATAATTTCAAGATTAAAAACAATTGGTATAAATATTCAAGAGACAGATTCAAAAATAAAAAAACTTTTAGATGAGGTGAAAGATAGAGAATTCATCGGCTATAGCTATGATGGAGCCGATGCTTCATTTGAGTTGTTAGCCAGAAGGATAATGGGAGATATTCCAAGATACATATCGATCAAACAATATGATGTTTCTGTAAAAAAAAATTCTTCAGGTGAAATAATATCTTTAGCAAAAGCAGAACTTGAGGTTGATGGTCAAAAAATTTTATGTGAAGGCGAAGGCAATGGCCCAGTTAATGCTTTAGATAATGCTATAAGAAATAACGTTGATAAATTAAAAAAATATTCAAAATATTTGAAAGATTTAAAACTAGTAGATTATAAAGTTAGAATTTTAAACACAGGTACAGAAGCTATTACTAGAGTTTCAATTGAAAGCACAGACTCAAAAGGTAAAAATTGGTTTACAATAGGAGTTTCAACCAACATTATAGATGCTTCTTTTAAAGCTCTTGTTGATAGTTTAGACTACAAATTATTTAAAGATAATGCTCCGGCAAGCATTTGATGTCATTTAATAATATTTCATTCATTCTACATAAACCTCAATTATCTGAAAATATAGGATTTTGTGCAAGAAGTTTAAAAAATTTTAATTTTTCAAAATTAATTGTTGTTGATCCAAAACCGATATTTCCAAATGATAAAATTATTGCAACATCAGTTGGAGCAAAGGATGTAATTAAAAATACCAAAGTTTTTCAAGACCTAGAACATGCAATTAATAATTTTGATTGTGTTATTGCAACAACTTCAAGATTTAGAAATAAAAATATTAAACATTTAAAACTAAATGACTTAAAAAAATTAAATTTAAAAAAAAAAACTGCTTTTTTATTTGGCTCTGAAGCTTCTGGTTTATCAAATAATCAAATTAGTTATGCAAATTACACATTACAAATACCCACAAATCCTAAGTTTAAATCACTTAATCTTTCACATAGTGTAATTATAATTTCACAAATTGTTTCAAATCTAATTAATACAATTAGTACTAATTTTGCTAAATCTGATAAAATTCACACAGCTAGCAAAAAAGATATTCAAAAAATGGTTAATCTTTGTATTGATAATCTTGAAAAAAAAAATTTTTTCAGACCAAAAGAAAAAAAACCAATAATGCTAGAAAATTTGAGAAGTATTTTTTATAAAATGTATTTGTCTCAGAAAGAAATACGCATTTTATCAAGTGTATTTGCAAGTCTAGCAAAAAAGGTTGATTGACAAAATGAAGAGTAAGTTTATAAACCCTCATATTACATGACAAAAAGATTAAACTCAAAGCATAAAGTTGATAGAAGATTAAAAGTAAACCTTTGGGGAAGACCAAAAAGTCCATTTAACACAAGAGGCTATCCCCCTGGACAACATGGGCAAGCTAGAGCATCAAAACCTTCTGATTACGGTGTTCAGCTTCAAGCAAAACAAAAACTTAAGTCTTATTACGGAAACATGAATGAAAGACAATTTAGAAATCTTTACAAGAAAGCAATCATGAAAAAGGGTGATACAGCAGAAAATTTAATCGGTTTACTTGAAAGACGATTGGATGCAATTGTTTATAGAGCTAAATTAGCAACGACTATTTTTTCTTCACGACAATTAATTAACCATTGCCATGTAAAAGTGAATGGTAAAAAAGTTAACATATCAAGTTATCAAGTTAAAGAAGAAGACACTATAGAAATAAGAGATAAATCTAAACAGCTAGCATTCATCGATGTAGCAATGGCAAATAAAGAAAGAGAAGTACCAGAATACCTGCAAGTTGATGAAAAAAATAAAAAAGTTAAATTTGTTAGAGTTCCAAGATTTGAGGAAGTCCCTTATCCAATTGTAATGGAACCAAACCTAGTTGTTGAATATTATTCAAGATAAAATATAGATTTATAATCGTAGATTATAAATATTTAAAATGCAGGGAATAAAAAAAAATTTTTTTTACATATTTCTTATTTTATATTTAATTACAGGAAGTATCACATCACTAAACATCGGCATTTCTCATGACGAATTGCATGAGGAGGAGAATTGGAAATATAATGTAGGTTTGTCTAAAAATTTAACCAAACATATTTTTTTAGATCAAGAAATTGATTTGGAATATGAAAATTATAAAGATAAATATTATGGGATTGGATTTCAAATAGTTTCACAGCCAATTCAGCATGTTTTAAAAAATGTGCTAATTGAATACAAAAATATAGACTTATTTGGGGCTAAGCTTGTTTCAAAACATTTTGTAGTTTTTTTATTTTTTTTTATATCTGGTGTTTGTCTTTATTTAATTTTAAAAAAAATTATTAATAACAAAGAGTTTTGTTATTTTTCGGTAATTCTTTATTTAATTTACCCTTATTTGTTTGGACAAGCATTATTTAATCCAAAAGACATTCCATTTATGTCTATTTGGGTAGTTTGCACATATTTAAGTTTCAATGTTTTCGAAAAACTTTTAGAAAAAAACGATTTTAACTATTCTAGTATAATTATTTTAGCAATTTCTACAGCTTTCTTATTATCAATAAGAGTAACAGGAGTCTTAATATTAATTCAATATCTTATAAGCTTAATTTTTTTTATTAACACAAGTAAAACAAATCTAATATTATTTTTTAAAAAATTTTACTCTAAACTAATAATTTTTTTAATTTTTTTAACATTATTCATTTATATTTTTTATCCTCTTTATTGGACTAATCCATTAATAATTATAACCGCAGTCAGGGAAATGGGCAGTTTTTATAATGATGTTTGTACAAATACACTAGGGACTTGTATGTATGCAAAAAATTTACCACCTACTTATATTCCAATTTGGTTATCAGTAAAATTACCATTATTAATTTTAGTTGGCATTTTTTTAATCCCATTTTCAGAAAAAAAAATATTCACGGATAATAAGAAAATCATTTTTTTTGGAACTATATTAGGTACTTCAATTTTTATACCCTTAATATTAATTTTTAAAAAAGTAACTCTTTATGATGAGTTGAGACACATAATGTTTTTAATACCTTTACTTTTTATTTTAGGTACTGTTTCATTGTATATTTTTTCAAAAAAAATTTTTTTTGTATTAGGATTTTTAACTTTGTCACTTTTTATCTTTGAAAACATAAAAATTCATCCATACCAATATGTTTGGTTTAATCTTCCCTCAAGATATATAGATTTAACCAGTAAGTTTGAATTAGAGTATCAAGGTATTAGCGGGAAGGAAATTGCTAAACATATATCTTCAATTAAAGAAGAAAATTTATGTATTTTAGTTAGCCCTTTATATTCTGTTAAGCCATTTTTAGATCCAAAATCATTTAATTGTTTTGGTAGTTGGCAACTTATAGATACAAATTATAAACGACCATTTTTAGCTGTTCAGCATGTGAGAAATATTAAAAAGGGAATGCCTTATAAGTGTGAAATGATTTACGATACAGGTTTTAAGCTTTTATTTCATAAAAAAAAATTTGTAACAGGTAAATTACTTAAGTGTTCTTAATAAATTTATTTAAAATTTATAGAAATCATCTGTAAATAAATGACTGAAAGTAGCTGACCATTTTTTTGTATAATTTAATTTTTTTTTCTTTAATCAAACCCTGCATTCTTTGGTTTGCGATATTTTTTTTTATTGCACTTAATTGACTTAATTCTTTTTGATAATAAACAGTTACACTTTCATCACTGTTAGATACAGCAACGTTAATATTAATATCTTTTGGTCTTATAAAATTAAACAAATCGATTGAAAACTCACTTAAATCAATATTTATACCTCTCCAATTTTTTTTATATAAAAGATATGTATTATTTCTATCTAAAGGGTGATAACCACCAGCATCCACATAAAACCCATTATTGATATTCTTTAATATTTTTACAATTTCTAAATCTTCTCCTTCCATGGCATAACTTTTTTTTTCAAAAAAAAATTTATTTTTTATATAAATATTTTGAAGTATGTGTATTTTTTTATATACTTTTTTCAGTATATTAATCATTCAACTGATTTAAGTTCATTTTTAATTTTTAAAATAAACTTATTGATCAATACTCTTTCATCTTCTGTGAGATAATTTTCCTTTTTTATCGCTTTTTGCATTTCACTTTTAACAGATTCAACCATTTCTTTTCGTCCTTCTTTGGTAAATAAAATTTCAGCTTTTTGGTTAAATTTGTTAATAGTTTTTCCTATAGTGAATTCAAAAACTATAATTAAAGCGATAACAGCTATTATAGTTTTATATATATATTGTCTCATTTTATTAAATTTTTTTCTTTAAGAATATTTTTTAACTCACCATTTTCAAACATTTCTTTAACTATGTCACAGCCACCAATAAATTCTTTATTAATATATAGTTGAGGTATGGTTGGCCAATCACTGTAAATTTTAATACCCTCACGAATTGATTGATCTTCAAGAACATTTATACCTTTAAATTTTACCTCTAAAATTTTTAATATATTTGAAACTGCCATTGAGAATCCACATTGAGGAGCATCAGGTGTACCTTTCATAAATAAGCAAACATCATTATTGTTTATTTCGCTATCGATTTTTTCTTTACTTTTTTGATCCATTTTTTTCCTTTGTTTTAATTGCTAACGCATGCAACTCGTTACCCATTTTACCTTTTAATGAATTATATACCATTTTATGTTGTTCAATTTTACTTTTTCCGGAAAATTGAGATGATGTAACTGTAGCTGAATAATGATTGCCATCTCCCGCTAAATCTTGTATCTCAACAATTGCATCCGGAAGAGCTTCTTTTATTAAAGTTTCAATTTCTTTTAAATTCATTGCCATTAATTAACCATATACGTTGTTAGCCAAGTTTTATAAGCCTTAATTAAATCGTCAACACTTAAATTAATTTCATTTGAAAATTCAATATTTTTATCAGTAACAACCCCAAGATTGTCAAAATGAACAGAATTGTCTTTTAATATTTTGTCAACTTTTTTATAGTTATCTTTATTTATTTCAATTAAATATCTTCCTTGATCCTCTGAAAAAAAATACTCAAATTTACTTATTAAGCTTTTCAAATTATTAAGTTTTATACCTTTGTTGCTTTTAATGCACATTTTTGACGCTGCGGTTAAAATTCCTCCTAAAGATATATCATGGCAAGATTCTATTAGCTTTTCCTTTATTAATTTTAAAACTGTAAGACCATTGTTTTTTTCGTTGAATAGATTTATTTCAGGTGGAGGGCCTTTTTTTTCTGAAAGAATTTCTCTTGCAAAAATGCTCTGGTCGAGATGACCTTCAGTTTTACCGATTACTAATAATAAGTTTCCCACTTTTTTTAAATCCATAGTAACCATACTTTGATAGTTTTTAATTAAACCTACTCCACCGATTGAAGGTGTTGGTTTTATTCCTTTATCTTTAGTTTCATTATAAAAAGAAACGTTTCCTGATACGACAGGAAAATCTAAATATTTACTTGCCTCAGAAATTCCTTGAACACATTCTACAAATTCACCCATGTTTTTTTCTTTTTCAGGATTGCCGAAGTTTAGACAATTAGTAATTGCTACAGGTTCAGCTCCAACAGAAATTAAATTTCTCCAACTCTCACATACAACTTGTTTTCCTCCAGTTAAGGGATGTGAATAACAATATAAAGCTGAAGAATCTATAGATGCAGCAACCGCTTTATTTGTTCCATGAATTCTAATAACACCAGCATCACCACCTGGTTTTTGAATGGTATCACCCATGACAGTATGATCATATTGATCCCATATCCATTGTTTGTCACAAATATTTGGATTAGATAATATTTTTTTTAAACAGTCATTTAATTTTAAAGATTTAAAGTCTAGTTTTTTAAACTTTATTTTTTGAGGAAGTTTATTTTTTTTCCACTTTCTATCATACAGTGGAGCATTTTCTGCAAGTAAATCTATCGGTATATCCACAACTTTATTTTGATCAAAATAGATTTCAATTTTTTTACTATTTGTTGTTTTACCAATTACAGCAAAATCTAAGTTCCATTTATCAAAAATTTTTTTAGCCTCTTCTTCTTTTCCATTTTCTAAAACTATAAGCATTCTTTCTTGACTTTCAGAAAGCATAATTTCATAAGGTGTCATTTTTTCTTCTCTACAAGGCACTTTGCTTAAATCTAATTCTATTCCTAATTTTCCTTTTGAAGCCATTTCAACACTAGACGATGTTAATCCGGCAGCACCCATGTCTTGAATTGCAATTATAGAATTATCAACCATTAATTCTAAACAAGCTTCTAATAATAATTTTTCAGTAAATGGATCTCCAACTTGAACTGTTGGTTTTTTTTCTTCTATTTGATCGTCAAATATAGTTGACGCCATGCTAGCACCATGAATTCCATCTCTTCCAGTTTTAGAACCAACATATATTACAGGTTTATCTACACCAGCAGCTTTAGAGTAAAAAATTTTATTTTTATTTACTAACCCTAAAGTCATCGCATTCACTAAAATATTACCATTGTAAGATTCGTCAAAACAAGTTTGACCAGCTATTGTTGGAACACCAATACAGTTTCCATATCCCCCAATACCTTTTACAACACCTCTTAATAAGTTTTTTGTTTTTTTATGTTGTGGTGATCCAAAATGTATTGAATTTAAGTTAGCTATTGGACTAGCTCCCATAGTAAAAACATCTCTCATAATTCCGCCTACACCAGTTGCCGCTCCTTGGTAAGGTTCTATAAATGATGGATGGTTATGACTTTCAATTTTAAATACAATTGCATCTTCATCACCAATATCTATTACACCAGCATTTTCACCTGGTCCTTGAATTACTTTTTTTCCTTTTGTGTGCATATTCTTTAAATGCTTTCTTGAAGATTTGTAAGAACAATGTTCATTCCACATCGCAGAAAATAGTGCTAGCTCAGTTATATTTGGAACTCTTTTTAAAAGATCACATATTTTTTTAAATTCATCTTTTTTTAAACCATGATCAATGGCTATTTTTTCATTTACTTCCATTATCTTAAATTTCCTATTAAATTTTCAAAAAATATTGAACCATCTTCTCCAGAAAGATATTTATCAATCATTCTTTCAGGGTGAGGCATCATTCCTAAAATATTCTTCTTTTTATTAAAAATTCCTGCAATATTTTTAAGTGCACCATTTGGGTTGCTCTCATCATTGTAGGCTCCGTCTTTGTTGCAGTATGTAACGGCTATTTGACTATTATCTTCAATTGATTTTAACTCATCATTTGAACAAAAAAAATTTCCTTCATTATGTGCTATATGAAGTTCTAAAATTTCTTTTTTAATATTTTTAAAATATTTGTTATCAGTGTTATTTATTTTAACATATATATTTTTACAGATGAATTCTAAATATTTGTTTTGTTGCAATACACCTTGTAGCAATCCAGTTTCAGTTAAGATTTGAAATCCATTACAAATACCAAGTAATAGACCACCAGATTTTGCATATTCAATAACTGATTTAATAATTTTAGATTTACCAGCAATACTTCCACATCTTAAATAATCGCCATAAGAAAAACCACCAGGCAAAACAATTAAATCACTTTTTGGTATTTCAGGGTCATCATGCCAAACCATTTGATTTTTAAAACCAAATTTTTTTAAAGCAACATCCATATCTCTATCACAATTGGAGCCTGGAAATATAATTACAGATGATTTCATTATATAATTAAATAATTTTAAAATTCTCTATCACTAAATTAGCCAAAAGTTTTTTACACATATCTTCAACTTTAGTTTTTGCTTTAGCTTCGTCATTTTCATTTACTTCAACAACAAAATATTTGCCCTGTCGAACTTCTTTAATATTAGAAAAGCCCATCCCATTTAATGTTTGTTGTATAGCTTTTCCTTGTGGGTCAAGTACTCCACCTTTTAGAGTAACTATTACTTCAATTTTCATTTATTTTTTTTTTAATTTTACAGATTGAGGTTTTGTGTATTTAAAAGGTCTTATATTTGATTGCTCGTGAAGAATGCCTAATCTTCTAGCCACATCTTGATAAGCATTAATTAAATTACCCAAATCTTTTCTAAACCTATCCTTATCGAGTTTTTTATCAGTATTAATATCCCAAAGTCGACATGTATCAGGACTAATTTCATCAGCTAATATAACTTCCGTTTTTCCATTATTTTTATATCTGCCAAATTCAACTTTAAAATCTACTAACTTGATTCCTACACCTCTAAACATTCCAACCATAAAATCATTTATTCTGTGAAGGTATTTATCTATTTTCTCTATTTCTTTTTGGCTAGCCCATTTAAAAGTCAAAATATGTTCTTTAGAAATTAAAGGATCTCCAAGCTCATCATTTTTAAGACAGTACTCAATTAAAGGCCCATCCAAAACAGCACCATCTTCAATGCCAAGTCTTTTTGTTAAAGAACCTGTGGCAATATTTCTAACAATGAATTCTACTGGAATAATTTCAACCGATTTAATTAATTGTTCTCTCATATTAATTCGTTTCACTAAATGATTTTTAATACCAATTTGACTTAAATTGTTTAGAATATGTTCTGAAATTCTATTATTTAAAACTCCTTTTCCTTCAATTTTTGCCTTTTTTTGATTATTAAAAGCTGTTGCATCATCTTTAAAATGTTGAATTAGTAAATTTTTATCATCAGAGGCAAAAATTATTTTTGCTTTTCCTTCGTATAATTTTTTTCCCTTTTTCATCATTTAAAAACTCTTCTAAATATATAATTTACATTTTTAAAATGATTAGAGTAGTTGAAAATATTATTAATTTTTTTTTCTGAAATTTTTGATGAAATCAATTTATCTTTTTTAATTAATTCTATTAGGTTTATATTTTTAGAAAAACTTAATTTAGCGTGATTTTGTATTATTTTATAGGCTTTTTCTCTAGTAATTCCAGCTTTTGTAAGTTCAAGCATCATTTCTTGTGAAAAAACTAAACCTTTAGTTACATCTAAATTTTCTAGCATTTTTTTTGGGTAAATAATCATTTTATCTAAAATGTTTGCTAGCCTAACTAATGCAAAATCTAATGTTATATTTGAATCTGGTCCAATGTTTCTTTCCACACTTGAATGAGAAATATCCCTTTCATGCCACAGAGCAATGTTTTCAAGAGCAGGGATCACGTAACTTCTAACCATTCTTGAAAGTCCTGTTAAATTTTCACTTAATATTGGATTTTTTTTGTGGGGCATTGCAGAAGAACCTTTTTGATCTTTTGAAAAAAATTCCTGAAGTTCATAAACTTCTGTTCTTTGTAAATGCCTAATTTCAATTGCAACTCTTTCAACTGAACCTGCAATAATTCCAAGAACTGAAAAATAAAAAGCATGTCTATCTCTGGGTATAACCTGAGTTGAAATAGGTTCAATTTTTAAACCAAGTTTTTTAGCAACATGTTTTTCAACATTAGGATTGATGTTTGCAAATGTTCCTACAGCACCTGATATTGCGCATGTTGATATTTCATCAATTGCATCAACTAATCTTTTTCTATTTCTTTTAAATTCTTCATAAAATGAAGCAAGTTTTAGACCAAATGTAATTGGCTCAGCATGAATTCCGTGACTTCTCCCAATACATGGGGTGAATTTATATTTTTTAGCTCTTTTTTTTAAAATTAATAAAATACTATCAATATCTTTAATTAAAATTTTACCAGATTGAACTAACTGAATATTAAAACTTGTGTCCAAGACATCCGAAGAAGTCATTCCTTGATGTAAGTATCTAGCTTTAATTCCAGCTTGTTCTGTAATTGATGTTAAAAAAGCAATAACATCATGTTTTACTTTATCTTCAATTTCGTGAATCCTTTTTACTCTGATTTTACCTTTTTTTCTTACTAGACTAGAAACACCTTTGGGGATGATTCTATATTTTTCCATAGCTTGGGCGGCTGCAACCTCAATATCTAACCAAATTTTATATTTGTTTTCCTCCGACCAAATTTTTACAAGTTCTTTTCTAGAGTATCGAGATATCATTAATTATATGGGGGCTTTTTATAACCTTTAACAGATTCTGTAAATATTTCATAACCATTTTCTGTGATGCCTAATGTATGTTCGAATTGTGCAGAAAGAGATTTATCTTTAGTAACAGCTGTCCATCCGTCACTTAATACTTTAGATTCGTATTTTCCTGCATTTATCATTGGTTCAATTGTAAAAGTCATACCTGGTTTTAATTCTTGACCTACATTTTTTTTTCCATAATGAAGAATATTAGGCGGTTCATGAAAAGTATTACTAATTCCATGTCCACAAAAATCTCTAACTACACTGTAACCTTTACTTTCAACATAAGATTGTATTTCATAACCTATGTCACCAAGTTTAATTTCAGGTTTTAAGATTCTAATTGCGTTCATCATAGAGTCAAAAGTTGCATCAATTAAATTTTTTGCTTTAACAGAAATTTCACCTACCGTAAACATTCTACTTGTATCTCCATAATAACCCTCAACAATAGCAGTTACATCAATATTAAGTGTATCACCTTCCTCTAAAATTCTATCAGATGGTATCCCATGGCAAATTACATGATTTAAAGATGTGCAAAGCGATTTTTTAAAACCTCTGTAATAAAGTGGAGCTGAGTATCCACCATGATCTCTTATAAATTCGTAACATAGTTGGTCAATTTTATCCGTTGTAATACCAGATTTAACATAATTTGTAATCATATCCAATGTTTGAGATGCAACTTTCCCTGCAAGCCTCATTTTTTCGAATTTTTCAGAATAATTATTGTTCATCAATTATTTTAATTTTTTTTTCAATTTTAATTTCTTTAGAACTTAAACTACATCTATAAGCTAGAAAATTTACACCAGCCTTTTTAGCTATAAGATAATTTTGATAATAATCTTTATCAATATCTTTTGCTATTCTAAAATTATTTATATCCTGAATTTGAGTTAAAAATAAGACGAAAGGTTTGTAACCTTTTTCAATAGAATTTATTAATTTTTTTAGGTGCTTTGTTCCCCTTGATGTTACAGCATCTGGAAATTCAGCTAATTTTGAGTATCTATTTAATGTAACATTTTTAACTTCTATTATGTTTTTATCACATAGAAAATCAAATCTAGTATCATTTGAAAATTTAAACTCTGGTTTAATTTTTTTAATATATTTAAATTCTTTAAAAAGTTTGTTTTTTAAACCATGTTCAACAATTCTATTTGCTCTA
>JACKQG010003782.1_pt1 | contig 18182 bp, 19 predicted proteins | sample 8237621 | NCBI WGS metagenome assembly JACKQG01 (sample SAMN15677084, study PRJNA649215) | marine metagenome | biome: marine; feature: Black Sea; material: saline water; isolation source: suspended particulate matter (SPM) from the Black Sea western gyre | collected 2013-06-09/2013-06-10 | depth... | reverse complement strand
TACCTTCGGAACCCGGGTGGAGCCTCCGACCAGAATAGCTTCATGAATCTGGTCTGCATTCAGTCCGGCATCTTTTAAAGCCTGAATGCAGGGAGTTTTGGTTTTATCCAGCAGGTCATCAATCATGCCTTCAAATTTTGAGCGGGAAATTTTGATGTTGAGATGCTTGGGTCCTCCTGCATCGGCAGTGATGAAGGGAAGGTTGATATCGGTCTCATTGGTGGTTGAAAGTTCCATTTTGGCTTTTTCAGCCGCCTCTTTAAGCCTTTGCAAGGCCATATTGTCTTTAGAAAGATCAATGCCCTGTTCCTTTTTAAACTCAGCTACCAACCAGTTGATGACGCGCTGGTCAAGATTGTCTCCACCCAGATGGGTGTCTCCGTTTGTGGCTTTAACTTCAACTACATTGTCACCGACTTCAAGGATGGAAATATCAAACGTACCACCGCCAAAGTCATAAACTGCAATGGTGTGGTCCTTTTTCTTATCCAGCCCATAAGCCAGTGCGGAAGCGGTGGGCTCGTTGATAATCCGTTTAACTTCTAGTCCTGCAATCTTACCAGCATCTTTGGTTGCCTGGCGTTGAGCATCATTGAAGTAGGCAGGGACGGTGATAACAGCTTCTGTAACAGGTTGGCCGAGATAGGTCTCTGCGGATTTTTTCAGTTTTTGCAGAATCATGGCCGATATTTCTGGCGGAGTGTATGATTTATCGCCAGCTTTAATCCGTACTTCACTTTTAGAACCTTGAATGACTTCGTAAGGAACCATTTTCATTTCTTCTGATACTTCATTTAAGGATCGGCCCATGAAACGTTTGATTGAGAAAATTGTGTTTTCCGGGTTAGCGATGGCTTGTCTTTTTGCTACCTGTCCTACCAGTATTTCACCTTCTTTGGTGAACGCAACTACGGAAGGAGTGGTTCGACTTCCCTCCTCATTGAGGATGACTTTAGGTTCGCTTCCTTCCATAACGGCAACCACTGAGTTGGTGGTGCCTAAATCTATCCCTACGATTTTTCCCATGATCTTTGATCCTTTCCTTGGTTTTTATAAATACCGTTATATTTTTTTATAAATGCCTTTAAATTTACTGATTCGAGTAAATGGGTGTTATCTCTTTGCAAATCTGTCAGTTAAATAAGACTTCCGAGAGGCAATGTCAAGCCATTGGGATGTGTTTTTTACTTAATTTAACAAGGTTTATTCGTGTGGGCCCCTGTCTATAAGTACGCTAAAATAAATGAGTTATTTTACTTTAAGGAGTAAATGGCTGGTATGAATAAATTTACCTCGTTTTACTTTCTTAATGCGCTATAATTGAGAGCAACAATAACTTTAGGTTTTCGATTATGATGGAAAATAATAAAGATGACGGCAGGGAGTTCACCCGGGTTCCCATTAAAGTCTGGGTAGAAGTGCGTACAAAAGATGTCGTGATAAAAACCCATGAGACCCACGATATGAGTATGGTGGGAATATCGCTTCAGCATAAAGGGAAGGTCTTGCCACTAGGAACCTTGTGCGATATTTCGGTGTTTTTAGAGGGCGCAGACCCTCCTATCCATGTTGACATGAAGGGGAAGGTTGGGCGGATTACCGATAAAGACCTGTGTTTTGAGTTTTTAGAGGTAGAGCTTGAAAGTTATGAGCATTTGCAAAACCTGGTTCGATATAACTCAAAGGACATTGATACGGTCGATAGAGAAATCGATGAACATGCAGGCCTGAAGAGAAAAGAATAAGCTGCTGTTTTTTTTTGAGGGAATGAAGTCACCCGCTCGCATAACTTCGATAGAAGACTGGTATTTTAAGGGAGGTCCTTAAAACTCTCACCCTTCCAAAGCAGCCTGCCTGCAATGCCCAAGTTTCAATGTATTCACTATGTCTCACCACATGTTTGCACTGCTCTGATGCAGGATCTGTTAGCCTATGTAGTCTGTGGGTGGGTGTGTATGCGATACCGCCAACATTAACGAAGGGGTAGAATTCCCCCTCCTAGGGTATTACGATTCCGGTGTACAGGCTGTTCCCAGGCGAAGACATGGCAGAGTTGGATGGCGGTGATCGGAGTGTTATTAAGGTTTTTCTGCTTGCCCACGTAGCGATAAGGAGAAGGATTTCCCCTTATATTCGAATTGGCAATGGGTCACCATTTCTGTGGCAGGAAATTGCAGACTTTGACCTTCCAGTGCCAGAAGGGGTACTGAAAGCGTAGAAGGTTCAGGTACGAGCGCCTTGATGTTCCCACCTATCATGTTGATCAATTCACCTACAGCGTCTTTTTTGTCATCTGTAGAGGCTTTTCCTGGTTCGAGAGAGAACAATGTCTCCGTTACCGTGTTGACCAGGGATGAGGGCAGGGCGAGTAAGATGACTCCGTTCCATTTCCCTGTGATTTGAACGCTTCCTGTAACCGTGTCTGTTGAGGAGGATTCATGCTGGCCGGGTGAAGGGTGAACCTCAAGGCTAAGTAATGTGGAAAAGACTAACTGGGTACATTGCTGAATTTCTTTTTCGAGGAACTGCACAGAGAAAAACCTCAAAGATGCTAAACGAGAATGGGAACGTGTGAAATAAGAATTTTTGTGGCCCTGCTTCTAACTCATCGCAAGACGAATAAATTCTTACAATCAATTTTTCGAAGCTACAGGTTCCTTTTTCTTTAAAATCGAGACTTTGAACTTATATCCCCAACACTTGAAGGTGACCGTGGTTATCAATTCGCTTCCCGGTATTTTCAATCCATATTCAGTCATGGTCACAGCGGGAAGGGAAAGATAACAGGGCTCTGGTAATAAGGATTTTATATTGCCTCCTGTCATATTAGTCAGTTCCCCCAAGGCATCCTGAATGAGGTCTGAGCTTAGCTCGTCCTCCGTCAATTTGAACATAATAGATGTGATTTTTTTTGCCAGCTCAGCGGGGCAATCGAGCGCGATAGTGCCTTCCCATTCCCCTGAAATATGGACACACCCGGCAAGAATGCTTTCCCCTTCAGCAGGGCAATAATTTTCTTCAATTTTTTTAACTTCCAGATCAAGTATGTTTTTCCAAATACTTTCTGTGTATTCACAAATTTCGGTCTCATATAATTGCATGGCATTTATCCCTGTTTTAAACGATAGCAACCGGATTGCTTGAAAGGCATTCTTTCAAAATTTTCGTCTAGGTTGAGTGTGGTTTCAGCCGCGCCGAGAAATAGATAACCATCTGGTCTGAGAAGTTTGCGAACTCGACCTAAAATATTTTTTTTCATTTCTACATCAAAGTAGATGAGAACATTCCGCATCATGACCAAGTCCAGTTGTGGCATGGTCGGCCATGCTTCGGAGAGGTTGATGATTCGAAACTGAACCATTTTGCGAAGTTCTTCTTTGACCTGCCATTCGGTTCCAATGCGCTCAAAATACTTGACCATAAGGGGTGCGGGAAGCCCTCGGTTAACCTCCAATTGGCTGTAAATACCACTTTTGCACCGGTTGAGCATTTGATTAGAAATGTCGCTGGCCGAAAAACTAAGATTCCATGAATTAAGTTGCGGAAAATCATTTTTTAGCAACATGACTAATGAGTAAGGTTCCTGACCGCTGGAGCTGGCTCCGCACCAGATATTTAACTCCCTCTTTGCCTTGCGTTTTTCTATTAGTTCTGGGAATATTTCTTTTTTCAATGTTTCAAAAGGATGGATATCTCGATAAAAGGAAGTTTCATTAGTGGTCATGGCCTCAATGACCGCGTCTTTAAGACTGCCTCGGGGTTCTTGCTTTATTTTTTTTACAAGGTTTTCAATGGACTCCAGCTTTTCCTGATGAACCAAGGGCATAATCCTGGATTCAACCAAATACTCTTTGCCTTTTTCCAAGACAATCGCACATTGTTCTCTGACAATCTTACTGATGTAGTCAAAGTCTGCAGGGGTGACGGCCATTGCTATCCTTAATATCCAGAGTTATCGTTCGAAGAGGTGGGGCGGCTTTTTGGTTTAGCCGACATCAATGCCCATTATAGTTAATTTTTCCACGATCATATCTTTTGTGAATGGCTTCATGACATATTCATTGGCTCCCGCTTCCAATGCTTTTATCACTTGTGCCATTTCAGTTTCAGTGGTGACCATCATTAGTTTCATGTCTTTATATCGGTCATCTTTCCTGACTTCACAGACAAACTCATAACCGTTCATTTCGGGCATATTCCAGTCCACCAAGGCTAGATCCAAGGGGCCAGATTCTTTGAGCTTTTCAAGAGCTTCCAAGCCGTGGCCTGCTTCAATGACCTCAAATTTGAGGGCTTTAAGAATTTGTACTAGAATCAATCTGATAGCTCTGGAGTCATCAATTACCAGTGCGCGCACAAAAAACCTCCTTTTATACAAGAGGGGAAAACCACCTCAGTTTTGCAGGACAGATATAATCAATAATTGGTAAATGGGGCAATACTTTTTATGATTAGTATGCAATCAGAATAATGGATTATCTGATTCTGTCAACGCTAAAAGTTTGTTTTTTCTTAAATACCATTTGTCTGAATGGGTGGAAGTTAAAAAAAAGCCCGCTTGAATCAAGCGGACTTTTTGAAACAGTAATGCTATTTAATTCGAAACTATTTTCATTCTGCGTTTTCGTCCAGGCCTTGCTCCAATTCCCCCATAAACAGAGTGGTATTTTCTTTGGATGGAGACAACTCAGCTTTTTTTCTCGCGGCGGTTTCTTCGAGCTCATCTTTTCCTGCTTTAGTGAGGCCCCAAGGTTCTACACCCTCTTTTTTAGCCTGGCGAACTGCTTCCGTTACCTTTAGTAGCTTTGCACCGTCCAAATCTCTTAAAGAGATAAGAGCATCTTCATGCCCATCGTAAGCACAAAATGCCATCGTGTAGCAGTTGGTATTCGCCCGGATCATTTTAAGAGTCACGTTGGCGAAATGACAATGCACCCCAATAAGGATACAGGTCTCGATCTTATTATGTTGAACAGTTAGATTGGGATGGCAGGGATTAATCACCGCTTCGGGATCAATTTTAGGATAAATAGGTCGGTAGTCGGGCATGGGTATTACGTTCATGCCAGGAACTTCTCTGACCAGATCCATTGCCATTTCCGCTTTATGCATAGTCTCATCGTTCCATCCCCAGACAATCATTGGTCCTGGGAAAAGAGTTGGATTACGGCGAGTCAATATTTCATGTGCGGCTTTTTTGATAGCGTCATCAGTTAAAACATGTTTTCCCTCAACTAAATCCATTCCTGAATCTTTATCAGGTTGAAAAATACCCATCATTGCAGCTGAAGGGGGGAGTAAACCGATAGGACCTAACTCTAGTGTGGGCATCTAAACAAATCTCCAGTGAATACTTGCAAATAAAAAACCAGAACCTTGAACAGGCTTTGTCGGAATAACCTATTAAGAGCCGAGAAGCCTTTTCTAATAGGTTCACTGCGTTTTTAGCTTGGGGGAAAGCCCCTCTATGAAACGGTCATATTATTATTAATGGGGGGGGGTTGTCAATATTATTCAATCAGGAAAAAGAGAAGATGTATAGTTCTTTAAAAACCTGTTGGTGCAGCCTAAAATCCCTTCTTTCCCCACTCAAAGGGAGCCTTCTGCCAGGAATTAAGTGTTTCAATGTCATTTGGAGAGATGTCCTGGGTGGACTGAGCCACCTGCAGCAGTTGGGAAAAAACCAGAATGGAGTGGATTTGGCAAGATATGCCTTTAAACTTTTCTGAGGCTTCGGGGAACCCATAACTGAAAATGCTGAAACAATGGTCAACCATGCCCCCGGCTTCTCGAATAGCTGTCACGGCGTTGGCTGCGCTCCCTCCTGTCGAAACCAGATCCTCGATGACTAAAACCCGCTGGTTTTTCTTAAGAACTCCTTCAATTTTGTTGCCCATGCCATGGGATTTGGCTGTAGACCTGACATAAATCAAGGGAACCTGAAGCAGGTCAGCCAAGGTGGTAGCATGGGGAATCCCGGCAGTCGCGGTGCCAGCTATAACTTCCACTTCAACGGCGTATTTTTTTAACAGATTTTTAAAACCTTCGGCAATCAATGCGCGGTGCTCGGCATTTCCCAGAAGCAGGCGATTGTCATTATAGATGGGCATTTTATAACCGGAAGCCCAGGTGAAAGGCTGCCGGGCATTGATTCGGATAGCACCAACTTCCAATGCTATTTGGGCAATATTCTCTGCAATGGTCATCTTATCTGTTTTATCGACTCAAATTCGCGGTGGATTAATTTTTCGTTAGCCCCTCTAGCCAGAGAGCCAAGGCCTCTGAGAGTGATACCAAACATGAACTTGGTTTCTCTCTGATTATCCAATGTTTGCACAAGGTTGACTCTATCGATCATACCAAATGTGAAACCCCAGCATTTACAGGGGTTATCGTACAGTAAGCTGAAGTCATTTTCTCGAGATATTCCTTCTCTTTCGTCAAAGCGGGTTGAAGCTTGCATTCTCCAGCCCTTGCTCAGGGTCAAGTCAACGGTACCTATGATAAAGGCAGACTGGTCTTTGGTGAAGCGTCTTTCAAAAAAAAGATACAGGGAGTCAATTGGCTTGAGCCCCACTTCAATGTTAAATGTTTTGAAAGTATCTTCATGGACATCATAAGTGGAATCGAAATTGAACTCCAGATTATCATGCAATCGGCTATCCAAGTCAAAACGAAGGTCAGAAAATGGCCGCTTGTTTTCAGATTCTTCTTTCCCGGTTGCCTCAATCAGGTCAACCGTCTGGCTGATATCAAAACGGAGGACTTCTCGGGTATTATAGTTGTCCCCGCTTTCAAGTTCCTTTTGTAACAGTCTTTGAGTCAGCGAATAAGTCATAGTGCTTTGTCGGTTTATGGTGTCAATGCCATCGAACACTTTTATTTTTCCGCGATCATTTTCATCCATGTCGGGAATGTAATTATAGGTGATGCGGGGTTCTATTAAATGTTTGACCTTGGAGATATATTTGTTTTTGAGGTCGAAAACCTTTTCAAACCGGGGGCCTTCGAGACTGGCGTTGACGTTGAAGGATTCTCGGGTGAATAAGTCCAGGCGTTTATTGTTATCCGTTGTGTTTAACCCTTTACTGTAAATAGTTTCTCTGAGTCCCAGAGTAGGGGTGAAACTAAGCCATGGAGCGATTCTCATCGGGTAGGTAAATTGAGGATTAAAGTCGAAACGCTGTACGGAAAATTTATCATCTACATCAGAGCTTGAGTCCAAGTCAGTGAGGAACGAGGCGAAGCTGGAGTCTTGATTGAATAAAATCCCCGTATCTCCAATGGATTGTCTTTGTGTTTTATAAGTTATTTGAGGCAGTTGCGCAAAGGTTTGGTCGTTGCCCGATTGAGTGCTGTTGCGATATCGAGTCAGAATGTCCAGGGAGCTACTTTCCCACACTTTTGTGATGGTGGCGTAGGAGTCTGTGCTGCGTTCGCCTCTTCCGTTGGCGCTATTGGTGAAGTTTCTGTTGAACTCCTGGCTCTTCAGGTCAAGAACGCCGCTAAAGTTGAAATCAAAAGGGAGAGTTTGCCTGTGGTTGGCTTGCACTTCCCAGAATGTAGATTTGGTGATCTGGTCATCTATAAAAGAAGCCTTGAATTGACCAGTGGTATGACGGTTGGGTGTATACCTGTACTCAATTCCTGGCCTATAACCACGCTTTTCTGAATAGTCCATATTGAATGTTGCATCGGAGTGCCTATCAATAGCCCAATAATAGGAGCCGTTAAAGAGCACACCCTCATTACCGCCGGTTTCCCAGGTAGGGATCAGAATTCCGCTTTTACGTTCCTGATCGATAGGGAGATAGCCCACCGGGATGTAAAGGATGGGAAAGCCCCTTATTTTAAATATCCCGTTGGTAAAAAGCACCCGGTCACCCATTACAATGTCCATAGACTCTGCTTCAAAAAGCCAATCGGGCAGTTTGCCTTCACAGGTTGTGAGATGGCCCTTTTGAGCTGTAAAATGAGTTTGTGAGAATCGGGTGATTTCGTCACTCTTAATATAATATTTCTCGCCGAGTCGGCCTCGAGTTTCAAAAATCCTGCCCTGATGGTTATTGATGTTAAACCGGGTTCTTTTGGCTTTGAGGCGAGTTCCATCATTTTGAATGATGATGACATTACCGACGGCTTCACCATTCCCCGTCTTGTTATTTATCTTGAGTTTATCGGACTTGATAATCCTGTCTTCAGTCTTGATAAATACTTTCCCCCATGCCCAGATGATATTTCGGTCATTATCACGGGTCATGTGGTCGGCGGTTAGATAAACCTCTCCTTCATTAGATTGATTTTTCGTTTTTTCAAGTGGTGGAGTTATCGGGTTGTTGGGCAAGGCCAGGGGCATGGCCAAACGCTCATTTGACTCCAGCGGATTTTCATTTCCCCACAGCCAATCTATTATGGGAGTTTCTTCTTGAGCTTCCAAATACAGATGTTCGGAAGAGGACAGTAGCTTTCCATCTCCCCACATCCAATCACGGTCTGAAGTGTCAGGGGTAGATGCTTCTTTTAACTCAGAGGAACTTAGAGCATTTTCCTGGCCAGGCTTTGGAAAACCCATTCCTGGTTTGTTGTTTTCATTGGAAAAAGATTCACTCGTTAGAGTGAGGAGTATTCCCAGAATTAAAAAAAATATTTTCATCGTTAAAACATTTTTTGGCTTCCGCAACCAGAAAAATAGAGCCTGTGATACAAATCAGGTCATCCTGATTGGCGATTTGTTTTACAGCTTGCAAAGCATCGGAAATAGTTCCGAAACTCTGAGACGGTTTATTGTGAGCTTTCAGTTTCTCTGCCAGTATTTCCGGAGCTTCCCCCCGAGGAGGATTGACCGATAGCAGAAAAAACTGATCTCCCAGGGGACTTAAAATATTGATGATTTCATCAATTTTTTTGTCCTTCATCAGCCCCAAAACAATAAAACAGCGGGAAAATTTAAAGTTTTCACGCAACTCCAACGTCATATTTCTGACGCTTTCTTCATTGTGGGCGCAATCCAAAACCACCGTTGGGTGTGAGAAAACCGTTTCCAACCGGCCTTCCCAGGAAACCGTTTCCAGCCCTTGTCTCAGGTGTTCTTCCTCAACTTTAAACCCATGTTCTTTTAACGCTAAACAAGCTGACAGGGCTAACCCTGCATTATTCCTTTGAAAATGGCCATTAAGGGGCAGAATCAGGTTGTTTAGAACACGAGAGCCCCATCTATAGCTGAATATGTTTTTCTCGCTATTTCCGGTTTCAGGGGCTACATGGAAATCCTCCCCCAGTCGATAAAGATTCGCCGAACATTTTTGGGCCAAATCATTGACAACTCGAAATAGTTCTTCTTTAGGGATATCAGCAAAAACTGTACCGCTTTCCTTTATAATTGAGGCTTTTTCAAAGGTGATTTGCTCCAGATCTTCTCCAAGGTACTGAGTATGATCCCGGGATATGGAAGTGATAATGGATATTTCGGCCTTGCAAAGGTTGGTGGCATCCAGCCGGCCCCCGAGGCCGACTTCGATAATATTTATATCGGTTTTTTGCTCATGAAAATAAAGAAAGGCTAAAACAGTTCCGAATTCAAAAAATGTGACAGGGGTTTTCAGTTTTTCCACGGCAGATTTGATTCTGCAGATCAAGTCTGCAGTTTGCTGTTTTTCGATCATTCTGCGGTTAATCTGTATGCGCTCACGAAAGTCCAATAAATGCGGGGAGGTGTAAAGCCCGACATTGTGGCCAGACGCCCTTAAAATGGACTCTGTGATCGCTGCAGTAGATCCTTTACCATTGGTGCCAGCGATATGAACGGTAGGCGTTTTTAATTGAGGGTCACCGAAATACCGAAGAATCTGAGCTGTGTTTTTAAGTCCGAGTTTAATCCCGCTTTGTGTAAGACTATAGAGGTAGCGCAGAGCTTCTTGATAATTAGATTCGTTCATGAAAAATTAATTATTGTTAATGTGGGAATGCCGGAGTGATTAATCAGGGTTATTGGTGTTCTCTTCTGCTGGTAAAATGGAGGTTCTGGAAAAAGTATAAAACGCATAGTCCAATAGATATTAAGTGCAATTTAAAACTGCTCAATGCTGTAATCTGTTTTGTCCGGGAAATAATTGAGAAGACATTAAAGGTGCAGGGTCATACAGAAAAAGCCATGAAGAACGATTCTAAGATTTTAATTCCCCTGATCTCATTTTCCTCCAGCCGGGAAAGGTGGGAGCCCGGCAGTGAGAGAGGAGAAAATATTTTTCTTTCTGATAGTTATACCAGAATATCCCCACCAATGGAACTGCCGGATTTATGTTACGGGGTACGAATCGAAGGCGCTTGTGACACTCCTTTTTTGCCGCCAGGTTGCCTGGCGGTTTTTTCAAAAACTGATGGGACTGCGTTGGGAAATATCTATGCCGTTGGGGTGCAAGCGGAGTTTCCCTTTTTAGGGAAATGGCTGCAAAAAGAAACTTCTGCAGGAAGCGCAAGCGGTGGGAGAAAAGTGTTTATGGTTCCAACGCCGCTGCATATTCCTGGTAGCCAGACTTCTCCCATTGCTCCGTCTCTGCATCATGTCTTGCTTTTTAAAGATATTGCAAACTCTGGGAATTTGAAGTTGGTTCCTGCTGGTAAAGTCCTTTGGAAACATCGATTAGTGTATGTGCAAAAATGATGAGCGAATTATGGCAGAAGGCCGGTCAGCCCAGGCAGACAGGGGCTACATCCTTCCAAAATTTCACTCCGGCCTGCGTCCAGTCTAATTCTTTAAATGATTCATCGGCGATAGAATAAAATCGCATGATCTTCATGTGGTCTAAAAGGTTTGCTTTGTTCGCCCAAACCTGTTGCTCGCCCACCAGACTGAAATGTTTTTCATCCAGACGCCATTCCCACGGAGTGGGGGCGAGGGAGAGGTAGATGTCTTGAAAGGGTGGTTCGTTGCAAGTGGTAGATAGACGCTGGAAATAGGTTTTTAGCTTATCGCCTTTCAAGATCATGGAAAATCCGAGGTAATGACCCCACCAGAACAGGGTTCTAAAAGTGAACATTTCGGTTTTGGAAAAATTTTGCGGAATATCCAGAGATAAAAAAGGAAACCCGTTATGATTTTCACCTCTTGCAATCTGCCCTTTTTCTATATTTGTTCCGGGTGGTAATTGAGGGATGCAGGTCAGCAATTCCACAACCATTGCTTTTTTGAGTTTGGTCAGGCGACTTTCCACCTTTTTAAGTATGGCGGGTTTGTTCTGGAAGACTTCAACATGGCTGATCATTTCCAGATCTTTTGGTCGCCAGTCTTCAGGGTCAGAGGGGGGAGGATTTGCAACGCTCATATTTTTGAAAAGGAAAGGAGTCAGATAAAAAAGGCATTGGTCAAGATCGACATTGATTTTGTTTAATGCTGTTTTTAGAAACCCCTACCTTTTTTTTGGGCGATTTCCTCTTTTTGTCGTGTCAGAATATAAGAATGGACTTGATCTTCTTGCTCATCGCTTAAGCCAACTATTTTACAACGGCAGACATCCTTGTCGTCAATTTTGAGGATTTCGGTTTTTACTGTAAAGGTTCCTTTTCCTCTGGGCAAAGTCATTTCAAGGGGATAGGTCGCACCCAACTTGAATTTTTTGTTATCAAAGGAAATACCACCAGCACTGATATCCACGGCTGTGAGATCGGTGCCGCCGACCTTGAGTATAATCGGGTTTTCTTTGGAAGGATAAACCCTGAAGGACCCTCTGGTTTCAGAAGGGTTTTTGAACAACTTTTTTCCACCCGTATCTTTACTTTTCTTTTTCCAGAACAAATTCAACCCTCCTGTTTTTGGCTCTTCCTGGTACCGTGTCATTGGTAGCCAATGGAAACGTGTCGGCGTAGCCCGTTGCGGTCATGCGCTCGGGTTCTGCACCTTTGTCATAAAAATACCTTAGCACTGCTGTAGCTCTGGCGGCGGAAAGTTCCCAATTGGTCGGGAACCTTTCGGTGGAAATGGACTCGTCATCGGTGTGACCCTGTATATGGATCTTGTAATCAGGGTATTTATTGACGACCCGAATGACTTCATCCAGCACGGGTCGCGCAGACAACTGTAGATCCGCTTGACCTGGTTTAAAAAGGCTTGCTCCTGGAACCCGGACTATAATTTTAGCATTATCGGTTTCAATGTTCAGTTCGGATTCTTCAGCTACCTTAGTAATGTCCTTTAATATATCGTTTGATTTCAAGCCTGTCAAATTTTGAATACTTTCCTTGATCTCGGCACTGTCCAAAAGTTCAAGTAATCCGATACTTGCCTGTTCTTCACCAATTATAGCTTCTTTAAATTTCTGCATATTCATGGATGCGATGGAATAATAAAGGATAAAAAAGGTCAGGAGCAAAGTGACCATGTCGGCGAAGGTGATCATCCAAAGAGGAGCACCTTCATCTTGCATTCCCTGTTCATCACCCACATCCTTTATATTGTTGGTGTGCATCTTTTTCAGTTTATCCTGCCATTCAACTTCAATCTTCTGGAGTTCAGCTGAAAGCTTGTTGTCGAATTCCTTTTTCTCGCGGAGCAGGTCCTGCTCCAGCCGGTCTTTTTCTTTATCAATTTTTTCTAAATCTTCTTTCAGCCCCTTGATGATTTCTGAAGGAAGCTTGGTGCTGCCCGATGCGCTCTGGCTTTCGTACATGACCTTCTCATAAGAATCTACCAGCTCCGATTTTTCTTTAACTATTTTTTCATAGGATTTGATGCTCTCCTCGTGCTTTTTCTCTTGTTGCTTGATTTTCTTTTTTATTTCCGCTACGGAGTCTGGCTGTTTGCGCAAGCGCTGAACTTCCTGGGCCAGCAGTTCCTTTTCCTTGTCATTCCTGTTTTGATCGTTACTATGTTGTTCAAGACGATCTTCAAGAGACTGGTTTTTTAGCTTTAGTTTCTTCAGGGCCTTGATGAGCTTGGGGTCTTTAACTTCTTTGACGACTTCTTTGGTTTCAACAACAACTGATGGGGCGGGAGGGGGGTCTTTGGCTTTCGAGGCTTTCTTCAGGTCTTTGGCCAGCTTTTCTCTGTCTCTGCCGGACTGCTCTAATTGGTTTTTTAGTTCTTTAATCAACTTCTGATCTTCTTCTCTTTCAGCAGTGTCTTCAGCCGTTTCTGCTGTGGATCCTTTGCTGGCATCAAAAGCAAGCTTGGCGCCTGAGAACTGTTTGTTCTGAATTTCTTCGTCCTTTTCCTGGACTGTGGTTTTGAGGACCTCGATTTTCTCCTGGCTGAGTTTCAGGACATGCTTGATCTTAGCATCATGTTTTGCCTTCTCGGCATCACGGCGCTTCAACTCCTTGGCCTGCATCCTGAGTTGCTCTTTGACCATTTCCACGCTATCACGCATGCGATTTGCCAGATTGAAAAATTATAGTGGACGGAAAACTCCAGGGTTTACCGTTTCATCATTTTTTGTTGCATGGGACGGCGCAGCTTTGTCGGAATATAGGACGAGAGTTTTTCATATACCAGCATGGGGTTGTTGTCCTGAATGATGGATGCCGCCCCTTCAAATATGATTTCAAGGTTGATAACTTCAGTGAGGGTTCTTGCTCTCAGTTTACCTGCGATCGGATTAAAAAGCAGTGATGCCAGAAGACTCCCATAAAAGGTGGTCAACAGAGCTACTGCCATAGAAGGGCCTACGGTTTCAGGATTGTTCAGTTTCGTCAGCATTTGAACCAGACCGATCAGGGTACCTATCATTCCGAAAGAAGGTGCGTAAAGGCCCATTTTCTTGAAAACATCCTGAATAATAAAATGCCTTTGCTTCATGGACTCAATTTCAATTTTAAGCGTGTCCCGCATCATATCTTCCTTGGAACCATCAGCAATCAGATTGCAGGCTTTTTTGAGGAAGTCTGACTCAATTTCAAGCTTGCTCAAAGCCACAATACCCTGTCTGCGGCTCAATGTACAAAGCTCGACCATGGTGGAAACCATGTCATTGGAGTCTTCTTTGGGTGAGGAAAATACAAACACAGCGGCCTTAAAAGCCGACTTGATATCGTCAAGTTGGAAGGTGATGAGTGAGGCGGCCAAGGTGCCCCCAATAACGATCATCAATCCAGGGATATTCATGAAAGTCTGAACCTCACCCCCTATAAGAATAGCCGAAATGATCAGGATGAGGCCCGAAATGATTCCCGCTAAAGAAGCTATGTCCAAAGTTCAGCCCTTTTCATATGACAATTTTGCAAAAAACAGGATTCTATCAATTTACCATTTTACCCGGTTTTCCGCAATAATTTCCGTTAGTTAGCCGTACTTCTCCTGACTAAAAATATGCCCGAACAGCGACATTTAGTCCTTAAAGACCGGGTTTCCAACAGTTTTCTATCCATTTTTGTTCGTAACGGTCGCTTCAGTGGCTATAATTAGTGTAAATTCAAAAATTTATTGGTTTTCCCAGGTTTTTTTTACGGTGGTGAACCCAGATTTAAGATTGGGCTCTTGTCAATCAATTGGATAGTGATAAGACTTGGAGAATCCTTGCCGTTTGAAGGTATTGAGGGAGCTAGAGGAACCGAAATGGTTCTGAATAAAAAAATGACTATTAATCATAGAGATGGCAGTGCACCTGGTGGTCTTCATCCAGTTGAACTTGTCGGGGAACTTCGTTTTTGCAACGGTCCATCGCCTCAGGGCAACGTGGGTGAAAATGACAGCCTGATGGGGGATTGAGAGGGGAGGGAACATCTCCCGGAAGCGGTTTGGGGCGGTTACGGGATTTGGGATCCAGGGACGGCTTGGAGGCGAGTAACGCCTGGGTGTAGGGATGGGCCGAGTTGTTGGCGATCTGTTCGGTGCGGGCCAATTCCACGATTTTCCCAAGATACATGACAGCGGTTCTCTGGGAAAGGTGTTTGACGACATTGAGATCGTGCGAAATAAAAAGCATGGAAAGGTTTTCTTCCTGCTGAAGCGTTTGCAGCAAATTTATAATTTGCGCTTGGATGGATACGTCCAATGCGGAAACCGGTTCATCGCAAACGATATAACGAGGGCCAAGGGCCAGAGCTCTGGCGATGCCGATGCGTTGCCTCTGCCCCCCAGAAAACTCGTGCGGATAGCGGTTTAAATACATGGAAGAAAGCCCCACCTTCTCCATGAGTGACTCCACTTTTGTCCGCAGTTCTTTTCCGTTGATGCGGAAATGCACTGAAAGTGCCTCCCCGATAATTTGCTCAACTGTAAACCGGGGATTCAGTGAACTGTAAGGGTCCTGAAAAATGATCTGCATCTTTGGACGCAACCTTGCAAGTTCTTTTCTGTTCAGTTTGAAAAGATCGACATCTTCAAAGTAGACGTTGCCGGATGTGGGTTGCATGAGACGCAAGCTCATGCGCCCCACCGTTGTTTTACCGCAACCGGATTCTCCAACTAGCCCTAAAATTTCTCCTTCATGGATATCAAACGATACGTCATCGACAGCTTTTACCTGACCAACGACTCTTGATAGCAGTCCCCCATATACAGGAAAATACTTTTTTAAAGACTGAACGGTCAACAATTTCTTCATGTGGCAGGCGTGGTTTCGTACAACCAACAGGCCGTCTGGTGCGAGCTCTTGTCAACAATCGATTCTAATTGAGGAACCACCTTCATGCATCGATCAATTTTTTCCGCACAACGGGGATAAAATGCGCACCCCTCGGGCAGGTATGCCGGGTGGGGAACGGAGCCGGGTATCGTTTCCAGTTTGGCACCATCTTTGGGTAGCGAATTGAGCAGTCCGCGGGTATAAGGATGTGCCGGTGAGGAAAACAATTCTTCAACTGGAGCCAGTTCCACCACTTTGCCGGAATACATCACGGCTACCCGGTCGGCGTATTGGGCCACGATACCCAGGTTGTGGGTGATGAGTAGAATGGACATCTGCGCTTCTTTTCTCAATTGATCCAGCAGATCAAGAATCTGCGCCTGAATGGTGACATCCAGAGCGGTGGTGGGTTCATCGGCAATCAGCAGGGCCGGTTGACAAACAATTGCCATGGCGATCATCACGCGTTGCTTCATGCCGCCGGACAATTCGTGTGGGTACTGGTCTATCCGGTTCTCGGGAGAGGGCATGGCCACCTGACGTAGAACTTTCAGCGCCAGCTCTCGGGCCTGGGATTCTGTTTTGTTCTGATGCAGGCGAATGGCTTCTGTGATCTGGTCTCCAACGGTAAAAATCGGGTTGAGAGAAGTCATGGGCTCCTGAAAAATCATGCTGATTTCGTTGCCACGGATGTTCTGCATTTCTACTTCGGACGCTTGTAGAAGATCCTGTCCTTTAAAAAGGATGCGGCCCGATTCGAATTTCCCAGGAGGAGTGGGAATGAGGCGCATGACGCTTAAGGCGGTGACGGATTTCCCGCAACCAGACTCTCCGACCAGTGCCAGAGTTTCGCCTTTGTGGAGGGTCAGATCCACATTACGAACGGACTTAACGATGTTTTCTTCAGTGTGAAAAAACGTGCTCAGATCTTCGATTTCGAGAAGGGGAGACATGACTATCTATGACGAAAAAAAAATATCAGATCCACTTTAATGATGGTCATGGCCCTCGTGGTCATCGTGGTCGTCATGTCCGTCATCATTTTCATCAAGGATGTCTTCGTAGCGGTATCCATCATCTTCGTCAATGTCGTAGCGGTTCAATCGAGTATCAACTTTCTCTGACCATAGATCAATGCCACCTTCCAGACACTTTATGTCGGTGAACCCTCTCTGGCTCAACCATTTCTGGAAACTGGGGCTTCGGTCTTGTTTCCAGTCTATCAAAACGATTTCGCGATCCTTTGCAAAAGTTCCCATGACATGCTCATTGTTTTCGGAATTGATGATGTGTGAACCTTCAATTTTAGAAATATCTCTTTCCCAGCTTTCGCGAATGTCGAGCAGGATCGGCTTGTTGCCGGAATCCATTTTTTGTTTTAGTTCTTCACAGGTTATGATGGCAATGTTTTTGTCCGAATGCTCTTTGTTCAAACAGTTGATGACTTCCTGTATGTTTTTTCCTTGGGCCTGACACACAGAATCCAGGGTTTCTTCTGCCTTATATGGAGTCACCGGCATACCAATATGAAATTCTTTGAAAAGTACAGTGTGGATATCCGGAAAAATCTGGCTGGCTGATGCCATGGAAAGTTCAGCATTGAACGGGCCTTCAATTTTCTCCACTTCAATTTCAGAAATTTTCAGGATGTGGTAACCGTATTGGGAATGAACCGGACCGATGACATTTCCTAAATCTGCTTCAGAAACTTCCTGTCCCATAATAGATTGTAAATTCCCTTCCGGCATCCATCCCAGGTCGCCAGCGTTTTCCTTGGAGGGGCAGGTGCTGAAGTTTGTCACGACCTCTTCAAAGGGCGTGCCACTGTCTAATTGTTTTTTTGCCGCAACGACATCTTCCATGGAGTGGGTGAAAATTTGGCTCGCTCGAACCCGGATCATAGGCTTGTCTCCTGAGTGCTTAATTTGTAGAGGGATATGATAATACTCTTTGATGTCAAAACCCAGTTTAAAGAAGCAAACTAAATATTTAGCGGCGAAAACAATTGAAGTTTTGAGCTTTGTAAACCTTTTCCATTAAAGGCTTAAGTGTAAAAGAGGACTGACCGACAAGTTAGAAGAGCATAAGGGAGTACCCGGACTTACGCTGCGACTTGACCTTAGTGTTGCTGTAACTATAATGTGACAACCTTGTGACAAGCTATTGAGAACAAGGGTCTTATAATATAGTCAGAAACGGATTTAATTATATTTACCAAGGAGATTGTTTTGAGCCCCACAACAGACAACCAGAATCAGGATCAGTCGACCTGTGAAAATACCGATGCGAATTTAGTGAAAGCTGAGAAAGAAAAAAAATCAGTTAAAAGCAACAGTGAATTGATGGCAGAATTTTTTGCCATCGCTTCTGATAAAGATAAAAAAGAATGTAACCTTCCCCCAATTAAGCCCACTGACATTTAGTGGATTAGTCACCAAAAGTGTTTGTAGATTTAGACTGACAAGAGTTAAGAGTTATGGTTTTTGAGTTATGCTCATTTCTGGTGTATGAGGAATGAGGAGGCGGCGTCCCCTTTGTTGTAAAATTGTTTTCTGTGAAAAAAGCAATTCAAACAAAGGAGGCACCACCATGAGTAAGGATAATGTTATTTCTCTTGAGAATCCA